>JAABUX010006112.1_pt1 | contig 14494 bp, 12 predicted proteins | sample 5561851 | NCBI WGS metagenome assembly JAABUX01 (sample SAMN10711883, study PRJNA513361) | rock metagenome | isolation source: Antarctica rocks | place: Antarctica: Victoria Land, Richard Nunatak red sandstone | collected 2016-01-03 | reverse complement strand
AAACTCCTCGAAAAACCAGTGCCAAGGGGATGACTCAAGAGAAGAAACGGCCTTGACTCCCAATCGGTGGAAGTGAGAAGCCGCGGCACAGGTCCCGCGCATAACGAGCAGTTTTCATGCCTCCACGTCGTCAATTGTCGCGGAGCGAGCACTTTCCAATCTCGGCACGTTTTTCGCTTCCCAGCCGTCGGCTCAATTAGCTGGATGACGCGACCAGGCTGAAGATGCGCGGTGATTGCCGGTCTCTCCCCTCCTGTTTACACGGAATGGCAATGCCCGTCCCACTGTCGACCTATCGAGTGCAGATGCGAGCCGAATTCGGGTTCGATGCCGCGGCGCGGGTCGCCGACTACCTCCGCGACCTGGGGGTGACTCACCTGTATTCGTCCCCCTACCTCCAAGCGGGACCGGGGAGCACCCACGGTTACGACGTTCTCGACCATTCCAAGCCGAACGACGAGTTGGGTGGTTTGGAAGGGCACGCCCGGTTTTGCCACGCCTTGGGCGAAGCGGGGCTGGGGCAAATCCTCGACATCGTCCCGAACCACATGAGCATCGCCAGCCGGGGGAACCGTTGGTGGTGGGACGTCCTCGAAAACGGTCAGGCGAGTCAGTTCGCCAGCTACTTCGACGTGGATTGGAAGCCAGCCGACGCCAAGCTCCGCGACGTGGTCTTGATCCCGGTCCTCGGTGACCACTATGGCCGCGAGGTCGATGCCGGCCACATCCAGCTTCACCGCGACGGTGGGGCGTTCACGTTCCGCTATTTCGACCACGTCATGCCGGTGGCCCCGCGGTCGCTCAACGACCTGCTCAACCGCGCGGCGATGTTTGCGGACTCCGAGAACCTGGCGTTTCTGGCCGACTCGTTCGGCAACCTCCCGCACGCGACGACCACCGACTACGCCGGGATCACCCGCCGCCACCGCGACAAGAAGGTCCTCCACACCCTCTTGACCCGGCTCTGCGACGAAGACCCCAAGGTCGCCCGCGCGATCGATATCGCCGTGGCCGAACTGAACGCCTCTCCCACCGAGGTCGACGCCCTCCTCGAACGACAGAACTACCGCCTGGCGCACTGGAAGACCGCCGTCGAGGAGCTTGACTACCGCCGGTTCTTCGACATCAACACCCTGATCAGCCTGCGGATGGAAGATCAGCAGGTGTTCGAGGACAGCCACCGCCTCGTCCTCGACTGGGTCCACAAGGGGGTTCTCGACGGCCTCCGGGTCGACCACCCCGACGGCCTCCGCGACCCGGCCGAATACTGCGACCGGCTCCGCCAGGCATCCGGCGACGCCTGGATCGTGATCGAGAAGATCCTCGAACCCGGCGAAGCCTTGCCCGACGACTGGCCCGTCGCTGGGACCACCGGGTACGACTTCCTCAACCGCCTGGGTGGCCTGTTCATCGACGCCTCGAACGAAGGGCCGATCACCGACTTCTACGCTGGATTCACCGGCGAGTCGGTCGACTACCCGGGCATGGTCCACGACAAAAAGCTGTTCGTCCTCAAGGAGATGTTCGGCTCCGACGTCAATCGCCTGTCGGCCCTGCTCGCTCAGGTCTGCGAAAACCAGAAACGGTATCGCGACTACACCCGGCGCGACCTGACGATCCTCCTCCGCGAGGTGATCGCCTGCTTCCCGGTCTACCGGACCTACGTCGTCCCCGAAACGGGTCATGTCAGCGATATCGACGTCCATTACGTCGAGGAGGCGATGGCGCTGGCCAAGACCAACCGCCCCGAGATCGATGATGACTTGCTCAAATTCCTCCGCGACTTGCTCCTGCTCAACTACGAAGGTCCGGCCGAGACGGAGCTGGTGGCGCGCTTCCAGCAGAACACCGGGCCGGTGATGGCTAAGGGGCTGGAGGACACGGTCTTCTACAACTACAACCGCCTCGTCGCGCTCAACGAGGTCGGCGGCGACCCGGGCCGGTTCGGGGTCGGCGTGGCCAAGTTCCACGAGGATTGCGCGGCGATGTCGGGGCGGTGGGCGGAGTCGATGACCACGACCACAACCCATGACACCAAGCGATCTGAAGACGTCCGGGCGCGGATCGCGCTCCTGTCGGAGATCCCCCAGGCGTGGGGCGAGGCGGTCCGTCGCTGGTCCAAACTCAACGCCCAGCACCAGTCGGGCGAGCACCCCGACAAGAACGCCGAATACCTCCTCTACCAGATCCTCGTGGGCGCCTGGCCGATCGACACCGAGCGCGCGACCGCCTTCATGGCCAAGGCCACCAGCGAGGCCAAGGTCCATACCTCCTGGACCGAGCCGAACGAAGCCTACGTCGAGGCGGTCAAGAAGTTCGTCGCCGGGATCTTGAACGACCCCGAGTTCGTCGCCGACCTGGAAAAGTTTGTCGCCCCCCTGATCGAACTGGGCCGAACCAACTCCCTCGCGCAAGTCCTGATCAAGCTGACGGCCCCCGGCGTCCCCGACGTCTATCAAGGCAACGAACTCTGGGACATGAGCCTGGTCGACCCCGACAACCGCCGCCCCGTCAACTACGAGATCCGCCGGAAGCTCCTCCAAGAACTCGAAGCCGGGATGTCCCCCGAAGCCATCGTCGCCCGATCCGACGACGGCCTGACCAAGCTCCACGTCACCCGCCAAGCCCTCCACCTCCGCCGCCGCCGGCCCGAACTGTTTGGCAAGCACGGGGCCTACACCCCAATCCTCGCCCAAGGCGCCAAGGCCGACCACGTCGTCGCCTTCGCTCGGGGGGATGGCGTGGTCACGGTCGCCGTCCGCCTGCCAATCAAGCTCGGCAACGACTGGGGCGACACGACGATCACCATCCCCGCCGGTACCTGGGCCAATCACCTCACCGGCGGGAAGCATACCGGAACTCCAATGCGCCTGGCCGAACTTTTGGGGCGTTTCCCCATAGCCTTGCTCAGCCGCGACTTGGATTGAGCGTTGCCAATGGGTGGACGAGGGATATGGGCGACTGATTGAGATTGTGATACGGTTGTTCCCACGACTTCGCAGGTCCCGGAGAACAATCTCATGCTACCTACTTTGCGAGATTTGGGCATTGACCGGCTCAGCGTCGAGGAACGCATCGCTCTAGCTCAGGAGATTGACCAGAGCGTTGCCCAAGAAGTCGAGCAAACCCCCTTGACTAACGCTCAACGCCAAGAACTCGAACGGCGACTCGCGGACAGCAGTGCCCGACCCGACGCCATGACCGCATGGGAAGAAATCAAAGTTGAGGCGTTGGCCAGGGCGGCGAATCGTTGAAGCTGGCGGTCGTCCTCCGCGACGAAGCTCGGGTCGAATTCGATGAGGCTTTTGATTTTTACGAAAACCAAAAACCAGGTTCGGGTGTCATTTTCGCATCGCGAGTTCAGGACGTATTCGACCGAATCGCGGCGAACCCAGAGATCCATGCGGTCGTCTTCGCCGATATCCGAAAAGCGGTCGTCAAGCGCTCGCCGTACCGCGTGTTCTATTGTGCGGAAGCCCTCCGAATTGAGGTCATCGCGGTCTTCCATACCGCTCGCAACCCTCTGATTTGGCAAGGGCGAGCTTGACCGACTTCCGTCACCTAACAACTCGAGCGACCTCCAGCACGGAAACGTCAATTCAACTTTTCTGGCGGGGGAAAGATGAATTCCCCCCCAATTTCCCCCGGCTCTTCGAAGAGAAACGTCAACACGGAGTAATTTCACATGTTCAAGCTGATAAGCAAGCTAGTAAAGCTGGCATTAACCCTAGTCATCATCGTGGTTGCCGTAGCATTCATCTCAGCAGTCGGAGCCGCACGAAAGGCGGCCGAAGCAGTCAGGGTCGCTCCCCCCTCTACCTCTTTAGCTGAATCATCTGCTTCCACGTCTCCAGTGCCATCCGCATTATCGGCAAGTTCTCTCCCGCTTATCCCCGAAATCTCCTTATTCTTAGATTCTCATCGAGAGTGGGGCAGCCCGACCTCGGTTCAGAGCGTTCCCGACTGGGCCGAGGGCAAGCGTCAACGTGTGGACTTTAGCTCGGGCCGTAGTTTGCTGTTCTACATGAAAGACGGCCAAGTCCTCTCCGTCTCGGATCAGCAACGCCAGAAGATTTGGGGTGAGTACTCGGCTGCTAAGTCCCCTCCTCTCACTGTCGACAAGCCCGCCGATGTCACTTTAGCCATCCCAGCCTATAGCGTCCTTTACTCCGGCCCCCAGGTGCGTGGAGGCGGCAAGTAGATGGGACGTCGAGGCGACATTTTGATCCCTTCCCTGTCCCGACAGTCCGACCCAGCCGCAGTTGAGGCGATTAGCCGTGCCATCTTTAACAAAGAGGGTTACAATTTCGCCAGCTTCTGTTCCACGGAGGAGGCGTACAAAGCGAACGGGTCCGCCTCCTACTTGAAGGCGCATCCTACAGCTCTAATCAAAGGGTTCCTGGGCGGCATCAGTGGCAGCCTGACGGACCCTAATATCAAGGAGGGGATCTGGCACTCAGGAGAGGAGACGTTCCCTGAGCCCAAACCCGCCTCCAAGCCGAAGGGAAAGCCGTCTCGCAAGCGTTGATCCAGATCCTCTTCAGATATCTGCAAGATTCTTTAAAATAAATAAAAACTTGGTGTGAGTATGGGAAGCGAACCGAGTGTCAATGTGGGCTTTACTCCTGCGTTCGCTGGTGCAAATCGCTAGCGGACCGTTCGAGGGTGGCCATCAACTCCTCGTCTTCGAGGTTGTAGAGGGTCCGGCCCGTGGTGTCTTCGCCGAGCGTCCCAAGGAGGGTCATCAGTTGGCCGAGGCGCAAGTCGGGGGGAAGGCGGTGGACCTCGTCGAGCCGGTGGTGCGCTCCGGCGTGGACGTCATTGGGGACCAGAGCTTGACTCCGATCCGACTTTTTCTGATGACTTTCGGATTAGCCCGAAGAGTCGAGCTATCTCCTGCTCATGATCGCCTGACTGGATTGCGCGAGGTCTTCCACGGGCGCGTCGGTGGGTGGTTCGCAGAAGGCTGGGAGCTCGATCCATCGAGAAGCGGGCTTGGTCTGGTTGGAGAGGTGGTCGCGGAGGATGTCTCCCAAGGCAATACTGTAGGCGACGGCTCCGTTTCGATTAAGATGACTCACATCCATCACGACGGTGCGATCGTAGTTGGCGTGCGTTCCATCGACGATGACCAAGTTGGTGTAACGCGCCAGCCGTTGCCGGATGAATTCGCGATGCAACCCACTCCAATTCGGCTGATCATAATAGCGATCGAACATGCGGTAATGGGGGGGTAATAACCAGAAGACGGGAATCGCGCGCTCGGCCGCGATGTCGAGAAATTTATCGAGATAAACCGTATTGATCGGGTGCGACAACCATTGGCCTGGCCTGGGACGCTTGTCCGGCCACGCGTCGAGGATCTGGACGGATGAGGCGGGCAACTGGCGGTCCGAGGGCATGATCGCGGCCCCGCGGTTAACCTTCCAGTTCCGGTTGGTCAGGCTCGCGGCGGCTCGGAGATTCGTGGCCTCTCCTCGGAAAGCGGCCAAGATGTTGCTCCGGATCTCGTAGCGCGCGCGGACCGAGGGCAGGGTCCAGGCCAAGCCATAGTGGAGGAAGAAGTCGGGGTTCCCGCCCATCCAGGCCATCTCGATGATCTCGCCGGGGGTCGCGAGTTGCGGCCACAAGTACGGGATCTCGAACGGGTCGGCGTATAGCAGGTCGGCGTCGAGGACGAGGGCGGCGGGTCGGGCACCCGCGTCCAAAGCGCGTCGGAGCAGGAAATAAGAATTCGCGGGGCGACCGCCAGTCACGGCTAGATTCCACATGGTCCGGCCAGTCCGGCTCTCGACCACGCGGGGAGCGACGCCAAACTTGACCAGACTATCTCCAAAGCAAAGAACTTCCGACTTCGGGGCGTCGCGCTGGGCGGACCGCGCCCCCCACCGCCATGCGTAGGCGATTTCGCCCAGGAAGTCAGGCGCGCGAATCGCCAGGCAAGTTTCGCCGAGAATGAGTAAGCTGACCATGCCGACGAAGCCCAGCGGCAGCCGGTGGGTCGATTGCGATTGCGGAGTCACCCGACGATCCATCGAAAGGTCACCTCGCCCATCGTCCGGATGGCTCGCGATGCCGAAGTCCTCGGCGGCATTGAAGCCAGTTTGTCGTCTCAGAACCAATCGTCAACGAGATCGAAGCGACGACAGTTTTTTTGCCGGGTCGGCTTAAGCCGCTGGAAAAGGCGCGCTGTGGATGCTGGGTTGGGAGCGGAACGTGCTCCGAGTAGTTTTGATTCGATACTGCACTTTCCGGAAGTTCGAGGGGAAAACTGAGGTTAGCGGACCATCATCCCATTGCCCGTTGTTGCAGGTCGTCGGCGAATCGTTCGAGGGCGGCTATCAACTCCTCGTCTTCGAGATCGTAAAGGGTCCGGCCCGTGGTGTCTTCGCCGAGCGTCCCAAGGAGGGTCATCAGTTGGCCGAAGCGCAAGTCGGGGCAGAGGCGGCGAACCTCGGCGAGTCGGTGCAGAACTCCGGTCTGGATGTCGTGGGCGATCATATCGTATCTCCAATCCGAGGATAGTGGCCGCGCGGTCGGCGCAGGTGACCGATCACCTCGACCCGAATCAATGCTCCGGGAGCCAGCTTGGCCAAACGAGTCGCGCGGGTGATTCCGTTGACGATCTCCAAGATCCCGTCCGATCCCTCGTACACCCATAATGGGGGCATCCCCACCGCCGATGGACCAAAGCGGCGAATTTGCTGTTGGAGCTTGTATGGGTCGGCCCCCGCCACGAGGGCGGGTGGAAGCCGCAGCTCAGCTGGGTCGACGTCGCGAAAGTCAGCGCATGAAAGTAGGGTAGCAGGTCTCGGCGGCTCAAGGAAATTGTGAAAAATCTCGAACCGCACGGCCCGAGCCGCCGCGACACCAAATTTGCAAGCGAGGGGGCGGCGCGGTTGTTGGGTTTCGGTTAAACTTTCAAGCCATGCTGGATTCGACGGGAGGGCGAGCCGAGACCCTCCCGCGTTCGTTGCCGTTGGGTTCGTTTTGGTCTGCTGGATGCCTTGCCGCCGTGGAAAATTGCGCAGGATGGGGAGTTCGCCGTCGATGATCGAATCCGACCCGCAGTGGTACAAAGACGCAATTATTTATGAGTTGCACGTCAAAGCCTTCTTCGACAGCAACGACGACGGGATGGGCGACTTCCCCGGCTTGATCCAGAAGCTGGACTACTTGCAAGGCTTGGGAATCACCTGCTTGTGGCTCTTGCCGTTCTACCCGTCGCCGCTGCGGGACGACGGGTACGACATCGCCAACTACACCCAGGTCAACAAGGTCTACGGCGCCCGGAGGGATTTCAAGAAGTTCGTCCGCGAAGCCCACAACCGGGGCATCCGGGTTATCACCGAACTGGTCATCAACCACACCTCGGACCAGCACCCGTGGTTCCAGCGGGCGCGGCTGGCGCCGATCGGCTCGCCGGAGCGGGATTTTTATGTCTGGACCGATGACCCGACCAAGTACAGCGGAACCCGGATCATCTTCACCGACTCGGAGCCGTCGAACTGGTCGTGGGACCCCGTCGCCAAGCAGTATTATTGGCACCGGTTCTTCTTCCACCAGCCTGACCTGAACTTCGACAACCCGCGCGTCCTCAAGGCGGTGTTCAAGATCATGCGGTTCTGGCTCGACATGGGGGTCGACGGCATGCGGCTCGACGCCATCCCATACCTGATCGAGCGTGAGGGGACGAACTGCGAGAACTTGCCCGAAAGCCATGAAATCCTCAAGCAGTTCCGCCGCGAGATGGACGCCAACTATCGGGACCGGATGTTCCTGGCCGAAGCCAACCAGTGGCCCGCCGACGTCTTGCCGTACTTCGGCGACGGCGACGAGTGCCAGATGACATTCCACTTCCCGCTCATGCCGCGGATGTTCATGGCGATCCGCCAGGAAGACCGGCACCCGATCGTCGAGATCATGCGGCAGACGCCGGATATCCCGCCGGAATGCCAGTGGGCGCTCTTCCTCCGGAACCACGACGAGCTGACGCTCGAAATGGTCACCGACGAGGAGCGCGACTATATGTACAAAGAATATGCCGCCGACCCCCGGATGCGGATCAACCTGGGCATCCGCCGCCGGTTGGCCCCGTTGATCGGCAACAGCCGACGGCGGATCGAACTGCTCAACATGATGTTGTTCTCGCTCCCCGGGACGCCGGTGATGTACTACGGCGACGAGATCGGGATGGGCGACAACATCTACCTCGGCGACCGCGACGGCGTCCGGACCCCGATGCAGTGGAACGGCGACCGGAACGCCGGGTTCTCCCGGAGCGACTTCGCCCGGCTGTATGCTCCGCCGATCATGGACACAATCTATGGCTACCAGGCGATCAACGTCGAGGCGCAGGAGCGCGACCCGTCGTCGCTCCTCCAGTGGACCAAGCGGTTGATCGCGCTCCGGAAGCGATACAAGGCGTTTGGCCGCGGGACCTTGGAATTTCTCCACCCCCGGAACCGCAAGGTCTTGCCGTACATCCGCGAGTTCGAGGATGAGCGGATCTTGGTCGTCGCCAACCTGTCGCGGTTCGTCCAGCCGGTCGAGCTTGACCTGTCGCGGTTCAAGGGGCAGACCCCGGTCGAGATGTTCGGTCGGGTCACGTTTCCGATGATCACCGAGTCGCCGTACTTCCTGGCACTGGCGCCGTCGTCGTGCATCTGGTTCCAGCTCGAAACTGTCACCAGCGCGACCGTCGGCGGTGCTGAGCAACTCCCGGCGGACGAGGTCGACGCGATCCCCCGGATCACCTTGACCGGCGGCTGGGAAACCTTGCTCGAAGGCCGCGAGCGGGCGATCCTTGAACGCTCGGTCTTGCCCCAGTTCATCGCCCGCCAGCGCTGGTTTGGCGGCAAGTCGCGGACCCTGGAAACCGCCAGCATCCGCGACTGGGTCATGATCCCCAACCCCGGGACCGACCTCCCGACGGTGATCCTCTACGTCCGGACCTACGACAGCGAGGGGAACTACGAGAAATATCAGGTGCCCGTGGCGGTGGTCGACGGGGCTCTGGCCGACCAGATCCTGGCGAACAACTCGGCGGCGGTGATGAGCCACGTCCAATGCGCCGCGGGGGAAGGGTTGCTCGTCGACGCCCTCGGCTCCGACGTGCTCTGCGCGCGGCTGCTCCGCCTGATCTCCCGCTCCGAAACGGTCGGGGCGAGAGGGGGGACGCTGGTGGGGATGGCGACCTCGGCATTCGGAGGCTCGGCCGAGGAGGAACCAGCCTCGGGAAGACTCCGCCGAGGGACGTCCGAGTCGAGCAACTCGAACGTCATCCTCGACGACCGGCACTGGCTGAAAATCTTCCGGAAGATCACCGACGGGGCCAGCGTCGACTTCGAGGTGGGCCGGTTCTTGACCGAGGAAGCCAACTTCACCCAGGTCCCCAAGACGTTGGGGATGATCGACTACCGCCGGAACAAACAGCCCTCGGCCACGGTCGGCTTGCTCCGCGAGTTCGTCCCCAACCAGGGGCAAGCCTGGGAGTTGGCTTCGAACGTGGTGAGCCGCTACTTCGAGGAAGTGGCGGGGGAAGCGCACCGGCTCGACAAGATCGACATGAACTTCCCTTCGCCGTTTGAGCTGAGCGAGAGCGAGGTCCCCGAAGACGTCGCCGACCTGCTCGGGTCGTCGCTCCTGATCGCCGCCGTCCTGGGTCAGCGGACGGGCGAGATGCACCTGGCACTTGCGTCGACGACGACGAACCCCGACTTCATCCCCGAGACGTTGACCGCCGACGAGATCGCCACCCTGGCCGACCGGATCAAGGGGCAGGTCGGGGCGACCATGCTCGCCCTCAAGGATCGGCTCGCCAGCCTCCCCGACGAGGTCCGGGACGACGCCAAGGCATTGATCGCGGCGCAGCCTCGCCTGGTGGCGATGACCGCGCGGATTCCGTCGACCGCCGCGGATGCCGTCAAGATCCGCTGCCACGGCGACTACCACCTCGGGCAACTCCTCCGGGTCGAGGGGGACTTCGTGATCCTCGACTTCGAGGGGGAGTTGGGCTACTCGGTCGCCGAGCGGCGGGCCAAACACTCGCCGCTCCGCGACGTGGCGTCGATGCTCCGGTCGCTCGACTACGTCGTGTCGAACGCCCTCCGCAAGCTGGCCAAGGTCAACCAGGACGCCGTCGGACAACTCGAACCCTGGGCCTTGATCTGGAAGACCTGGATGTCGGCCGAGTTCCTGAAAGCCTACCGCGTCGTCGCCGCCGGGCTGATCCCGACCGATGACGCCGTGGCCCGCCAGTTGCTGGACCTCCTGACCCTCGAAAAGGCGCTTTATGAACTGCGGTACGAACTCGACTACCGCCCCGAATGGGTCGCCGTCCCGATCCGAGGCGTTTTGAGCTTGAGCCGATCGGGAGACCCGACCTGATGACCGCGACCGACGCCTCCCACCTGGAAACCCTCCGAGAACTCGCCCGGTCATGCGGCATTCAGGTCGACTACACCGATACCTCGGGTGCGGTGCAAACCGCGACCGAGGAGTCGCTGACCGCCGTCCTCCGCGCCCTGGGAGTGGCCCTGACCTCCCCGGAGGACGCCGAGCAAGCCTTGGTCGAGCGGCGGGTCCGGGCCTGGCGACGCCCCGTCGAGCCGGTCCTCGTCGCCTGGGAAGGGGGACCCACCCCCGCCGAACTGCGCCTGCCCGCCGATCGGTCGTCGGCGGAGGTCGCATGTCGGCTCGTCATGGAAGAGACTGGAACCACCCATGAATGGACCGTCAACGCCGATGCGCTCGCCGTGGCGGGTTCGGCCGAGATCGGCGGCGAGCGGTTCATCACGCGGCACCTGCCGCTCCCGCTCGAACTGGCGACCGGTTATCACCGGTTAACCATCATGATCGACGGCGAGCCAACCCCCGAGACCCTGGTCATCGCCGCCCCGACCCGGGCTTACGGTGGCTCGAGCAGCCACGGCGCCGAAAATACGGCGGGGGAACGGCTTTGGGGTTTGTTTTGCCCGATCCACGCCTTGCATCGTGGGACAAGCTGGGGGGCTGGGGACCATTCCGACCTCGAAGCGTTGATGGATTTCACCGCCAGTTTGGGCGGGAATCTGGTCGCCACGTTGCCGATGCTGGCGACCGCGTTTGATGGCCCGACTCCGCACATCAGCCCGTATTCGCCGACCTCGCGGCTGTTCTGGAACGAGTTTTACCTCGACCTCCACCGGATTCCCGACCTTCAGCGCTCCAACGCCGCGCGCGGGTTGCTGGAGGCGGACGAGACGCTCGACGAGGTGGCCGGCCTTCGCTCGCACGATCTGGTTCACTACGGCCGCCAGATGCGGCTCAAGCGTCGCATCCTCGAATACCTGGCCGACGCCTTCTTCGACGCCGACCCCGACGGGTCCGCCGACTTCCGCCGCTACTTGCGGGACCACCCCGACGCCGAGTCGTACGCCTTCTTCCAGGCGATGGGCGAGCGATTCGGCCGCGACTGGCGGCAGTGGCCGGCGTCGGCCGACCCGGGCGAAATCCCCTCCAAGGTCGACCAGCGGGCGGTCCAGTACCACCTGTACGCCCAGTGGCAGACCGACGTCCAACTCAGCGCCCTGGCCGACAAGGCCCGGCGGGATGGCCTGACCTGGTACCTCGACTTCCCGATCGGCGTCGACTTCAACAGCTTCGACGTCTGGCGCGAGCAAGCCGCCTTCGCCACCGGGGCGAGCGTCGGTTGCCCGCCGGACCTCGTCTTCACCAAGGGACAAAACTGGGGCTTCCCCCCCCTACACCCCGACCGCCAGCGCGAGTCCGGCTACCGTTACCTGATCGCCTGCTTCCGAAACCAACTCCGCTACGCCAACGCGCTGCGGATCGACCACGTCATGGGTCTCCACCGCCTGTTCTGGATTCCCGACGGCGCCGAGGCCAAGCACGGGGCGTTCGTCGCGACCCCGAGCGAGGAAATCTATGCGATCCTCTCGGTCGAGTCGCACCGCCGCCAAGCCTGGCTCGTCGGCGAGGACCTCGGGACGGTCCCCCCCGAAGTCGAATCCGCCCTCAACCGCCACGCGGTCTCGGGGATGTACGTCGTCCAGTACGAACTCCGCCCCGACCCAGCCCTGCCGATGCGTCCCGTTCCGCCGACCACCGTCGCCAGCGTCAACACCCACGACATGCCCCCGTTCGCCTCGTTCTGGAGCGGGCTGGACCTCGACGACCGCCACGCCTTGGGCCTCCTCGACGACGCCGGCCTCGCCCACGAACGCCAGGTCCGGGCCGACCAGAAAGCCACCCTCGTCGCCTTCCTGGAGAAAGAAAACAAGGTCCCCGCCGGGACCACGGTCAACGATCCCGCCACCGTCTTGGCTGGGATCTGGGGCTGGCTGGCCACCTCACCGGCGCGAGTCCTCCTCCTCAACGTCGAAGACCTCTGGCTCGAAACCGAAGCCCAAAACACCCCCAACACCTCCTTCGAGCGTCCCAACTGGCAGCGGAAGCTCCGCCACCCCCTCGAAGCGATGACCGAGAATCCTCACTTCCGGGCGTTGCTCACCGAAGTCGACCGCCTCCGGCGCAAGCCCATTTCCCTCGACACTAATCTCGAAGTCGTTGATGCCGGGGCGCCAACAACCTCGATGTGACGCAAGTTCCTCGCGCCCCGGCGTCAAACTGATCCGACACTGCTGCACCGCCCCGAGTTTTCTCAATCCGGTTATGAAATTAAGAATGTCATCTTCTCCCCAACGCTGATCTTAAGGTGATTTCCTTTGACGCCTGACCGTCCGTCGACCATCCTTCATCATGGGACGACGCTCAGGCGCGCTCGCTCCATCGAGGCGAACGGTCCAGATCCGTCCTATCGAGAGCCCGGGAGCGGGAGTCTCGTCGCGGCGGAGGGCTTCTCGGCCGTGATCGGTGATGGTCGCCCTTGCGGCACCGGCACCCCTGATCAGGCCGCGAGGGACAAAGCCGCGCTCTTCCCCGATGAAGGCGGCCCGGCTATCCTGGAAGTAGTCGTACCGTCGTGGATCATGTCGATTCTCTCCGCCGACTCGATCGCAAGTGGTTTGGCTCGCGGCGGCGAGATCCGGTTTGAACCCGAGAGCGGGCTTGATGAGTTGCGGGCCGAATGGCACAACCTCACGAAACGGGTGATCTCCTCGTGACTGTCGATAATCCCATCGCCGACCTTCTTGCCGCCCCGCTCAGCCCGGGTTGGACGCTCGATGAATTGGCGGAGGAGATCCTCCGCGTCATCGCGGCGCGGGCTTCGGATCAAACGGCGGAATTTGCGCTCGACGCGGCAGCGACCACCGATCGCCAGTCGCGCCGACTGCTCAGACCGCTCCTCGCCTGCCTCGCCACCAAATCGGCCGCCGAATCGGGAACACCACGCAACCTCTTCGGCGGCCCCCTCTCATTCCAACGGCCAAGTCACGCGGGGCCGGTGCGGATTCTTGGCCAGTTCGAGAATCAATCGAGTGCGGCGCGTGTTGCCTTCCGCCTCACCTCCTTCCCGCACACAAATTCGGAACAGGCAGTCGGACTGGTTCCTCTCCTCTCAAGCAGCGATTCCAAATCTGCTCTTCCGAGTTCTTCCAGAAAAATGGAGATGATGGACGGTGGGACAGGAAGCTAATTCAGCAGCAGTAGGCTGGGTCGTGACCCAGCCCACGGGTTCCAGGGGAATAAAGCTGGGTCAAGACCCAGCCTACGGAATTACGGACCTAGTCTCCGGCTGCCAAGCCGCCGGGAAGCAGCACCAGCTTGCCCCGGGCCTGCCCGCTCTGATCGGAATTGGTGTCAATTCATCTTTTCGGGGCACTTCTGGATCGGAATTGGGGGGCGGAATTGTGGGGCGGAATTGGTGTCAATTCACTTTTCCAAGGCACTTCTGGCATCATGCTTCGTTGATATACGGTTTGGGACCCCGCGAAAATCGGATATCTACCTGGAAGCGTCTCCTGTTCCGGCGATCGGCCCGGCCGGGGGTGGTGGGGGGTGACGGGGGGATGACGCTCCGCGGGGGGTGGTCCGATGGGATGCTCAGAGGCTCAACTGGCGGCGAATCGGGCCAATGCGGCGAAGTCGTCGGGGCCGAAGACCGAGGCGGGCAAGCAGCGGTCGCGGCGGAACTTGCTGCGGCATGGGCTGACGGGGGCGGGGATCGTCTTGGCCACCGTGGACGTGGCGGCGATCGAAGGCCGGTTCGCCGACTTCGAGGCCTGGTCTGGCGGGCGGGGGCGACGGTGGCACCGATTCGACCGCGCGGCGTTTGCGAAGCGGCCAGCCTGTCGGCCACGATCCTCGCCCTTGATGCCGTCGCCCCGGTCGACTTTGAAGTCAACTCTTCGACTCGCTGATCGAGCGCCCCGGATCGGCCCGGTTCTTGCGATGCGCTGGATTTTGGGGCCTGACACGACACAAGGCCGACCCCGGATGGTTCCGGGGTCGGCCTGGGTGTGATCGCGGATTGGCCGCTTGCACTTAGGGTAGGGGGGGGAGCGAGGACTCGGGGGGGAGCGGCGGCAGG
>JAABUX010006111.1_pt1 | contig 14496 bp, 9 predicted proteins | sample 5561851 | NCBI WGS metagenome assembly JAABUX01 (sample SAMN10711883, study PRJNA513361) | rock metagenome | isolation source: Antarctica rocks | place: Antarctica: Victoria Land, Richard Nunatak red sandstone | collected 2016-01-03 | reverse complement strand
CCAGCCACATCTCCTCCTGCCGGATCTCCTGGCGCACTTCCCAGCCCTCGATGGCTCGTTCGATGTTGTTGAAGAAACTCATCGTCCACTCCTCCCTTCCTCCCTGCTATCGTCGGGCAGGGGCCGGCTTGCCGGGGCAGACGCGGCCGGGCTATGCTTGCCCTTAACCGCGTCCACGGCACCAGTGTAACACTCTCCCGACTGACGCAGGGGGCACGCGCTCTTTGACGGGGTGCGCCCCGACATCGTGGGATGCCGCAACGGGGCCTAACGGGACCCGACGGGACCCAACGGGGCCTGCGACTGCGGTCGCATGGCAAACGACGGCGACTAAAGTCGCTCGGGTGGGCGCCCCATGAGGAAGCCAGGAGTATCACTGCTCAGGCACACACCGTAGGCGGGAAAGACACTTCAGTGTTCGCGGTTTGCCATGCGATTTCAATCGCAGGCCGTGTCTACAATTCCGGGGCATGCGCTTTGTTGACGCTCCGCGGCAGGCAAAATCCCCACGAGTAGCATGACTGCCTCCTTCACGTTGCCCGTCCTGAAAGCACGCGCACCTGCTCTTCGACCGTGCGCAGGATACGATCGCGGTCGATGCGCGAGGTGACGTAGATGGGCGCGCCGAAGCGGAGCGTGACTGCCCAGGCGCGGTCGCGCGAGTCGTTGTCGAGGCGGCGATAGACCACGCCGGTGGGAATAATAGCGACACGTGTGCGCCGGTCGCGTTGCGCCAGCTCGGCCAGGTGGATGAAGCCGGGTTGGAAGGGCAAGAACGCATCGTCGCCGTGCGCGGCCTTGGGGCTGTAACCGGGATCGACATTGGGATAGCCCTCGGGGAAGATGACGACGGTGCGGTCCTCACGCAGCAGCCGCGCCGTGTCGCGCAGCGCATGGCGCGCGTAGCCGCCGCGCTCCGCCACGTCGTAGGCGCTCCGCCTGCCGGAAAGACCATCGCCGCGCAGCACGACAGGCCAGCGCGCCACGCCGCAGATAAACTCCATGACCAGACGTAGCGGGCGTCCTCGCACCCAATCGAGCGCGACGATGATATGGACGGGACGCGGCACGACGACCAGCAACAGCGCCCCATCGTAGAGGTGGTGGAAGTGCCGCGCGGCGAACAGGACGGGCTCGTCACGCGGCACGTGCTCTAACCCCTCCACGTGCACCGTCATGACCCGCCTGACGACCAACCACGCGCCGAAGCGGATAAAGTGACGGACACAAAGGTCAAACAGTCTGCTCACCGTGAGTTTTAGCGGCCGAGCGACGGACCAGAGACCCGCGATCGCGACAGCGGCGGCTCGACCGCGAAGCCTGTCTGCTGCTCCCCACCGTCGCCGTGGAATCGGCGACGCCACACCAGAGAGGCGGGGAGCAAGCCGAAGACGATCGCCGCCACGGCGGTCTGCCACAGGCCGACGCTGAGGCTCAGCGACATGGCCCACACCGTATTGGCCAGGTACATGCCGAAGGGTAGCCACGGCGGGATGCGCCGCGCATCGGCGTCCACGAACCACAGCAAACGGCTCAGCGTCATAAAGACCAGGCCGGTGCCAAACCAACCCACCAGATTGCGCAACGGCATGCCGAAGTAGACGCCGTTGATATGCCAGTCCCAGAAATGGATGTGCATGTTGGGGCTGGCCATAGCCGGGTCAAGCACCAAATCCCAGGCCACCAGCAGCCAGCCGCCTAACAACAACGTCAGGACGGAGCGGCCGCGCATTTTGCTCGCGCCGACGATAGAGATGGCCAGCAGATACGAGGCGAAACCCATATAGAACCAGGACAGCGGCACGCTGTAGGGAACACGATCGCCTAGCTTCGCGCCCAGCAAACCCTCGTAGCCATAGCCGCCAAACGGCCAGCCCGTTCCCGTGCCCATCAACTCGGCCCCGAGCGGCAGGATCGTGCCGATGACAAAGAAAACGCTCGTTTTCCACCAGCCAAGGGCGTAGACGCCGAAGGCGAACATCGTCGCCGCGCCAAGGATCATCTGCATCTCGGCCCCATGCTGCATGGCCGAGGGGAAGAGCGAGGCCAGCAAGGGGATGCCGCTGTACAGCTCGGGGTGGGGCGCCATGACCAACAGGCCCACCAACCCGAAGATAATCGACATCACGTGGAGGCCGAACAGGATCACCACGGGGATAGGCTTCACGCGCTTCAGGTACGTCACGTACTCTCTCCATCGACCAGAACACGGCCACGCCAGACGTGCCGCCGCCGCAGCCGGCTACGCCAGAGGGCCAGCGCGACCGGCGCATCGCACAACGGCGACAGCCAGTAGGACCACGGGGCATGGCGGTAGGCGCGCGCCGTCCCGACGAGCACGCCACACCGAGCAAGCGCCAGGATGCCGGACACGCCGCTGGCCGTGGCCGTGATCGACCATGACCGGCGCCGCGCCGTCGGCGGCCGCGACAGGGCTCGCAGTCCTAGCGCCAGGATCAGCGGCAGCGGCAAGGCCTGCGCCAGCGTGACCTCGCATAACCCTATGATACCTGTGACGCCCGAGAATTGGTCATGGAGAGGGAGTGAGCGAGGCCAGTTGCGCCACGTCTCGCGCCAGCCCTCGTACATGTGCGCCGACACGAGGTCGCCCGCCTCATAGAAGCCGACGGCGTGGCCGGCCACGGCCAGGCAGCGCGCGACGGTCATGTCCTCGCAGCGCGAGGCGCGCGCCACGGCGAAGGCGTCCGTTTCCCGCAGCGCCGCGCGCCGCGCCAGGAAGCACTGGCCGTTGGCCTGGACCTGATACGCGCGGCGGGTGGCGTGACCGGGCGGTCCAAGCCGGTAGACCACCGTGGTCAGCATGGCCGGATGAAGCAGCGCCTCGCCCAGCCCGCCCAGTTCCTGCCTCGTCGCCACGCTGAGGGCTGGCACGCCGACGCGGCGGGCGTGCGCCAGCAGAGTACGGACGAGCCCCGACGCCGGGCGCACATCAGCGTCGACGGTCAGGACCCACTCGGTCGCGGGCTCGCCGCGCGTCAAGCCAACCTGCAGTCCCCAAGCCTTGCCGTTCCAGCCTGCCGGGACCGGGCTGGCGTCGATCAGGCGCACCCGCCGGTCGCGCCGCCGGTACGCCTCGACCAACTCCTGGGTGCCGTCCTGCGATCCGCCGTCCACGACGAGGATCTCGCCGACCTCCGGCCCCTGCGCGGTCAAGCCGTCCAGGCACGGGCCGAGCCGTCCGTCCTCGTCCAGCACCGGGACCACGACCGAGACACACCCCTCGCACGGTGCCAGCCCCGCTGGAACCGCCTCCACCCGTTGGACGCCGATGCTGCCGCGCACGAAGCGCGCGAGAACGCGCACGCCGAGGATAAGCTGCGCTACGGTGATAAGGACGAGAAGGCGGTCGGTTTTCACAAGTCTCCTTCGACTACTGACTATTCCGCGCCGCCCAGCTGCGTCGGCGCAGGTCAGTCGGAGTCTGGCCGGTCGCCGCGCGCAGGCTCGCGGCCAGATGGTGAGGCGTGGCAAACCCGGCGCGATGCGCGACCTCCGCTACACTGAGCCCGGTATGGGTCAACAGGTGAGCAGCCTGGGCAAGCCGCTCCCGACGCAGATAGGCGCCCGGCGTGACCCCGAGGTCGCGGCGGAACAGGCGCACCAGGTGCTCCGCCGAGACGCCTACCTCCCTGGCCAGATCGCCCACGCTCAGCCCCTCACAGGCGCGCTGCCGCGCGATGACGCGGGCGCGGGTCACGGCCGGATGCTCCGGTAATGACGCCAGATCGGTGTGCGCCGCCTCGGCCAGGTACAGCGTGAAGGCGGCGCGCCCGATGGCCTCCAGCACCGGCCGCCCCGGACCATCGACCGCTGCGGTGGTATAGCCGACCTCGACGCACGAGGCCAGCGACCGCGACAGCGGCAGACAACGCGGCGCCGCGGCAAGGGCCTCTCGCGTCGCGTCGTCCAGGGACGCGGGCGAGAGCGCGATCCAGCTGTGGCGGGTCTCACGGTCATGCGCCCATGCGAAAGACTCTATGGTACCGGGCAGCAGCAAGCCCACGTGGCCAGATGGAATGTCCCGCGCCGCGCCGTCGACCGCTACGCGCGCCGACCCCGTGAGTATCAGCAGCAACTGGTAGTCGGGCTGCGCGCGCGGGCCGAAGGTCGAGCGGGGCGGATAGGTGACCATGCCCGCGTTGGCCAGGGGCAGGCGCGCCGCCGCCAGGGTCCTGACGCCGACCGGATCAAAAACAGGTACAAAGTCGTCAGCCATGCAGCTTTACCCGGGCCCCTCTTTGTCATATCGTTGTTATAAGCGTAAGCCAGCGCGTCCTCATTGGCAAGCTGGCAACGTCATCGGGATGCGTCCCGTAACCGGACGACCCGCGACCAAAGTCGCGGGCCGTAGCGGCAACATTTAGGGAGAGGAGCAGGCACGTATGGACACCCTAACGCCTACCACTAGCCACGCCGACGATTCGGCGGTCGACAAACAGTTCAAGCGCAGTAAGAACGGCGCCGTCGGTGCGCTGGCCGTCGCGCCCGTCGCCGATGCGCCGACGGTGGCGGAGGCCAAGCCGCAGCAGCCGTACGAGCGATACCGCCTCAGTGTGCAGGATTATGTCGCCTTCCACCGGCAAGGCCTCCTGATCGTGCGCGGACTCGTCCCGCCCGAGGACGTACAGGAGTTGATCCGCCACAGCGAGGACCTGATGTACGGCCGCATCGACGTGCCGGGGCTGGAGCCGCCCCCGCCGGGCGCCTCGTCGCGAGAGGTGGAGCACCGCTACCTGCGCATCCACATGCTGCACCGCGTGCTGGAGATCCACGAGCGATTCCTGCTGCACCCGCGCGTGCTGGACGTGCTGGAGGCGCTGATCGGCCCGGACGTGATGGCCATGCAGAGCATGTTCTTCCTCAAGTTCCCTGGCGGCGAGGGCCAGGGCTACCATCAGGACTCCTACTACATCCCCACCGTGCCGGACACCCTGTGCGGCGCCTGGCTGGCCGTGGACCGCGCCGACGAGGAGAACGGCTGCATGTGGTTCACGCCCGGCACGCAGGGCGAGCCTGTCTACCCCACCGCCGGACGGGAGCGCCAGAACCACGGCGATGCGCTGGGAGACCTGCCCACGGTGGAGCAGGTCAGCAACACCGACGAGTCGGCCAACACCCTCTCGCGCGTCGCCGCCACATACCCGGGGGCGGAGGTCCCGGCCGTGATGGAGCCTGGCGACGTGGCCTTCTTCGGCGGGCACGTGCTGCACCGCTCGCACCGCAACCGCTCGGCCGCGCGCTTCCGGCGCAGCTTCGTGGGCCACTACGCCAACGCGCGCAGCTTCACCATGTGGGGGCACGGCAACGGCGTCGCGGACGCGGGTGGAACCAACGGTCACCACATCCTGGCTCGCGGCACCACCAACCTGCCCTACGGCCAGCCGCGCTTCGGGACGGCCTGCGCCGCCAACACGCCCGCGCTGCGCGGCCCCGTCGCGAGCGGCGGCGCGCCGATGATGATGGCCGCCATGCCCGACGGCGATATGATGGGCGCCGCGCCCATGGATATGGCCCGCAACAACCCCGACCACCACCACGACTAGCTCAGGCGTCCATCGACTCCGGGTCATCCTCGGCTAATGGTCGGATAAGGAGCGTGTCGCCCCTCAGCACGCTGGGCGGGTGAACACCTAATGATCGCGCACGACCGTAAAAGCTGCCACGGTGTCGACCCAGGCGTAGAGGGGCGACCAGCCGGGGCCGAAGACGCCGATCTTGAGCGTGTAGGTCCCCCCGGCCAGGATGGGCGGGACGACCCGGACGGTGGACAGGGGCTGCGGCACGCCCGCCGCGAAGCCGACAGGGCTGAGCCAGGTCTGCGCGACCGGGCGGCCGCCAGCGTCGTAGACGTAGAAGTCGACGACCGTCCCCGTGAGCGGCGCGCTCGCCGTCAGCGTGGCCCGCAGCGTCGCGGTCGCACCGGAGGTGACGGTGAGCGGCGCGACCGATGCATCGTTCACGAGAATGGTCAGCGCCGCCGGCGTCTGGACGGTCGTCGCGGTCGGGAGAGCGGGCACGGTCGTCGTTGCGGACGGCGCAGGGTCCTGACCGCGCGGGACTGACGCAGGTATGGTCGGTGAGGCCGGCGCGAACGCTGGTGGGACCGCACTGGCAGAGGGCGTTGTCGTGCTGCTGGCCGCGGTAGGAGCCGGGGGGATCGTCGCGGTGGGGGACGGCGTTGCCGTTGCGGGAACCTGCGTCGCAGGGATCGTCACGGTGGGGGACGGCGTCGCGGGGACCGTCGCGGTGGGGGACGGTGTCGCGGGGACCGTCGCCACTGCCGTCGCCGGGGCGGCCACAACGCGTGGCGCGGCCGTCGCGTTTGGCGCGGTCGCCGCCGCGAGGACTGTGACCGCTGTGGAGACAGGCGTGGAGCAGGGGGTGGACGTGCGCGGGACGAGGCCACTGGTGGGCGCGAGGATAGGGGGGTGCGGGGCGGGACCGGCGGAGGCTGGGCGCAAGACGAGCGTGGTGAGCGAGTAGGGGGCGACATACTGCCGGAAGGTATGGGTAACCCCCGACACGACGCTGGTCCTGATGGCGCTGCTGCCCATCCCGTACCAGTAGGCGGTGGCGCTTGAGGCGGGCGCGTACGCGCCGAGGTCGATAGTGAGATTGTACCCGCGGCGGGGCGAGCGGTCGATCAGCAGCACGGCGAGGCCGCCGTTGGCCTGCCGGACGGCGTGGACGGCCACCTGGGCCAGGCGCGACGTGGCCACGATCATACGGTCTCCCGGCCGTGCCAGGTACGCCAGCATGCGCAGCCCCTCGTAGGGCGGGAACGGCGCGTCGGCCGCCGGCTCACGCGTCGTACCCAACGCGTTGCCGCTGGAGAGGAGGCCGAGGTCGCCATAGGTGGCTGTCCCGTAGAGCGCCCGACTACTATTCCCGCCCGTGTCCAGACCATTGTGCAGGTCCCACCAACTGGCGTTGGCCGCGCCGTTCTCCAGCCACGTCATCAGGTCGTCGGCCAGGAACAGCGCGTTGACCAGGCTGACGCGCTGCTTGCCGGTGCTGTCGGTGTTCGTCTCGCCCAGCATGATAGCGATGCGCTGTCCAGCAGTCCCGCAGGCATGGCGGAGCGCGTGGCGCAAAGCGGACATCATACCGGTAATGCGGCCGGTGCTGTGCAAGAGATCCGCGTCACCGCCTCGATTGTCGTTGGCATACCAATGCACGTCGACGAAGTCGATCTCGTGGCAGAGCACGGGCAGAATCGTACCGTCCCAGTCCGGCCGCTGCCCCTCCGGCCAGTAGCCGGGGGTGGTGACGGCCACCCCGACCCGGATCGCGGGGTCCACCGCCTTCATGGCGTCGATGTAGGCCAGCGCGTTGCGGGCATAGGCGGCAGGCCCTTTACGAGCGTGCAAGTCGCGTTCCGACAGGCCCGCGACGTAGGGTCCGTAGCTGCCGTTGTCGTAGACCTCGTTGCCGATCTCCCAATACCTGACTCCGTAGCCCTTGACCCTGTTGGCATAACGCACCCACGCCGCCGCTTCCATGGGGTCGCCGCCGCCCGTGCCCGCGGCGTCAGAGCCGTAGTTGACCGTGATCAGCGGCTGGGCGCCCACCTGGCGCGCCAGACCCATGAAGGCATCGAAGGTGTCGGCGGGGTAGGGATGTCCGCCCCCGGTGAACGTCCTGGCCGCCCAATGGTAGTCGTCGGCGCTGGAGCCGCCAGGGAAGCGCAACAGGGAGACGCCGGCCCGGCGCAGCAGGGACGGGACCGGCTTGTCCAGCAGGTGCGGGTCCCACGCGGCGGTATTGACGCCAAAGGCGATGGCCGGCACGATGGCGCGGATGCCCTCCGGGTCGACGGTGATATCGGCGACGGCCACTGCGGGGGTTATAAGGCTGGTCGCGAAGAACCTTGCGGCCAGCGCGCCCGCGCAGAGGACGGTCGCCGCGACAACGCAGGCGAGGCGCTGTCGGACGGAGAGCGGCGTCAACGTAGACTCTCTCCTTTCCAAACGTCTGAGGGTTGTCGTGAGTGCGCGACCCACCTGGTGTCATCGGGGCGGCGGTCGTCGGGTCCACGTGGATTTTACCGTGTCGTCGGCTTCGCGCGCGCCTATCGGTGTGTCATCGACGCGCCGACTCACCAGTTGATCGCCCCCTGGCTATGCCGTGCTTATACCCATGAGGTTGACGCCACTTTCATCAGATTTTCATGCCAGGCAGGGCCGTATTGTACGGGGCATAGCCCAAAAGGGCGCCGGGGAAACAGGACGCCATCCGTGCATTATCACCAGTGGATTCAACCCAACGCTCATTTATAGTGGTGGTGGACGGCGTTGACTGGCGATGATCGCTCGGGCGCTGTTGATGATACCGGGACAAAGATCGTCTCTTTCCCATCTCTGCTGATGCAGTACGGGGTTCTGTCATCCGTAGTAGAAAATAAGAAAGGTAAGGCGTACCCGGCACATCCCATCGTGTCCTCCGCAATCGTGTTCCCTCCCTATTGGCCCATCGGACGGACGCACGGTAGCCCACGCGGCAGGCACAAAGCTCCTCTTTCACCCTCTGGACACAGTGACCTGCCGCGCGCATCATCCGAGGCGCGGCGGTCGCGCAATGCTGCCCGCGCCAGGGACGAATTCGCCGTTTTCGACGGCATCCATGTGTACCATAGGCGACACACCGACGTGCCGCGGACGGCGTGCCCATGTGTGCTGAACAGCGCGTTCGCATGGAACGGACGACACATTGATGTGCAAGAAGCAGTATACCCATGTGCGAAAAATAGGAGTCTGATACGCCATTATCGCTTGTAAGGGGCTGTTTCTTTACCTAATGTTAAACCGCCGTTAACACGTCGTTAACGGTGGGCGCGTACAGTGAATGATAGAGGCGGCACGGGAGCAGCCCAAACTGTTCGTCCGCCTCCGACGCCAGACAGCGTCCCACGTCTGAGCCGTCTGATGTATAGCATGCGACGACGCATGCGCCCCCACAGTCCCCTTTTTAGACGCACACGTCATAGCAGACGTATGCCTGTTGTGCCTCCCCATGATCTTTCTCTCCGCCATGACACGAGGAGTGTAGCGCGTCCGTGCGCGCCGCGGCTCCATGGCCCGCGTGGATTTGGTGACCTCATCGTTAACAAGGAGCACAGATGGACGTGCTAGACCGTGTTCGCCCTCTCACCCTGCATCGACCCAAGGAACGTCTCGGCGAGGTGCTGGTCGAGACGACAGCCCTGACGCGAGAGCAACTGCGGCCAGCTCTTGACCTACACCGGCGGGAGGGCGTGCGCATCGGCCAATCGCTGGTCAGCCTCGACCTGGTCAGCGAGGAGCAGGTGGCCGCCGCACTGGCCCGACAGGTGGGCCTCCCCTACATTAACCTGGCTCAGGTCGCTCTGGCCGGCGCCGTGGCGCGCCGGCTGCCCGAGGAGGTGGCGCGCGAACAGCGCGTGCTGCCGCTGTATGACGATGGGGAGGCCACCGTGCTGGCCTGCGCGGAGGCGCCGATCCCGCCGCTACTCTCCCAGGTGGAGGGCCTCCTGGGGCGGCCCGTGCGCCCGGTCATGGTCACCGACGGGGCGCTGGAGCAGGCCCTTGACACGCTCTACCGCGACGAGGACCTGCGCCGCTCCACCACGGAGCTACGGGCAACCGCGCCGCGGGACTCGGCCCACCAGGTGCTCAGCACGGGGCAGAAGATAACCTTGCTACTGCTGCTGGCCGCGGCCGTCTTCGCCCTGGTCGCGGCGCCGATCGCGGCGCTAACGGCGATCGCCACGCTGATCACGCTGTTCTACGTCGGCTTCTGCCTCTACAAGTTCTACCTTGTCTACCGCGCCCTCACGCACACCTTGGGCCTGGAGACGACCGATGCGGAGGTCGCGGCGCTGGACGACCGCGACCTGCCAATCTATACCATCCTGGTGCCGGTCTACCACGAGGCCGCGGTCTTCCCCATCCTGGTCAAGGCCATCGCCGGGCTCGACTATCCCAAGGCCAAGCTGGACGTCAGGGTCCTGCTGGAAGAGGACGATGTTGAGACTATCCGCGTGGCGCGCGACAGCGCGTTGCCTGCCCACTTCCGCCTGGTCATCGTGCCGCCCGGCGGCCCCAAGGGCAAGCCCAAGGCCTGCAACTACGGGCTGATCGGGGCGCGGGGCGCCTATACCGTCATCTACGACGCCGAGGATATCCCCGAGCCGGATCAGCTCAAGAAGGCCATTTTAGCCTTCCGCAAGGGTGACCCGAACCTGGCCTGCGTACAGGCCAAGCTCAACTTCTTTAACCGCGACCACAACCTCCTGACGCGATGGTTCACAAACGAGTACAGTATGTGGTTCGACCTCTTCCTGCCCGGCCTCGCCGCGGGCGGCGCGCCGATCCCGCTCGGGGGCACCAGCAACCACTTTAAGACGGAGCTGCTGCGCGCGCTCGGCGCCTGGGACCCCTACAACGTGACCGAGGACGCCGATCTTGGCATGCGCATGCACAAGGCCGGCTGGCGCACCGCCGTGATCGACTCTACGACCTACGAGGAGGCCAACTCGCAGGTCTATAACTGGATCCGCCAGCGCTCGCGCTGGATCAAGGGCTACGTCCAGACCTACCTGGTGCATATGCGCCATCCCTTCGCACTGTGGCGCGATCTGGGCACTCGCGGGTTCCTGAGCTTCCAGCTAGTAGTGGGCGGCACGTTCTTCGTGCTGTTGGTCAACCCGCTGGTCTGGCTGCTGACCGTGCTGTGGTTCGCCACGCACTGGGCGGTGATCGAGCAAATCTTCCCCGCGCCGGTCTTCTACCTTGGCGCCATCGCCCTCTTCTTCGGCAACTTCACCTTCGCCTACCTCAACATGGCCGGCTGCCTCAAGCGCGGCTACCACGGCATGGTGCGCTACGGGCTGCTAAGCCCGCTGTACTGGGTCCTGATGTCCGTGGCAGCCTGGAAAGGCTTCCTGCAATTGTTCTACGCGCCGAGCTATTGGGAGAAGACGACGCACGGCCTGTCCGGCCACGGGGCGGCGGAGCGCGTGCTGGCCGAGCAACTGGCGGAGCAAGGAGGGGCGGCATGAGCCTATCCATTCCCGCCATTCCCACGCCGCGCCGGCGCGCCGTCCGCGCGCCGCGCCGCGCTCAACCGGTGGGACAAGCGCCCGCGCAGCAAGGCGCGCGCTCGTGGGCCGATACGCGCGTCGGGGTGAAAATCTTTGCGGTCAGCGCAACCCTGAACCTGATCGCGGGCTGGTTCCTGGAGTATGTCTGGGGCATCGGCAACGCCGACGCGCTCTCGCGCACCACTAACGCCTCGTACGTGCTGTTCTCGCGCGACCCGCACCTGGCCTCGATCGGCTTCGTGTGGCCCGTCCTGCCCAGCATCCTGCAGTTGCCCCTGCTGCCCGTGCTGCACGCCCTGGGGCATCCCGAGTTCGCGGGCCCCATCGTCAGTTCGTTGGCTGGCGCGGGGACCATGGTCGTCCTGGCCGCCATCCTGGGCCGCTTCGGCGTGACCGGGTGGACACGGCTGCTGTGGCTGCTGCCGGTGCAACTGCACCCGCAGTTCTGGTACCTGGCCAGCAACGGCATGTCCGAGCCGCTCTCCATATTCTTCCTGATGCTGGCCGTGCTGGCCTTCCTCAGCGTGACCACGGACGTGCTGGCGCCGTCGGCGCTGGGCCTCAGTCTGGCCGGGGCGTTCTTCGTGCGCTACGAGGTGCTCTCGACCATGGCCGCGGTGGCGCTGGCCTTGGTGGCGCAGCGTTGGGCGCTGCCCGAGGCCAGGGGCGCGCTAGCCTCGGCCGGCGACGGGCCGCCGGGCCGGCTGTCGCGCCTGATCAGGCAGGACTGGTTCGCGCTGGAAGGGCTGCTACTGACCGCGCTGGCTCCAATCTGCTTCGCCGCTGGGCTATGGATCTTGGCCAACTGGATGATCATGGGCGATCCGCTGTTCTTCGACCACGGCGTCTTCAGCCTGGCGAAAGCCCCCGACGTGCCCATCAACAACGGGCCGGGCTACGCGCTCCATGCCCAGATCCATTCCGCCGTCCTCAGCCTGGGCTACGCGGCCTGGCGGCTGGTCGAGGTGAACCTCACGCTGCCGATCGTAGCCTTGCCGGCGCTCGTCCTGGCGGTGAAGCAAAAGGATCGTCGCCTACTCGGCTTGCTGATCATCGTCTTCGGCAGCTTTGCCCTACCCACCTACGAGGTGTTCAAGGGGACCTTGCCGGGCTATATGCGCTACTGGTCCCTGACCACGCCGTTTGCCATCGCCGTGGCCGGCGCGCTTGTCGGCCTGATGGCGGGTATGGGGACCCGCTGGGTGCGATGGGCGCGTCTCGCACGGTACGCCATCGCGGCCTTGCTCTTCCTGTCCGCGGGCGTCAACGTGGCGGCGCTGGCGCGAGACGGGCTCAACAGCGGAGACGAGCACCGGCTGGGTAACCACCTGATCGGCAACGCGCGGGCCGACGATGGGCCCCACGGGCTGCTGCAGGCCGACTTCAACTACCAGAAGCACCAGGACGGGGCCGTGTTGGCGCCGTTGCTCGACCACTACAGCGCGCATGGCCTGACCCTGATCGACACGGAGACGGGGTTCTCGGCCATCCTCTACGCGCGCCACCCCGAGCGCCTGGCCATCAGCTCCGACCGCGACTTCCGCCGCATCCTTGCCGACCCGCGGCGCTACCTGAGCTACATCTTCGCGACCGACCCGCGCGTCGGCAAGGAGCGCGACGTCATCAGCCAGCGCTTCGGCGGTGAGGCACATCCCCTGCTGTACGACGGCAAGCTGCCCTGGACGCGGGAGGTGGCCCAGGCGCAGGGCACGATCGAGCCGTGGAAGGTGTTCGCCGTCGAGTCCGACGACGGCAGGTGGCCGGCCGGCGTCCCGGCCACGCCCGCGCCCCGGCGGGCCGTCACTGCCCTGGCTACCAGAGCCGCGCGCCCTTCCAGCATCAGGGTCGCGGCGCCAGCGGCGGCCGCCCACGCGAGCAACCGCTGGGTCTTTGTCGTCGCCCGCGCCAGCGGGGTGTACGCGATACCCAGGCTGGTCGTTTTGAACCCTACCTATCGGGCGTTACGGGTGACGGCGCGCGTCTACGACCGTCGCGGCCGCTTGCTCCGCGTTGCCAGCATGCTGCTGGTACGGCGTGGCCGCCTCATCATCGATCTCGGTCGTCTCGCCCCTACGTCACCGAGCGTCGCGCATGCCGTCGTCCTGAGGAGTCGATGGCCGGTGATCGTCGAGCAGCAAGACACGTGAAAAGATGTACAGGAGAGGAGGCAGCAACATGACCGCCCAACAAGTCCAACTGCGGGCCGCCGACCATGCGCCGCGCGCCCGGCGGGCCGCCGACGAGGCGCCGCGCGTGAGCGGGCAGCCCGCCATATGGCCCGTCTACTCGGTCGTGGCGCCGGTGTTCAACGAGGAAGAGACCCTGCCGCACTTCTACGCCCGTGTGATGGCGGCGATGGAGCGGCTGGGTGAGCCCTTCGAGCTTGTGCTGATCAACGACGGCAGCCGCGACGGCTCGTTCCACGCCATGCGCGCGCTGCACGAGAAGGACCCGCGCGTGCGCGTGGTCGACTTCTCGCGCAATTTCGGCCACCAGATCGCCATCTCCGCCGGGCTCGACCACGCGCGCGGCCAGGCCGTGATCATCATCGACTCGGACCTGCAGGACCCGCCCGAGGTGATCCTCGAGCTGATCGCGCGCTGGCACGACGGGGCCGAGGTCGTCTACGCCCAGCGGGCCACGCGGCGCGGCGAGACGCGCTTCAAGCTGCTGACCGCGGCGATCTTCTACCGCCTGATCGCGCGCATCACCTCGGTCGACATCCCGCGCGATACGGGCGACTTCCGCCTGCTCGACCGCCGCGTGGTCGACGCCCTGGTGGCGATGCGCGAGCACCACCGCTTCATGCGCGGCCTCTCGGTGTGGGTCGGCTTCCGCCAGGAGGCAGTACAGTACGAGCGCCACGAGCGGTTCGCGGGGACCACCAAGTATCCCCTCTCCAAGATGATCCGCTTCTCGCTGGACGCCATCACCAGCTTCAGCCACCTACCCCTGCAATTGGCCACCAGCGTGGGCTTCGCGCTGGCCGGAATCAGCCTGCTCGGCATCCTCATCGCCGCCATCGTGCGCTTGTTCGTGCCCGGCGCCATCATCGGCCAGGCCACCACGCTGATCATCGTGCTCCTGCTGGGCGGCATCCAGCTGATCTTCCTGGGGGTCATCGGCGAGTACCTGGGCCGCATCTACGACGAAGTGCGCGCGCGGCCCCTCTACATCGCGCGCGCGGTGCTGGGCGAGGAGTAGTCTTCCCCCTCACACCTTCCCGACGACGGCGATCCACAGCGTCCCGCGCTCAAGACAGGCAGGATAGTACGACAACGTGACATTGACCCGCTCCTGACATCGCATGGCAACCAATGGGCACTGACGTGTCTCCACACGCGCCACCCCAACGACTTTAATCGTCGTCTTTTGCCATGCGACGTTAGGCACGG
>JAABUX010006110.1_pt1 | contig 14498 bp, 13 predicted proteins | sample 5561851 | NCBI WGS metagenome assembly JAABUX01 (sample SAMN10711883, study PRJNA513361) | rock metagenome | isolation source: Antarctica rocks | place: Antarctica: Victoria Land, Richard Nunatak red sandstone | collected 2016-01-03 | reverse complement strand
GCGGACACCCATCCGCTGATCACGCCGCGCATCAAGAAATACCTGACCTTACAGGGAGGATTCAACGATGCCGCCTGGCGCGCGTGGCAGACCAACTGGTTCACCACCGGCTTGCAGGCCGTCGAGAAGCGGCTCTCGATCGAACCGCAGACCGGCGAGTTCTGCCATGGCGACAGCATCACGACCGCCGACATCTGCCTCGCCAGCATCATCGTCGTGATGCGCGTCTTCAAGATCGAGGTCGATGGCATCCCGACCATCGACCGCATCATGGCCACCTGCGAGCAGCACGAGACGTTCGCCAAAGCCGATCCGAGACGTCAGCAGGGCGCCCCGTCAGCCTGAGGCGCATCGGCCTGTCAGGGCGGAGATGGCATCAGCAGCACGGTCAGCGCGCGCACGCCCTGAGCGCCGTGGATCAGCACGCCCTCGATGTCGGCGGTCGCGGAGGGGCCGGTCTGCAGCACGAGGTAGTGCCCCTGCTCGAACTCCGGGCGCTCGTAGGCCCGGTGCAGGTTCTCGACGATGCAAGCTGGGTCGAGCAGGATCAGCAGGCGCTGGGCGAGGTAGCCGATCGCGTTGATGCCGAGATCGTCGGCCAGCAGTGCCACCGATCCGGTCTCCGCGATGCCGAAGCGGGCCCGAAGCACCGCCAGGTCGACATCGTGCAGCGAGGCGGGATCGGCTCCCGCGACCGGTCGGTTGCCGTGCAGCTCGGGCACCATCGAGCAGACAACGTTGGCCTGCGCGATCATGTCCCGCGCCGGCTGCCACGGGTCGTGCGCGGGTCCGGGCACGATCAGCTTGCCGCCCATCTGCAACAGGCTCTGGGTAAACCGCGCGACCAGATCCAGGCCAGGCCCGTCGGTGAAGACCGGGCTGTCCGGCAACTCCGCGACGGCCGCCGGGCGATTGCGGCGGATCGCGGCCAGGATCTCGTCGCGCGCCGTCACCGCCTGTTGGCCTTGAACCAGGCGTGGAAGCTCTGTCCGGGCGCCGCCGGCACGTCGCGCCCCTTGCCCCAGGCATTGACCGGATTGTAGAGCACGAAGCGCGGCATGTGCGGCAGCACGGCGTTGCCCGCATCGACCGCGGCGCGATAGGCCGCCGGACGCGACAGCAGCGCGCTGGCGCCCTTCATCGACAGCCGCTTGCCCATCGACGGCTCGTGCTGCTCCGCCATCACGCGGCGCCAGGACAGGATCTGCTCGTGGATGTTGATCTTCACTGGGCACACGGCGGTGCAGCTTCCGTTCAGGGTCGAGGCGAACGGCAGCGTGCTGTATTTGCGGAGATCGTAGGTCGGATCGATGATCAGCCCGATCGGCCCGGCATAGGTCGCCCCGTAGGACAGGCCGCCGGAGCGGCGATAGACCGGGCAGGTGTTCATGCAGGCGCCGCAGCGTATGCATTTCAGCGAGGTCCAGAACTCCTCCATGCCGAGGCGTGCGGTGCGCCCGTTATCGACCAGCACCACGTGCATGCTGTCGCCGGCGCGCGGCCCCCGGAAATGCGAGGTATACTGCGTGATCGGCGAGCCCAGCGCCGAGCGCGACAGCAGCCGGATGAACACGCCCAGGTCCTGGCTGCGCGGGATGATCTTCTCGATGCCGGCGGAGACGATGTGCACCTCGGGTACGCTGGCGCAGAGATCGGCGTTGCCCTCGTTGGTGCAGACCACGACGGCGCCGGTCTCGGCGACCAGGAAGTTCGCCCCGGTCAGGCCGACCTTCGCCTCCAGGATCAGCGGACGGTTGGACTGGCGCTGCTGCTCGGCGAGATAGGCCGGCTCGTCGTTGTCGGGATCGGTGCCGAGCGTACGGGCGAACACGGCGGCCACGTCGGAGCGCAGCTTGTGCACCGCCGGCACCACGACGTGGCTCGGGTCCTCGTCGTCGAGCTGCTGGATACGCTCGCCGAGATCGGTCTCGATCACCGCGATGCCGAGCGCTTCGAGGTGCGGACGCAGGGCGCACTCCTCGGTGAGCATGGACTTGCTCTTCACCAGCCGCGTCGCGCCGTGCGCGCACAGGATGTCGGTGACGATACTGTTATGTTCCGCGGCGTCGCGCGCCCAGTGCACCGTCACCCCGTTGGCGGCGGCGCGGCACTCGAACTGCTCCAGGTAGTCGTCGAGCCGGGTGAGCGAATGCTCCTTGATGGCGGAGGCGAGCGCGCGGAGCTGCTCCCACTCGTCGATGCCGCGCGAGAGGCGATCACGCTTCTCGCGCAGGTCCCAGAGCCGCTTGTCGTGGAAGGAGACGTGATCGGGTGCGGCCAGGAAGCGCTCCGCCGCCTCGGCATGATCGATCGGGCGGCTGCCGCGGACACGCGCGCCGCGCGGCTGCGCTTCCCGCTCGGGCGCCGGTCCGTCCGGGGCGAGCGGCTTCGAGCGGCCCTCGGCATGATCGATGTGGATGCGCTTCATTGTTCCACCAGTTGGGCGTTCAACACCTGCGCTATGTGCACGTAGCGAAGTGCGGCGCCCTGCCTGGCGGCACAGCCGGCCTGGTGCATCAGGCAGGACATGTCGGCGGACACCACGAACGCCGCATCCGATCTTTGCTGCCGCGACACCTTGTCGTGCCCCATGCGCGCCGATATCGCCTCCTCCGTGACCGCGAAGGTGCCGCCGAAGCCGCAGCACTCGTCCGCCCGATCCGTCTCCACCAGCTCAAGCCCCGCCACGTGCGCCAGCAGCGCGCGCGGCTTGGAGAAGAACGGCACGTTGAGCTCGGGCACCGGCTCGTGATCCAGGCTGCGCAACGCCGTGCAGCTGTTATGCAGGGTTACGCGATGTGGGAACGACGCCGGCGGCAGCGACGCGACGCCCGCGACGTCATGCAGGAACTCGACCAGCTCGTAGGTGCGCGAGGCGATCTCGCGGGCGATGCCGGACTTGTTCCTGACGTGATGCACGCAGCTCGCCGACGGGCAGACGACCGCGTCGAAGCCGGTGAAGTTGCGCTCGAACAGCCGCTCCACCGGCACGCACTCGGCGACGAAGCCGCTGTTGCCCATCGGCTGGCCGCAGCAGGTCTGTGCGACCGGATACTCGACCCGGTGACCGAGCTTCTCCAGCAGTTCGAGTGTGGCGATGGCGGCATCGCGATAGAACATGTCGATGAAGCACGGGATGAACAGGCCGATACGCATGCCCCGGTTTTACACGATGCCACCGCCGCCGCCACGGCGTTTCGGGCGGCGCGCGGCGCAGGCGGCGCGATAGCCGCTGGCACGGTAGGCGGCGAGCGGGTCGATCGCGGCGCCCTTGTGCATGCGCGCCATCGCCAGGATCGGCGAGACGTCGGTGACGAAGGCGCGCTTGAGGCACTGGTTGGCCATCATCGCGTCGTTCAGCTCCTGGAAGCCGGCGAGCGCACGGCGGTCGACGAGCAGCGCCTGCGCGTAGGCACGCTGGATCTCGATCGTGCTGCTGATCAGGCTCTCGATCGGGTCGGTGACGTTGTGCGACTGGTCGATCATGTAGGCGGGCGGCCTGTCGAAGCGGTGCTCCTGCTCGGCCTCGACCAGCTCGTTGAAGACCAGGAACAGGCGGTACGGATCGATCGCGCCGGCATCCAGGTCGTCGTCGCCATACTTGGAGTCGTTGAAGTGGAAGCCTGCCAGCTTGCGGGCGTGGATCAGCCGGGAGACGATCATCTCGATGTTCACGTTGGGAGCGTGATGCCCGAGATCCACCAGGCAGCGCGCCTGCGCGCCGACCTCCTGCGCCGCCAGCAGCGAGGAACCCCAGTCCTGGATCACAGTGGCGTAGAAGGCCGGCTCGTACATCTTGTGTTCGAGGTAGAGCGTCCAGTCGGGCGGCAGCACTGCTGCGATCGTGCGGACGCTGTCGATGTAGCGCTCGAATGCGCGATACAGGTTGGACTGGCCGGGGAAGTTGGCGCCGTCGCCGATCCAGATCGTCAGCGCCTTGGCGCCGAGCGCCTCGCCCCGACGGATGCAGTCGATGTTGTGCGCCACCGCCTGCGCACGCACCGCCGGATCGGTATGCGTCAGGCTGCCGAACTTGTACGACAGCGGATGCGCCGGATGGTCGGGATGATCCTGGAAGCTGTTCGAGTTGACCGCGTCGAAATGCATGCCGAGCTTGGCTGCGTGCGTGCGCAGGCCGGCGGCATCATCGACCTCGTCCCAGGGAAGATGCGGCGAGATCGCCGGGGTGGCGCCGGTCAGGCCGTGCACCACCGCGCAGTCCTCGATCTTGTCGAAGATCGTCGCGGGCTCGCCATCCCCCGGAAAACGGGCGAAGCGGGTGCCGCCGGTAGCGGTGCCCCAGGACGGGATCGCGACCGCGAAATGCTGCACCGCGTCGGTGATCTTGGCGATGCTGATGCCGCGCTTGGCGAGCAGGCTGCCGAGATGGTTATAGTCCGAGTAGAGCGCGTTCTCCAGCGGGCGGTTCTGCGCGGTGCGGAAGTCGGCGTCCGCCGGCCGGATGTGGGTGACCTTGTTCATCGAAGCTCTTCCGCCTGCTTCAAGCAGGTCTAGCGGCTGAAGGATGCGGCGTGTCCGGCATCGACGTTGATGATGTTGCCGGTCGACTTACCCGAACGGACCTCGCAGGCGAGGAAGGCCACGGCCTCCGCGATATCCTCGGGATAGACGCCACGCTTGAGCAGCGAGCGCTCGATATAGACGCGCTCCAGGTCCTCCCGCGTCGTCCTGTTGGAGGCGGCACGCTGATCGCCCCACTCGCCTTGCCAGATCCTCGATCCGCGCAGCACCGCGTCAGGATTGACGACGTTGGCGCGTATGCCGAGCGGCGCACCCTCCAGCGCCAGGCAGCGGGCGAGATGGACCTCCGACGCCTTCGCCACGCAGTAGGCGGAAGCACCGGGAGAGGCGACCATCGCGTTCTTGGAGGCGACCAGCACCATCGAGCCGCCGGTGCCCTGCGCCTTCATCTGCCGGAAACTCTCCCGCGTGACCAGGAAGTAGCCGGTCGAGAGGATGCTCATGTTGCGGTTCCACAGCGCCAGCGAGGTCTCGTCGATCGGCGCGGCGGAGGCGATGCCCGCGTTCGACACGCAGATGTCGATGCCGCCGAACGCCAGCGCCGCATCCGCGTGCAGCGCGACCACGGAGCCTTCGTCGGTCACGTCCGCCCATAACCCGGCCGCGCTGCCGGCGCCGAACGCGGCGTGCAGGGCGGTGTTGGCCTCGGACAACGCGTCGCGGTCGATGTCGCACAGCACGATGCAGGCGCCCTCGCCGGCCAGCCGGCGTGCCGTCGCCAGGCCGATGCCGCCGGCGCCGCCGGTGATCAGCGCGACCTTGCCGGCCAGCGCGCGCGGCTTCGGCAGGCGCTGCAGCTTGGCCTCCTCGAGCAGCCAGTACTCGATGTCGAAGGCTTCCTGCTCCGGCAGCCCGCGATAGGTCGAGACGCCGGACGCGCCGCGCATGACGTTGATGGCGTTGACGTAGAACTCGCCCGCGATGCGCGCGGTGGACTTGTCGACGGCGAAGGTGAGCATGCCGACGCCCGGCACCAGGGTGACCACCGGGTTGGCGTCGCGCATGGCGGGCGAGTTGGCTCGCCTGCGGCGCTGGTAATAGGCGGCGTAGGCCTCGCGGTAGCCCTGGATGGCCGGGGCGAGCCCGACCAGCAGGTCCTCGATGGTGCCGGTCGCGGGATCGAACGGGAGCAGCAGCGGACGGATCTTGGTGCGCAGGAAATGATCGGGACAGGAAGTGCCCAGCGGCGCCAGCGCGGTCAGCGCATGGCTGCAGACGAACTCCAGCACCGGCGGGCTGTCGTCGAAATGACCGATCCCGGTGATGATCCGGTCACCCTCGCGCCGTGCGGCCAGCCCGCGTATCCGCGGCATCAGGGCAGCGGCGATGGCTCGGCGCTGCTGCGGCTGCAGAGGCTCGACGGCCTGGCCCGAGAATGCCGGCCTGCCGCGTGTCCGCGATGCGAGCCATTCGGTGGCCCGGTTGATGGTGCCGATCGTGGTGTCGTAGCACTGCTTCTGGGTGTCGCCCCAGGTGAACAGGCCGTGCGCCTCCAGCACCACGCCGCGGGCCTCGGGATTCTGATCGACGAACCGCTTCAGCCATACGCCCAGCTCGAAGCCGGGACGACGCCACGGCACCCAGCCGATGCTGCCTTCGAAGATCTCGCGGGTCAGGGCCTCGCTGTCGGCCGATGCGGCGATCGCGATGATCGCGTCGGGATGGACGTGATCGACATGCGGATGATGGATCAGCCCGTGCAGCGCGGTGTCGATGCTGGTCGCGCGCGGGTTCAGGTTGAAGGTCAGGTGCGGATACAGGGCGACCATGTCGTCCTCGTGCTCCGGACCCCTATAGAGCGATTGCGCGGCCAGCAGCTTGTCCATGTACAGGGTCGAGAAGCCGTCCAGCTTCATGCTGCCGATATCACCGCCGGAGCCCTTCACCCACAGCACGGTCACGGTCTCTCCGGTCAGCGGATCGGCCATCGGCAGCTTGGACGACGTGTTGCCGCCGCCATAGTTGGTCACCCACTTGTCGGAGCCGAGCAGGTTCGAGCGGTAGAGCAGCAGGGCCTCGTCGGACAGGCCGCGGGCGTGGCTCTCGTCCCAGCGGTTTTCAAGCAACGTCGCGACTGTTTCTGCTTGCATGCACGGCCTCCTGAGCGGAAGTAGCCTTGCATGCGGCGCAGTTCCGATCAAGAGCGGTCAATAGCTGTCAAAGGCGGTCACCTGGGGCGGTTTTGCGCTTGACGATGCGCGGAATGCGATCTCATCTGACCGCATGCTGGAACGCGAACGTCACCGACTGATCTTCAAGACCGCGGAGGAACGCTCCGTGGTCAGCGTGATCGATCTGTGCGAGCTGCTCGGCGTCTCGGAGGCAACGATCCGACGCGATGTCGTGTCGATGTCCGATCGCGGCGAAATCCGGCGCGTGCGCGGCGGCGTCGAGGCGTTGCGGCCACGCTACCAGCCGCATCTGGTCGGCACTCCGCTGGTGCTCAGCCTGGACGTGCAGGTGGCCCAGAAACGCGCCATCGCGCGTGCGGCGGCGGCCCTGATCCAGCCTGGCGAGAGCATCGTCGTCGGCGGCGGCAGCACGACCTTCCGGCTGGCCGAGTTCCTGGAGCATACCGAACTCGACATCCTCACCAACTCGTTCCCGCTGATCTCGCATCTGGTCGGCAACAGCCGTAACCGGGTCACGGTACCGGGCGGCACCGTGTATCGCGAGCAGAGCATCGTGCTCAGTCCATTCGACGGCGACGTGGCCGGGCATTTCTGCGGCCGGACGATGTTCACCGGCTGCTACGGGCTGAACCGGTTCGGGCTGATGGAGAACGACCCGCTGATCGTGCAGTCGCACAACAGGCTGCTCGCCTGCGCCGAACGGGTCGTGGTGCTCGCCGACAGCCGGAAGCTGCGCCAGCATTCCTCGATGCTGGTGATCCCGCTGTCGCGCATCGCGGTCATCGTCACCGACGGCGAGGCGAGCCCGCAGGAACTGGAGCCGTTCCGCGCCGCGGGGATCGAGGTCATCCAGGCGCAAATCGAGGACGATGAGGACCGCATCAGCGACGTCGCGTAATCGATATGCGAATACAGCGACGCCGCAAGAGCGTCGGTTTGAGAACGGGCACCGAGGGGAAGACGACCACGATGCGCAGAAGAACCATGCTGACCGGGATCGGCGCCGTCGCCGCCGGAGCTGGCCCGCGCCGCCGGACGTCCGGTGCGGATCGCGATCGTCGCCAAGTCGCTCGGCAACGGCTTCTTCAACGCGGTGCATCTCGGCGGCGAGGAGGCAGCCAAGTCGCTCGGCAATATCGAGGTGATCTTCACCGGTCCGACCGACACCGCCGCCGAGCACCAGATCGACGTGATCAACGCGCTGATCGCACAGCACGTCGATGCGATCGCCATCTCCGCCAACGATCCGGACGCGCTGGTGCCGGTATGCAAGCGCGCCATGCAGCGCGGCATCAAGGTGATCTCGTATGACTCCGGCATCGCGCCGGAGGGCAGGATGCTTGACCTGGCGGACGCGACCGCGGCGCAGGTCGGCATCACGCTGGACCAGCTCGCCGACGATGCCTGTGGCGGCAGGGGCCGGATCGCGATCGTCTCCGCGACGGCAACCTCGACCAACCAGAATCAGTGGATCGCCGCGATGAAGGCCGAGCTGCCGAAGCATCCCGGTCTCGACCTGGTCTCGGTGGTGTATGGCGACGATCTCGCGGACAAGTCGTATCGCGAGACCCAGGCGCTGTTGCAGAAGTTTCCCGAGCTCGCGGTGATCGTCTCGCCGAGCTCGGTGGGCATCGTCGCCGCTGCCAAGGCGGTGGACGATGCCGGCCGCAGCGGCAAGCCGTTCGTCACCGGCCTTGGACTGCCCAGCGAGTGCATCGGCGCCGTGACCAAGGGCACCATCAAGAGCTTCGCGATCTGGAACCCGGTCGACATCGGCTTCGCGGTGGTCAGCATCTGCGACGCCCTGATCAAGGGCGGCGACAAACACGAGATCGATGCCGGCCGCCTCGGCAGGATCAGCTTCGATGCCGACGGCCGCGGCACCCTCGGCAAGCCCGCGGTCTATGACCGGTCGAGCGTGCAGGCCGCGGCCAGGCTGTTCTAGGGGCACGGCACCATGCAGCCGGTGCTCAGCCTGGAGGGGGTGGCCAAGTCCTACGGCGGGGTCAGGGCGCTCGCCGGAGCGATGCTCGACCTGCACGCCGGTCAGGTCACCGCGTTGCTGGACGAGAACGGCGCCGGAAAATCGACCCTGGTCAAGATCATCACCGGCATCGTGCAGGCAGACGCAGGAACGATCCGGATCGACGGGTCGCCGGTGCATATCCGTTCCGCCGAGCAGGCGCGCCGGCTCGGCATCAGCGCCATCTTCCAGGAGCCGGTGCTGTTCGACGAGCTGACCGTGGCGGAGAACATCTTCATCACCGATCGTCCGCGCCGGCGCACGCCCCTCGGCGGCAGCGTGGTGGATTGGGCGGTGATGCGCCGGCGCGCGACGGAGATCCTGTCCCAGCTCGATCCGGGCATCGATCCCGATGCCAGGCTGAAGCGTCTGTCGGTGGCGCAGCGGCATCTGGTGCAGATCGGCCGCGCGCTGTCGAACCAGGCGCGCATCCTGATCATGGACGAGCCTACCGCCGCGCTGTCGCACCGGGAGGCGGAGGAGTTGTTCGCGATCACCCGCCGGCTGCGCGACGAGGGCCGCGCGATCCTGTTCATCAGCCACAAGTTCGAGGAGGTGTTCGCGCTGTGCGATCGCTACGCGGTGTTCCGCGATGGGGCCGGCGTCGGACAGGGCAGTCTCGCCGACGTCGGGCGCGACACGCTGATCCGCATGATGGTCGGCCGCGACGTGGCGCAGGTCTTCCCCAAGGCGACGGTCGCGATCGGCCGCGAGGTGCTGCGCGTGGAAGGTCTGGGCCGCGGCCTGGAATATGCCGACGTGGACTTCAACCTGCATGCCGGCGAGATCCTCGGCGTATACTGCCTGATCGGCGCCGGGCGCTCGGAGGTCATGCACGCCCTGTTCGGGACCGCACCCGCCGACAGCGGCCGGATCATCCTCGACGGGCAGGAGGTCATCATCCGCTCGGCACGCCAGGCGATCGCGCACGGCATCGGCCTGGTGCCGGAGGATCGACAGAGCCAGGGCACGCACCTGCGGCTGTCGATCGGCGACAATATCAGCCTCGCCGGCCTCGCCAGCGATCGTGGCCGCATCAGCCGGCACGGCTTCCTCGACCACGGCGCGGCGCGCGCGCAGGCGACCGGCCTGGCGTCGGATCTCGGGGTGAAGATGTCGGGGCTCGGCCAGCGCGTCGAGGAACTCTCCGGCGGCAACCAGCAGAAAGTGGTGATCGCGAAGTGGCTGGCGACCGCGCCGCGCGTGCTGATCCTGGACGAGCCGACCAAGGGGATCGACGTCGGCGCCAAGGCGCAGGTACACCGGCTGATGGGCGAGATGGCGTCGCGCGGGGTGGCGATCATCATGGTTTCATCGGAACTTCCGGAGATACTCGGCATCGCCGACCGCGTGATGGTGATGCGGCGCGGCCGCGTCGAGGGCATCCTGGACCGCGACCACGCCAGTGCCGAACGGATCATCGCGATCGCGACCGATGCGTGAGGCCGGCATGACGATCCCGCCGCGGTGGCGCTCCCGGGAAGCCGGCCTGCTCGGGCTGATCCTGCTGCTGCTCGCCGCCATCGCCATGGTGTTTCCGCGGTTCCTGTCACCCGCCAGCCTGTCCGGCGTGCTCGACGACACCGCCCTGCTGGTGCTGCTGGCGCTGGGCGAGATGCTGGTGCTGCTGACACGCGGCGTCGACCTCTCCATCGCCGCCAACCTGGCGCTTACCGGCATGGTCGTCGCCCTGCTCAACCAGGCGCATCCGGGCTGGGGTGTCACGCCGGTGATCCTGCTCTCGATCGGGCTCGGCGCGGCGCTCGGGGCGTTCAACGGCGTGCTGATCTGGCTCCTGCGCATCCCCTCGATCGTGGTGACGCTGGGCACGCTCTCGGTCTATCGCGGCAGCGTGTATCTCGCGTCCGGCGGCAGGTGGGTGAACAGCAACCAGATGTCGCCCGCCTTCCTCGGCCTCGTGCGCGAACGTCTGCTCGGCCTGACCATGCTGACCTGGATCGCGATCGCCTGCGCCATCCTGACCGGCTTGTTCCTGCGACAGACGATGCGCGGACGCGACCTCTACGCCGCCGGCAACAACCCCTCCGCCGCCGTCTATGCGGGCATCGATGTCGGCCGCATGCAGTTCATCGCCTTCACCATCGCGGGTGCGATCGCCGGCCTGTGCGGCTACCTCTGGGTGTCGCGCTTCGCCGTCGCCTATACCGATGTCGCCAGCGGCTTCGAGCTGCAGGTGATCGCCGCCTGCGTGATCGGCGGCATCTCGATCACCGGTGGCGTCGGCACCGTCGCGGGGGTGGTGCTCGGCGCCCTGTTCCTCGGCATCATCAAGAACGCGCTGCCACTGGTGGGGATCTCGCCGTTCTTCCAGATGGCGGTCAGCGGGGCGGTGATCACCGGCGCCGTCGTCATCAACGCGCGCGCGGCGACTGGCGTGTCGCGCCGCATCCTGGAGAGCAGTGCGACATGAGCACCGCGCATGTCGGCCAGCCCCTGCAGGAGGTCGGCGAAGCGCGGCGCCGGCCCGGATCGGGGCTGCGCCGGCTGCTGCGCTGGGAGAGCCTGCTGCTGCTCGCCATCGTGGTGGATTTCGCGGCGAACGCGCTGTCGTCGCCGTATTTCCTCGACCCCTGGACGCTGTCCGACGTCACCACCAGCGTCGCCGAGAAGGCGGTGGTGGCGATGGCGATGGCGTTCCTGATCATGGCCGGCGAGATCGACATCTCGGTGGGCGGCACCATCGCGCTGTGCTCGACGATCATGGGCCTGGTCGCGCGGGCCGGGCTGCCAACGCCTGTGATCGTCGCCGCCGCGGTCACGACCGGCCTCGCCGCCGGCTGCGTCAACGGTGTCCTGGTGGCGCGCTGCCGCGTGCCCTCGATCGTGGCGACCATCGGCACCATGACGCTGTTCCGCGGCATCGCCTACGCGGTGCTCGGCGACGGCGTGCTGAAGACCTACCCGTCCGGACTGCTCTGGCTCGGCCAGGGCTTCATCGCGGGGCCGGTCTCGTTCGAGCTGGTGTTCTTCCTCGCGGTGGCCGCCGTCGCCGTCGTGCTGCTGCATGGCACCACGTTCGGACGGCGGGTTATCGCCACCGGCAGCAACCCGGTCGCGGCTCGCATGTCGGGCATCGATGTCGACCGGCTGCGCTTCGGCCTGTTCGCCGCGGTCGGCGTCGCGGCCGGCCTTGCCGCGGTGCTGCTGACCGCGCGCCTCGGCTCCACCCGGCCCTCGATCGCGCAGGGCTGGGAGCTCGAGGTGATCACCATGGTCATCCTCGGCGGCGTTGCCATCGAGGGCGGCATCGGCAGCATCTTCGGGGTGATCCTGGCCGCGATCCTGATGGGGCTGGTGACGTTCGGCCTCGGCCTGCTCAACGTGCCGGGCATCGTGATGGCCGTGGTGACCGGTGCCATGCTGATCGGGGTGGTGGCGGTCCCCGCGCTGCTCCGTCGTCTCGGCCTCGCCGGCGGAAGATCGTGATGCCCGCTGGCGAACGTATCGACTTTCGCATGCAGCTCTCGCCCGGCCAGCGCGCAGCCTACCAGGCCCGGCACGACGCGATCTGGCCGGAGCTCACCGAGCTGCTGCGCCGGAGCGGGATCAGCGACTACAGCATCTTCCTGCACGAGCCGAGCGGCGCGCTGTTCGGCGTGCTTCGGCGTACGTCCGGCCATGCCATGGACCGCCTGCCCGAGCAGGAGATCATGCGACGCTGGTGGCGGCACATGGCCGACATCATGGCGACCGAACCCGACGGCGCACCGGTGTCGGAGCCGTTGTCGCTCGTGTTCCACATGGACTGAGCAGGGGATCGAGCATGGACGGCCTGCTGGCGATCCTCGACATCGGCAAGAGCAACGCCCGGCTGACGGTCGTCGATCCGGCCACCGACCGGCCGCTCTTCACCGCGCGCCGCCCGAACCGCTCGGTCGAGGGGTCTGATGCTGTACCGATGCGACAGCTCGATGTCGCGGGACTGCGCGCCTGGCTGCTCGACAGCCTCGCCGACTGCCCGCAACGCGCCCGCATCGGCTGCATCGTGCCGATCGCGCACGGCGCCGCCTGCGTGATGCTGGACGACGCGGGCGACGTCGTGCTTGCCCCCGACTACGAGGACCCCGCCCTCGAGCAGGAGGCCGCCTACGCGCAACTCCGCGACGACTTCGCCGAGACCTTGTCGCCCGATCTGCCGCTCGGCCTCAACCTTGGCCGGCAGCTCTTCCACGTGCAGCGCCGCCTGCCCGCGCTCGACCGGCGCGTCGGCCGGATCCTGACCTACCCGCAATACTGGGCCTGGGTGCTGTCCGGCGTGGCCGCCAGCGAGGTCACCTCGCTCGGCTGCCACACCGACCTGTGGTCGCCGGCGAGCGCCAGGTTCTCTCCGCTGGCCCGGAAACAGGGCTGGGATCGACGCTTTCCCGCCCTGCGCGCCGCCTCCGACGACCTCGGCACGATCCGCCCGGCGCTCGCCGCACGCTGCGGGCTCGATCCGGGCTGCCGCGTGCTGTGCGGCATCCACGACTCCAACGCCTCCTACCTGCGCCATCGCATGCACCGGCCGCGGGAAGAGGCGTTCAGCGTGATCTCCAGCGGCACCTGGACCGTCATCCTGGCCAACGGCGCCGACCTCTCGGTGCTGCGCGGCGATCGCGACATGCTGGCCAACGTCGATGCGTTCGGCAGCGTGGTCGGAACCGCGCGCTTCATGGGCGGACGGGAATACGAGGCCGTCGCCGGAACCGATGCCGCGACACCCGATCATGCCGCCCTGGCGCGCGTGCTTGCCAGCACCGCCCTGGTGCGGCCGAGCTTCACCGCGGGCGGCCAGTTTCCCGGCGGCAGCGGCGCGATCCTGGATGCTGGGCAGTTCGACGCACCGGCGCGTGCAGCCCTGGCCACGCTGTACGTCGCGCTGCTGAGCGACGTGGCGCTCGATCTGCTCGGAGCCACCGGCGACATCGTCGTTGACGGGCCGCTGGGCGAGAACGCGCTCTACCCGTCCATACTGGCCAGCCTGAGGCCGAACTCCCGCGTGCAACTGGGGGAGCCGGGCGCCGGTGCGGCCGGAGGTGCGTCATGCCTCGCACTCGGCAGGCAGTCGCGTCCGCCCTTTCTGCGAAGCATCGAGACCGGCACTACCATCTCGGGCCTGACCGAGCATGCCGGCCGCTGGCGCGACATGGTCGGGATGCCGCCGGTCTAAGCAGAGACTCGTGAGTTAGCCAACGAAGCGGGCATGCGCTCTTGGTTGAGTGCGCTCACGGCATTGTGGATAGCCTGGTCGAGAGCTTGAGTGCCGGTGAGGGTCTGGTGAGCGAGGTGATGTGCCTCGGATCACTGCGCACGGCTGATGCTCACGCCCGCCTTCGCTTCGATCTCGGTGCGCGGCCGGGCAATGGTCCAGTTCGCTCTGTCAGCGACAGGCTGTTCGAGCAATGGCGTGATGACACGCAGAGCCGCTTCGCTCTTCACCGGAGGTGGCCCAGGCGCCACGCGTGCTTTCAGCCCGTCGATATCGTCCCTGATGAAGTCGCCGCGCCACAGGCGCACCGTATCGTCACGCACGCCAAATGCCTCCGCGATCCGCCGACTGGTCCAACCGGAGAGCGTCAGAAGCACGGCGCGTGCCCTGTCCGCCTCCCCGCGATCACGCCAAGCGGCCAGAGCCGTCAACCCGCCACGCTGTTCCTCATCCGCAACAACCGGAGACCTGATGCCCATGCCGTACCTATGTTAAACGCTCTTATTGCAAAGCCTGTTGCGATCTGTGACGCTGCGAGGCTGCGGGTGGGAGAGGTCGGCCATGGATTCATCGACATTCGCGACTTGGTTCG
>JAABUX010006109.1_pt1 | contig 14498 bp, 18 predicted proteins | sample 5561851 | NCBI WGS metagenome assembly JAABUX01 (sample SAMN10711883, study PRJNA513361) | rock metagenome | isolation source: Antarctica rocks | place: Antarctica: Victoria Land, Richard Nunatak red sandstone | collected 2016-01-03 | reverse complement strand
AATGCCGATGTGCCGGCGTCGTGCGCGGATTGGCCCACCTACGGTGGCATCAAAGGGAGGATTGGCCCATTTAATGTGGGACTCTTGGCCCACTGAACGTGAGATACCGCGCCGTTTTACGCGTGGGCCTCGCCCATTTAATGTGGGGACTTACAGGCGCGGCGGCAACTCTCACAGACGATAGGAGCCCTGCCACGGCCCTCAGCGGCACAGGAGGCTTCCCATGGCCCCCTGCCGCCGGCCAGCGGCCCCCTCAGCGCCACGGAGGTACTCGTCAAAGATCCCTCGCCGGTACACTTCCCTTGTGATAGGGCGATGAGACAACGAGCGTCGCTTATTGGGAGGCATAGACGTGATTGACACAACCGCACACCTTGATGGCCGGCAGATCGTGCTGCGCGATTGGCGCGTCGCGGACCTCGCCCGTGACGCCGCCTGGGTCACCGGCAGTTACGAAACTGCCGAACGGTCTTTCATCAAGATCAACAAGAGCGGGCAAAAGCTCTCGGAATGGGAGAGGTTGCTTGTCGAGAATCGCAACTCTAGTTTTGTCCGCACCGTGATGTCCGTCACGAAGACTACGACGAAGTATCATTACTGGCCGGATAAAGCGCCTGAGGGTGCAGCCAACAAAGAGGACTTGGAGCGGGAAATAGAAACTATCCGCCAAGGGGTCCCCGCTATCCATGACGCCTTGTTCGCCCCCTCCCTGCGCACCCCGATCAAGACAATGCAGCAGCCGCTGTTGGCCGCTGATTCCTATCACCGCCCGTACTACCTTGCCGAGTTCCTCACGGTTGTCGAGGGTGGGCGGGGGCAATCGGCCGAAACCAAGGACTTGATGGATAAAGGGAGGACAGCAAGCCCGGAAGAGATTATCACCTCGGGTGCGGCGTTAATCAGGCACGTATTAGATAGCCTGGATGACATCAAAGGCCCATCGCCGAAGTCGCTCGCCCTGGTCCCAACGCTCTATTTCTATACGGATGCTGGTCGGTATGTTCGCAGCCTGCTCTACGGCTTTCTCTACTGGCTCGAATCGGGCGAGCCGGACGATATCTTGCGCCGAAAGCGCGTGTTCGCGGCTCATCGTGGCGCGTTCGAGCGCGTTCTGATGAGGGATAAGGAGTACATTGTTACCGGGATTAGCCGCAAAACGGGGTCTGGGCCGGAAGTGACCCCTCAGACCGCGCGCTACTTCCAGGATCTCTTGGCTCTGCTCGTCAAGCACGATAATGCCATTGAGTCGGAAGCTTTCGCCTCGGACTACAATGCGCTGACTGATCGGTTGACTGATAAGAAGGCGCGCAACGGTCGCACTGCGGCCGTCACGAGTCGTCTATTCACCGAGAAGCAGAAGTCGACGACAGCCTTGAGCACGTTGTTCGCGAGCGCACCACAATGTGGCATCTGCGGCGGCATATTCGACCCGCATGGGGACGTACAGCACGATCATATCATCCCCGCCTCCGAGGGAGGGGCGACCTCGTTGGACAATCAGCGCATGGTCCATCCGTTCTGTAATAACCACAGCAATCGCACGCTCATCGAGGCGCTTAGGAGCAAACGCGAAAGCCTCGACCTGCCAGCCTTTGTCGATCCCCTCGATGAGCCCCAGGTCAGACAGCTCAGCTTCCTGGACGATCCTACCTTCGGGTCGTGGACCATAGAAACCGAGTCGCAGGATCAGGTAGGAGGCTAGAGACTGCGCTCGTCGGGTTACTGAGCGGCGACAATATGTTTCTGTGCTTCCGCCAGGGCTTGCACGCTGATATCGATGCCAATCACCCGCCGCCCTTGACCTTGGCATAGGGCTGTTACGAGCGCCGTGCCGCTGCCACAAAAGGGGTCGAGGAAAACGCCGTCGGGCGGGCAGGTCGCACGGACCGGCAGCAGCGCGAGGTCCGGAGGGAAGACGGCGGTATGCTCCTTCTGGGATGCGACTGTCGGGATATCCCAGACCGATGACGGAGCCTGCCTCTTCGCCTTTCCTGTGGATGGCACCGAGACCGCGCTGTAATCGTAATAGTATTTGCGCTGTGTCACAAAATGGAACACGTATTCGTGGCTGGCGGCGCTACGATCCCTGACAGGATCGGGCGTCGGGCGTGGTTTGCGCCAGACATTGTCGTTGCGCACGATCCACCCCTCATCCTGCATGGCTATAGCGAAGCGGTGCGGGATGAGGAGGAGCTGTTTTGGCTGGCAGAGGGGACGTTCCCCCGCCTTGTCCTGGGGACGGGTGAATCGACGGGCCTTTTGCTTGGCGTCTTTGCCGTGTGGCCGCCCCTTCCCGCTCCAATAGGTGTCCCCGAGATTGACCCACAGACTACCTGTGGGCTTGAGTACACGCCGCGCCTGACGAAACACCGCAATAAGCTTGTTGATGTATTCCTGGGGGTGATCCTCTAGGCCAAGCTGCCCGGCAACACCGTAATCGCGCTGCCCATAGTAGGGCGGCGATGTCACAATGCAGTCGACGGACGCAGTATTCAAGGTGGTAAGGACGTCCGTCGCATCCCCACAGTACAACCATGCCTGCGGAGAAGCATAGTATAGCGATTGTTGCGGAGCGCCCTCTGCGAGGTCACCCTCGGGAGATATGTCTCTTAGGTCGAGGTTGCCAGTGGTCAACGGCCGCCTGTCGTCATGCACCAGCACGATAGTAGAGCGACGCGTTTCGAGAGTGGACTTGGGAAGTGGATAGGTCACACTAGATTGAACCACGGTACTTGTCATCGGCATTACTCCTTGTCCTCATTAGCAGAAGTGTGACGGATCTGGATCGGTTTTCTCGTACACCATCAAGCAGGGACGAGGCAAAGGTAACTGCCCCGTTTCCTGTAAACTCTTAGCCAATCACAAACGTCCCCACCACGTCGGTCACGCTGGCGTCCACGTCCAGCCCATACGTCCCCAACCATGCGTTGCCGAACGCCTCGGCCGCTGCGGCCGTATTCCTATCTTCGAGCGCGTCGAGTGCGTCGATCAAGCCCTCGTTCGTCCCCGCGATGTGCATGCCCCCGATGCTGCGTGGCCGCGCGCGATCTTCGTTGTACACCAGCACCATGACCCGACACGCTCCCACATCCAGCCCCTGCTCTTGCACCCGCTCCCGGAAGGCCCGCGCGTTGGCCTGTCGCTGCTGCTCCGTGGCGATGCCCCGCACGCTAATCCGCAGCCCCGGTGTCGAGCGCGCCACACTGCGCGCCTCCCCGCCCTCCTTCTGCCACCGCTGCACCGTCCGCACGCTAATGCCGAGTTGGCCGGCCAGTTCCTTGTTGCCCGCGGCCACCTGCGCCCGCCCCTCGCCGCCGCCCAGTTCGCGCACCACGGCGCGGATCGCCGCCGGCGTCAGCTCCACGTCGGCCGCCGCCACCCGCGCCTCGTAGGCCCGCGTCAGGTCCTCGCCTAGGTCGGACATGCTACGCCCCCTCCCCTATGACGACGGCGCGCAGACCGCCCGTTGTGGAGCTATGTTGTGCGCTCACGACTCCCTGCCCACGTCCAGATGCACACGACTGGTCACGATCGCGGCACAGGCGCAACACGCGGCCAGCACGACAAAGGCGGGGAGCGGATCGCCCATCCCGGCTAGCGCACCCAGGCCGACGGCCGCGGCCCCACGCACCAGCGACGCGTAGATTGTGCTGGCCGCATTGACCCGTCCCCGCAGTGCGCGCGGCGTGACGAGCGTGCTCGCCGTCGTCGCCAGGACGAAGCCCAGCGCCACGGCCCCGTCCAGCACCGCGTTCGCAATGAGCGCGACGACGAACCCAGGCCCCCGGTCGAGGAGGCTTGCCCCGGCCAGCCCCGCGCTGCCGAGAGCGGCGATGGCCAGCGCGACTGCCATACCCCGTTGCCACCCACGGTCATAGAGGCGCGGCGCGACCGCGCTCGCGATCAGGCCACCCACGCCCGCCGCCCCGAACACCAGCCCGGCTTGCCAGGCCGGCAGGTGTAAGCGGAGCTGCGTCAGGGTGGCTAGCAATACCCCGATCGCTCCCGCATCCATATGGAGCGCCGTCGCCGCCCCTTTGATCAGGCGTTGTGCGGGTATCGCCAGGATCGCGCGCACCCCAGCGGTGGCCTCCGCCCACACGCCGGGCGTCTGGGTGTCCCTGGTAGCGCCCCCCGAGGGAGCCTGTCCCACGGGGCGCTCCGTCCGCACGCGCATTAGGGTCGCCGCCGAGACGCCGTACGAGAGGGCGTCGGCGCCCAATGCCAGCACCGGCCCGATGGCCGTGATGAGTGCGCCGCCCAGCGGCCCCCCCGCCAGGACGCTGGCCGCGTCGGAGGACTCCAGGGCGGCGTTAGCCTGACCCAGGCGCTCGTCCCCGGTCACGTCCGGCAGCCAGGCACCGTAGGCAACTCCGAATAGCAACTGACCTGTGCCCAGCGCCAGGACGACGAGCACAAGCAGCCACAGGGGCGGGACACGCCCAAGCACCCCGACCAGGGCCACCGCGCCGAGCGCCACCAGGCGTCCTACGTCGGCGGCGATCATGAGGGCGCGCCGCTCGACGCGATCGGCGATGAGGCCGGCCGCGAGGCCGAATATCAGGAGCGGGAGATAGCGCGCCGCGGACACGGCCCCCGCAACGAACGCGGAGTGCGTTTGGTGCAGGAGCAGCCAGGGCAACGCGAGGTTGGTCACCTGGTCCCCGAAGAGCGACGCGGTCTGCCCGCCCCAGATGAAACGGAAGGTGCGGTCGCGCCAGAGGGCGACGGGACGCGTGGGGTCGCCCATGCGCTACGCCGCCCCCTGTGTGGCCGTGCGCTCACGCAGCGGCTTCAAGAGCCGTAGCAGCGTCCCGAGCCCGCCGCCCGCCGCGCCGTCGAAGGCTGGCAACATCGTGTCCAACGGGATCGCCGCGTCCTGCACCTTGAAGTGCCCCAAGCCCGTCCCCAGCGTGACCGACGGCGGGCACGCCGTGATCGGATCGGGATCGTCGCTCACGAGGTACACGGCGTCCTTGTGCACGGCGACGGGCGTATAGCCGGCCGCGTCCATCTTGTGCAGCGCGCGCGACATATTGGCGTTGGCCTGCGCGATGACGAGGTGGCGCCAGTCGGGCCGGTATAGCGGGCTGCGCTTGTCGCGGTTCCACGCGCTGTTGAAGCTGCTGATCGTGAGCGCGTAGGTGTATTTGAGCGCGCCCAGGGCCAGGCGTCCCGCCGGCGTCGTGTCATCGTAGAGCGCCGTGCGCGCCGTGCGCAGCCGCTCGTACCACGTCTCCATCGCCCGGCTGTGTTTGGTCCAGACGTACGCCTCGGTGATCGTGACGGCCTGGCCCCTCTCCAGCGCCCACGCCACCGTCGGCGTGCAGGCCCACCGCTCCTCCGCGCCGGCGATCCGCGCCAGCCAGTACCCCGGCAGTTTCTTATCGAAGGGCAGCTTTCCGCTCGGATCGCGCCGCTCCTCGATCCCCGACAGGCCCAACTCCACGACGCCGGCCGCCGAGAGCCACTGCGCGTTCTTGTCGTAGGAATGGAGGTACGCCTTGCCCCGCTCCGCCGGCGAGAGCGTGCGCAACCAACTCAGCTCCGTCACTGTATCGGCCTGCCCCGCCGGTGCCGGCAGCCGCTCCGGGTACTCTCGCTGAGACCCCGCCCCGCGCTTGCCCAGCTCCTGCAGCAGGTCTAGCCCCGTGCGGCCGGGCGAGCGGTAGTACGGCGCGCCCACGGCTTGGGCGTAGGCCAGCAGGGCGCCCAGCAGCGTCGCGCCGTTGGTGTCGAGGCCCCACACCGCGTGCTCGTCGTACAGGGGGAAGACGATGGATACGCCCGATCCGGCCTCGCCCTTCTTGCGCAGGTCGAGCCAGGGGGTGAGCGCCGTGGGGAAGGCGTGCAGATCGTCCAGGCCATCGCTCACGAACGCGTGGCGCAGCTCGCGGAACTGCCCCGCCACGGCGAGCGTGTCGGGCAACTCCGTCGCGCGCACCCAGGCGTCGGTCAACCAGAGTTGAGTCAGCCCATGTCGGCGCGCGCCGTTATACAGGTCGCCGACGTGCCGGATCGCGCCCCGGATGGGCACGAGGGGCCGATCGACCAGGTGCAGGCCGTCCGCATCGAGCACGCCGATGGATACCTGCGCTGATGTACTCACAACCCCTCCCCCGACGCGGCTCCACCGGGAGCTTCGGGTGGCGCGGCCTCTAGGTACCATCGGTGCAGCCAGTCCATCACCTCCTCGTAGGAGCGCGCCGGTAGCGATTTATACGCGCTGACGCGGTACCGCCGATAGAGGGCGGAATACACCTGTGCATAGCCCTCACGATTGCCCGCCGCCTGCAGAGCCTGCCCGACCGCTTTGACGGCCAGGGAGACCTCCGCCGCCTGGACCTCGGTGATCGTCGCCTCCGTGGCCGTGGCGCGCTCCAACGCGGTCAGCCGATGGTTCGTTTCGATGATGAAGCCGCGCACATAGTCGGCCATCACGGTCTGCGTCCCCGCGACGTCGGCCAGACGCTGCTCCATCTCGAGTTGTTGCCGGGCCAGGTGCTGCACCGCCGTCGCGATCTCCAGGGCCAACGCGGCGCCGGACGGAGCGCTGTCCATCTCCGTCCCTGTCGCGATCGAGCGCGCGTCGGTCGTGTCAGCGCCACCCTTGAACGCCTGCCACAGCACGCGGAAACAGTCGGCGCGATAGCGGTCGAGCTTGTCGACCAACTCGGGCCGCACGCGTCCCGTGGTGATCCCAAAAAGGTAGCCGGGCAGCAAGTCCAGCGGGATGCACAGGAGGTCGCGTTGCCGGCCGTCCGCCGCCGTCATGAGGAGCGTCCGCGTCCGTGGGGCCAGGATGCGGTCGCGCAGGACGCGCAGGCGCTGCGAGCCGAACGCCAGCCCCAGATGATCGGTGATCGGGCGCAAGGCCACATACAAGCCACCATCGTCGGCCTGCGCCACCGGGATACCGTCGCCCTGAAAATCGACGCTCTGCTCACGGACCGGCCGGAGGGCCATGTCCTTCTCGCGCGGTCGGCCCTCGTTTCCCCTATCGCTCACGGACACCTCCTGTTCTACTACTACGCCGATCATCGTTTACTACGCCGATCATCGTTTACTACGCCGATCATCGTTTACTACGCCGATCATCGTTTACTACGCCGATCATCGTTTACTACGCCGATCATCGTTTACTACGCCGATCATCGTTTACTACGCCGATCATCGTTCGCCGCGCCGCTATGGCGGCGACCCGCCTCATCAACCGTGTTCGTAATGAACACGGTTGGTCCCGCCAGATGCGATTGATCGTGGCTATAGCGGCCATGGTCACGTCAATACCCCTGTGATCCCGGTCCAACCGTGTTCATTACGAACACGGTTGAATGTCCTCAACCAACGATAGCCGTCGCCCGCGCGCTCCTCTCTCGTTCAGTATCGTCCGCGACATACCCCGCAGCGGGGTCTTGTCCCGATCAACCGTGGCCGTTATGGTCACGGTTGCCCCCGACGCGTCCACCCCCGCCCAAACCGGGGTCATCATGACCCCGGTCGCCGTGTCTCGCCGCACTCCGAGAGCGGCCATCCTGACCAGTACGACATCGTGTCGCACGACCCTTACCCTGATCTGTTACGCGACGTGCCCGGTCCAGACTAACTCCAGTTCGTAGCTCTCTACCTCGCGGGCCAGCATGGGGCCGGACGTGAGCGTGTACGTGTGGTAGCGCCCACCTCCGTCGCGCGGAGGATTGTCGGGCGTGATGGTAATGTGCGCCGCGCCGTCCGAAATCCTGGCCCAGGACCCTGACATGGGGCGGTTGCGGCTGCCGTAGACGTGGATCATCGCCCCCTCGGTGGCCAAGGCCGGGTGCATGTAGCGCGCCAGGTCCAGTTGATGTGGCGTCAGTGGGATGGCATCCCCGCACGCCTCGGTCCCGACCCTATGTCTCTCTAACCGCTCCATGTGTCATCATCCTCCGTAACTCGCGGGCTCGCTGGCCTGGGGCGTTACCGTCGATTGCTTACTTCTACCTCCACCAACCGCAGAAGCTACTGGACCGCGACTTTCAGGCCGGCCAGGGTGTTGGCGTCCATAATCTCCAACACCTCCATGACCTGCCGGTTGGCGGCTACTACGTCGTCCTCGCCATCCAAGATTGTTGCCAGTAGATCGGCCTGATCTTGGGTGTTCATTGTGTCTACCTCTCTCCTGCAACGCCTGGACTCTCAACGGTTCCTATGACAGGCCGCACACTCGTTTGCTCGGCCATACGCATCGTCACCGACGATGATCTCGTCTACATCGTTCGCCTCTGGCACGGCGCGGCCGCACATGAGATACGAGCCTGGCTGTGGGTCCCGATCATCGGTCAGATGCACGCGCGCATAGCGATTCCGGGGCTCATCACCATAGGCGTCGGGGCCGCGCCGGTAATAGCGCCACGTTACTGCCTCCATATGATCTGTCCTCCTCGTCATCCTGAGCTCACGCGTCGTTAGTCGCCGCGGGCAAGGCGATGACCGGTGTCGTCTCGGCCCCCGGCAACAAGGGCGGCATGCGCTTGGTGCGGTAGGCCTCCGCGATCTGCGGTATGGCCCACTCCTGGACCGTGGCGTTATTCGGCAAAACGAGATAGGGCAAGAAGGCCCGTTCGACGGGCTCCCCGTACTCCATGACGGCCTCGAAGGCGGCCTTGACCTGGAGCACCAGGAAGCGCCAGCGTCGGCGCACGTCCTGCTCGTACGCGGCCGTGCGCTGGGCCTCCGGCAGCCGGCGCTTGCCGGTGCTATCGTACGCGGACGTGTCCTCGTAGCGCGGCACGTCCAGCCTGAACCGGACGTGGTAGCCCCGCAGCTCGAAGTCGACGACGTGCCGCGCGCCGTGCCAGCCGGACACGAATCCCGTCACGCCGTAGCGTTTAGCCAGCGCGCGGATCTCCGCCTCGCTGCGCTTCGCCGGGACCGTCGTTTCGGAGGCGTAGCGCGCCATCAATCATCCTCCTTGAACGCATACGACACCCACCCAAGCTCCACGCACGGCCCTAACAGCCGCTCGTCGACGTCCACGCCGCCGTCCGCCGTTTCTATGAGTGCGGCGCCACACGTCCCGCACGCGACCCAGGGTGTTCCACCATCCAGCAAGACCATCCAGACAAGTTCGTGCCCCTGCCCCTCGATGTGCGCGTCGAGGTCGGCGCGCGTGGCGAACGTGGGGCGTGTTTCGGCGATCATTTGTTTGCCCCCCTCGCGGTCGGGTGAGTGCGCTCCCATCGCCGTCTATTCACCATGAGGTACCGCGCGATGGCGTCGTGCACACCGTCGCTATGTGTGGGGCACAGGCGGATCATGCCCACCTCCTTCGCGCCGTCGCCGTGCGCGTTGAACAGGATGGGCTCACCGGGCTGGCGGCACACGAAGCAGGGGTCCACGACGTCACCTCTACCCATACCGCTTGCATCACAATAATCGGCGGTGTTCATGCGACCCGCCCTCCCGGCCACGCGTTAAACCGACCCGGCAGATGCACGACCTCCAGCCCTAGCGCCCCGGCCACCAGATCGGCCGCTACTTTTCGGTGGCACGTCTCGACGTCGGCGCACGCGCACAGGAGGATACACGGCCCCCGCTCGACGTAGGGCCGGATCTCCGCGATGCCCGTCTTCGGCAGCCAGAGCCTGATGGGGCCGCCGGTGCGATAATTGACGTTACCGAGTTCCTCGATACCCCGGTAGCGGTCGGGTCCGACGAGCTCGCCGAGCGCCCACGCCTGCCAATGCGCCACCCGCGACCGCCGACGGTAGCGGATGTCAATGAGCGTGGCGCCGAGGGCATCCATGTAATGCGCAAGGTCGGCGGGCGTCGAGCCACCGTAGCCCCAGGTGAAAAGCTGTTCAGGCATGTACGACCCTCTCTTCTTGCTTCTCGATACCATTGATAGTATTATTATACCACCTATAAAGGGTATTATAAAGCACCCATTTATGCGGTATGCTGTAGCCATGACCGATACTACCACCGCTGCCGCCGACCGGCAGGATCGCCGCAGAGGCCGACCCCCAGGCACGCGCATGGGCGTCGAGAAGTACACCGTGTCGCTCGATCCCGCGCGCGTTGAGTGGGCCAAGGCGCAGCCCGGCGGCCTGTCGGGGACGCTGCGCCGCCTGCTCGACGAGGAGTACGCGCGCGCTCAGGCCGCCGCGGCGACGGGCATGGCTGCGGGCGACTGACGCCGCGCCGCTCATCGATCCAACTCCCCAAATAACGACAGCTGCACCTGGGCGCGCTCCCACGCCGCGACGGTGGCCGGGTTGCGCCAGATCGACTCGACACTGCGCAGGCCGACGCGCTGCCGGGCCGCGCTGATCGGCGCGTCGATGTCCGTCCGTTCCCAGCCAGCCTCCTCTAACGGGCCATGCACCGCCGCGTGGCGATACCCGCTCAGGATCACCATGGCCGGCGACGCCAGCAGCGCCGCCGTCAACGCGTGATGATCGGCGAGCGTGAACTCGTGCGCGTACCGCTTGTCGCCGCGCCGTGTCTCCCACACATACGGCGGGTCGATATACGCGCAGGCGCCGGCATGGCCGTAGGCGGCCAGGACCCGCCGCCAATCGCCGCATTCGATCTGCACCCCCTGCAGACGCTGGTGGATCTCCGGCAGCCGCTCGACGACACCCAGGTACTTGCGCACGGCGCTGGAGACGCGCGTCCCGTTGGCGTTGCTGGCGCTGTACCCCCAACTTTCCGCAGCCCTGGCGGTCCCCGCGGCCGTTCCCGCGCCGACGCTGTAGCGCCAGCCGGTGCGCGTCGCCTCCCCCGCCGCGGCGCCCGTCGCACCGCCGAACGCTTGCCGGACGCTGACGAACCAGGCCCAGGCGCGCGCCACCGGGTCCTCGTCGTCGTGGTACGCCTGCCGGCAGTGCTCGAACTCCTCGCGCGCGTAGGGCGTCAGTGCGGCGAGCTGGCTGAACCGCTCGAAGGCGGCGGGGTCGCGCAACACCCGGTAGAAATGCACGACGTCGCCCGCCAGGTCGTTGATCGTCTCGAGGCGCGCGCGCGGCTTCCACCAGAAAACGGCCCCCGCGCCGACGCATGGCTCCACATAGCACTCGTGCGGCGGCAGCAACGCCACGATCCGCCGCGCCAGATGCCCCTTCCCCCCGAACCACGTCACGGGACTGCGTAGGGGCTTCGTGGCCGCGTTCATGGCGTCCTCCTCTCGGTCGCGCGCTCCCGCGCTCGCCGCTCCTTGCGAGGGCAGCGGCAGGGCGCGAAGAGACAGTGGCCGCAGCGTTCGATGGGCGTGGGCGAAGCCCTAGATACAGGAACGGTGGGACACGGGACAGCCGGCGGCCCCGTCGCCATCGGCGCATCCCTTTCCCCACACGTACAATCGGCCTTCCGCCGGCCACACCCCGCGCACTCGATGAGATGCCCGTACTTCCCGCCGAAGTAGTCGATCGGAGGGGGCGGTTCCTCCTCGGGTGTCCGCTCGCGCCGTATCTTGTCCAGTTCGACGCGTACTGTGTTGATGGTGATGGTGCGGAAGTCGGCCGCGCCGCGCAGGGCCTCGATCAGCAGGTCCTCGCCGACGGCGGGATCGACGGCCAGGCTATGGAGTTGCTTATTCAATCGGTCGGCCGGCTCCGCGCCCATCAACTCGCGGTAGACAGCCCGCCACCGGCGATCCTCGGTGGCTAGGTCCTCGCGGTCGATCATGGTCATGACCGGTGCCGTCCCCTTCTTCGCCGCGCGTCGGCGCATCTGCGGCGTCCCCACGTCGTAGATGTTGGGCAGGCCACACCCCTGGGGCGTGTTCCGCAGATAGCCAGCCCGCTCTAACTCGTGCAGGTACAGATAGGCGCTCTTGTAGCAGGTCCCGACGTAGCCGGCGATTCGCGCCACCGTGCGGATGCAGCGCCCCTGGGTGTTGGCATGGTGCGCCACCATGACGTAGGCCCGCTTCGCGCCCTGGCTCAGGTCGGGATCGCCGAGCACGGCGTTCGGCACGGTGGCGTAGCCGGTCTCGTCATCCCGTGCCGGCACGGCGGCGAAGTGGTAGACGTTAGCATGGCCGCGGCCACCCCGCGTGACCGTGATGAGCGCAGCCCGGCGCAGATCGGCCGTGCGCCGCTTGACCGTGCGCGTCGAGCAGCCCAGCTCCGCGGCGAGATCGCCCTGATACGGGTGGCACTCATCCTCGTCCCAGGCGTAGCTGATGAGCAACACATGGGCGAGCCGCTCGTTGTCCAGCGGCGCGGCGTCGAGAAATGGGCGTGGGATCTGCGTCCATCCCGCACGGGCGGGTGGATGCTGAGGCTCAATCGCCCGTGCGGCGGGTACGGTCATCGGACGCCCTGGCTGTGATGGAGCGCGCGCAGCCGCCAGTAGCGGTACTCGTACCACTCCTGGGGAGACGCCGCGGCCAGGGCGCGCCGGCGGTCCTCGTCGCGCCGCGCACGCACGCGCTCATCGTAGCGGTGGCCGGACAGGTCCGTGCGTACGCGATTGAGCACACGGGTCAGGAGGTTGTCCCGCGGCAGGGCGACCGCGATCCGCGCGCGGCTGTTGACGATCGTGGTGTGATCGGCGCGTCCAAGGACCTGCGCCGCCGCTATGTTCGTAAGGTGGTAGTCCTCGACAAGCAGGTAGGCGCACAAATGGCGCGCCTGGGCGACGTGGACCGTGCGGCGTGGTCCCAGGATCGCCGCGGTCGTGACCGCGGGATCAGGGTAGTAAACGTCGTTATAAGCACGAGCAACGGCCACAAAGAGAGGCCGCGTATCGACCGTTCCCGTACGTGTCCACGCGAGGAGTGCGTCATTCTGTTGACACACACGCGCATCCGCGTTATCCTCTTTACAGGACATAGGGGTGCTTTGAAGCATAAAAAGCCTCCTAGCAGGCCCGCAACCCGGTTCGGAGCTGGTAACTCCTCGGGGCTGCGGCCTCCGTTTTGGTGGCTCTGGTGATCGCTTAGTGGTTGGTCACACCAGGGCCGAGCAAATATAAATGGTTAGTCTTGGGCAAGGTAGAGGCTCACCGGGTGGTAACCGGTGGGCCTCTACCTTTTGCGGCCGTCTTGGCCACGTCGCGTGCTACATAGCCGACTCCAGTGGCGTTGTGTCCCGCCGATCCCGGCGCATAACGACGACCTCGCCATCGGCGATAGCCGCGAGTAACGCTGCCGCATTCCCTCGGCCGGACAGTGGCCCACGGTGCGATGTGTAACCAAGTTGACCGGCAATCGCATTCAGACGCGTTTTCAGGACCTTTGTCCGCTCCCACTCCATACCCGCGAAGTGGAAGCTGACCGTCGAGCCCGTAGACTCCTTGCCCTTCTGCATCATGTGTGACTCCGTCGCCTTCTACACCGTGTCTGTCACATATGGTAGCCCTAACTAGCAAGATAGTCAAGTTTTTGGGTGCGGTAGCTCGCTGGCGTCTCGTTTGTGCATCGTGCGTCGTCATGGTAGCCCCGTCCAGTCGTAGGCCCGACCGTTCTTCACCGGTGCCGTTGGCGTCCGTGTGGGGCCGGATGCGGACGCCGGCGCCGCTGCTCCTGTCGATGTTGTGGCCGGGGGTGTCGCCGGCGTCGGCTTCACCAGTACGCGCACCGGCGCGCTCGGCGTTTTGGCGGGCGCGGACCCACGCGACGGTTTGGGCGAGGCTCCTACCCCCGCTCCTTCAGTCGCGGGTGTCCGGGCGGATGCTGTGGTCGCCGACGCGGGGTGTGACGGCAGGGGAGCTTCGAGGCACGCGCGCGGGGCCGGACGCGTCATCAACCGGCGCATGGCCCACACGGACCACACTGGCCGCGTGCGCAGGTCCATGGGGCGCGCCTCGCGCGCGATGGCGACGACGCGCCGCCGTGACGAGGCCGCCAGGTCGTCGGGGAACAGCAGGGGCACGCCCGCCTCGCTCGTCGAGCGGCTGTCGCGCTCCGGTCGCCGCCCGAACAGGCCGCCCGGCGCGGCCGAGTCGCCCTCGCCGTGGGCCAGCACGGTGCGGTTGCCCAGCGCGTCGCTCGCCCACTTGGCGTCGTCGCCGCGCGTCCCGCCCAGCCAGGCCAGCACGTTGCACGAGTCGATGATGGCCTTGGCCCCCAGCTCCCCATAGTCGTCGACCACCTGGCTGAACGACTGAAAGGAGATGACGCGGGAGATGCGCGGCTGCCGGCAGATGTTGAACCACTTGGGCGCGTTGGGGATCGCCCCCATCGTGCCGAATTCGTCCAGGAGCATCCGCACCTCGCGCTCTAGCTCCCCATTAGGGAGCGTGCGCGCGCGGTCCAGCAGCACCGTGAACATCGTCGTGAAGAGCGCCGCGACGAGGGGGCGCAGCGTGTCGTCCCCGGCGGGGATCACGATATAGAGCGCCACCGGCCGCCGCCCCGTACGGCCCAAACGGTCGAGGTCGAGCGTGCCCTGGCCGCCGACGACGGCCTTGATGGCGGGGTCGGCGAGCGCGGAGAGGCGCGGGGCCAGGCCCGAGGGGATGGAGGAGCGCAGGTCGCGGTGCTCGGCGATGAGCCCGAGGAACTGCGCCGC
>JAABUX010006108.1_pt1 | contig 14499 bp, 14 predicted proteins | sample 5561851 | NCBI WGS metagenome assembly JAABUX01 (sample SAMN10711883, study PRJNA513361) | rock metagenome | isolation source: Antarctica rocks | place: Antarctica: Victoria Land, Richard Nunatak red sandstone | collected 2016-01-03 | reverse complement strand
GCCCGCGACATCCTCACCTACCAAAAGCATCGCGTGAAGTGTCTGCGCCGCCAGCCGCAGTAAACCTGCGCCGGCATCAGCGCCCAAAGTCAAGCCGGTTCAGCCGTGGTGCCGTCACGACGCTTACGCTTGGCCAGAAGCTCGGTGACGATAGCCTCCGTTTTCCTTGCCCGGCCCGTCAGTCCCAGCCTCAGTCCCAGGGAGCGTGCGCCGGGGCCGATGATTGCAAGCCCGTCCCACTGAGCCTGCGCCTGCGATCACGGAGCGGCTCTTGGCCACTTTAGATGATGGCGCCAGCGAAAATGTGGCACCGCCCTACGGCGCTCCCTGTAGTTCCAGCCCTGAATCATCTAAAGTGGCCAAGAACCCACGGAGCGTGAGCCAGAGGCGCCCGATAATCCCAGCGAGCGTGAGCCGGTTCAGGCCGATAAGTGCGCGCCCGGCCGCGGATGAGTGCAAGCCGCTACAGCTAGGGCAGCGCGAGCCTAAGCCTTTGTGCAGCTTCCGAGTCAGGTGAGGTAGCTGTGCACGATGCCGATCAGTTCCTCGGCGGCGAACTTGGCCGAGACCTTGTCGTCTGCGTCCACCACCTGCTCGCGGATGTGGTCCTCGATGACCTCAGCAATGAAGCCGTCGATGGCGCCGCGGCAGGCGGTCGCCTGCTGCAGCACCTTGGTGCTGCTTGCGTCCTTGTCCAGCGCCCGCTGCAAGGCTTCGACCTGGCCGCGTATGCGGCTGAGGCGTTTGACCAGCTTGGTTTTTTCAGGATTTGTCTCTGACATCAGGGTTGACCCATACCATGAGGGGGTATATCCGGCAATCACGTTCACGGTGGCCCTCCTGACGCGGAGGGCGAGCGCGGGCGTGGCCTTCACCCCCTGGCTTCGGCCAGGACCCGCAACAGGATCAAGGATCACATGACCCCGCGACCCAGCAGCCAGTCCCTGGAGGGCGACAGTAGGCAGCTCCTGCCTGCTGTGACCGTTCCGCCGGGCTGGACCCGTGCTCGGGCGTGCATGTTCCCGACGAGGCTTCCGCGCCGCTGATGCGCTGACGCCCTTGGCGGCCATGCCCTCCCGAGCTCCAGCAACAGCTTGAGCGAAAGGAGGCGTGCCATGGCCGCCCTTCTCAAAGTCGAAGTTCTCCGGCAGCACGCGCTGCCCGCTGCGTTCATGATCGACCATGACCGTGCAGCATTGCCCGTCGCTGCTGGTCTCAGCCCGGCAGGTGCGCTGGCATGCCCGCGTCCGCGCCTGGCAGCGGCATGGTCCCTCGGCGATGACGGCTGCCTTGTCTGCGGCTGGGTTGCTTCCGCGCCAGACACCCACGGCCGCCCTCCAGACTGACGATGCCCGGCGCGGCACTGCCCACGCCGAGCCGCTCCACCTGTGTTCCGGCTCTGCCGGGGCAGGGCGGACGCATGCCATGACCGTCCGCCAGCACGAGAGATGAGGCCCTGCCATGAACGCCCTCACGCCCATCGACGCCAAGCCCTTCACCCAGATCATTCCCGACCTTTCTTGCAGCACGGCTGCCGGGGAGATGGACCGGCTGTTCGTTGCACTCGACCGGGTCACCTGGGCCGGGGAACCCGCGCACCGCCCGGCTGCTCGCCTCCGGCTTGCGGAGGAAGTCGCAGAAGGTGGTCGAGGAGGCAGCCGAGGTGGCGCTGGAGGCCGTCCGCAGCCGCACCACCGCCACGGTCCGGGAGAGCGCGGACCTGCTCTACCACCTTGTCGTCCTCTGGCACGAGTGCGGCATCAAGCCTGACCAGGTCTGGGCCGAGATGCGGGACCGGGCGGACAACTCCGGCATTGCCGAGAAGCTCACGAAGCCGCAGGGCCGCATCGCCCCACAACCCTGATCCGCCGGTCTTCCAACCAAGCGGTCTTCCAACCAAGCCACAACCAACAGCAGAGACACATGGGGACCACCATGCCCGATATGCACAGCACTGACCCAGCACCCTCCGCCGTTCTTGACAGCGCCCACGTCGGCGACATCCACGGCGCCCTGGGCACGATCAAGCTGGGCGACGACCACCCGCGCCTGACGCTCAGCGCGAAGCTCAAGACCCTGGCCGCCATCATGGGTCCCGGGCTGATCGTCATGGTCGGCGACAATGACGCCGGGGCGTTCGGCACCTACACCCAGGCCGGGCAGAATTACGGCACCTCCCTGCTGTGGACGCTGCTGCTGCTGGTGCCCGTGCTGTACGTGAACCAGGAGATGGTGCTGCGGCTCGGCGCCGTGACGGGCGTGGGCCATGCCCGCCTCATCCTGGAGCGGTTCGGCAAGTTCTGGGGCGCGTTCAGCGTCATCGACCTGTTCATCCTGAACGGCCTGACCATCGTCACCGAGTTCATCGGCGTGAGCCTGGGCCTCGACTACCTCGGCCTGCCCAAGCTGTGGGGCGTGCTGGCGGCGGCGGCGGTCACCATGGCTGCGGCGACCACCGGGGACTTCCGGCGCTTCGAGCGGTTCGCGCTGGCGCTGTGCTTCGGCAGCCTGCTGCTGGTGCCGGTGTTCCTGGCCATCCACCCGCCGCTGGGCGAGGTCGCGCGCGACTTCGTGCTGCCGCAGTTGCCTGCCGAGGGCAAGCTGTCGGACGTGCTGCTGCTGATCATCGCCATTGTCGGCACGACGGTCGCGCCCTGGCAGTTGTTCTTTCAGCAGAGCTACGTGATCGACAAGCGGATCACGCCGCGGTTCATGTCCTACGAGAAGGCCGACCTGTGGATCGGCATCGTGTTCGTCATCGTCGGTGCCGTGGCCATGATGGCGTTCTGCGCCGCGACGTTTGCCGGGCACCCCGAGGCCAGCAACTTCACCGACGCCGGCGGCATCTCGGTGGGCCTGGAGAAGTATGTCGGCGCCATTCCGGGCACGCTGTTCGCCATCGCCCTGATCGACGCCAGCATCATCGGCGCGTCCGCGGTGTCGCTGGCGACGGCCTACGCCCTCAGCGACGTGCTGGCGCTCAAGCACTCGCTACACCGCAAGGCGACGGACGCGAAGGGCTTTTACCTGGCCTATTGCGGCCTGATTGCCGCGGCGGCCATCCTGGTGCTGATCCCGGGCGCGCCGCTGGGCCTGATCACCGAGGGCGTGCAGACCTTGGCAGGCGTGCTGCTGCCCTCTGCCACGGTGTTCCTGCTGCTGCTGTGCAACGACCGGGCGGTGCTGGGGCCGTGGGTCAACCGGCGGTTCATCAACCTGTTCACCGGGGCGGTAATCGCCATCCTCGTGCTGCTTTCCATCGTCCTGACGGCGTCGGTGCTGTATCCCGACATCTCCGGGCAGACGATCCTGTGGGTGCTGGGCGGCGGCGTTGTGGCGGCGCTGGTCGTCGCGGGCGCCACGCTGGCTCTCAAGGGGCGTGCGGCGGAGACGCAGCCGGTGCTGGACCGGGCGCTGCGCCCGACCTGGCGCATGCCGCCGCTGCCGCAGTTGGCGCCGGCCCGCCTGACCGGCGCCACGCGGGTCTGGATGATCGTGCTGCGCGGGTATCTGATCGTAGCGGTCGGCATGGTGGTGTTCCGCCTTGTCCAGCTCGCGCTGGCCTGAGGGGACGCACCGCCATGCAGATCAGGGCCATGCAGCTCAGGGCTTCGATGATTGGGGGCACGCCATGACCGCATTCCAGCGGCTCTCCGCCACGCCGACCGTGCCGGACCTGCTGCGCCGGGAAGCCGACAGGCGGGCTGCCCGGAGCAGCCGCGCCCTGCCAGAGGCAGCCTGGTGCCGGTCCGCGACGGTCGCGGTCGCCTGGGATCACGGGCTGAACGGCCGCTTGTTCCAGGAGGGCCGCTTGTTCAAGGACGGCCGCTTGTCCAAGCCTGGGCCGGTCAGGCTTCCCCGCGGTGGAACAGCCCCGGTTCGTTCGGCTGCGGACCTGGCCCACGCGCGGGCAGCCTCGCGCGGCCGGGCGGTGCAGCGGCCCATGCAGACGAGGTCCAACGCCATCGCCCGGTCCCGCCGAGCGGCGCTTCAGGCCGGCCCGGCCCACACGCTCCGCTCCTGGCGCTGCCAGGCCGGCATGACGCTCTGCTTCGCCAGCGCCAGTGGCGTTCTCGCCGCCACGCAGGTGCTGAACTGGTGCCGGCTGCTCAGCCCGGCTGGCATCGACACTGCCCTGGCAGGCGCGGATCGGCTGACCCGGGCCGGCATGCGCCTGTGGCGCACCGGCCGGACAGCCCGCCGAACCTAGCCGCTTGCCGCACCTGGTCACCACAGGCGGCCAGGGTTGAAGCAACATCCAGTCACCAGATCCCCTCAGCCGAGGCTCCCGACCCATGCGCGTCGCCGTTGCGGAAACCATGCTGATCATCTTGAGCCTGCTTTGCTCGGCTCCGCCGCAGGCGCAGGCTGCCGTCCATGGGAGGCATCACCTCGTTGCTGGCCTAGCGGACGCATGGCCAGCAGACCCATCGGTGGATGGCGACCTCGACGACATCCTGCTGCGGGCGGGCGACGAGAAGCCCGAGCCGGCCACCAGCGACCGTGCCCGCGTCGCCCCCGGCCCCAGCGAGCGCAACGAACCCGCCGCCGCGGAGGTCCGCCAAACGCCGGTTGGCGGCCAGACGGCTGGCGGAACTACGGGCACGCCGGCTGCTCCGGAACAGGACAAGCGCCATGACTGATCGCATCGCCATCCCCGCCATCCTCGCCCTGCTGCTCGCCGCGCCGGCCGCCGCGCAGACCCCGCGCCAAGCCGACCGCCAGCCCGGCGGCACCCCCGGCGCCGGCTCTGGCAGCAGCCCCGGCGCCCAGGCCACCCCCGGCCCGAGCGAGAAGACCGAGCCAGGCGCGGCCGAGACCCGCCAGGCCACGCCGGGCGGCGAGTCGGCCGTGAAGCCCGGCGAGGAAGGCGCCAAGGGCATCTGGGACCGCTCCAACCTGTTCGGCGACCTCGGCGGCCTGCGCAGCGGGCTGGCCAGCCGCGGCGTCACCTTCGGCCTGACCGAGACCAGCGAGGCGTTCGGCAACCCCGCCGGCGGCGTGCGCCGGGGCGTGATCTACGAGGGCCTGACCCAGTTCGGCATCGGCGTGGACACCGAGAAGGCGTTCGGCCTCGTCGGCGGCACCCTCAACGCGACGGGATACCAGATCCACGGCCGCGGCCTGAGCCAGAACGCGCTCGGCAACAACCTGAACACCGTCAGCAGCCTGGAGGCGCCGCGCGGCACCCTGCTGTTCGAGCTGTGGTACGAGCAGGTGCTGCTGAACAAGACGCTGGCCATCCGCGCCGGCCAGCTGGCGGCCGACCAGGAGTTCATGATCAGCCAGTATGCCGGGCTATTCCTCAACCACACCTTCGGCTGGAGCACCTTCCCCAGCGCCGACCTGCCCAGCGGCGGCCCGGCCTACCCGCTGGCCACGCCCGGCGTGCGGGTGAAATACATCCCGCGGGACAACCTCTCGCTGCTGTTCGCAGTGTTCAACGGGGACCCGGCCGGGCCAGGCCAGGGCATCCCGCAGGACCGCGACCCCTCCGGCGCCGCGTTCCGCCTGCGGGATGGCGTGTTCATCATCGCCGAGGCGCAGTACGGCCTGAACCAGGGCGATGGCGCGACCGGCCTGCCCGGCACCTACAAGGCCGGCGCCTACTACGACTCGCAGAACTTCGCCGACCAGCGGCGCAACGGCTCCGGCGCGTCCTTGGCAAGCCCCGCCGGCATCGGCGCCACCACAGCGCTTCTTGGGCGCAACCGGCGCGGCAGCTACAGCCTGTATGTCGTGGCCGACCAGTTGATGTACCGGGAACCCGGCACGAAGGACCAGGGGCTGGGCGTGTTCGGGCGCATCATGGGCGCGCCAGGCGACCGCAACCTGGTCAACTTCTACTTCGACGCCGGCGTGACCTACAAGGGCGCCCTGCCCGGGCGCGGCAGCGACACGCTGGGCCTGGCCTTCGCCCTGGCGCGCATCAGCGACACGGCATCCAAGCTGGACTCCGACACGGCGCGCTTCACCGGCAGCGCCTATCCGATCCGGCGGCACGAGTCGGTGCTGGAACTGACCTACCAGGCGCAGATCGCCCCCTGGTGGCAGGTGCAGCCCACGGCGCAGTACGTATTCAACCCGAACGGCGGCGTCCAGAATCCGCAGCAGCCAGCCAAGCGCCTGCCGGACGCGGCCGTGCTGGGACTGCGGACGACCATCACGTTCTAGGCGGGACGAGGAGGGACCCATGATCGCCACCATCGCCCTTGTCGAGCTGGTCGGCTACGTCGTCCTGCTGCTCTGGGGCATGCACATGGTCCAGAGCGGCGTCGTGCGCTCCTTCGGATCGGACCTGCGCCGGGTGATCGGACGGACGCTGCGCAACCGGTTCGCGGCGGTCGGCGCCGGGCTGGCCGTGACCGCGCTGCTGCAGAGCAGCACGGCCACGGTCATGATGACCACCTCGCTTGCCGCGGGCGGCATGGTGGCCCTCGTGCCGGCGCTCGCGGTCATGCTGGGTGCCAACATCGGCACGGCACTGATCGTCAAGGTGCTGTCCTTCGACGTGTCCTGGGTCGGACCTCTGCTCCTGACCGCTGGCTACGTCGCGTTCCGGCGGGGGCACCGGGGCCGGCTGCACGACCTCGGCCGGGCCGGCATCGGTCTCGGGCTGATGCTGCTGGCGCTGCACCAGCTCGTGGTCACCATCCAGCCGGTCCAGACCGCGCCGGTGCTGGGGACGCTGCTGGGCGCCCTCACCGGCGAGCCGCTGCTCGACCTGGCGTTCGCGGCCCTGCTGACTTGGGCGGCACACTCCAGCGTCGCAGTCATGCTGCTGCTGTCCTCGCTGGCCGCCGGCAACGTGATCACTCCCGTCGCGGCCATCGCCCTCGTGCTTGGCGCCAATCTCGGCGGAGCGATCCCGCCCGTGCTGGAGGCTCCTGGCCTTGACCCGGCCAGCCGCCGCCTGCCGGTCGGCAACCTGGCCTTCCGCACCCTGGGCTGCATCGTGGCGCTGCCCTTCGCCCATCCAATCGCGGAGGCGCTGTGGCAGCTCGATCCGCACCCGGCAGCGGCCGTCGTCAACTTCCACATCGCGTTCAACCTGGCCTTGGCCCTCGTCTTCGTCGGGCTGCTCGATCCCGCAGCACACCTCCTCACGCAGACGATGCCGGCGCGGGAGAGGAGGGCAGAGAATGCCGCACAGCCGCTCTACCTCGACGATGCAGTGCTGGACACGCCCTACCTCGCACTGACCAATGCGTCGCGCGAGGTGCTGCGCATGGCGGACCTGGTCGATGTCCTGCTGCGCAAGCTTCTGCAGATGGTGACCGGGAACGACATGGATGCCTTCAAGGACCTTGCCCGCACCGGCAAGGCCCTGGACCGGCTGCAGGAGGCGTTGAAGGCCTACCTGGCCCAGCTCGGCACCGATGGGCTGTCCGAGGCCGATGCCCGGCGGCACGGCCATGTCCTGGACTTCTCGATCAACCTGCGCCACGCGGGGAACATCATCGAGCGCAGCCTTGCCGACGCCTCAGCCCGCAAGGCCAGGCGCGGCTTCGTATTGACGAAGGACGACGACGCTGACCTGCGTGCCTTCCATGGCCGCGTGCTGGAGGACCTCCGGCTGGCCACCTCCACGTTCATGACCGAGGACGTCAGGTCGGCGCAGAGCCTGCTCGACGCAAAGCGGCGGCTGAACTCCCTGGAGCGCGCGACAGGGCGGCTGCCGGCTGGAGGCCAGCACGCCTGGAGGATTGGAGGGCAGCATGCTGCACCTTGCGATCCTGCGCGACCTGCGGCGCGTCAACTCGCACATCTCGGCCATCGCCTACGACGTGTTCGGCATGGCCGATCCGGTCGAGGGCCAGGACGAGCTGCCTGTATTGGCGCTGGCCAGCTACAACGAAGGCGGGATCAAGCCATGAGCGAGGACGAGAACCTTCAGCAGGCGGTGGCCAGCCTGCGCCAGCAGGTGAAGGCGCTGGCCTCCGTGGCGGGCGTGCTGCTTGCAGCGCTGCGCCGAGGCGGGCTGATGCGGCCGGAGTTCGAGGCCTTGCTGCTATCCGAGCTGGTGGAGGCGGCTGCGGCCCAATCCGGACAGGTGCGCGGGGATTGGGAGCTGATGATCTCGGCCGTGCGGAAGGTCTCGGCAGCAGCGGAAAACCATGAGCCGCTGCGGTAGCCGCAAGCACGGGGAACCTCCAGCCGAATGCACTCAGGTATAGCGACCCGAGATCATCGGTGCTCCGGCGCGAGATTATCGGCGGTTCCGACCCATAATCAGGCTCTTGGCCACTTTAGATGATGGCGCCAGCGAAAACGTGGCACCGCCCTACGGCGCTCCCTGTGGTTCCAGCCCTGAATCATCTAAAGTGGCCAAGAACCCACGGTCATTGAGACGGACGCGAGATCATACGTCCCGGCGCAGGGTTGGTGAGACGGACGGGGCTGCGTTGGGACCTAATGGTGCTGCGGTGTGCAAGGAAAACCAGCGGTAATCTGGCGGTCACTGAATGGGGTGCCGCTGGTCCTCTGGGCCGCAAGGAAACCTGTTCAGGCAATCAACGCGCGGCTGCTCCCCATCCGTCATCTTTCCTGGCAGGCGCTGTATGAGGATCCGATCTGAACCGTCGCCATGGTCCATGATGTGTCACGATCACCCGGCGTCGTCACGCCGGATGAGCAATGCCGGCATGACGGCATGGAGGGATTAACAGCATGACGCGCGTGCTTTTGATCGGCATCAAGCCCGAGGCAGTCGACGTCTCCGATCCCGACCTGCCGCCGGGAACCACGCCGGAGAAGATCGCAGCGGGAATCGACGCGACCCTGTCGGACATGAAGGCACGCGGATGGGAGGGAGCCTTCTGCTCGATTCTGCCAGACGGCAGCGCCGAGGCGACGATCGCCGCGTCGCTCGCCGAGCGCTGGGACTGCATCGTCATCGGAGGCGGCATCCGCATCCCGTCACGGAGCCTGCCGTTGTTCGAGCGGGTCATCAACGCCGTCCATCGCGGCGCTGCTGGGACGCCAATCGCGTTCAACACCTCCCCAAACGACACAGCCGATGCGGCGGCAAGATGGCTGGACGAGGGGTAATCGGCATCCGGTCATGCCTTTGATCAACTGAGTCGAACTTCCGGTTCCATTGCTACCGGGTCCCAGCTCCATCCGTCTCACCAACCGTGCGCCGGCCTGTATGATCTCGCGTCCGTCTCACCAACCGTGCGCTCATTCTCCAACAGCGGCTCTTGGCCACTTTCGATGGTTCAGGGCTGGAGCCGCAGGGAGCGCCGTAGGGCGGTGCCACGTTTTCGCTGGCGCCATCATCTAAAGTGGCCAAGAGCCCCAACAGCCTGCGTCGGACACCTGCCCCAGTCTCAACTAACGTGGGTTCTTGGCCACTTTCGATGATTCAGGGCTGGAGCCGCAGGGAGCGTCGCAGGGCGGTGCCACGTTTTCGCTGGCGCCATCATCTAAAGTAAGCGTCCGCTGTAGGCCGCGGTATTGGCTGTTCGGCGCTGACGTGTGTTGGGCTACGGTGTCCAGTTCCAAGGCAGCAGGGCGTCGAGTTGCCGGCTGGGGTGGTCTGCGATGCGCCCGAGGATGTCGGCCAGGTAGGCGTGCGGGTTGAGGCCGTGCATCTTGGCGGTTTCGGTGATGGTATAGACGCAGGCGGCTCGCTGGCCGCCGGCATCGGACCCGCAGAACATCCAGTTCTTGCGCCCGAGGGCCAGGGGTCTCATTGCACGCTCGGCGGCATTGTTGGACAGCTCCAGCCGGCCGTCGGCGACGTAGCGGGTCAGCGCCTTCCATCGTGTCAAGGCGTAGCGGATGGCCTGGGCCAGCGCGCTCTTGCCGCTGATCGCGGCCAGCGAGGCGTCGAGAAACGTGCGCAACTGGTCCAGCAGCGGCTGGGCGTGTTCCCGTCGTGCGGCGGCCCGGCGCTCGGGCGTGCGGCCCTGGATGCTGGCCTCGATGGCAAATAGCGCGGCAATCCGCTGCAGGGCGTCGAGCGCGATGGGCGAGGCGGTGGCATGGTGCACGTCAAAGAGTTTCCGGCGCGCATGCGCCCAGCAGGCCACTTCGACCAGGGGCGGTTCGCCCGTGGGCGTCTTCGGCTTGTAGAGCCTGTCGAACCCAGCATAGCCGTCGGCGTGCAGGAACCCCAGGCAGGTGCCCAGCAGCGCCTCGGCCTGGACGCCGCGGCGGTCGGCCGAGTAGCGGTAGAACGCCGCCGGCGGCACTGCCGAGCCCCAGGGCCGTTCGTCGCGCACCACCACCCAGAGCCGCCCGGTCTTGGTCTTGCCCAGGCCCGGCGCCAGCACCGGGACCACGGTGTCGTCGGCGTGCAGGACGGCGCCGACGCGGACATGGCGGCCGATCAGTTCGGCCAAGGGCGCCAGCAGGAACACCGCCGATCCCACCCAGTCCGCCAGCGTTGAGCGGTCCAGCTCCACCCCCTCGCGCGCATGCATCACCGCCTGGCGGTGCAGCGGCAGGTGGTCGCAGTACTTAGCCACCAAGGTGTGGGCGACCAGGCCGGGTCCCGGCCTGCCGCGCTCGATCGGCAGCGCCGGCATCGGCTGCTGCACGATGGTCTCGCAGGCCCGGCAGCTCAGCTTGGGCCGGACGTGCCGAATGACCTTGAAGCTCGACGGCACGTATTCCAGCACCTCGCGCTCGTCCTGCCCAATCCGGCTGAACACCGTGCCGCCGCAGCCAGGGCACGTGCAGGGCGGGTCGTGGGTGACGACCTCGCGCGGCAGGTGCGCCGGCAGCGGCTTGCGCACAGGCTGCTTGCGCTCGCGCGCCCGGGCCTGGCCGTGCCCGGCAGGGTCGGCGCGGGCCTCGCCCTCGGCGGCCTCCTCCAACTCGCCGATCAGCAGCTCAAGCTGCTCGATGTCGCCGTCCAGCTTCTCCGACGAGCGGCCGAACCGGGCCCGCCGCAGCACGGCCAACTGCATCCGCAGCTTCTCGATGTGCAGGATCTTCGCGTGGTATCTCGGCAGCGTTGGCCGCGATCTCCATGTCCTTGCGCGCCAGCTCGGCCTGCAGGCCCGCGGCAAACGCCCGCAGCACCTCCGGGTCGCTCGGCAGGGGATCGTGCGCCAGGGACATGGCCCGCAGCATGCCAAAGCCGGGCGGCGCAGTACAAGCGTTTCCTGGCGGATGTCGTGCTGAGATCAGCCTCCCAGCCGATCCTCGGTCAGACCGCCACCGGCGTGCGCGGCACTTCGGGCGCCACCGTCCGCCGCCAGTCCATCGCCTCGACCAGCAGCGCCAGTTGCGCCGGCGTCAGCACCATCCCGCCGTCCACGACCGGCGGCCAGACGAACCGGCCGGCTTCCAGCCTTTTGGCAAACAGGCATAGGCCGGTCCCGTCCCAGTACAGGCATTTCAGGTAGTCAGCCCGCTTGCTGCGAAACAAGAATAGGTGGCCGCTGAACGGGTCTGCCCCCAGCACGTGCGCCACCTGCGCGGCCAGGCCGTCGAACCCGTAGCGCATGCTGACGGGACGACAGGCCAGGTGCACCTTGGTGCCCGGCGCCACCTGGATCACGACACCGCCCTCAGCACCGCCAGCACGCGCCGCAGCGCGCGCTCGTTGACGAACGCATCCACCCGCAGCCGCGTCCCGCACGCCAGGTCGATCCTGATCACCCCCGGCTGATCCCCATCCGCCGCAGCAGGGGCAGCCTGCCGCTCGTCCTGCAACCCGGCACGCGATGGCGCCAGTCGGTTTGTCAGGGCGGGCATCTCCGCCTTGGGCCGCTCCAACACGCCGACGGGCACGAACTCCAACATGGGAGCCACAGCAGGCGCCTCGGGCGTCTCTGCCCGAACAGCAGCACTCGTCGGTCGTGCCGCCACGGCCGCCGCGCCAGGCGCGTCCATCCGGCGCCAGCGATAGATCAGGCTCTTGCAGATGCCATGGCGCTCCGCCAACTCCGTCGCCCGCACGCCAGGCAGGAAGGACTCTGCAACCACCTGAGCTCGGAACGCCGCATCGTAGGCGCGCCGCCGCTCGCCCACGATCTCAACCCGAAGCTCCGAAGCTGCCACTGTGGCTGCCACACCCGCCATCACGCCCCCGACACCCTGAACGCCAGAAGCAGACCAAATCAGCCTCAGGCCAACAAGGCGGCCATCACCAGACGCTTACTCGGACGCGAGCGCGCAGCCGGTCATTCCGTGAAGCGCCCGCCGGGCTGGAGCGCACGGAAGCGGCCCGTCCAAGCACGCCGCAACCCGTCCTCCGATGCGCCGTCGTCGTAGGCGGGCGAGGACAGCGGCAGCGCTCGCGTCACCGCGACCAGCACGACGGCGCGGATGCGCGGCACCAGGCCGCCGTGGTCGGCGAACAGCGGCAGCAACCCATCGAACCCGGCCCCACCCCGATGCACGATCCGCGCCGTACCGAAAAGGCGGCAACCGCGGCGGGTGAAAGCGTCCACGAAGTTCACCTCCACTGCCGGGTTGGCGGCGAGGTTGCGGAGGGTGCCGGGCGAGCGGATTTCCGCGAAGGCGACCGTCGCCGCGTCCACGACGGCAAAGGTGCCCTTGGGGGACAGGTTCGGCGTGCCGTCCGCGTTCACCGTCGCGACGAAGCCGAGCCGCTGCTCGCGGACCACCTGCATCATGCCAGCGGTCATCACGGCGCCGCTCCAGCCGTCTCCGTCGCCGTCCGGGGGGGCCACCGCGGGTAGGTGACGGCGTGAGCCTCGACCAACGCCTCCTCCAGCGCACGGCCAGCGTGGTAGCCGGCGAGCGTGTCCGGGCGGGTGACGCCCTCCATGAGGCGGGGACATGGCTCCGGCTCCCCGATCACCGTCCGGACAGGCAGTCGCTCGGCGTAGATCGGCAGTTCGTAGTCCTCATCGTCGTCCGCGACGCCCTTGGCGCGCACCTTGGCGGACGCGCGCTCGATGTCCATCGCCACCACGGCGGTGGCCTTGATCTCCAGCGCCGTGCTTTGGCGCAGGCTGGCCGTCCGGGCTGGGAATAAGCGGTCCACCGTCGCAACCAGCGCGACCTCCTTCTCCGCCGGGTCGTCCACCAGCCGGGCGTTGCCGAAGGCCATCACCGACCGGTAGTCGGCGGAATGGTTGAACCCGCAGCGGGCGAGCACGAGGCTGTCCAGGTGGGTCACGGTCAGGCACGCCGGCTGCCCGGCGGACTGGTTGCGCAGCATTCGGCTGGCGCTGCTGCCGTGCCAGTACAGCGTCGTGCCCTCGCGCCAGAACAGCGTCGGCGTGCAGTAGGGCAGGCCGTCTATGACATAGGACACATGGCACAGCATGGCCGCGTCCAGCAGGGCGTGAACGGTACCGTGGTCATAAAACCCCCGGTCGTGCCGGCGCTTCACCCGGTTCCGGGCGTCCGTTGGGTAGGCGAGGGTTTCCGCGTCCGACATCCCTAATCTCCTGTCCGGCTCGTTGCGGTAACACCATGCGCCTGGCAGATTGGTTGGCGGGAGGTCCAATTGCCCATGCCGACGCTAGCCAATCCGGCAGTCCGTCCCGGCGTGCTGGATCTGCCGCTGCACCTGGACGGGCTGCACGGCCCGCAGTCCGCGCGCGTCCACCAGGGCCTGCGCGACGCGATCCTCGCCGGCCGGGTCGCACCCGGCAGCCGCCTGCCGGCCAGCCGCGCGCTGGCGGCCCAGCTCGGCATGAGGCGGAACACGGTCGTTGGCGCCTACGAGCAGTTGCTGTCGGACGGCCTGGTGGAGGCCAGGGTGGGCGCGGGCACCTTTGTTGTGGACCACGTCCCAACCGGTCCGGCCCGGCCAGAGAGCCTTGCGGTCACGGACATGTCGCCCGGACGCAAGGTGTTCGCCCTGGGCCGGACAAGCGTTGACGCCCTGTTCCTGAACCGGTTGCGGCTGGCGGTCGGCAAGCGCCTGCGGACCCTCGATCCCGTCCACCTCGGCTACGGCGACCCGCGTGGCGGCCGGGAGCTGCGCGAGCGTGTGGCGGAGCACCTCGCCGTCAGCCGGGGCGTGCGCTGCGATCCCGGCCACATCATGCTGGTCAGCGGCACGCAGCAGGGCTTGCAGCTTTGCCTAGGTGTGGTGCTCAGGCCCGGCGATGCGGCTTGGCTGGAGGACCCCGGCTATCCCGCTGCCCGGAAGGCGCTGCAAGCCGCTGGAGCGCGGCTGGTCCCGGTTCCCGTGGACGGGCATGGCCTTGTGGTGGTGGAAGGCCGGCGCCGCGCCGCGGGCGCCCGGATCGCTTACGTCACCCCGTCGCACCAGTTCCCGACCGGCGTCGCCATGCGGATGGACCGGCGCATCGCATTGCTGGAGTGGGCGCGCGATGCGGGCGCCTGGGTTCTGGAAGACGACTACGACAGCGAGTTCCGCTACGGCGGGCCGCCGCTGACTGCCCTGGCCGGCATTGATGCTGCCCGGCGTGTCATCTATACCCCGTTCACGTCAGGATCCGAAAATCCTCCGGTGAGATGATCCGGAAGTTATCCGTTACGGCATCGCAGAACACGTGCCAGTTTCTGGGCACCTCCTCGCGCAGGAACGCCAGGATC
>JAABUX010006107.1_pt1 | contig 14500 bp, 12 predicted proteins | sample 5561851 | NCBI WGS metagenome assembly JAABUX01 (sample SAMN10711883, study PRJNA513361) | rock metagenome | isolation source: Antarctica rocks | place: Antarctica: Victoria Land, Richard Nunatak red sandstone | collected 2016-01-03 | reverse complement strand
GACGCCGACGCCGACCACGCCTGCTACCTCGAACGCCACACCCGGCAAGACAGCCTCGCCCAGGCCGCCTAACCGCGACACACCGTAACCAGGAGCCAGCAAGGAACTATTGAGGGGCTGCACTAGTCGGCGGCCAGGACGATGGCCATCTCCTCGACGGCGAGCAGCGGCGCGACGTTAACGGCGAGCCGGTCCCGGCAGCGCATGATCGCCTCCATCCGCCGGACTGTGGCCGCTGGCTGCGTACTCGCGGCGAACTGGCGCAGCGCGCCGGCATGGTCGGCGCTGGCCAGTTCCACGTCCGCGCCAAACTGGATGGCCAGCACGTCCCGGTAGTAGCCGGCCAGATCGAGCAGGGCGCGATCCAGCGCGTCGCGTTTCAGCCGGGTGGTGCGGGACTTCTGTCGGTCCTCCAGGTCCCGCAGCGCGCCGACGGCGCCGCGGATGGCGGTGGCGACTCCCCGGCCGGTGGAGCCCTCGCCGAAGGCACGGCGCAGCGCGTCCCGTTCGGGCACGTCGAGCTCTTCGGTCACCGCTGCCGCTTCCCCGTCCGCGGACTTAACCAGCTCGGCGGCCGCGGCGAGCGCCTTTCCCAGGCCCGCGCCGGGACTCCGCCCGCCGGTACCTTCGCCGCCACCACCGCGCACCTGCAGCGGGAGCCGCAGAACTGCGGCCCGGTGCTGCGCCGCGGCCGGGTCGGTGGCGAGCCGCCGGGCCCGGCCGATGTGCCCCTGAGCGGCGCGGGCCGCGGCGAGCGCGGCGGCGGGCTCGACTCCGTCGCGGATCAGGACCTGCGCGACCGCCGCAGTCGCCGGGGTGCGCAGCGTGACCAGCCGGCAGCGGGACCGCACTGTCGTCGGCAGGTCGTCGGCGGCGGGTGCGCACAGCAGCCAGACTGTCCGCGGCGCTGGCTCCTCGATGGCCTTGAGCAGCGCGTTCGCCGCCTGCTCGGTGGCACGGTCGGCGTCTTCGAACGCCACGACCCGCCAGCCGCCGTATACCGGCGCCGCCGCCGCGCGCAAAACCAGTTCCCTGGTCTGCCGCACGCCGTAGGACAGCCCGTCCGGGCGGACCGACAGCAGGTCGGGGTGAGTGCCGGCCGCGACCTGGCGGCACGAGGGGCACTTTCCGCAGCCCTGATCGGGGCACAGCAGCGCGGCGGCGAAGGCGCGGGCGGCCACCGAGCGGCCGGAGCCGGGCGGCCCGGTGAACAGCCAGGCGTGGGTCATGCCGCTGCCGCCGCGCCGCGCGGCCGCGGCATCAACGGCCCGGCGCAGCTCGGTGACGACGGCTTCCTGCCCGGTCAGCTCGTCGAACACGGCTGCCGGTGTCGTTCCCGGACCGGCCACTCCCGGACCGGTCATTCCCGGACCGCGGGGATGCTGCTGGTGATCTCCTCGGCCGTCAGCGGCACCGGGTCGGGCAGCAGACCGCGGACCCGGTGCTGAACTTCCCGGCTGAGATCAGTGGTGTCCCGCAGCGCATCGAGCACCAGGTACCGGCCGGGCTCGGCCTGCGCCAGCTCCTGGAACCCGGCCCGGACCCGCTCGTGAAACTCGGTGGGCTCCGCCTCCAGCCGGTCGGCGGACGTGGCTCTGCGGCCGAGCCCGACGGCCGGCGGCAGGTCCAGCAGGATGGTGAGATCGGGCACCAGGCCGCCGGTGGCCCACTGGTTCATGGTCGCGATCTCGGTGACCGGCAGCATCCGGCCAGCCCCCTGGTAGGCAAGGGATGAATCGACGTACCGGTCGGTGACCACGATCGCGCCGCGCGCCAGCGCCGGGTTCATCACCCTGGCCACGTGCTCGGCCCGGTCAGCCGCGTACATCATCGCCTCGGCCCGCGGGCTCAGGCCGGTGTGCGCGCGGTCCAGCAGCAGCGCGCGCAGCCGCATGCCGACTTTCGTGGCTCCCGGCTCGTGCGTCGCCAGTACGTCGAAACCCTGCTCGCGCAGCCAGATCGCCAGCAGCCGGCTCTGCGTCGACTTGCCGGCGCCCTCGCCACCTTCCAGCGCGAGCAGCAGCCCCCGGTGCGCCGGCGCGTCTGGCCGCCGGGACTCACGCCCGGTCAGCGGCGGCGGCTCGGCACCGCGCAAGACGGCGGTCAGGTCGGTCAGCAGCGGCACGCCGCGTCGGTCATCCATCTGCCGGTACGATACGCGGCCGAGCGCCGCGGCCGCGAGCGACGCGGCGAGGAGCACCAGGCTGTATCCGGCAGTGTGGTAACTGATGCCGGCGATACGCGGGGTTGCGTGCCCGGTGACGGTTTCCGGCAGAGCGGTGGTGCCCCCCGCCAGCGCGGGGGCGACGGCGATCACCGCGAACAGGATCACCCGGATCGCCGGCTGCGGGAACGCGAACTGCCGGCTGCGGGCGCCGTCGTCGGCCGCCAGGCCGATGATGGTGTAACCGGTCACGCAGGCCACGCCCGCGCAGGCACCGAGCAGCAGGACCAGCGCAATGACGGCGCCCAGGTCAGGAATGACGGCGATCAGGGCGAGCGGCAGCGCCGCGAACGCGATCGACAGCCCGAACAGCCGGTGCCGGCTGAGCCCCGGGAAGATCCGGAGGCCGAAAAACATGCCCGCCGCCAGCCCGATGAAAATGGCGGCGAACACCAGCCCCCAGCCGGCGTTGCCGCCCGCCAGGATCGTCTTGACATACGGGGGCCCGAGCCCGAGCACGAGGCCGCCGACGGCAAGTGCCCCGGTTACGCCGGTCACGATCCCGCGGGCGTTAACGCTCTGGCCGGCCAGCCGCCAGCCGTCCCGGACAGACCTCGCCACTGATGGCGCCACTGCCCTCGCCACTGGCGGCGCCGCGGTCGCCGGGACGGCATGCCCGCGCCGCGCAATCTTGCCCAGCCGGTAAACGGTCACTGCGGCGGCGGCGAAGGTGACCGCGCTGACGCAGAGCGCCAGGCTGACCTGGTTGGCGGCGAAGTAATGCGAGATGTGACCCAGCAGGCGGCTGACCACCGCCAGCACGGCGAAGGCAAGCCCGGCCGCCGGCGCGGCTCCGTACGTCGTCAGCAGGCTGAGCTGGCTGGCCTGCGTCAGCTGCTGCGGCGGGACGAGGTCGGGCACGCTGGCGTCCTGGGCCGCCGTCCGGAACATCGAGGCGCACGATGCCAGGAACTGAGCTACGTACAGCCAGGTCAGCCGGTCGGCCACGCCGAGGGCGAGGTTGACCGGGATGGACAGGTACAGCGCGGCCCGCGCCAGGTCGAAGACGATCATGCTGAGCCGCTGGTCAAGCCTGGCGGCGACCGCGGCGGCGACCGGGCCGATGATCAGCGCGGGCAGCAGCGAGCTGAGCCAGACGCCGCTGACCGCGTACTGGCCGCTGCGGCCGCCCAGGTCGTTGGCCAGGGCCGAGAGGGCAACCAGGCTGAGCCAGTCCCCCAAGCTGGACAGGGACAGCGCGACCCAGAGCCGCCGGAACGGCCGGTTCGACAGCACGCCGCTGCGGCCGGCCCGCAAAGGGGATCTAAGGTTCACGGCAGCAGGCTACCGGCACACCGGTCACTAGGCCGGTTAACGGCAGCCAGCTACCCCGGCCGCAGTTCAGTCGCTGTTACTGCGCCGCGTTACCTCGGCGCCGCCGAGCGCGTACTGGCCTCATGGTCGAAGGACCGTATGGTGCTCAGGATTTCTTGGCGCGCGGACTGCGGGCAGCTGCCTTGGGCTTAGCTGGCGACCGAGTACCGGGCTTGGCCGCGCTGGTGCGGCGCTTCGGCGCCGGCGCCGCCGCGCGGCGGTCGGCCAGCAGCTCAACGGCCCGCTGCGGGGTGATGGACTCGATCGTGTCGCCGGTGCGCAGCGACGCGTTAGTCTCGCCGTCGGTCACGTACGGGCCGAAGCGGCCTTCCCGCAGAACGATCGGCTTCCCGCTCGCGGTGTCGTCGCCCAGCTCGCGAAGGGGGGGCGCCGCCGCTGCCCGGGCGGCCCGGCCCCGGGGCTTCGGCTGGGCGAACAGCTCGCGGGCCTCGTCCAGGGTCACCGTGAACATCTGCTCCTCGGTCTCCAGCGAACGGCTGTCGGTGCCCTTCTTCACGTACGGGCCGTACCGGCCGTTCTGCGCGGTGACCGGCTCGCCGTCCAGCTCGCCGAGCGTCCGGGGCAGGCTGAGCAGCCGCAGCGCTTCCTCCAGCGTCACGCTGTCCAGGTCCATGGACTTCAGCAGCGATGACGTGCGCGGCTTAGCGGACGCGGGCGATCCCTCGGCGAGCTGCTCGGTCACGTACGGGCCGAACCGGCCTGCCTTGGCCAGGATCGTCGTCCCGGCGACCGGATCGGTGCCGAGGATCTTGTCGCCACTCGGCCGGGCCAGCAGCTCGGTTGCGTACTCGGCGGTCAGCTCGTCCGGCGCCGTGCCCTCGGGCACGTTGACCCGCTGCCCGTCCCGCTCCAGGTAGGGGCCGTACCGGCCGACCCGCGCGACGATGTCGGTTCCGGCCAGCGGAAACGAGCTGACCTGCCGGGCATCGATATCGGTCAGGTCGCTGACGAGCTCCTTCAGCCCTTCCTCGCCGTCGGCGCCGAAATAGAACCGCCGCAGCCACGGCACCCGCCCCGCCTCGCCGCGCGCGATCGCGTCCAGGCCGTCTTCCATCCGGGCGGTGAAGTCGTAGTCCACCAGCTGGGAGAAGTGCTGCTCCAGCAGCCCGACGACGGCGAATGCCACGAACGACGGGATGAGCGCCGTGCCCCGCTTGAACACGTAACCGCGATCCAGGATCGTGCCGATGATCGACGCGTACGTGGACGGGCGGCCGATCTCCCGCTCCTCGAGATCCTTGATCAGTGACGCCTCGGTAAAGCGGGCCGGCGGCCTGGTGGCGTGCTCGGCCGGGGCCAGCCTGGTCGCGGTCAGCGGATCGTCCTGCGCCAGCGGCGGCAGCCGTCGCTGATTGTCGTCCAGCTCGGCGTCCGGATCGTCGGAGCCCTCGACGTACGCCTTCAGGAACCCGTAGAAGCCGATGATCTTGCCGGACGCGCCGAACTCTGCCTGCACTGCCGGCCCGGGCACGCCGCCGGCCGCGGGCACCAGGTCAGCGCCGCCCGCCGGGTCAGCGCTGCCAGCCAGGGCGGCCCGGCCGAGCACCCGGACGGCGACGGACTCGCCGGTAGCGTCTTTCATCTGCGAGGCGACGGTGCGCTTCCACACCAGGTCGTACAGCCGCAGCTCATCGCCGGACAGCCTGGTCTGGGCCGGGGTGCGGAACCGGTCGCCTGCCGGGCGGATCGCCTCGTGCGCCTCCTGGGCGCTCTTGACCTTGCTGGCGTAGGCGCGGGGCGAGTCCGGCACGTACTCGGCCCCGTACAGCTCGCTGGCCTGCGCCCGGGCCGCGGTGATCGCGGTCTGCGACAGCGTGACCGAGTCGGTCCGCATGTAGGTGATGTGCCCGTTCTCGTACAGCCGCTGGGCGACGCTCATCGCGTACTTGGCGGAGAAGCCCAGCTTCCGGGATGCTTCCTGCTGCAGCGTCGTGGTGCGGAACGGCGCGTACGGCGACCGGCGGTACGGCTTGCGCTCGACCGACCGAATGCTGAAATCGGCGCCGGCCAGCTGGGCCGCGAGCGCCCCGGCGGCAGCGCCGTCCAGGTGCAGGATCGGCGCGGCGGCGGCCTTGGCGCTGGTACCCGATGCCGCGGTTTCAGCCGGGGATCCGGTATCGGGGCCGGAATCACTGCCGGTAGCGGGCCGAGTATCACTGCCGGTAGCATTGCCGGCCCCGCGCAGCTCGCCGGCGGACGTGAAGTCACGGCCCTGCGCGACCCGGCGGCCGTCCACCGATACCAGCGTCGCCGGGAACGACAGCGCCGCCTCGCCAGCGTCGCCGCCGGTCTTGGCGAACTCGGCCTCCAGGTCCCAGTAGCCGGCCCCGCGGAACGCGATCCGCTCCCGCTCCCGGCCCACGACCAGCCGGATCGCTACCGACTGCACCCGGCCGGCCGACAGCTGCGGCATGACCTTCTTCCACAGCACCGGCGACACTTCGTAGCCGTACAGCCGGTCCAGCACCCGGCGGGTCTGGTAAGCCTCCACCAGGCCGTTGTCCATCTCCCGCGGGCTGGCGACCGCCTGGGCGATCGCCTCCGGGGTGATCTCGTGGAAGACCATCCGGCGGGCCGGGACCTTCGGCTTCAGTTCTTCCAGCAGGTGCCAGGCGATGGCCTCGCCCTCACGGTCCTCGTCAGTGGCGAGCAGTAGTTCGTCGGCGTCCTTGAGCAGCAGCTTGAGCTTGGACACCTGCTGCTTCTTGTCGGAGTTGACCACATACAGGGGCTCGAAGTCGGCGTCCACGTTCACGCCGAGCCGGGCCCACGGCTCCTTGCGGTACTTCAGCGGTATCTCGGCAGCCCGGTCGGGCATGTCGCGGATATGGCCGATGCTCGACTCGACGATGTAGCCGCTGCCGAGATAGCCGGCGATCGTCCGGGCCTTGGCGGGCGACTCGACGATGACGAGCCGCCTCATGCCGTTGCCGGTGGCACCGCCCGCAGCGCCCCCCTTAGCACCGCCCGCGGCGCCCTTGCCCTTGGCGGCCGGAGCCGAGCCCTCGGCTGCCGGAGCCGTCTTTGCTGCCACGCTATTCACCCTCGCATCCCGCGGAAGCCCGGGGCTACCGCAGGCAGCCGCACGCCACGGCGCGTCCGGGGCTGCCGGTTTCCTCAACGCTGATTGAATCACTGCCTACGTCGAGCACAATAAGGGTGATGGCGGAGTACTCCTACCTCGTGGTCTACCTGCCGCGCGGAATGTCACGAGATGTCGCGCGGCGCATTCTCACTGATCACGCCGAATACGGCCAGTGGGAACTGGCAAGGCTCCGCTTGTACGCCGACGGTAGCAGGAAGGTCACCCTGCGGCGCAAAATTATCCGGCCAGTCCGCACCCCGCTGCCCCGCGACTCGCGCGCCGGCGCGGTCGGCCGCTCCTGACGGATCAGGACCTGCTGGCGCTGCACAGGTACGCATAGCAGCTCCGGGCTGCTCAATTGCTAGCGACGCCGGACAGCGGCCGGACCGGGAAAACGCGGGTTATCCTGCTGCCGAGACTGCCTGCCGGCGCTGCGTGCCGGGCCGCTGCATGCCGGGCCGCCGCACTCCGGGCCTCAGCACCGGCAGCCCCGGTCCGGCGGTGCTCGGTCCGGCGGGGCTCGGTAAAGCGCGACGCACCTGAGGTGGCCAGCGTGGCGTCCTCGGCGCGCCGGTGCCGGCTCTGGTAAGACGCCCTGACCCGCCCCGCGGCGCCAGCCGCGGCCGGACCGGCGGCCGGATCCGGATCCCCTGCGGGCGAATCCGGCAACACGCCCGGGTCCGGTACCCCTGCGGGGAAATCCAGCGCCCCGCCCGAGCCTCGCGCCGCGCCTAAGCCCGGCGCCGCGCCCGAGTCCGGCGCCCGTGCGGGCAAATCTGGCGCCTCGCCCGAGTCCGGCACCCAGCGCGTCTCGGCAGCAGGCTGCCCGGATGCCTGCGACTCATAGAAGGTCACCGCAGGCGACGGGCTTTGCGCGGTCAGGGCCGAAGATCCGCCGCCGTAGCCGGACGGCGGCGACTCGCCTGCAGCAACATCAAAAGCTTCCTGCCCGGCGCCGGGCAGGCGGCGAAGCCGGGATCGCCGCGCCCGCCTGGGCGTGGTAATAGCCAGAAAGCATGCGCCGGTCAGCAGGGCTCCGACGGCGAAGCCGTCCAGGGAGGCTGGCGCGATCGTCGGCACGATGCCTGCGCCCATTCCGGTTGTGATGGCTGCTTCCTTCGCCGCCACGATGGTCCAGGTATGCATTATTCGCTCCTTCGGTTTTGATCCGGGCTAGAGAGCCGGGAACTGTGCTATTGGTTCACTTAAAGTTGTCGATCAGGTGCTCTGCGTGTCCGGATGCGGACATGCTCATTCCTTGTTCCTGCGTTCTGTTCCTGCGTCCTGGATGGCTGCGCTACGGCGCAGCCGGCCACCGCGGCCTTCGCCGCCGGTCAGCTACGCGGCGGCCTATCCCGTGCGGCTTCGCGGGAAAGGCGGCGGCAGGTGCAAGAGCACGGCGGTCACGGCCGGCCGGCGCGCCGCCGGGGCGGGGCCGCCGGCCGTGACCGCCGAAGCGGGCAGGTGCCCGCAGCCGGCCGCGCGGATCGGGCCAGTCGGGCGCCAGGCCCCTGCGCCGGCCGCGGCACCGTGCCGCCGGGCCGCAGCGCTGCCGCTAGGCGGTGACGCGGGACGCTCGCGCCGACTCTGTTCCGCAATCACGGGGACCCTCCTCGTCGCAGCCGGCTCAGTGCGGGCCGCTGACGGGGCGCCAAGCGGAAGGGGATGCGCTCCAACGAGCGGCCTCACACAATGCGTCACCATAGCACTACTCAATGTGCGCATAGGGTCAATGTGCCAAAGTCGGTACGCGTCCGGATACTTACCGATCATCTCGGGCCGCGTTCTTGCCGCGTTCTTGACCTCTGACCTGGGCCAAAGGCCTAGCAGTGGGTAAGAAAATGGTCCAGCACGGCGGTCCCGAACTGCAAGGCCGCGACCGGCACGCGCTCGTCGACGCCGTGGAACATGCCGGAAAAATCAAGCTCCGCGGGCAGCCGCAGCGGCGCGAAGCCGAAGCACCGGATGCCGAGCGTGCTGAAGGACTTGGCATCGGTGCCGCCGGACAGGCAGTAAGGAACCAGCAGGGCCTGCGGGTCATGCTGGAGCACGGCCGCGGTCATTGCCGCCACCAGGTCGCCGTCAAACGACGTCTCCACCGCGATGTCGCGATGGATGTACTCGCGCTGCACGCCGGGGCCGAGCAGGCCGTCGATCTCGGCGAGGAACTCCTCCTCATGGCCGGGCAGGAACCGGCCGTCCACCTGCGCGCTGGCTAGCCGGGGAACCACATTGACCTTGTAGCCCGCGGTCAGCATCGTCGGGTTAACCGTGTGGCGCAGCGTCGCGCCGACCATTCGCGACATGGGGCCTAGCTTGCGCATGATCTCGGGAAAATTTTCGGCCGCAAATGTAATTCCCAGGGCGGCGCTGGCGGCCTCCAGGAACTCCCGCACGGCCGGGGTAAGCTGCGTCGGCCACTCGCGCTGGCCCAGGCGGGCGACGGCGGCGGCGATCTGCGTCACCGCGTTATCCGGCTGCAGCATCGAGCCGTGGCCGGCCGTGCCGCGCGCGGTCAGCCGAAGCCAGGCGATGCCCTTCTCCGCGGTCTGGATCAGGTACATCCGGCGGCCGCCGACCGTCACGCTGAAGCCGCCCACCTCGCCGATCGCCTCGGTGACGCCCTCGAACAGCTCGGGATGGTTGTCCACCACCCAGTGGGCGCCGTAGCGGCCGCCGGCTTCCTCGTCGGCCAGGAAGGCCAGCACTAGGTCCCGCGGCGGCTTGCGGCCCTCGCGCAGCCGCTGGCGCACCACCGCGAGGACCATCGCGTCCATGTCCTTCATGTCGACGGCGCCGCGGCCCCAGACGCACCCGTCAGCGATCTCGCCGGAAAAAGGATCAACCTGCCAGTCCGCCGCGTCCGCGGCCACCACGTCAAGGTGACCGTGGATCAGCAGCGCCGGCCGGGACGAGTCCTCGCCGGGGATCCTGGCCACCACAGACGTGCGTTTAGGGTGCGATTCCAGCATTACCGGCTCGATGCCGGCCTCGGCGAGCAGCGCGGCGACGTACTCGGCCGCCTTGCGCTCGCCCGGACCCGAGCTGTCGCCCGGGTTGGTGGTGTTGATCCTGATCAGGTTGCTGGCCAGGGTGGCTACCTCGTCGCTGGCCGAGGCGGGGGCAGCGGCGCCGGCAGCGGCGGCTAGTTGCGCGGAAGTGCCGCCGGCCGGGGCCTGCGGGGCTGGGCTGTCCGTCATCTGGCCATCGTGTCACCAGCGGGGGGTACTGGCTGCGGAGGCTCGGCCGTTTGGCCGCCGTCGCAGTCTGCTGGCGGGATTTGCTATCGTGGGGCGGCTACCCGCGGCATCAGCCGCGGTTCGCGCTCGTCCGGGTGGCGGAATAGGCAGACGCGCTAGCTTGAGGTGCTAGTGCCCCAAAAGGGCATGGGGGTTCAAGTCCCCCCTCGGACACTGTCGAAAACCCAATGGGGAGTCTGGTCGAGGCGTGCCTCGGCGCGGACGATGCGCCGGCCGGGCTGGTAGGTGAGCCGCAGGCCGAGCTGGGTGTAGATCTCTGCCTTATCGGCCGGGTCGGCATCCCTGAGAACGGCCAGGATGTCGCCGAGCGCGGTGACGACGCCTGCGATCTGGTCGCGGGTCATGCGCGCCTGTGGTGCCGCCGGGCGCGCCCGGGCTGTGTACCTGCTGCGCTCGGCGGTGGTCTCGGTGATCCAGCGGGAGATGGTGGCGGGGTCGCCGCCGGCGTCGAGGGCGGCGCGGTAGCCGGCCAGCTTGCGGTCGCAGTCCGCGACCCGCGCGGCGGCATCGTCGCGGTCGTCATCATGAGCCGCCGGACGGGCGGAGGCAGCGGCTAGCTCCTCGATGGTGGCGGCCAGGTGGCGGGACCCGAACTTGCTGGCCAGCCACTTGTCGAGCGCGGGCAGGATGACGTCCTGGCGGAGGGTGACGTTGCGGGGATGCTGGACGTGGTTGGCCAGGTCGTACTCGCCGGGGAAGCTGCACCGGTAGTACGGGGCGGCGTTGGCCCAGTGACCTTGCATCCGCCGGCTGCATACCCCGCAGATCAACAGGCCGCGCAGGGCGTAGTGGTGCTTAGAGCGGTGCGGCTTGTGCTGCCCGTCGCCGCGCACGGCCAGCATGGCCTGGACTTCGGCGAAGGTGCCGTCGCTGACCAGCGCCGGGTGGACGACCTTCTCGGAGTAGATCCACTTGCCCGCGTCGTTCCACCGCATCCGGGTGATGTGACCCTGGGCCACGTCATTGACGTCGAGGAGGACCTCGTCCTTGCGCTGCTTGTTCCACACCTGCCGGCCGGTGTAGCGGGGGTTCGTGAGGATGGCACGGACGGCGCCCTTGGACCAGGCGACGCCGCTGCGGTGGGTGTTGCGGTCCGGGTCGTGCGCGGACGGGCAGGGGATGCGCTGGGCGGTCAGGTGCTCGGCGATGGCCAGGATCCCCTGCCCGCCCAGGAACAGGCCGTAGATCCGCTCGACCACCCCGGCGGCCGAGTCGTCGACATCCAGCGAATGCAGCCGCTTGCCGTCGGCGGCCTTGGCCGGGTTGGGGTGCGACCCGACGTCGATCAGCTTGTAGCCGTAGGGCGGACGGCCGCCGAGGTAGCGGCCCTCCAGCTGGGCCTGGGCGGCCATCGCGGTGCGGACCCGGATCTTGATCCGGTTCCGCTCGCCTTTCGAGACGCCGCCGAACACGGACATGATCAGGTCGTGGGCCTCGTTGTCGGGGTCGATCGGGCCGCCGATCTCGGGCACCCACAGCGGCACGCCGTAGTGAGCGAAGACCGGGAAGGTATTGCCGAACTGGTTGCCGTAGAACGCCCGCTGCGGCTCCCCCACCACGACGGCCTCGAAGCCGCGATGGGGGTCGGCGAGCGCCGCGAGGAGCGCGGCAGCTCGCGGCCGGCGGGCCGGGGGGATAGACCGGGACTTGTCGATGTCGAAGAACTCGGCGACGACCTGCCCGCCGCGCGGCTCGACCAGGGTCTTGGCGCGGGCGAGCTGCCAGCCGCGCGAGGACTCGATGTCCTGGTTGTCCTCGGTGGACACCCGCCCCCAGAAGGCCAGCCGTGTCGTGTCGTCGGTCACTGGTGCTCCTTTTCCGCGGTGCCGGCGGCGCGGGCTTTGAGCAGGACGTCCAGCAGGGCACGGGCGGCTGCGGAGGTGAGCCGGGGCGGCTCACCGGGCAGGATCACCCGCACCCGGCGGCTGTCCGTGCTTGCGGGCCGAGTGCGGCCCGGTCCTGCGCCGGGCCTGCGATCGTACGCTGGGCCGCGCCGTTTGGGGGGGCGTGAGGCCGTTACGTGGGCCAGCTCATCGCCGGCGATCTCCCGGGCAAGCTGGCGGATGCCCTTGGACTTGAACGGCACCTGCGCGCCGCCCGAGATCCCGCCCTGGTTGCCCGTACCGCTCATCAGGCTGCCCGGTATGGCGTGGCCATGGACCGCGAATGAATAGAAGTTGGCCTCCAGGTACTCCAGGTTGAGCGCGAAGTTCAGGATGGCCGAGTCACTGATCGCCCCGGAGTCCGCATCGTCCCTGGACGTAGCCGCCGACGCCACCCCCGGACCGCCGGCTATCCGCTGCGATGCGCCGCCTGCTTGGCACTGGCCCGGCGGCCTACCGCGCGGTGACGCAGCGGCGCTAACCGATCGCCAGCCCGCTGTCCCGTCGCCCTGCCGGTAATCACCGCGGGACGTCACGAACACTCGGCTGCCCTCGGTGCCGACCGTGTACTCGACATCGGTCATGCGGATCTGCTCGAAGCGGTCGAGCACGCCCTCTTGTACTTGAGCGTCTCGTCCTTGCCCTCGAAGACGAACCAGTACTCACGCCTACACGACGTCGTCGGCGAGGAATCCCGCTACCGCGGTGAGGTCATGCCGCTCCTTCGCGGAGAAAAATGACTGAACGATGCCGAGAGCGCTATCAGCAGATGTCATATGCCTCCTGTTACCGAGCAGCACGGGTCACGTAAGCCCCGGTCCAGTGACAGCACGCAGGCGACCCGAATAGAGCAATCAAGCACCCGGACGCAGGCTCGCGGCACGTCTGGCCGACGCGGATCAGGACGTCCGCAGCGTCGTGTCGCCGGCCATCCACTGGCCCTCGGTGTCGATCACTGCTGTTCGATCCGCAGCCACCCGCCCCCGCTGGCAGCGTCCCGGTGACGTGCAGCCATAGCTTCGAGCCACCTCACGTCGGTTCAGCCGTCCGTAGCGCGTCCCGCACGAGACTGTAGTTTCAACGTGTGCGCGGGCGTGTACGTAAGGTGTGACTCGCCCCTCGGACACCCAGAGTGGTGGTACATCACCCTTTTTAGAGCACTGCTTAAACACGCGGACGGCCTGGCTGATGCCTGCGGCCTCCCCACGGCGCTGACCGGTCCTGCCTCCCGCCGCGGGAGGCAGCCGTGACCGGCACGCTGATCGCCCCTGTCATCCCCTCTTCTGCCGTGGCCCGTCCCGCCCGCGCGCCTACCGCTGCCCGGGCCTTGCCGCTCACGGTCCCGCCCGTGCGCCCGCCGGCGCTTCCCCGGGACGTGGTGTACGGGCTCGCCCACGTCGACCGCTCCGGCCGCGTGGCCGACCGGGCGGTCGCCGGCGCGCTGGGCTGGCGCGGCGGGAACGGCTAACCCTCACCGCCGAGGCAGGCGTGGTGGTCATCCGCCGCGACCCGTCCGGCCTGGTCACCATGCCGCCCCGGTCCTGCGTCCCGATCCCCGCGGCGGTGCGGCACTGCTGCGGGCTGCTCCCCGGAGACCCGGTCCTGCTAACCGCAGTCCCCGCCAAGGACACCCTGATCGCTTACTCGCTCGCGGTGGTAGATCAGGCCCTGGCCGCGCACATCCCGTTCCCGGCACGTGAAGGAGGAGACCGATGACGATCACCGGACCGGACGCACGCTCAGCCGCACCCGGGCAGGCCGTGGTCGACGCGGCCAAGCTCGTGCTGGAGCGCATGGGCCTGCCACCCGCCGACCTGCTAGCTGCCCCGGCGGCCAGGCCGACCGCCCCGACCTTCGCCGAGTACATCCCGGTCGTGTCAGCCCTGGTCAGCGATTGCTGCCGCCGGGCATACGGCTCGTACTGAAACCGGGTCACCTGCCAGTGGGACGGCCGCCGCATCGACGAGCCCACCCCCGTCGGAGGTCCGCCAGCACGTCCGGGCCAACGTCGTGCCCCGGCGGAACTCACGCGGCGGGCGCAGCGCCGCCGATCACCTCATCGCCGCCCCTGCGCTGCATGTACAAGCACGCCGAGGAAGACGGCCTGATCGACCCGGCGGACAACCCGGCCCGGAAGGTGGGCCAGCCGCGCCGCCTGCCCTCAACGCGGCGGGCGATTGCCGACAAGCGCCTGGCCGAGATCAACCACGCGGCGGCGACCACGGGTGATGACCCGGAGCTGGACACGCTGCTGCTGCGCCTGCACACCGAGACCGCCTGCCGCCGGGGCGGCGCGCTGGCGCTGCGCCCGCAGGACCTCGATCAAGAGCAGTGCCTGATCCTGCTGCACGAGAAAGGCGAGACCGTCCGGTGGCAGCCGGTCTCACCCACCCTCATGGCCGCAAGGCCGCGGCCATCGCCTGGTAGCGGCTGTCGTGCACGACCTCCGGGTGCACCGCGATCGGCGACGTGCCAAGCGCCGCCACGGTAACACCTGCCCGGGCTGCCGCGTGTGCGGCGGCGGCCCGGCACCCCCGCACCTCGCGGCCGAGATCATCAAGCGACCAGCCGGGTTTGGTATCGATCTCTAGTGCAGCCCCTCAATAGTTCCTTGCTGGCTCCTGGTTACGGTGTGTCGCGGTTAGGCGGCCTGGGCGAGGCTGTCTTGCCGGGTGTGGCGTTCGAGGTAGCAGGCGTGGTCGGCGTCGGCGTC
>JAABUX010006105.1_pt1 | contig 14504 bp, 13 predicted proteins | sample 5561851 | NCBI WGS metagenome assembly JAABUX01 (sample SAMN10711883, study PRJNA513361) | rock metagenome | isolation source: Antarctica rocks | place: Antarctica: Victoria Land, Richard Nunatak red sandstone | collected 2016-01-03 | reverse complement strand
CCGCGGACAAGCCGGAAGACCGGCAGCTCACCGCTGCCCGCACACCGCCGGCACCCGACCAAGACAGCGGCACGGCCTTCAGTGCCGACTCCCAAGATCAGCGGTGGATCCGGGCTTAGTGGTGGCTGCCGACAAGGGCACGGCCACGTTCTCCGACCTCGCCAACGAGGTGGCAGCCAGTTACAACTTCTGGTTGGGTGACGCCTTCGCCTCCGGTGGCTCCACCGGCTACGACCACAAGGCGATGGGCATCACTGCTCGCGGCGCGTGGGCGTCGGTCCGTCACCACTTCGCTGAGCTGGGGGTGGACGTCGACCACGATGAGATCACCGTGATTGGGATCGGCGACATGTCCGGCGACGTCTTCGGCAACGGCATGCTGCTGTCCCGGCACCTGCGTCTTGTCGCCGCGTTTGACCACCGCCACGTCTTCCTCGACCCTGACCCCGACCCTGAGGTCTCCTTCGCCGAGCGGCAGCGGCTGTTCGGGCTGCCGGGGTCGACCTGGTCGGACTACCAGCGGGCAGCGCTGTCTGCTGGCGGTGGGATATTCCCACGGGCCGCGAAAGCCATTCCACTGTCGGTGCAGATGCGCCGCCGACTCGGCGTCGAAGAGGCGGAGCTGCCACCAGCTGAGGTGATTCGGGCGGTGCTGCGGGCCCCGGTTGACCTGCTGTGGAACGGCGGCGTCGGCACCTACATCAAGGCAGATACCGAGACCAACACCGACGCCGCCGACCCCGCCAATGACTTGGTGCGGGTCGACGCGTCCACTTTGCGCTGCCGGGTCATCGCCGAGGGCGGCAACCTCGGAGTCACCCGCCGCGGCCGGATTGCTTTCGCCGACCGCGGTGGGCGGATCAACACCGACTTCATCGACAACGCCGCCGGCGTGAACATATCCGACCATGAAGTCAACCTCAAGATCCTGCTGGACGCGGCAGTCAGTCGCGGGGAGATGGATCGGACGGAACGCAACAATCTGCTGTCCACCGTTGCCGCAGACGTCATTGGCGACGTGCTGCGCGACAACGAGCTGCAGGCCAACGCGATCAGTGCGGCGCAGGCCCAGTCCGCCCGAGACCTCAACCGGTATGCCCGCCTTATCCGCAACCTCGAAGCCGAGACAAAGCTGGACCGGGCGCTGGAGTCGCTGCCCGACGAGAAGGAGTTCGCCGCCCGCCAGCGCGCCGGTCAGCAACTGCCCCGACCCGATATTGCGGTGCTGCTTGCCCACTCCAAGAACCTGGTGCGGGCAGAACTGCTGCGCTCCGACCTCCCGGCGGACCCCTACCTAGCCAGTGAGCTGCAGCGCTACTTCCCGGCAGCTGTCGTCGCCCGATGCCGCCCGTGGCTCGCAGACCACCCGCTGGCGCGAGAGATCATCGCCACCCGGCTCAGCAACGACCTGGTCAACACGCTTGGCCCAGGTTTCATCTACCGGATACAGGAACGCACGGGAGCGTGCACCGCTGACATCGCCCGCGCCTACCGGATTGTCCGCGATGTCTTCACCCGTTCTGGCGACCAGGCGCAGGTCGGCGGAGAGGAGTCCGCCTGGGGACTCATCCACGCTGAGGTCTCTCGCGATCTGCTGCTCTTCCTCGAACACACGCTGAGCTGGCTGCTGCGCAGTCGCCGCCACACGATGAACGTCAGCGCCGAGGTCGCCCGGTTCAGCCAACCGGTAGGACGGCTGCGCAGCCGGCTACCAACGCTGCTGACCGGGGCGCAGACCGACCGCCTGAATGAGCGTGCCGAACAACTCCTCGAACTTGGGGTAAGGGAGCAGGTTGCCGTCACCACCGCCGCGCTTGCTCCGTTGACCGCCGCCCTTGACATCGTCGAACTCAGCGGCATGCTGGCCCGCAACCTTGATTTAGTGGCCAGCGTCTACTTTGCGGTCAGCGACACTTTGGGGCTGGACTCTCTTGAGGCGCAAATTGTTGACGGGCCGCGGGACTCGCATTGGGAGCGCGCCGCAAAAGCTGGGATGCGCGACGACGTATCGATGCAGCGGCGACGGCTCGCCGCGAGTGTCTTACGCTTCACGGCCGCAGGGGACACGGTGCAGATGTTAGGGGATTGGCTCGCCGACAACACCCGGCGGGTGGATCGTTGCCGACGGGTTTTGCGCGACTTGGCCGACAAGGGCGAAGTCGACCTCTCTATGCTGTCTGTAGCGCTGCACGAAGTCGGCATCCTCACGCGAACCGGCGGCTGAAGTGCTGCGGAACGTCCAACCGTGACTTGCGCTAGCGGTCGGAGCCGCACCGACGTGGCCTCAGTCGGCTACAGGAGACTGAGCTGGCCGGCAGGCGACCGAGCAGCCGGGCGGCGGTCAGTTGCGTCCGCAACAATGATCTGATCTGGGACGTCGGTGATGCATGCCCTGCGTGGCACCCCGGGGAGGGGGAAGCGCAGAGGCATGATGAACACAGCGCGGCCGGGCAGTTACGTCGAGCCGGCTGGGGAGTTCACTCGCGATCGGCGCTACATCTCGACCCGGATCACCGCCGACGGACGGGACGGCTTCCCCGTCGAGGCCGGCCGCTACCGCCTCCTGGCCGCGCGCGCCTGCCCCTGGGCGAGCCGTGCCATCGTCGTACGCCGCTTGCTAGGGCTGGAGGACGCGCTCTCACTCGGGACGCCCGGCCCGACCCACGACGCGCGCAGCTGGACGTTCGACAACGACCCGGGCGGCCGCGACCCGGTGCTCGGGATCGAGCGGCTGCAGGAGGCGTACTTCGCCCGCACACCTGGCTACGACAAGGGCATTACGGTCCCGGTGATCGTCGACGTCCCGACCGGGAAGGCCGTGACCAACGACTACACGCAGATCACCCTCGACCTGTCTACCGAATGGACGGCGCTGCACCGCGGCGGGGCTCCCGAGCTCTACCCGGACCACCTGCGCGACGAGATCGACGAGCTCACCCAACTGATGTTCACCGACGTCAACGACGGCGTCTATCGCTGCGGATTCGCCGCGACCCAGGGTGCATACGACGCGGCATACACGCGGCTGTTCAACCGGCTCGACTGGCTCTCAGCCCGGCTGGCGACGCAGCGCTTCCTCGTCGGTGAGACGCTCACCGAGGCCGATGTGCGACTGTTTACTAGCCTCGTGCGCTTCGACCCCATTTACCACGGCCACTTCAAGTGCAACCGCAGCAAGCTAAGCGAGATGCCGGTGCTCTGGGCTTACGCTCGGGACCTGTTCCAGACTCCCGGCTTCGGCGACACAGTGGACTTCTATGAGATCAAACACCACTACTACGAGGTTCACCGCAACATCAACCCCACCGGCATCGTCCCCGCTGGACCCGATCTGTTCGGCTGGCTGAGCAAGCACTCCCGCGAGCAGCTCGGCGGCCAGCCCTTCGGTGACGGCACTCCACCGGCGCCGGTCAGGACCGAGGAGTTGGTACCGGCAGATCACAACCCCTGGGTCGGGGTCCGCTGACTCGCCTGAGAGCAACAGAGCACCCCGGCCGCCTGTCTGCGACCGTCAAGCTCAGGCCGCGCAGGTGCTCCGGGAGTCGGCAGCCGTCGACGGGCCGTGAGGCGGAAGCCGCCGGTCGGCGTGAACCGGGAAGGTGCGCCGCAGCCGTTCGACCTCGGCGAGGTCAATCTCGACGTCGAGCACTTCCTCACTTCCGGTGCCGCCAGCCACTGCCAGCACGTCACCGATCGGCGAGATCACCTGCGAGTACCCGCCCATGCGGTGTCCGCTGTGCTCGCCCGCGGTGTTGCACTGCACGACGAAACACTGGTTCTCCACGGCCCGGGCGCGACCGAGCAGCCGCCAGTGCTCGACTCGGGGTTCCGGCCAGGCGGCCGGCACAACAAATGCATCGGCGCCCCGGTCGAGCAGAGCCCGGTACAACTCGGGAAAGCGCAGGTCATAGCAGGTCGACAGCCCGAGTGTGCCCTGAGCAAGCGCAACCGTGGCGAGCTCCTCGCCGGCGTCGAGGAGCAGAGGCTCCCCACCGGCGAAGCCGAAGCGGTGCACCTTCCGATAGACGGCCAGCACCTGCCCGTCGTGGCCGAGCACGACCGACGTGTTGCTCCGGCCGCGCAGCGGCTCTGGCGCACCGCTACGCTCGATGAACGACCCCGCGTGTAGCACCACCCCGGCGTCGCGCGCGGCCTCTGACATCGCGGTGACGAAGGCGCCCGACAGCGGCTCGGCGCGTTCGACCCACTGGTCGGCCGCGAACCCGCCGTGCGCCCACAGCTCCGGCAGTACGACGAGGTCGGCACCTCGTTGCGCCCGCACGACGGCCGCCACGCGCTCGAGGCGCGCAGCGACCGGCTCATCGTCTCCGTACGCGACCTGGACGACCCGCAGCCGCAGTCCGCGGTCTAGCTCGGTCATGCGGCTTGCCTGTGCAGCGCCATAGCGAGCGGCCGGATTGGAGCGCCGGAGGCTCCGCGCAGGCGGATCGGGGCGGCGACGAGGCACGCCTCGTGCACCCCGTCCCGGCTCAGCTCCTCCAGGTCCAGCAGCTCGATCATCGGCACACCCGCATCGGCGAGGAAGTGGCAGTGCCCCGGCAGCCAGTTGTCGGCGTACTGGGACGGGCCGACCTCGACGCACTCCTGGTCGGCGCCGACCGCGACGATGCCCTGATCAGTGAGCCAGCGTCCCGCGTCGAGGCTGAGCCCAGGAGGGTTTCCTAGCACTTTGGACCCGTCGGGCCAGAACGCCATCCGACCGGTGCGCACGAGTGCTACATCGCCCTCCTGCAGTTCGAGCCCGGCGCGCTCGAGAGCGTTACGGCAGTCCTCCACAGTGATGGCATAGGAATCCGGGAGGCAGTCCACACCCTGGAGCCGTGCAACGTCGAGCAGTACGGCGCGCGCGACGATCGGCGGGATCTGTTCGGCCCCCCCGCGGGTCCAGTGCCGGCTACCGAGGTGCTCCTCGGCCGTAAAGCCGTTATAGATGTGCCCGTCGACGCCGAAATGGTTGAGTGCGTCGATATGAGTGCCGGTGTGGGTGTACATGAACACGACGTCGCCGGAGTAGCAGACGCGCCGGTTGACCTCGCTACCAACGCCGTTGAGGTCGTCGACGGCGGTGCCGGACGGCGTGTGGCTCATGTAGATCTGGTAGCTCGGGTCCCCGGCTGCCTGGAAGCTCGGCATGCCGACGAAGTAATCGATGCTGAGGTCGTAGACGCGGGACGCGTCGGCGCGCGCGAGCACCGCCGCCTGGGACTGCGGCGTCATGCGGTTCAGGGCCCCCTGCTGGTCCTCAGGGCCCCACGGGCTGGTGCCCACTTTGATCCCGGACACACGCTGGGATGCGGTGCTGGTCACAAGGACACCTCGAAGTCCACGACCGCCCGGCCCTTGACCATCGGCAGTAACTGCTTGACGACCTCCATGTGGAAAGGCGCCGTTGAGTAGGTCTCGAGGTCGGACCAGGACGCGAAGTCGGTGATGAGGGCGCCGTCCCAGGGGTCACCGTTATCGTTGGGCTCACCCGCGTGCGCCCCGATACTCCAGTCCTGAATGCCAGGGATGCCGGTGGACAGGCGGTCCAGCAGTTCGAGGACCTTCCCGTTGTCGTGGCCTTCGGCCACTTGCCAGACGAAGACGTGGCGGATCACTGTTGCTCCTTGCTCTGGTGCGGGGATTGGGATCAGGGGATTTAGGCGTCCACGACGAGGCGCGGCGTGCGTGAACGCGAAACGCAGGGAAAGATGACCTGCTGCGCTTCGCACTCCTCGGGGCCAAGAACTGCGTCGAGGTGCTCGGCTTGCCCGGACAGCAGGGCGAGTTCACAGGTGCCGCAGGTGCCCTCACGGCAGTCGTAGTTGAGGTCGACGCCGGCGGCGAGCAGCGCATCAAGCATGCTCTCCGTTGAATTGACCTCAACGGTCAGGTCGGACTCCATGCAGTGCACCGAGAACGGTGCGCGCAGTGCCCCGTCGGGCACGACTCGGGCGGCGAAGCGCTCAAGGTGCAGCGTCGCATGTGGCAGCCACGCCCAGCGCTGCTCGACTGCCGCGATGAGCGGCTCGGGTCCACAGCAGTAGACCGCGGTCCCGGCCGGGACCCGCAGTGCGCTGTCGAGGTCGAGCAGCCCGTACTCGTCCTGGGGCCGCACCTGCACCTGGTCGCCGTACGCCCCGAGCTCATTGAGGAACGCCATCGAACTGCGGGTGCGGCCTCCGTACAGCAGGGTCCATGGCGCATGGGCAGCCGCGAGCATCGGCAGCAGCGGTGTGATGCCGATGCCGCCCGCGACGAACAGGTACCGCCCGGCGTCGACGAGAGGAAACCGGTTGCGCGGCCGGCGTGCCATGACGACCGCCCCCGCGTGCAGCTTCTCGTGGACGTAGCGCGAGCCACCTCGGCCCGAGGCCTCGAGCAGCACCCCGATGCGATAGGTGCTGCGGTCGGCGGGGTCGCCGCACAGCGAGTACTGGCGGGTCAGTCCTGGCAGACATATGTCGAGGTGCGCTCCTGGCTCCCAAGCCGGCAGCGGGGTTCCGTCTGGGCGGGCGAGCACGAGCGCGACTACGCCGTCGGCGATCCGCTCGGCTAACCGCACGACCAGGGGTAGGTCGCCTGCCGGTACCGGCGGCCGCTGCCCGGCGGGTAGTGGCGTGCTGCTCATCAAGTCCTCCTCCTCAGCCGACGACGAAGCCGCCGTCGACCGGGAAGGCCGTGCCGGTGACAAACACCGCTTCATCCGAGCACAGCCAGCTGATGGCGCTGGCGACCTCGTCGCTCTTGCCGACCCGACCCATAGGCACGCTCTGCTCGACCTCGCGGCGCATAGCTGCGCCCTGCTCCCCGGCGTCCTCGGCGATCTTGCGCAGCAGCGGCGTGTCTATGGGCCCCGGGCAGACGGCGTTGACCCTTATGCCATGCCGGGCGTAATCGAGCGCGGCCGATTTCGTCAGCCCGACGACGCCGTGCTTGCTCGCCACGTATGCCGGAATGCGCTCCTTGCCGACCAGTCCGAAGTTGGACGCGAGGTTGACGACCGCGCCGCCGCGGTCCGATGCGAGCATTGCGCGGATCTCTGCCCTGAGGCACAGAAATGTGCCGGTCAAGTTGACCGCGAGGGTGCGCTGCCAGTTATCCGTCGTGCAGTCCGTGAGCGCCGCAAGGTCGCCCTGCACGCCGGCGCTGTTGACGGCCGCGTCAAGGCGTCCGAAGCGGTCGACGGCGTCGGCGACCGCGGCCTCGACCTGCTCCTCGTCGGTCACGTCTACCTCCAGGGCGCTTCCCTCCCCGCCGAGGGACTCGACCGCACGCAGGGTCCCCTTGGCCGCCTCGAGGTCGGCGTCGGTGACGACGACGGCGAGGCCACGGTTGACCAGCGCGAGCGCGCTGGCGCGACCGATGCCGGAACCGCCACCGGTTACGAGGGCGGCTCGGCGTTCGGAGGTCCGGCATTCAGCCACGGGGCCGCTGCCTGCCGTCAAAGACCGAGACGAACAGCCGTAGGTCGGCACCGTCCGGCACCTCGCTCTGGCCGTAGATCTCGACGGCATTGGCAATTTCAACAAACGAGAACATGAGGAACAGCAGGTTTTCGTCCTCGTGCGTCGGCGAGGCGACGGACCGGCCGAGCAGGTAGGGCAGAATGCGCGGTGCCTCAGCGAGCATCGTGTTGTAAAAGTCGAGCGTCATCGGGTAGGGCCGACTCAGGCGGGCCTCGATGCGCTCCTGCTCGGTGGGCAGCACCCAGTCACCGAAGCGGGCGACGCTCTCAAACCCTGAGGGGAGCGCCAGTGCTGCGGGGGTGGTCGTTGGGGAGGCCATCAGCGGGTCCCAGCCATCACGTCGTCGAGAGTTTTGTGGAAGGCGCGAATCTGGACCTCTTGCTCACCGAGCACGAAGACGTTGCGAGCCCGTGAGGTCAGCCCGACCTGCAGGGCCTCGTGGCCGGCCTGGTCTTCGCATAGCAGATCCCGGAAGCGGCACTTGGCCTGCTCGACGAGTACCCGTTCGGCGAGGTTCGTCGGCTCCAGGTAGTGCAGCCGGATCTCCCACACAGTCCGGTCGTGCGCTTCCGGCCAGATGTTGTAGGTGAACATTGAGTTGTTGAAGAACGCCAACACCATGTTCGGGAATACGACGTGGAAGGCGAACGGCGTCGCCAACGGCAGCTGCAGCTCGCCGAAGTTCGAAACCGCCGTGCTGTTCGCCGTGCCACTTGCGGTGTCCTCGAAGTCGTCATCGGACTCCGACGTGTAGACCGAGTGCAGTCCGAGGCGCTCAAAGTTGTGCAACCGCGTGTAGCCGTCGTCATTGGTGTGGAACGCGCCGCCGGACAGAAAGCGGTGCAGCGGCGCCAGCATCGGCACGTGGTAGATCTCGTTTTGCGCGTCGAGTGCGACCTTCCAGTTGGCCTGCTCGGGCACGTCGTACCGGTACTGCAACGTGAGCTTCTCGAACGGGAAGTCCGCGAGCTTTTCGCCGAGTGGGCCGAGGTGCTCGACGAGGCTCGTCGCGTCCTTGTTGAGCGTGACGAACACGAACCCATTCCAGGTCTCGGTGCGCACTGGGACGAGGCCGAGGTCTTGCTTGTCCTCGAAGTAGAACTGGTCCTCATCGGACACGGCTTTGAGGGCGCCGTCCTCGGCGCTGTAGCCCCAGCCGTGGAAGCGGCAGGCGAACAACTTTGGGCAGGGGCCGCTGGCTTCCCAGATGAGCTTGTTACCGCGGTGCGAGCAGACGTTGTGGTAGGCCTGAATGCGCCCCTGGCTGTCTTGCACGACCAGCAGCGATATTTTGAGCACCGCAACCCGCCGGACGAAGAACGAGCCGGGGCCGGTGAAGTCGTGACGTGACCCAACGTTGACCCAGGTCTTAGCGAAGACCTCAGTCCGCTCGCGCTCAAAGTGCTCCGGGGAGATGAAGCGCTCGGTCGAGATGGGTCCCGTGCCTAGTTCGGGGTGCGTCTGCACCCAGCGGCGTGTCGTTGTGTCGCCGTCGACCTCGAACGGGTCGACTACGGCCGGGCGGTCCTGAATCTCGGTCATCGTTCCTCCTTTGTTAGGGGTGCGGGCGGCTGGGCAGGTGGCGATGGCGGATGACGGATGACGGTCTCAGCGGCATCGCCGTCGGCGAGCGTCGCCTCCGCGTCGTCCGTAGTCAGGTAGAGCTGGCCGACGTTGGTCGTGCAGCGGTAGGCGCGGAGCGGCTTTTTCGCCGGTCGTCGGGTGGCCCGGCCGGTGGTGACATCGAAGCGGCCTTGGTGCAGTGGGCACTCGAGCTCGCAGCCGAGCAGACTGCCCTCGGACAGTGACGACGCGCCGTGACTGCAGACGTCGTCGATGACGTGAAAGGTGCCGGCGACGTTGCAGACAGCGAGAGTTGGGAAACCCGGAACGGCGACTGCACGGACGGTGCCCTCGGGGACGTCAGACTCGGCGCACAGTAGCTTGTGCATCTCCGGTGTCCTCTCGATGCGTCATGACGCCGAGGTTGTGGCTAGGCCGCTCTCGGCGACCGCGGCTCGGTAGAAGGGAGCGCTGGCCGCGGCACAGCCGGAGCAGATCGCTGCGTGGTCGCTGCTGGGGTCGCGATCCATCTCCTGCGCGACATAGGACTTGTTGCAGACGTGGCAACGCACACGAGCCTCCCACGGGTCGTCGACCTCGTCGCGGGGGTCGTTGCCGCGGCGGAGCACGACGTCGTACCTTGCAACCGCGGAGTACCCGGCGGCTGCAAGCACAAAGGTGATGGGCGCGGACCACGTTGCCCCGAACGTCCCACCGAGCTCGACCAGCAGGATCCCGAGAACCGAGACAACGACCCAGATACCGGCGGCGGGGCTGAGCCGCCTGAGCCTGCCGGGTCGGAACTCCGCGGTCCGAGCGCCACCGCGCTCGATCGCAATGTGGGCGAGGGCCATCGCCACCCAGGCGACGACGAACACGCCCTGCCAAGCAAGCGCCCGCAGCAGGTAGGACAAGACGTCCGTGAGCATCATCAGGTAGACGAGGGCGCCGGCGACGACGGCCCAGGCGACACGGGGCAGCCGCGCCCCCAGTGTCTCGGACACGAACGACTCGAGGTTGGTTGAGGCGAGGTAGAGGTTGGCGCTGTTGATGCGCGTTTGGCTGACAACGATGAGCAGCAGCCCGACAACACCCATGGTGCCGACAATCGCATCGACGATGCCGGTCTCGGTGATGCCGCCCTTCGCCTGAACGCCCGGCACTGTCGCGGTGAGGAAGATGCCGACCAGCCCCGTGCAGAGGTACGTCGCCAGATAGAACACCGGGCCGAACGTCACCAGCCCGTGGAACGTCGCGTCCTTGCGCTTGCCGAAGCGGGCGAAATCAAACGTGTACATCATCATGATGTAGATGCCCATGTAGGTGGTGAAGGCCCAGACCCAGCCGGGAGCGGCGAGGTGCAGGTGGGCGGAGGGCAGCGACAGCGAACCCGCATGGTCCTGGTTCACCCAGATCAGGAGCGCGATGAGCCCGACGACGTAGAACGGGAGCAGGAAGCCGTTGAGCTTGTCGAGCCAGGTGCGCACACCGCCGAGCACGAGCGGCACGCTGTAGACCACGACGAGCAGATACCACAGCCGGATGTCACCGCCGCCGAAGTACCTGCGTAGGGCTACCGCGACGATGGAGCCCTCGAATACCCCATAGTACAAGGCGGTCGCCGCGAAGATGAGCGGTGCGAGGGCTGAGCCGTTGTAGCCGAACATCCTGCGCGAAAGCAGGGCCACGGTGAGGCCGGTACGGCTGGCGTAACGGGCAAGCACGTAGTTTATCGCGCCGTAAGCCAGGCAGGTCAGGACGATGCCGATGACGGCGTCGTGGGTGCCCACCGCGGCGGCAACCGTGGCCGCGATGTACAACCAGAACATGGCGCTGAACATCGAGCCCCATGCCATCCCCAGCGACAGCCGGCCGCTTCGCCAGGAGTGCGGCATGACGTGCACCGAATAGTCCTCGGTGGCGGCCTCTTTCACCACCCGCGGGTCATCGACATACGAGACGTCTAGCGTGGTGGCATAGGCGCCCGGCGGGCGAGAGGGCGGTTGCAATGTCGTCACGTCGCGACTCCAGGTCCGAGAGGGCAGCGCTCATGCTGCCGTCGCGTGCTCAGACTGAGTCACCTTCCGGCAAGCCGACATCCTCTGGTAGAACGAGACAGGGGAGGATTTTCTCCTCCCCCGAACGAAGGATAAGGCGCTCAGGTTAATAACCCGCGTCGGTGGGCCTCCGCTACTGCCGCTGCGCGGTCAGACACCTTGAGTTTCTCGTAGACGTGCTGCAGGTGCGTCTTTACCGTCGTCACGCCAACGAACAGGTGCTCGGCGATCTGGGGCGCGGACATGCCAGACGCCGTGAGCTGCAGCACCTCCCGCTCGCGCGGCGTGAGCACGGGCTCGTGCCCGCGCATGGTGCGTGCTCGGATCTCCTGGGCTAGCCCGCTCTGCACGGCTGGCGGGATGACTGTCTCACCTCGCGCGACGGCGAGGACCGTGTCCCGCAGGACGCCTCCGGAGGAAACCTTGGGCAGGTAAGCCCGTGCGCCCGCTGCCAGTGCGCGGTAGACGGTGGCGCTGTCATCGTAGGCCGACACGATCACAACCCTGGTAGGAAGCCCCTCCCGCTCCATGGCTGCGGTCAGATCGATTCCGTCCTCGATGCCCTCGACCGCGGGCAACTGCAGGTCCACCACGACGACGTCGGGCCGCAGACGCCGGACCGCCTCGAGCCCCGCAGCGCCGTCCCCGACGCCGGCGACCACAGTGCAGCCGGCGCTCTCGAGCACCCGGACCAGTCCCTCGCGGTAGACCGGGTGATCGTCGACCACGACCACCCGCAGGCCGGGAGGTGCCGTCACTCCGGTACCACCCCGGCCACCGTGGCGAGGGTGTCGAGCAGCAACGTCACATCGATGGGTTTGGTGAGCTGCCGGGATGCGCCAGCTGCCTGCATCCGCTTGCCGGTGTTTGCCGTCGCGTCTGCCGACAGGACGACGACCGGCACCCACCGTGTGCGGGCGTCTGCGCCCAGCCGCAGCAGCACCTGCTCACCGTCGAGATCGGGCAGGTGCAGATCGAGGAGCACAACGTCGGGCCGATGCCTCGCGACGAGCTCCACTGCCTGGGCTCCTTGGTCGGTCGTGAGCAACACGGGGCCGCCGGCGAGCGCGAGGATCTGGCGCACCAGCTCGACGTTGGTCGGGTCGTCCTCGACGTACAGCACGGTGAGGTCTCCGAGATCCTCGCGCACGCGCGGGACTGGGCGAGGGGACATCAGCAGATCGTCGTCGCCCTCAGGCTGCTCGACCTGGGTCAGCTCAACAAAGAAGATGCTGCCCCGTCCAGGGACACTGCGCTCCACGCCGATGGTGCCGCCCATCGACTCGAGCAGGCTCCTTGACAGCGCTAGGCCGAGACCCGTGCCCTCGACGCCCGTCCGCTCGGCGCCGAGCCGCTCGAAGGGCAGGAACAGCCGGTGCACGTCGGCCGGGCGGATGCCTTGCCCGGTGTCTGCCACCCGGAAGCGCAGCCGGGGACCCAAGGTCTGTGCTGTCACCGTCACCACACCCTCGGGCCGGTTGTACTTAACACCATTGCTGAGCACATTGAGCAGGACCTGCGTCAGCCGCTGCGGATCGGCCAGGACGAAGCGGTACAGGGCGCCATGCAGATCGGCGACGAGTTCGATCCCCCGGGCCTCAGCTAACGGCCGGATGAGCTCCAGGGCCTCTTGCAGGCAGAGAGCGGCATGAACCGGTCGCGCCGCGGTGACCGGCATGCCCGACTCAATACTGGAGATGTCGAGCACCTCATCAACGAGCGCGAGCAGGTGTCGGCCGGCGCCGACTATGCGCTCGGCCGCGCGTGCAGCTGATGCGGGTAGCGGCTCGAGCTGCAGCAGCTGGCCGAAGCCGAGCACGGAGTTCAGCGGCGTACGTAGCTCGTGGCTCATCCGCGAGAGGAACTGGCTCTTGGCCCGGTTGGCCCGCTCCGCCTCGTCCTTGGCCGCGCGCACCACCAGCTCCGCCCGATTGCGGTCGCTGATGTCGGTGGAGATGCCACCGACGCCGTACACCGTCCCGTCCGCGTCAAAGAGCGGGAACTTCAGTGACAGCCACATGCCGCACGTGTGGTCGTCGATCGGGATCGGCTCCTCGAACTCCATCGGCACGCCGGCCTCGAGCACCGCACAGTCGTCCGCCCGGTAAGCCTGCGCGATCTGCTCCGGCCACACGTCAAAGTCGTTCTTGCCGCGGATCTCGTCGCGCCCCAGGCCCGTGAGTCGCTCATAGTGGCGGTTGGTGAACAAGTACTCGCCGTCCATGCCCTTGAGGTAAACCAGGGCTGCCACGTTGTCAGCCATGTCCTGCAGCGGCCCGCTGCTGGAGCGCAGCGCCGTCTCGGTGTCGAGCCGGCCGTCGGGCATCAGGCAGAGGACTGCGAGCCGCCCTGGCCCTTCAGGCAGCAACGAAACGCAAGCAGCCAGCCGCCGGCCGCCCGCCCCGACGACAGGCGTCCGGATCTCGGAGCCCGCGTCGGCTGCGGCGAGTAGCCGGTCCCGGTCAGCGGCGTCACCGAGGTGGGTGGTCAGTTGCTTCAGCGGTAGGTCTGCGAGAGGTGCATCGTCGTGCCCAAGCAGGTGCTGCAGTGCGTCGTTAGCCTCGATTACCCGGGCACCGCCGTCGTAGTCGAGGTCGGCAATCAGGGTGGGCACAGGCGTGTGCCGGAAGGCGAGGGTCGAGGAGGTCGAACGAGCGTTCACGGGGTCTCCGGCGTCTCCGGCAGGTCCTGCGGCGCCGGTCCATGCCGGCCTGCTTCCAAAAGCCCACCCACGCCAGCACGTCGCGCCACGTGCTTGCCGGGCTGCTTCTAGTAACTGCCCAGCCTAGCCCCGGCGTTGGCCCGCCTCGCCGACCCAGTGAGCGGGCAGCGCCAGTTTTCAACACTTCATTCGCCCAAAGTTCACCGGTTCACCGCTGCCAGCCAAACACGAGGCCGTCGCGGCCTGCACTCTCCAGTTGAGGTGCGGAGCTGGCGCGTGGTCAGCGCATAGCGCCGCTACACCGGCTATCCAGGGCAGCGGACCAGGATGGGATGTACGCACTTGAGTCGGACCTCTGCCCGCTTTTATGTACGTCAAGTAGTAGTCCGGGCACGGCGAGGAGACGAGTGGTGCGATGTAGTCGGGCGAACGGCCCTGCGCACGCAGACGCTGGGAGCCGGTACGGGGGGCGGGAACCCTGGTGGTGCGTCCGCGTCAATTAGCGGGCACGGTCGCTTCAGGTGCGCGGCAGCGGGTCCTCCCTCCTGGCGGTACGGTACGCCGATGAATGTCAGCCTCAACTCGGACATGGGCGAGTCCTTCGGGATTCACGCGTTCGGCAACGATGATGGCCTGCTGTCGCTCATCGACACCGCCAACGTGGCGTGCGGCTTCCATGCCGGCGACCCGTCCGGCATGTATGAGACGGTTGCAAAAGCGAAAGGTGCGGGTGTGTCCGTCGGCGCTCAT
>JAABUX010006104.1_pt1 | contig 14510 bp, 16 predicted proteins | sample 5561851 | NCBI WGS metagenome assembly JAABUX01 (sample SAMN10711883, study PRJNA513361) | rock metagenome | isolation source: Antarctica rocks | place: Antarctica: Victoria Land, Richard Nunatak red sandstone | collected 2016-01-03 | reverse complement strand
GGCTGAGAGGGTGGCCAGTGGACGCCGCCGACCGTCGAACCTGATCGGGATAATGCCCGCGCCAGGAAAGATGTTCCGCTTCGCTCTGCGCCACTGGATTGCCTCGTGGCGCTTTTTTGTGCGCGACCGGGCAACCCAGTGGCGTCCACGCACCCCCTCCATCCCTCACCCCCTCCCGCGGGACCATCAATGGAGGAGACACGCATGACTGCTGAGTTACCCGCGATCGGGAAGATCTCGCCCGAGATCTTCGACGAGATTATCCTGCCGCGCCTGGGCGCGCCCTCGCCGCGCATCCTGGCCGGTCCGCAGCATGGCGTCGACGTCGGCGTGGTCGACATCGGCGGCGGTCAGGTGATGGCCACGACCTGCGACCCGGTCTTCATCGTCCCTGACTATGGGTTCCGGCGCGCCGCCTGGTTTGCCCTGCACATCCTGGCCTCGGACGCCGCCACATCGGGCCTGCGCCCGACGTATCTGTGTATCGACCTCAACCTGCCGCTCTCCATTGAGCGCACGCAACTCGACGAGTTGTGGACCACGCTGCACGAGGAGTGCGCCCGGCTCGGCATCAGTATCATCAGCGGCCATACGGGACGCTACGCGGGCTGCGCCTACCCGATGGTCGGCGGCGCCACGATCATGAGCATCGGCCCCACAGACCGCTACGTGACGCCGGCGATGGCGCGGGTGGGCGACGTCGTGATCGTCACGAAGGGCGCGGCGATCGAGGCGGCCGGTCTGATGGCGGTCACGTTCCCGGGGCGTCTCGCCGCGACGTACGGCGCCGATTTCGCGCGTGAGGCGGAGGGGCTCTTCTACCAGATGAGCGTGGTCGACGACGCGCTCACGGCCGCTGCGGTGGGCGTGCGCGACGACGGCGTCACGGCGATGCACGACGCGACCGAGTGCGGGGTGTGGGGTGGCCTCTACGAGATCGCGCAGGCCGCAGGCGTTGGGCTGCGCATCGAGCACGAGCGCATCATCGTGCGCGAGGACGTGCGACGCATCTGCGACCTCTTCGCGATGGACCCCTATGCGGCGATCAGCGAGGGCACGCTGGTGCTCACCTGCCGTCCCCAGAAGGGCGATGCTGTACTGACAGCGCTCGCGGGGCGGGGTATCGCGGCGAGCGTCGTCGGCGCGGTGACCCCGGCGGCGGAGGGGGTGCGGGTCGTGGTCGGGGGCGAGGAGCGGCTGCTGGAGCACCCGCGGGTCGATCCCTTCTGGGCCGCCTTTGGTGCGGCGCTGGCCGCCCAGAACGGGGGTGCATGATGTGCCGTCCGCGACAGGGACTCCTCGGTGTGGTCCTCGCGCTCGCGCTCCTGCTAGCGCCTGTGATCCGGCCCGCCTTCGCGACGCCCCGGAGGTCCGCCCTCCATCCGCTCACCCTCTGGCTTGATTGGTACCCTAACTCCGACCACGCGGGCATCTACGTCGCATTGGCCAAGGGCTACTACGCGCGCGCGGGGCTAGCGGTGCACCCGCGCGTGCCCGCCGGCGCCGCCGACGCGCTCACGCTGGTGGCGCACGGGACAGGCGACATCGCTGTGTCGTACGAGCCGGGCGTCCTGCTCGCCCGCGCACAGGGCGTGCCGGTCGTGGCTACGGGAGCGATCGTGCAGGGCCCGCTCAACTGCGTCATGACGCTCACCGACTCCGGGATCACGCGACCGCGTCAGTTGCAGGGCCGCCTGGTCGGCATCGCCGGCTTGCCCAGCGATCAGATAACGCTCGCGGCGATTGTCCGGCAGGACGGCGGGGACCCGCGGCGGGTCAAGACCGTCGTCGTCAACTACGGGCTCCTCCCGGAGCTCCTGCACCGGCGCGTGGACGCGGTCGAGGGCGTGTTCCGGACGTGGGAGGCGCTACAGGCGGTGCAGCTCGGCTACCGGGTGCGCGTGCTGCCCGTCGAGCGCTACGGGGTCCCCCCGTACGACGAGCTGGTCTTCGCCACGGGGACGCGCCAAGTGCGCGACGAGGCTGACACGCTCCGTCGCTTCCAGCGGGCGACCTATCAGGGGTACGCGTACGCGGCGACGCACCCGAACGAGGCGGCAAGCATCCTGCGGCATGTGCCGGGCGTGCTCTCGGGCAGCCAGCCCCTCATCGCGCGCAGTATTCGGCTGTTGGCTCCCCTCTTCCACGACGGGCGCGGACGCTACGGCGCCCTCTCGGTGGCGCGCTGGCAAGCGTACGCCGACTGGATGACACGCACCCATCTGATGACCCCGCACGTCGATGCCCAGGCCGCGCTCACGTCAGCGCTGCTGCCATGACCGGGCGACAGGAGGAGCGGCGCCCCCCGCCTAGGAGCACGGCTCTCCACGATCGCTTACGGCTGCATGTGCTAACGGATCGCGCGCTCGCGCGCGCGCGGTCTACAGCGGAGGTGGTCACGGCGGCGCTCGCCGGCGGTGCGACCGTCGTCCAACTGCGCGACAAAGAGCGCACGGGTGCCGCGTTGGTCCGTGTCGGGCATCACCTGCGCGCCCTCACGCGGGCGCACGGTGGCCTGCTGATCGTAAACGATCGCGTGGATGTGGCCCTGGCCATCGATGCCGACGGGGCGCACGTCGGCCAGGACGACCTCCCGGCGCGCGCGGCGCGGCGCCTGTTGGGCCCGGATCGCCTCCTGGGTGTCTCGGCGCGGACGGTGGAGGAGGCGGTGCGCGCCGCGGGGGAGGGGGCCGACTATATCGGCTTCGGGCCGGTCTTCCCCACGGCGACGAAGGGGGACGCCGGGCCGCCGCGCGGGCTGGAGGACCTGCGCCGCGCCTGTCGCGCCGTCACGGTCCCGATTGTCGCCATTGGCGGGATCACGTCGGACAACGTGGGGGACGTACTCGTGGCCGGGGCTGCGGGCGTCGCCGTCATCGCGGCCGTGGTCACGGCCCCTGATATGGCGGCGGCGACGCGCACCCTACGAGAGGCCATCAGGGACGCCTGCCGCGCCGCCGGCGCCGCCGGCGCGTGACCTTGCTATGGATCGCCAGCCATCGGCGTCGGAGGACGGTCTAGATAGGAGAGAGCACATGGACCAGGGACAGGCACGGACACAGCCGATCGCCTTGACGATCGCTGGATCGGACTCAGGAGCCGGCGCGGGCATGCAGGCCGATCTGAAAACGTTCGCCGCGCTGGGCGTCTACGGCACGAGCGCGCTCACGGCCGTCACGGCGCAGAACACGCGAGGAGTGCGCGCCGTCGCGGAACTGGCACCGGCGCTGGTTGCCGCACAGATCGACGCCGTGGTGGAGGACATCGGGGTGGACGCGGTCAAGACGGGGATGCTGGCGAACGCCGCCATCATCGCCACCGTCGCCGCGCGGGTCCAGGCGCATGGCCTGACGCCGCTCGTCGTCGACCCGGTCATGGTGGCGACGAGCGGCGATCGCCTGCTCCGCGACGATGCCCTCCAGGCGCTGCGCACGCTGCTGCTGCCGCGTGCCCTCATCGTGACACCCAACCTACCGGAGGCGGCGGCGCTCGCGGGTATAGCCGTCGACCGTCGGGCGGACCTGGAGGACGCGGCGCGGCGTATCAGCGCCCTGGGCGCGCGCTACGTCTTGATCACCGGGGGCCATGCCCCCGGCGATCCGATGGACCTCCTGTTCGACGGCCAGGGATTCGTCGCGTTCCCAGGGGAGCGCATCCGGACCACCAGCACCCATGGGACCGGGTGTACCTTGTCCGCGGCCATCGCGGCCCACCTGGCGCGGGGCGAGGCGGTCATGGACGCGGTCGGCCACGCCAAGGCTTATGTGACGGCGGCGCTGCGGGCGGCCTACCCGGTCGGCCACGGCCACGGGCCGCCGCACCACCTGTTCGCGCTACCGCCGCCGTAGCCCGCGACACGGATCGCGCGCACGACGCTCGTCGTCGGAGGCGGTCAGCCACCCGCGGCCTCCACCAGGGTGAGATCGGTGAAGACAAAGCCGTCGCGCAGGACGGTTTCGCCCAACCGCAGCGGCAGGGGCTGGGTGAACATCGGTCCGTCGTAGGCGCAGGTGTGGAATTCACCGCGTTCACCGCAGGGATCAACCGTCGCGGGGAGAGCGGCGAGGAAGGCGGCGTCCATGTCACGCCCCGCGAAGGCCGGGGATAGCTGGCGCGGATCGAGGCACGTCACGCGGGCACGCAGGCCCGCCTGGATCATCTCAGGGGCCACCGTCGCCGTGGGGAGACCCCACAGGGGAAAGAGCGGTTGGACGCCCGTCGGCGCCAGCCGGTCCTCACGGTAGCGGCGGATGTCCTCCAGGAAAAGATCGCCGAACGCGATGAATTGGATCCCCTCTCCCGTGGCCCGCTCCATGGCCGCGCCCATCGCCGCCTCGTAGACGGCATTGCTGCACTGATCGGGGATCGGGACCAGCCACAGCGGCAACCCGACAGCCCGCGCCTGCGCCTCGAAAACCTCCGCGCGGACGGCATGCATAGCCACGCGTCGACTGGTCTCGTTGACCGTGGTGAGCAGCCCCACGACCTCTACCTGCTGGCGCTGCCGCAGGATGTGCAGCGCCCACGCGCTGTCTTTCCCGCTGCTCCACGCGAGCAAGGCCTTCGGGTGGTCGTTCGCTTTCTCGCGCGTCTCCATCACTCACTACCCCTCGCTCCAAAAGCGTAACGATCACGGGTACTCGCGGGACTAACGTCGCGCACCGTCGACCGCTACGGTATCCTGCTACCCGGCCGTCCGCTGTTCTAGTCGGCCGTCCGCTGTGCGCGCCGCGTCGTTACGTCCCTCGTGCTCCGGGATTATCGGGCGCGGCTTCCCATAGGTCCAGGAATTCCCGCGCGCCCGCCGAGTTGTGCAGGGACGCGAACTGGGCGACCTGTCGCCCCACCGCCATCAGGCGCTGCCGCAGACGCTCGTCGGTCAAGCGCCCCTCGGCGTCGACATGGCGCCGGATCTCGGCGACGGCCGCCTGCTCCGGCACGACCCAGGCGTGGAGGGCGCGCCCGACCGTGCGCAGCGCGTCGATGGCGTGCAGCGCGCCCATCTGGCCCCCCGAGACACCGACGAGGCCGACCATGTTGCCCGCGAACTCCTCGAAGCCGAGCCAGTCCAGGGCCGTTTTGAGGGCGCCGGAGTAGCTGCCGTGGTACTCGGGCGTGCCCAGGATAATACCCTGGACCGCTCGCAGGTCGTGACGCAGCCGCAGCACCCCCGCGGGCGCGTCCATGTCGGGGTGGACGCCGTCGCAGAGCGGCAGGTCGTACGACGCCAGGTCAAGCATGACGGTCCGTACGCCGGACTCGGCGGCTCCCTCCAGTGCGGCGCGGACGACCAGGTGCGTGCTTCCACCGGGACGAATGCTGCCGGGCAAGCCGGCAATCGTGATCGCCGAGCGCGCGTCCGCGACGTCGGCCTGCGCGTGCGCGTGCGCGATGGGCATCGTTCGTCTCTCCTTGTCGTCACGTCATTCATGCGAGGGACGAACGTCCCTCGTTCGCTTCGTCAGAGTTGCCCGAGGGGACATCCGTGATCGCCCGCCATAAAGTAGCTATCTCGATGGCGCTGACCGCGTATTCATAGCCCTTGTTGCCCGCTTTGGTCCCCGCCGCGTGCAGCGCCACGACCCCGGCGTGCGGGCCGCCAGGCGACTGCGTCGCGCCCTCGCTGACCACGACATCATCACGGACCAGCACCGCTCCGACCGCCGGGTTCGGGCTGGTCCGTCCAAGTACGCCGCGCGCCAGGTCCAGCGCGCGGTCCTCCCAGATCCGGTGATCCACGTCCATCTGTCGTAGCGTACCCGCTTACCCACCTACCGCGCTCGGCGTTCCCGCGCGCCCTGCCGGACACGTCACCGTAGGCGCCAGGACAGAGCGCCGTGGTCGTCCCCCGCGCCCTTTGGCCACTCTCCTGCTCGCAGCGGTTCGCACGCCCCTACTCCCAACGCAGGGACGCCGCCGCCTGATACTCGGTCACGCGCGTCTCGAAGAAGTTCTTCTCCTGCCCTAGATCCATCGTCTCACTCATCCAGGGGAACGGGTTGGCCGCGCCGTACTGCGCGGGTAGGCCGATGCGCTCCAGACGTCGGTCGGCGACGTACTCGACGTAGTGGCGGCAAAGCTCCGCATTGAGCCCCAAGATGCCGCGCGGCAGGCAGTCCCGCGCGTAGGCCGCTTCCAGGTCCACGGCCGCGCGCACGCGGGCGACCATGCGCCGCGCTGGAAATCGGGCGTCCAGAGCGCGGGGTTCTCCGCCTTGACGCCGTTGATCAGATCGATGCCGAAGTTGAGATGGGTCGTCTCGTCGCGCAGGATATACTGGAACTGCTCGCCGATGCCGGTCATGAGGTTCTGGCGGTGGAACGAGAGGATCATCACGAAGCCGGTGTAGAAGAAGATCCCTTCCATGATCACGTAGTAGCCGATCAGGTTCTCCAGGAACTGCCGCGCCCCCTCCGGCGTCTCGGTCGAGAAATCGGGCTCCAGGAGGGCCATTGTCAGGTCCATCTCGAAGGCGTCCTTGCGCGCGATGGCCGGGACCTCATGGTACATGTTGAACACCGCGCGCTCGTCGAGCCCCAGGCTCTCCACGATGTGCTGGAAGGGTCGGCTGAACCTCGCACGGGTTACTTTCTCCCGTGAGGCAATACGTTCTTCCACATCGTGCGCGCCGACGACACCCTCACTCGTGAGGATCGCGTCTACATTTTCCCGCCCCAGTTTGGGCGCAACGGGCGTACGAAGGCGGTGAGCGTCACCTCGCCACCGACCACGCCCCCACCGCCCCCATCCGCGCCGTCGTCGGCCTGGGCAGACGACGACTACCACCGTGTCATGGCCGTGCTACGACAAGAGATAGGGAAGGCAACCATCGTGAAGATCACCGTTATCGGCCGACCCGGCGCCTCCGTCGAGCAGGGCCAGGCCGTCGCCCTCGCCCTCGTGAGCGAGAAAGTACCGGACTTGCCCAAAGGGCTGCCCGCGCCGGCCGCCGGCACGCGCTACACCGTCTTTGTCGCCCGCAAGCCGTGGGCGAAGGTGGCCGAGGCCCTCGCCACCGACCCCGAGGACGTGGCTATCATCGAGGGCTACGCCGCCCTTGATGCACGCGTGGAGGGCATCGCCGTCTACGCCACGAGCGCCACCACGAAGCGGGTGCAAGCCGCCAAGCGCGCCGCCCAGGTGGCGGAGGGTGACGCGTGATCGAGTGGGACGACACGACGGCACGGAGTACGATGTCATCGACGACACCTATCAACCGGGCGCATGAGGAGACCTGCGCCACCTGCGAACGCCCAGTCCCACACGGCACGCTCCGCTGCGATACCTGCGTGAATGACGAATACGACCGCCTGCGCGCCACCTATGGGGAGAAGTGGCGCGACGCGCATAAACAGTGGCGGCGCGGGAAGGCCGGGCGTGCCGAGTCCTAACACCATCGCGGCCCTCGACGCCGCCGAGTGCGTCCTGCTCGCTCATGCCGAGGAGATCGCCGCCACATGCGCCACGGCTCACCCCGCGACCGTCGTCGGTGTCGTCCCCTCCCCGAGGACGACGGCGTACGCGTCCACCACACCGCGCGCGGCATCCTCCCAGCCATCGCCGCCCACGAGACGCTGGGCACCCTCATCCACAGCACTTCCGCCAATCAAGCCCCATTAGATGATTGCTGAGGAAATCTTTCGTAGCGGATCGTGAGCCCAGCGTAAGCCGGGTCAGCTGGGGCAAGCGCAATACGTAGCGGAGCATCGTCGGCAAGGGACACCGCGCGCGTGTGCAATTCATCGACATCCCCAACGATACGCGCCGTTTCCAATTCCATCGTCTTCTCGCCAAGGCTGATCGTCGCGCCGAAGAGGCGTACCACCTCGTCGTCGGGGTCGGCGATCGTCACACGGCCGGGTTGTCCATCGTCGTCAGGCGGGTGCAACACGCCGCGCTCATCTGCCCAACCGAGGAGGTTGCGCACCACTATGGCCGGTGACGTCATCTCAAGTCCTTCGAGGCGGGCGTCCATCGTGCCGTGCATTACGATGCGCGCGGCACGATAGAGTTGATTCATGTCGCCTGGGTCGGATTGCCCCGACATGTCGAACACGGTCGCGGGGAAGGCGTCTTGGACCGCGCGCAGCGCCTCCCTAAACCCCTGGACCTCGGATGCAAGCGGCTGGGGTACGTCCACACAGCCAGCGAACACGACTTCGGACGTCACATCGTCGATGACCTCGACGTGTCTCTGTTCCTGCAAGGCGTAGAGGACATCATAGAGCGCAAGGAGATGGCGCACGTTCCGCCCGGGAACAGGGTGCGTCATAAACTGCACCGCAACGGAGTCCGGGTCGCGCGAAGTCGCACCGTCTGACGCGGCATCGTTGTCGCCGTGCGACTGGGGAGCGATGTCGAGGGCCACCCACACCGGCGCATCCTGATCATGTCGGTTTGTGAATCGATCCCTGCCGTCGGGAAGGGTAAACCAGGCCATGTCGAGGTTGCGGATAGTATCACTGGTCTCAACGACGCGATAGATGCAGCGCCGCGGCGGAATGGACGGATGCACCGTGATGACGGTGGTGATGCGCGCGCGGGGGTCGTCGGCCGAGTCGCGCATCAGGTCGTCACCCAGGAACTCTTGGAAGCGCGTCAGCGTGTTTGGGTCGATGGTCACGGGCTGCTGGTCCTCCCACGCGCGCAGCAGCAGGTCCGGGAACGTCGGTTCGCCGGGCCGCGTCCGCATCTCCATGTGAATACGCAAGGGACGCCGGATGTGCGCGCCGGGGTGGCGTGGACGTAGCCGGTGGGCTCCAGTCGTGTCGTAAATATGCTCCCAATCGGCGTCCCCGGCATTGGCATAATTGCCGAGCCCCCGCATCAGCGCCCCCGCCTCGTCGGGCCTATGCCGGGCACGCCGCAACTCGTCGGCCGCCCCATTTCCCTGAACATACGTCGTCCGCGCGTAGTCATGGTGGGCTGTGTTGTCGATGGAGATGGTGTTTCCCACGACGCGTTCGGCCGCGATCGCCACCCCATAGTCGCCAGCGCGTGCGCCTGGAAGAGCGTTGCCCGAGCTGCATTGCCGCCGTGCGAGTGCGACTCCGATGCCGATGGTCAGCGCGTAGAGAAGGATGCACACAACCAGGATGGCAGGCCACCAGGCGTGAAGCGCGCGCGTGACGGACGGGGCGAGGCCGATTGGCTGCCCCGTCGCCAGCATAAAGACAATCGTGGCAACAAGGGACGCGACGGCCCCGCCAACAAATGCCCGGACCGATCCGACGAGTTGAGCGACAGTATCCATGTATCCCCACTGAGTGATGCAGACGATTGTAGCTATGCTACAAGTGTAAATAGAACAGAGGTCAGGCTGTCATGCGGTCGCGGCCGCCCTCGCTAGATGGATGTCGCGCTCTGCGTTACGCTTATCGGTACATGGAGGTTATGCGATGTCACGGAGGCACAAACCGCCTCGTCTCCGTCCGGGGATGACACTCGGCGTCGTCGCGCCGAGTAGTCCCGTGCTGGAGCGCTCATTGCTCTATCGAGGTGTGGACGCGCTCGAAGGGCTTGGCTTCCGTGTGGTATGTGGTACGCATGTACGCGACAGCTACGGCTACCTAGCAGGACAGGACGTCGATCGCGCCGACGACCTGCTGACTATGCTGGAGCGCGACGATGTGGACGCGGTGATCTGTCTACGGGGAGGCTATGGCGCCCTACGCACCGCGTTACACCTCGACCACGACCGCCTCGCGCGCCTCGCCAATCGGCCGGCCAAGCCCTTCATTGGCTACTCGGATATCACCGTCCCCCATACGATCCTCGGACACGCGTTGGACTGGGTGACCTTTTACGGCCCCATGATTGTCTCGTTCGCCCACGCGACTGACTATACGGTCGCGGCCTTTCGTCGTGCGCTGATGGAGACCGCGCCGTTCGACATTTTGCCCGATCCCGCCGATCCGTACGTGGAGACACTCGTCGGCGGCGTGGCCGAGGGCGAGTTGGCGGGCGGCTGTCTGCAGTTGCTCGTCTCACTCATCGGGACACCCTGGGAGCCCGATCTTGCCGGCAAGATTTTCTTCTTTGAGGATGTCCACTGCGCGCCGTACGACATCGACCGCATGCTCTCGCAACTCCTCGCCGCCGGCAAGATACAGCACTGCGCGGGCATCGTGATCGGTGAGCACGCCGATTGCGCGCCGAAAGGGCCAGGTAACACGCTCGGCCTCGAGCAGGTCTTCGACGACCTCATCCGTCCCTTGGGCATCCCGACGCTCTACCACCTGCCGATAGGGCACGGGGAGAGCATAGCGACCCTCCCGCTTGGTGTGCAGGCGCGGCTCGACGCGACGAGGAAGCGCCTGCGTATCCTGGAGAGCGGCGTGCGGTGAGGCGCGTGACGCTCGGCGGCTGTGTAGGATGACTACCATCCCACGGAGTTTGCGGGCGCCACCCACATTGACAGACCGCCTTGTCGGCGCCTACACTGGATGTCAACCCGGTACGTGCGGGTGTTTGTCCTCATCTTGTCTAATTCACGAGTTGTCTAATCCACGAGGAGGTTGATGTGGTCTGTATCCCCTTTGCTCGTTCCGCCGCCGTCGCGGGCGTGCTTACGCTGCTCGTTGGAGCATCCGGCAGCGTGCACGCCGCCCCGGCTCGCCACCGCTTAGACACGAGGACGCGAGCCTCGACGACGCTCATCTACGGAACCGACCAGGAGCCGGACACGCTCAACCGCCTGATCACGCAGCTTGAAACGTCCGCCAACATCCTCGCCGGCGTCATGGATACCCTCGTGCAGTCGGACGCCCACGACAATTTTGTCCCCGACCTTGCCACCACCTACACGATCTCCACAGACAACCTGACCTACACCTTTCACCTCCGCCATGGGGTCAAGTGGGCCGACGGCGCGCCATTCACGGCCAAAGATGTCGTCTTCACCTATCAGCAGATCAAGAATCCCAAGAATAACAACGCCAGTACCCTGGGCTGGGATCATATCACGCGCGTGGATACACCCAACAACTATACGGTCGTCTTCCATACGACGAAGGTGTACGCTCCCTTCCTGACCGACGTAGGCGAGACGGCCATCCTGCCCGCGCACTACTTCCAGCACTCCTCGTCGTTCGTCAAGTCCGGCAACTTCAACCATGACCCGTACAATCGCACACCGTTCGGCACCGGCCCCTACAAGGTGACCGAGTGGAAGTCGGCCGACCACATCACGTTGGTCCCCAACGCGTACTACTGGGGGCACAAGCCGTATTTCCAGCGGATCGTCGTCAAAATCGTGCCGAGCGTCAATACGCTGTTAGTGCAATTGCGCACGGATGAGGTGCAGTTGGCCGGTGTCACACAGCAGCAGGTCGCGCAGGCCACGGGCATCCCCGGCAAAACGCTGATCCAGCGGCCGGGCCAGTCCTGGTATCACATCGACCTCAAGCAGTATGGCTTTATGCGCGACCAGAAAGTGCGCCTCGCGCTCGACTATGCGACGCCCAAGCAGGAGATTCTGGCCAAGGTGTTGCACGGCTACGGTCAGATCGCCAACGGTGACATCGCGCCCATCTCGTGGGCCTATCCGAGCGACGTGCCCACGCACCCCTTCAGCTTGAAGACGGCCGGGGCGCTGCTGGCCGCCGACGGCTTCAGCAAGGGCTCCGATGGCGTGCTGCGGAAGGGTGGTCAGCCGCTAGCCATTCAATTGTGGTTCTTCAGTTCGGACGCGCCGGGCGCGCAGATTGACGAGATCCTCAAATACGAGTGGGGGCAACTCGGCGTCAAGGTCGACCTGCACCATCAGGATGTGAGCACGATCTTCGGCGCGGGCGGCCCGCAGTTCACCAAGCAGATGACGGCGATCAACTACTCATGGTTCAATGGCAACGACCCCGACGACGCCTACTACTGGAACAGCGCGCAGATCCCCTCAACGCCAACCGGCGCGGGCGGGAACGACGTGGGCTATTTCTACAAGTTCAGCTTCCAGAAGCAAATCGACAACCTGACCAACGCCGGCATCGCCACGGTCGATCGGACCAAGCGCAAAGCGATCTACGCGCGCATCGAGCGCCTGCTGACCGATCAGGTTCCGGTTATCTTCCTGGACTGGCAGCCCCTGCTCTACGTGCAGCCAAAGGGGTTGCAGGGCTTCGACCCCAACGCGTTCAGCAACCTGTTCTACAATGTCCAGGATTGGCATTACTAGGGCTATGGGTCAGTACGCTATCCGCCGCTCTCTCCAGGCCATCCCGCTGCTCTTCGGCATCGCCGCCCTGTCCTTTCTGTTCATGCAGTTGGCTCCGGGCGGCCCGCTGGCCCTGATGGCCCACAATCCGCACATGACGCAGGCGCAGCTCAACAATATCAAGGCCAACCTGGGGCTGGATAAGCCGGGGATCGTGCAGTTTGCCCTCTGGCTCGGCGGGCTGCTGCACGGCGATTGGGGCTACTCCTATGTGGACGGTCGTCCGGTGCTACAGGTCATCCTGGAGCGCCTGCCGGCGACCGCCGAATTGATGGGCGCCGGCTTCATGATCGCCTTCTGCCTGGCGATCCCCATCGGCTTGCTGGCCGCCGTGCGCCAGTACAGCGTCTTCGACTACGCCACGACGTTTTTCTCATTCTTCGCGCTCTCCATGCCTGTGTTCTGGTTCGGGCTGATGCTACAGTTGTTCTTCGCGGTCCGCCTGGGCATCCTGCCATCGGCCGGTCTGTCCACGGCGCAGGCCAGCGTCGTGACACTGGGTGACGCGTTGCGCCACCTGATATTGCCGGCGTTCGCGCTCGGCATCACCAGTATCGCCGGCTGGAGCCGCTATATGCGCTCGTCCATGCTCGAAGTGATCCGGCAGGACTACGTCCGCACCGCGCGGGCCAAAGGGCTTGCCGGCTCGGCCATAGTGCTCAAGCACGTCGCGCGCAACGCGCTCATCCCGCTGGTCACGGTCATGGCCCTCGACGTCCCCGCGTATTTCGTCGGCGCCGTGGTCATCGAAGACGTCTTTTCCTGGCCGGGCATGGGACGACTCTTCGTTAGCGCGCTCGAGACGCGTGACTATCCGGTAGACATGGGACTGCTGGTGATCGCCGCCGTCCTCATTATCGTGGGCAACCTCGTCGCCGATCTGACCTATGGCTGGCTGGATCCGCGCGTCACGTACGCGTAAACCAATGAGAGAAGGGCATACCCATGGCTATCCCCGCTGAATTGGCCGCTCCGCCGGCGGAGCGCGAGGAACTGGGCACGGCGAAAGGCGGTTTCCAGACCTGGCGGCGCTTTCGCCGGCACCGTCTGGCGCTCATCGGCGCGGTGATCCTCGGGCTCATCGTCTTGTCCGCGATTTTCGCGCCGCTGCTCTCCCCGTACAACCCCTACGTCCCCGACCCCTTCAATATGACCGCCGCCCCTGGACCGCAACACCTGCTGGGCACCGATCAAAACGGCAGCGACGTGCTCTCGCGCCTGTTTTATGGCGGTCGCTATTCGCTCGGGATCGGCGTCTCGGCGGCCCTCCTGTCCACCATCCTTGGCGTCGCCATCGGCGCGACGGCGGGATGGACCGGCGGCTGGATCGACAACGCGTTGATGCGCTTCGTGGATCTAATGCTGTCGTTCCCCGCCCTGTTCCTGCTGCTGATCCTGTTCTCCATCACGGGCGGCGCCTCGGTCGTGGTCATCGTCGTGTTCCTGGGCCTGTTCGGCTGGATGTATATGGCGCGCATCGTCCGGGCGCAAATCCTGGCGCTGCGGCAGCAGGATTTCGTGCAGAGCGCGCAGTCCGTGGGCGTCCCGGCGGTCCGCATCGTCGTGCGTCACCTGCTGCCGAATGTCCTGGCCGCGATCATCGTGACCACGACGCTGGAGATCGCCTACAATATGCTCTCCGAGGCGATCCTCGATTTCCTGGGCTACGGTGTTGCGGTCGACACACCCACCTGGGGCAACATGCTGAATAGCGCCGAGCAGCACCTCCTCGACGCGCCGCAACTGGCCATCGCGCCCGGCCTCGCCCTCACCCTGACAATCCTGTGCATCAATTTCCTGGGCGATGGCCTGCGCGACGCGCTCGATCCCCGTCTGAGATAGGATGGGGGGATTGGCCCGCTGAAAGGACGTGTCATGGGTCTTTTTCATGATGACCGATGATATCCTCGCCTGAGCTGGTCAAGATTAGAGACCCCCGCCCATGGTCGATTATGGTCCCTGCGTCATAGCCTCAGCAATAGCCTGCTCCAGCGACAATGCGGTACCCTGCGCCCACGCCCTGTCAAAGGCCTGGAGGGCGCATGTACACGCCAGTAACCCCTCAGCATCCTATGCAGCATCCCCTGCGTTTGACGAGGTGAGCGTGCCCCGTGGCACGGTCTGTGCCTCCTCCAAGGGCGTACCGCAACAGATGTAAGTGCCACTTTTGATGATGCTGCTGGCGAACCCCAAAATGTTGGGTAACAAAATGAACAAAACAAAGATCATAATAGGGTAAAAATTTGATGATGTAAAGGGCACGCATTGCCTCATAAATAATCTGCTCGAAGGGATAGTC
>JAABUX010006101.1_pt1 | contig 14515 bp, 16 predicted proteins | sample 5561851 | NCBI WGS metagenome assembly JAABUX01 (sample SAMN10711883, study PRJNA513361) | rock metagenome | isolation source: Antarctica rocks | place: Antarctica: Victoria Land, Richard Nunatak red sandstone | collected 2016-01-03 | reverse complement strand
GGGGACACCGCGCTGCGGCCCTATTTCGACAAGCTGGAGGTAGCCATTGACCACTGGGCTGACCAGGCGAAACTCGCCGCCTAAACTTGACGCAATCGCACGATATATCCGTCTTCAAGACATCTAGAAGGAGACGGATGCGCCGCGCATCAGGTTTTACGTATGTGATTTGCTGATTAGGATATTGAAATGAATGGGTTCGACTTAACGGATCTCTCGCTGTCGCGATATCTATATCACCCGGGTTTGCTCATTCTGAAGCTCCAGCCATCCATTATCGCGACACTCTCACAAGCGCAATCCTCGATCACTGCTGATGAAGCGCAGAATTTTTCGCACCTTCTCGACGCAGCAAATCGATCAACATCCTCAGTTCGATCACGAGGTGAGGCGGCTTTCGAAGCCGTCGATATAGCGTTATTCCCTCCATTCGATCGCGCTTCGTTAATGTTGTTTGAGCAAGCTCATAGAATTAGGAGTGTCGTTGTACTTGGTCAGACCGAGGGGGCTGACAACTATGAGACACTAAAGCCTCTAATTTCAGCGGTGGAAGATGCAACCTCGTTGCCCGAAACCGACCCTAACTATGGAGTTATCATCGTTGAACTAGAGAACGACCGTGATGTTCCAGCATTTCAAAGCATTGCTCGATCCGATATAGGCGTTCGATTCGTTTCACGGGTGCCTATTCGCTATCTGGTGCAACAAGGCACCACAACGAATTATGGAGCTTTAGCGATACCACCGAACAACCTAACCTTATGGAATCACATGAAGATCAAACTGGCGGACGCGAAAGCGCGGTCTACTTATGTAGAACCGTCAGCGATAAAGGTGGCAGTTCTTGACACTGGGGTGGACACCAATCACCCTGATTTGCAAGGGCTGATCGCGAGATATCAGTGGAAACATCCCGATTTCCCAGCTTCCTCATCTGAATACGACTGGGCTGGGCATGGAACTCATGTGGCTGGGATCATAAGCGCGATAGACAATAGTGGCACTGGCATATCAGGAATATGCCAGTGCCAACTCTACGTCTGGAAAGTATTTTTGGATATCCCAGTTTTATCAGGACCTGCCAATATCTTCACGTACGTAGTCGATCCCATCATGTATCGAAGAGCATTGGGAGAGTGCCTCAAGTTAGGTGTCGACGTTATCAACCTTAGCTTTGGTGGAAAAGCACCGCCAGACCCTCAAGAACAGCAGTTGATTGATGACTTATCGATGAAACAGGGCACTATTATCGTAGCCGCGATGGGAAATGAGCGTCGTTTCGGTAGCCCCACGTTCTTCCCAGCGGCAGCGCGTAACGTAATAGCCGTAGGAGCGACCAGCATTGACGATAATGTGGCAAGCTTTTCGAGTAGCGGAGCACATATCTCACTTTGCGCTCCTGGGGTAGCTATTTGGTCACCTCTCCCAACGTATGATGGTCAAGTAGGTTTCCGATCTTCTGGGAGGTTCGGCTCCAAAATGCCAGGGACGCACATCCCTCGGGATAATGACTATGCTGCGTTAGACGGAACATCCATGGCTGCACCGCATGTTACGGCAGCTACGGCGCTCCTGTTAGCAAACAAAGGTAAGCTCGCCCCTAACGCCGTACAGCAACGCTTAGAGGCGACAGCAGATCGCGTACTAGGAATGGGCGGCGTAAATCGCAACCCGAATTATGGCGCTGGAAGGTTGAATGTGTTCGAGCTGTTGAGATAGCGCTCACGAAGGATTTGCATATGCACCCAGTGTTATTCACCTTCCGTCCTAGCACATCCGCACGACAGCAGGATGAAAAGTTGTTGCAAATTAGTGCGTGGCAAGGTATCGCGGCGGCCAATCATTTAATGCGCGACACTGAGCACGACAATGTGCGACGGATGTGCTATGCCTACGTGATACAATTGTCTGACGTAGACAAAATTGTTAAGGAGTTGAAAGCCTTACCTGAGATCGAATACTCGGGAGTGCCAGCGGAACGTGAGCAAATCAATGCTCGACGTTAAGGGCTCGTTAAGAAATAACTTCCCGTTTTCGCCGCAGCGCCCTTCCATTGGGCGACGCGACGGGATAGAATGAGGCATCAATCCAGTTCAGTGTCTGTTCCCCCCGGAGGTCAGCATGGCGGCATCAACGATCACGGAGTGTCAATGTCCACACTGCCAGCAGGACGGCGCGCCTCCTGAGCGCGCCCTGCATCGGCGGATGAATGTGTTCATGAGTCGGTTGGACGAAGCGCAGCGGCGGTGGTACGCGGCGCTGGAGTCGCAGCGGATCGGCCATGGCGGTGATCGCCTGCTGGCCCAGATCACGGGGCTGGACGAGCAGACGATCCGCCGGGGCCGCGAGGAACTGGGCGCGGGGTTGGCGGACTGCCCCCCTGAGCGGGTACGGCAGCCGGGGGCGGGCCGTCTCCTCACCGAAAAAAAGATCCGGCCATAATCACGGCGCTGGAGGACATCGTGGCCCCGGAAACGGCCGGCGATCCGATGAGTGACCAGAAGTGGGTGCGCAGCAGCCTGCGGACGTTGAGCGCTCGCTTGCGAGCGGCGGGCCACACCGTGAGTCCGCCGACGGTGGGGCGTCTGCTCAAGAAGTTGGACTATACCCTGCACGTCAACGCCAAGAAGATCGAGGCGCGGGCCAGTCACCCCGACCGCGACGCCCCGTTCGGCCACATCGCGGACCAGCGGCAGGCGTTCACGGACGCGGGGTTGCCGATCGTCAGCGTAGACACCAAGAAGAAGGAACTCATCGGCGCGTTCAAGAATGGCGGGCGGGCGTGGAGCCAGGAAGCGGAGGCGGTCAACGTGCATGATTTCCCCAGCGACGCGCAGGGGCGAGCCGTGCCCTACGGCGTCTACGACGTGACGCGCAACCGGGGGACCGTCTACGTCGGCTCCTCGGGTGATACGGCGCAATTCGCCGTGGACGCCCTCGCGCAGTGGTGGGAGACCGAGGGCCGCGCGGCCTACCCCACCGCCGCCCACCTGCTGGTCCTGGCCGACGGCGGCGGCCGTAATGGCTACCGCTCGCACCTGTGGAAGCAGCACCTCCAGGAGCGCTTGTGCGATGGGCTGGGGCTGACGGTGACCGTCTGCCACTATCCGCGGGGCTGCTCCACGTGGAACCCCATCGAGCATCGCCTCTTCGGCCCGATCAGCCTGAACGGGGCGGGCCAGCCGTTGCGGACCTGGGACACGCTGACCGCCTTTATCCGCGGCACGACCACCACGACGGGCTTGACCGTCCGGGCGGAGCGGCTTGAGGGCGCCTATGCCACCGGCCTGAAGGTGTCCGACGCGGAGATGGCCGCGCTCAACCTCACGGTCCATGACGTCTGCCCCTCCTGGAACTACACCATTCAACCCCGCTCAGCTGTCGTGTCTACCCCTGCCACACCCGCTCTAAACCGGGAAGTTATTGTTTAACGAGTCCTAAGTCTTGATTCTGTCAAGTCCAACCCTTGATCAGGGTTTCACACCGCACCTGTATCTTTGCAGCGTAAATTAAGACGAGTGCTGTGGCATGGTTCAGGAACCTGTTGCCAGTTTAGGCTGACTGAGGCGGCTTCTACAGCGGTGTCACGCACGAACTGTCAACACATTCTCAGACGCAAGAGGTCGTAGGCACTCTCGATACCAATGGCGAAGCCGTCGGAACGGCTGCGGTAGCCGAATTGGCAGAGTTCCGCGACCCGTTTCGCTCGTCGCTTATAGCCTTGTAAGAGTCATCGCCTGAATAAGCGGAGGGCTGCTGGACTCAGTTGCCCACAAACGCGCCTGTAGCCGCGACAAATGTGGTACGCTAGAAACACCATGGCGGACGTGTTCAGCCGCCTCACCATACACCCATGATCGTCGGCGTCTGCCGCCTCACCCTGTCCATCCCCGGCAGCTACTCGCTCAAAGATAAGCGCCGCGTGGTAAAGTCGCTCGTCGAGCGGATACGCCACCGCTACAACGTCGCGGTCGCCGAGGTCGACGAGCACGAGATCTGGAATGCCACCGTCATTGGCGTCAGCTGCGTCAGTACCAGCGGCGCCCACGCCCGTGAGATCCTTGACCACATCGTCGCGTTCGCGGACAACGGCCACGAAGACTCCGAACTCGTCGACCACACCGTCGAGATCCTGTCGGGCTTTTAGCGATCAGCCGTCAGCTATCAGCTGTTAGCTAATTGGCCCTGGACATCGTTGGCAGAGGATGGCGTAACCAGGGAATAAGGGCTGGGATTTGGCTAACCAGGACCACTTGGGCACCCTAAAGCTGACAGCTGATCGCTGATAGCTTTGGAGGACCCTTACCATAACTAACCCCACGACAGCCCTCCCGCGCGACCCGACGCCATTCTCGCATCATGGCGGCCCGATCGGCGCGCTGCTCGTGCACGGTTTCTCCGGCACGCCTGGCGAGTTACGCCCGTTGGCCGAGCGGCTGGCGCGGCACGGCTACTCCGTCGAAGCGCCCCTGCTGGCCGGCCACGGCGGCAGCCAAGACGAACTGGCCGCCGTGACGTGGCGGGATTGGGTCTCCTCAGCACAGCAGGCCCTCGACGCCCTGCGCACGCGTTGCGAGACCGTCGTGCTCATTGGTTTCTCTATGGGCGGCGCCATCACCCTCTACCTGGCGGCCGCCGCGGGGAACCAGGGGGACCAGGCGAATAACACGGCCCAGCCAATCGCGGGGATCGTGACCATGTCCGCGCTCACGCGCATCAACAGTCCGCTCACCGTGCTGCTGCCGATCGCCCGCCGCGTGATGCCCTATATCTACCCGCTGCGCCTGCGCGGCATCGACCTATCCAAACCCGATGTCGTCGCGCGCCTGCGGGACTACATCCCCGATCTACAGGTCGACGCCTCCAAGCCCGACGAGATCGCGGCGTTGCGGCGGAGTATCAAAGTCTCGGTCGGGGCCGTATACCAGCTCGACGTGTTGCTGCGCCACATGCGCGCCGCGCTGCCGCGCGTCACGGCGCCCGCGCTTCTGATTCAGGCGTCGCATGACGAGCAGATCCCCCTCACCAGCATCGACGAGATCTACCGGCGCATTGGGTCGCGCGACAAACAAGTCGTACGCCTCGCGCGCTCGGGGCATATGCTCCTCGCCGGGCCCGAGCGCGACGACGTCATCGCCCGCGTCACGGCCTTCGTGGAACACATCGGTCGGACGGTAGGGACATAGACATCGGGTGGAAGGGTCTGTGAAAAGCCCGCGCTCCTAGTGCAATTCACAAGCCCTCGGGACGGATGCGCCACCATGGCGCAGGGCCTGCTATCATTTGGTAACAATGAGGAAGATTTTGTTCACACGTTTCGCACGCCCTTTGTTGTCGATCATGGCGGCGGGGGTACTGGCCGCGCTCCCTGTATCTAGCGATGCGGTAGGCGCCGCCGCGCCGGGTCCCGTCGGGGCTTGTATCAGTGCGGGTACGGCGACCAACACTGTCGTACGCTTCTACCTGGCCGTGGACCGGCGTCGCTTCGCGGCGGCCTATGGTTGCCTCGCCCCCTCCGAGCAGGCCGCCCTCCCCTACGCCACCTTCGTGGCCGGCTACCGCCGCACCGTCAGCAGCCATTTGGTCATCGCCGACAGCGGCGTCCCCAACGGCACGGCGGTCGACCACGTCACCATCGACCTACACGCGGTCGACCGCGTCGCCGGCTCCAACCGACTCGTAGCCCACACGTACATGGGCCAGTGGCGTGTCGACACGTTTGGCCGCCTCGTGCGCGGCGTGATCGCCGAGACACACACGACGTCCGTATCGACGATCCCGCCCACCAACGTCACGGACATCTTCGCCTATCTGCAGCAAGATGTGCTCTCGCATGTGCGCGCCGATGTAACCGGCGACGGCGTGCTCGACGATATATATCTGGTGAGCGGCAACGGTTGCGCCAGCTGTCACGCCCAGCGCATCTTCGTGTACAGTCGCGGCCAACTCATCTATCAACAGCAAGCCGACGACGCCGAGATACGCGCGTTCACTGGCGGCGCCGGCATGGAGATACGCACCGACACGCCGGGTTCGCCCGGCCTCGACAGCTGCTGCCCCACCTCGCGCACGTACGAGGAGTGGTCCTGGACGCCCGATGGCTTCACGTTGCGCGGCGAGCGCATCGTAAAGCATTAGTCGTGAGTCGTGAGTCGTCAGTAAGACGAGGGCGCCTTTGCGCGTGGGCATGGGCGAGATTGCTGAAGCTACGCCCTGGCGACTCACGACTCACGACTCACGACTCACGACCAAGGACATCATGCGCATCATCTCACTACTGCCCAGCGCTACCGAGATCGTATGCGCGCTTGGGCTCGCCGACGACCTCGTCGCGGTGACCCATGAGTGCGACTACCCGCCTGACGCCCGTACCAAATCGGCGGTCACCGCGTCCGCGCTCGACGCCGCCAGTGACAGCGCCACGATCGACCGCCTAGTAGCCGGCAGCATCCACGATCACCGCGCCATCTACACCCTCGACGAAGACCTGCTGCGCGAGTTGCGCCCCGACCTCATCCTGACCCAGGAGTTGTGCGACGTGTGCGCCGTCTCCTACTCCGACGTACAAAAGGCCGCGCGCATCCTGCCTGGCGCCACCACTGTCGTGTCGCTGGAGCCGCTCACGCTCGACGACATCCTCGCCACTATCACCCTCGTCGGCCGCCTTACCGCGCGCGAGGAGCAGGCCGGCGCGCTGGTCGCCGGTTTACGAGCGCGTATCGCGCGCGTCGTAGCGACGGCGGCCACGGCCCTGACGCGCCCACGGGTCTACTGCATGGAGTGGATCGACCCGCCCTTCCGCGCGGGGCATTGGATACCGGAGTTGGCGCGCCTGGCCGGAGGCGTGGAGACGATGGGACACGAGGGCGTGCCGTCGACCCGCGCGACGTGGGCGGAGATTGCCGCCGCCGCGCCCGACGTGGTGGTAGCGATGCCATGCGGGTTCGACGCCGATCGGGCCGAGCGCGAGCTACGCCTGGTGGCGGGGCGTCCCGAGTGGCAGGGATTGCCTGCCGTGGCGCGCGGCGACGTGTGGGTGACCGATGGATCGGCCTATTTCGCGCGGCCGGGCCCGCGCATGGTCGACGCGCTGGAGATCCTGGCGCACGCGCTGCACCCCACGCTGTTCCCCGCGCCCCCGCCGCATGACCTGCGGCGGTTTGTGTAGCCGTCAGCCGTCAGCCGTCAGCCGTCAGCCGTCAGCCGTCAGCCGTCAGCCGTCAGCCGTCAGCTGATAGCTGATAGCTGATATTCGGCCTATAATGAAATCATGAACCTCACTTTCGAGCGCGGCGACCCGGAGCGACCGGCCGGACATGCCGTGCTGTATTTCACGACGGGGGCGCCCGAGCGCGTACTGGCTACCTACCTCGTCATCCCGCCGATCGCACTCAACCTGGCCAAGTATATGCCCGCGATGTTCGCGCCCATGATGGGGGCTATGGACGCGACGCGTCCCGTCCCGCTCCCGCCGATCCCTGAGGAGGTACCGAGCCAGGGGTACCTGAGCCAACTGGCCGAGGCGCGTGGGGACGATCTCGTGTACGGCGGTCATGTGCTCGACGACGAGATACAGCGCCTGGCGCTGGAGGTCGGGTACGCCGCCGAGGACTACGGCGCCCGCTACGAGGCCAACATCGGCACGATCGTCATCCCCGAGGCCGCGCCCATCCCCGAACTCGACGCCGCCTCGGCGGTCTATAGCGTCATGGGCGAGGGCCAACGGTTGGGTGAGATGACCAAGCTGACGGGGACGTTGCGCGAAGCGACCGAACGCGCCGACACGCGCGGCGCCGCCGAAGCCGTGGGCGAGATGCGCGCGCTGGTCGACACGCTGCCCGCCAAGTATCGTGGCGCCCAACTCATCGCCGCCGCTCAGGAGCAGGGCGAACGCGGCGGGCGGCTATGCCAGCTGTTGCTCGAACGCGCCTACGCGCTGCACCGCGAAGAGTACCTCGACGTCGGCCGCCTCGACCGCGAGATCGACGCGCTCGATACGGCGCTATAAGACCAAACGCTCTATGTGTCGTCGTAGCTGTTCTGTAGCTCACCCAGGCGGTGGTGGTCCCCACCGCTGAAGCCACGGCGTTCAAGCGGATGTTGCCCTGCCGGTCATCCAAGCCAGCCTAACCGCCGCTGCCGCGCCCGTTCCCAGACCTGGATGCGCGCCTTCTTGCGCCCGCTCCGCTGTCTTCTCCGCGCCCCAATAGGCTAGGCGGGTGCTCTTGAACCAGATGCGCCCACGGGATGCGCAACGAAAATACAATCTCATCCTAGTGGAGACTCAATGAGGGAGCGTCTTGCTGTTGTCGCTGTCGTTCTCATCTGCCTGCATGCTGCTGGCTGTGTTGGCCCTGTTCACTGGAAAGAGAAGGAGAAACATACATGAGGGACGAAACACAAGGGGAGTCAGAGAGAGACAAGCACGCCTCTCCCATGAGAGATGCAGGAAAGGAACGGAAAAGCCACGCGCTGACTCTTACGCCAGGTGATCAGTTGATGGGCCTCGGTATCTTCCAGATTGATCAAGCACATCAGCAAACACTTGTCCAGCTCGCAGAAACGACCGCTAAGGAGGGAGAACCAGAGGAAGGCATCCGAGGCAGCGCCATCTTCCGTAGCATGAACACGGGCGATGTGGCGGTTCTCACACAGTGGATGGATCGGAGCCTCTATGAGCAGGCGCCGCAGACGTTGCTCAAGCCAATCGAGGGGGATCTGTACCAGGTAGCCCTTCTGCACCATGTCACCGGCCAAACTACGTCACGTCTTGCTCCAGACGATGGATTCTTTCACTTTATTAACGTTTTTCACCTGGCGCCGGGCCGACGCAAAGACTTTATCGACTATTTTCAGCGCTCCATCCCTCTTGTGAGCGCATCCCCAGGATTTGTCTCGACGCATGTCTTGATCAGCCTGGATGAGCGCTATGCCGCGAATATCGGGCAATTTAAAACGCGTCAGGCTTTCCAGGCCATCTTCCGCAACCCGCGCATCCTCCTGACGTTCTCTGAACCACTCCGACGCCGAATCATCCGGGGATTCCCGCGCTTTCGTTATTATGACCTGGTTGCTGCTTCCTCCTATGCCGATGTTTAGGCAGAAAAACCTAAAGACTCTTATAATTAGGCATATGAGGATGTGATGAAACGCACGACGGTATTTGTAGAGGACGACCTGCTACTTGAAGCACAACACCTCGCAAAGCAGCGTGAGACGACCTTTACTGATGTGATCCAAGAGGCGCTGCGCGCCTACGTCGAAGCGAACCGTTCGCCTCGTCACATCTCATTCATTGGTATCGGGCGCAGTGGTCGTTCAGCGGAAGAATTTCGGCCAGGGTGGGATGAAGAGGAGTTGCGCGCGGGCATTGGCGTCAACGGTTGGTCACACGACCACAACGAACATCAACGCGCATTCTGACAAGCGATCAGCACTTTCGTATGATTCGTCCACACCATCATCCGCATTTCGATCTCGTCCCTTAAACGGATCCCTTCCGCACGCCCTCTATGCCGTCGTAGCTGTCCTTTAGTTCAGCGATGGTAGTTCCTACCACGCAATGTCAGGATGTGCTAAATAGTGGCAAGCCGTGACAGGTGTAGTATGATAAGGGTGAGCCCTCCTGTGAGGGCTTTTAGGAGAGTTGAAAGTCTCCTCGCGGGACTTTCAGGCGCCTAGCGCCACCTCTGGACACCGCCCTAGACTGTGTAGGGTCGTTGCTTGATAATAAGTTCAAGCTTAGAGGTGGCAATTTATTTCTAACCTATACGCTCAATAGGGATTTTATGCCTAAGAGGGGCGAGATAATCAAACTTTTTCTTATTAGCAGAGTGCTGCGCTGCTCCCACTATCATATCCGCAACCTGAACTCCATCGGTACGGTGCGACTCGGCTGCCTTAACACCTTTTAAGTGGCAAGTTCTTGTAGCTGCACGTACCCTCTGCCTAAACTGCTTCTCTGTTGCCTGGCACAAACGTTTTGAACCCCTTTTATTCCCATCTATAAGCACCGTAGCGTTATTGAGCCGCGCATCGGGCAGCTTCAAGAGCAAAGAGCAAAGCTGATCCGCTAATATGCCTGGCCCGCCAAGTTTTTGCATTGCTTGCGGTAGGGCTCGCTTGTCCACAGTAACGCCGACGCCAGTGGTGGTAGAGCTTGCTACCGCTTCCATGAACCTGTGTCGTACATCGTCACGCCTGGAAGTACCCTGTGCGAAGTGATACTCAAAGCGTTCCGACAACTTTTGTTGCTTGCGTAGCGCGCGAAGAAGCTGGCGTATTTCTTCCTCATCATACTCAATGAGAACCAGCGAGAAGTACCATGATGCTCCACCAGCAACGTCTAGGCCGGGATCGCCTGATTCACCCGCTGCAAACATTCGTTTCCCTGGCGCATCTAATGCGTCGCTCATGAGTAGCAGTGTAGCGCACTAGAGCTTCACGGCCAGGTTGGCGTATCGCGCCGAGGGGGAGGCGCATCTCGTGCGCGAGTTCGAGCGCCTCTTCGACACTGTCCCCTACGACCCAGATCGGTGCTGGCCAAGGGCCGTCGTCGAGCACTCGCCCTAAGAATCCCATGTGGGGCTTCTCATACCCGACGAGGGCTGAGGTGTAGACCCGTGCGAAATACTGAGCGAGGCCAAGGTTGACCAGGAGGTGCGCGAGCTCAGGGATATGGTTCGAGACCACGGCCTGTATCCACCCCGCTTCGGACAGGCGCCGCAGGGCCGGCTCTACGTCCGCGAAGATCTCGTAGCCGGTGGAGTCCACGATCAACTCACGCACGCGCAGCGAGACGAGTCGAGCCTCGGTCGGCGTGCAACCGAGGGTACAGAGCGCTTCAGCGACACGACCCGTGACCCGTGCCCACCATGCCTCAGGGGCACAGAGTTCCGGATGAGGTACGTCAGGTCGATGCCATGGAAAGCCGGTCTTGAGGGCGGCGTCGAGGGCGTCGGCCGAGACGGTCCGGTGCGGCGCAAGCTCCACCACCGCGCGCGCGGCAGACCGAAACCACATGGACGGCCGCGACACGAGGGTCCCGTCAAAGTCCCAGAGGACCGTGCCGGGCGTACTCATAAGAAGATTGTCACGGACTACTCTCCTCCGTGGCGCCACGTTGCCGCGCCGCGACGACCATCGCCGTCTCGCGCTCCAGGACGCGCGCCACCCCATCCTCGTCGTTGGAGAGCGCCACCTCGGCGACAGCGGCCAGGACATCCGGGTGGGCGTTCGCCACGGCCACGCTATGTCCCGCCCAGTGAAGCATGGGCAGATCATTCGGCATATCGCCGCACGCGACGACGCGCGCCGCATCAACGCCCAACTGGGCGCACAGCCTCTCCAGTGCCGTGGCCTTGGTCACCCCGGCGGCGGAGACCTCCACGAATAAGGTGCTGGAGTGCGTCACGACCGCGGCGTCGCCGGCGATCGCGCGCGTGATGCGCAGCAAGTCCGGCAACGGCATGACGGGGTGGTGTACCAGCAGCTTGGTAGCATCCTCCGCGCAGAGCGTAAGCGCGTCGGCGATGAGCGAGGGGTGATCGTCGGCGATGGGGCAGAGGGCGGCATACCGCGGGTCGTGCCCAGCCCGCACGCCGCGCTCAACTGCGAAGCAGACGTCAGGGACGGCTACACGCAGGGCGGCTACGAGCCGTTGGGCCACAGCGGATGCCAACGGTGTATGCGCGACGATGGCCTCGGTCGATAGGTCGTAGACGATGGCGCCGTTGCAGCAGATGGCAAGGCCGGTCACGCCGGCCTCTCGCGCCAACAGGCGTAGGATACGCGGCGGGCGGGCGGTCACGAGCACGATGGCGATGCCGGCCTCTCGCGCACGGGTGATGGACCGGCGGGTGCGCTCCGACACGGTCCCATCGGAACGCAAGAGCGTGCCGTCGAGGTCAGTGGCGATAAGGCGGATCGGCGCGCTTACGATATCCTCCATGCCTGGTCTCCCCTTTCACGCATTGTACCAGCCGATGATTAACGACCCGATTTGTCGTTGGCTTCCTCGTAGGCGCAACGGAGTGTCGAAGAGGTGAGCGAGTCGGTCGGCGCGGCGAAGACGAAGCGGCCACCGGCTAGGATTGCCACGTCGTCGGCGAGGGTCAGCGCGAGGTCGAGGTCGTGCGTGGTCAGCACGATGGCCCGCTCCGGCACGCCGTCACCGCGCAGCAACCGTGGTAGGTCAGCCATCGCCGCCGGGTCGAGCCCCGCGTCCGGCTCGTCGAGCAGCAGCGCGTCCGGCCGGTGCAGCAGCGCGCGGGCGATCGACAGGCGCTGCGCCATGCCGCGCGAGTAGACGCCGACGCGGTCGTGCAGACGTCCTTCCAGGCCGACCAACGTCGCCAGCGCGTCCACGCGTGGAGCGCTGTCGCGCACGCCGTAGAGCCGCGCATAGTAGGCCAGGTTCTCCGCCCCGGTCAACTCATCGTAGAGAAAGGTCGCCCCGAACACCACGCCGAGGCGGCGTCGCGCCGCCACGGGATCGTCCGCGACGGGGACGCCGCCGAGCAGCACCACGCCGGACGACGGCCGCGCCAGCGTAGACAGGATGCGCAGCAACGTGCTCTTGCCCGCTCCGTTGGGCCCGACGATCGCCAGGGTGCGGCCGGGCGACACGCGTAGGTCGACGCCGCGCAGAGCCACTTGCCGCCCGAAGCGCTTGGACACGTCGCGCGCCTCGATGACGACGCCGCTCACCCGCCCAGCTTGCGCGCCACGTCGAGCAAGCGGCTCTTCTCCTGGGCGCGCCGCCGCTCGTAGCGCGACGGGGGCACGCGGCCGCGCGCGTACTGTAGATCGAGCTCGGCGATCGCCGCGACGAGGCGCTCGCGCTCACGGTATAACCGCCGCGACCCTTCCGGGACCGCCGCTTCAACGGCTCCTCCATTCGCTGTTGTGGGAACGGGCGCGCGGCCACTAAGCGCCAGGACCAGCAGCAGCGCGAACCCACCGCCGACCAGGATGATGACGCTGGCATAGGGGAAAGGCGGCGGTCCCACCGGCGTCAACGGAGCAGGCGCTCCGTCCACGCCGACCGACACCGTCGTGTTGGGCGCCACGGCCTGCTGTCGCCATCCCGCGATGCGGTTATTGCCGACATCAAGCGTCGCGGACGTGAAGCCGGGCGCGTCGAGCTTGACCCCACCCAGGGCGAAGATCTCTAGGTTACCGATCAGATAGCGCGTCGGGATGCGCAGCGTGGGGTGGTCGGGGCCGTAGGGCAGCGTAAAGGCGAACTTCACCTGGTGGAAGCTGGCCGCGTTGCGGCCGGTCGCGGGCCGTATCACCGCGTTCATGACCACGGCGCCCGGCTCGACCGTGGCCGGCGCGGCGAGCGTGGCGGCGCCGGCTACGATGGACACGTTGGACGCTCCCGGCGGGACGGGAAAGAACGCCGCGCCCCGGCCGGTCGCGGGGTCAGCGCCCACATCAGTGGCGCTCGTGGGGTTGACGACCGTCCATTCCTCGGCCACCTGCAGGCCCTGCGCCGTGCGCGCCATGCCGATCTGCGCCAGAGGCGCGATGAGTACGCTATCCGACGACGTGGTATCGTACACGGACACCGTGAGCGCACGCGACAGGCTCCGCGTATCGACCGGCGCGCCATAGGGCACGCCTTTGTAGGTGGCGACGACGGCATACCCATCGCCCACGAGGGACGGTACACTGAATGTGAAACGACCATGAGTGTCGGAGCGCGTGCGCGCCACCGTCACGGTGGCGCCACCGCGCAACTCGTCCAGCGCCACAGGCTCGTCCGCGAGAGGCTGATGCGTGGCGCCGTTGGCAACGGTCCCGCTGATGCGTACGGTAGACGCGGCTGCGGCGCGCGCGCCGCCCACGCCACCTAGCCAAGCCACAAGCAGCAGCGCCGCCAGCACAAGGTGTGTGACAAGTCGCCCTCTCTCGCCCCTTCCGCTCCCATGAAGGAACCTTCTCTCGCCCCTTCCGCTCCCATGAAGGAACCTTCTCTCGCCCCCCCCGCCCATGGCTGACTGGTCCCCCGGCTGCGGCCGGCGGTCCAGCGCGCCTCCGGGGGAGCCTGGGGAGAGGCCTCCCCCCAGACCCCCGCCATACGCACAGCGCGGGAGCCACCGAGCCTGGAGATAGAAAACTACTCGCCGCCCCGCACTCTCCAGTTGCCGCGTCTGTCTGTCAGGCCGATGGGGTCCAATAATGCGGACTCGCTCACCAGTACCCTGCCCCACCATCCACCACGGTGTCTGTATGGCGGGGGTCTGGGGGGAGGCCTCTCCCCAGGCTCCCCCGGAGGGGGCGGGGGGGGCGAGGAGCGCGGCCCAGGCTCCCCCGGAGGGGGCGGGGGGGGCGAATTGTATCACCATGCTCACCCTTCGTGCGTCCCCCGCGCCGCACGCGTGGTCGGCCCAACCTCGTCACCGCGCAACGGATACCCGCACTCGGCGCAGAAGCGCGCGCCCGCCGCGTGGGGCGCGCCACAGGTGGGACAGACAGCGGCCGAGGCGGGCGTGGACGCGTCCGTGGG
>JAABUX010006099.1_pt1 | contig 14526 bp, 9 predicted proteins | sample 5561851 | NCBI WGS metagenome assembly JAABUX01 (sample SAMN10711883, study PRJNA513361) | rock metagenome | isolation source: Antarctica rocks | place: Antarctica: Victoria Land, Richard Nunatak red sandstone | collected 2016-01-03 | reverse complement strand
CAGCCCAACCAGTATATGTCTCCTTCTAGCGGATCCACCTCATAGTTTGCTACGATTGTAGCGGGACTCTCCTTCTCACGATAAGAAATTGGTTGATTTGAATGAAGGCGATAGGATGATGCAGTGCAGATAAAGTAGGTGAAAGAGAGGGATTAGCGCGTTACCCGCGCCAACATCGCTTTCACTTGAGAACATATCCTACCATAGACATCTCTCCACCTAGAAGCAATTTTCGTTTGATAAACCAAGATAATACGCGAAATCACTCAAAGCCTCCGCTTTCACACAACATAGACCCTGTTATACAGGCTTCCGGTCACGATGGGTGGTAATAGCAGAGAGGGTAAGCTCAGGTTTAACACCTAATTACACCTCTAGCACAGCCTGTTCACATCTGCGTCCTTAGGTGGAAAAGCCAAGCCTCTCAAAGCACCCAAGAAAGAGAAGAAAGATATGGATGAGGATGAGATAGCTTTCCAGGCGAAGCAGCGTGCTGGTATGTCGCCAAGTTAAGCTCTATGCGGACGCTCCAAGGCTTACCAGGCTTTTCATTCAGATGCCAAGGCGAATAAGGAAATGGCGGAGAAGGCGAAAGGGAAGGGCCCCCTTAACGCAGGGCAGCAGGGTATTAAGAAGTCTGGGAAAAAGTAGGGTCTGGCTACTTGGCTTTGGGCCTGCTCAAGTAATGGATGTGGGACGAAGGTCTTCTGAGACGATGCATAAGACATCTCCAGAAAGCGATGAATCACGAGGCCATCGATCTAAGATCAGTGGTAGTTGTTATGAAATAGATATTCACTAACACCACAAATAGAAACCAGGAGTTGGTGTATACTGTACAGTATTGTACATCTTCAATGAAAATACAATGGTGGCAAGGCTGGGGGTTGTCTTGCCTCTGTCTCAACCATAAATACATATATCATCCAGATAGCTGCCAATATTTATTCAACAGCCAGGCTTGCTGTAAGATGCAGGATCTCTACCCTTGTCATAATAAATCAGCTTGTCACCCGTCTCACCCAGATACTCGTAGGCTCGTATGCCGCAAATTCGTCGTCACGTTTCTTCGCTCTATGCAGCTTTAAACCCGTCTCGTGCTCATCTTTCAAAACATCCGCCAGCTCGTTGTTGAGACTTTCAACCGTCCTTTTGATCTCTTGCCTTGATGCCATATCATATGCAATCGAGCTAGGTTGTACGACATGTGTAAGCTCATGTATCACTGTTTGTAGGTTGTTCTTCCGACGTTTCAGATTATCGAGCTTAGCTTGGAGACCTGCAACGCGAGAAATAGCATTTACTTCTGGAGGAGACTTGGGCAAAGACTTTCGCATGCTTTCCGATGACGGTGGCGGAGGTGGAGGTGATGCTTGTGCCGTGACCCTCATCTCTGATGGTGTCGGCTTACGAGCAGCCATCCTACCGTTGGGCAGCCCTGTAGGCGCCACAGGCCGTTTCCTATTCAGTATTGAATTTGGGGTTGTGGATGTGGAAGGCGAACTTGAGCCTATTTCTGGCGTTGCGGGTGGGCTTTCATATGTCGTCGTAGCATAAGTCGTTGCGCTGAATCGGCTGGGCGGCTCATCTTGGAGATGCATATGTTCTAGATCAGCACGAAACCTGCTCTCTATCTGACTTGGATCATGTTCTTCGCTTCTACTAATTGAATTTGCGCTAGGTTTTGATTGCGTATGATGATCGTCCGTCATCTGTGTGGGCAGATGGCCTACTTCTGTTGCAGTATTCTGTGGTAAATTAGGCAAGGGTTGCGACCGCCGGTCCGTTATTTCCTCATTGCTAGGGTTGCGTGCCAATGGAGACCTTGTGTCTTCCGTGGTCAGGCTTGATTTACGAGACGGTAGGTTTTGTTGTGACGCTGGTGGTGTTACATCACCGGAAGAGCTTTCATATCTATCAACTGGCGAGGCTCTAATCTCCTCAAGATCTTGATTGTCAAGCACGGTAGAGGACTGACGGGGTCGAGATTTTTCACTAGCTCTCTGTGGAGCTGGAGAATCCCGACGAGTTGAAGCCATATTACGTTCTTGGGCCGTTCTTTCTCTCTCTCTCTGTTCTTGTAGGTATTTTTCACTGCCAGCCGGAAAAGATGCAGATACGCCAGGAGGAAGTGGCTTATCAAGGAGAGGATTTACGATCTTATGACGGCCACCGGCACCCCTCCACTCTGGTCTGATAAGGTGGTTATTGTTGAGGTCTCTGCTTGCAACCCTCTTACGGCCTATAACATTCCCTGAAGCCGATGTTCCAGCACTAATGTGGGTCAAACTACCGTATCCGTTCAACCTAGCTGGACTTGGGTCCGAATGCAACTTCACTGCGCTTGGGGTCGTTGAGGGAGGCTTCCCCTTCTCACTCGTGGTCGGCTCGCCCGAATAAACGTCCCAATGAGTTGTACTGGATCCTTGTTCGGGTGTGCCGTAACCTGGGCGGTTCCAAAACTTGCGAGTCTTCCTTGGGACTGGTAGGTTACTATTGAATCTACCAAGCGTAGACACAGGCGATTGCGGAGTTGCTGATGGGCTTTGAGTCCCCGAAATTGGTGAAACATTGGGGCTGTCCCTCCCATCGTTAGCATTTCCTTCGTCGTTCGTGTGTAGCGATTCCGAAGGTGAAATTTCTTCAGGGTAGAGTGAGGAGGACCTGAGAGGATGACCGTTGGTTGGCATTGTATGGGTCATCTCTGGGGAAGGTTGAGAGTAGATTGAAGAGGCCGTTGGGACTTCAGACAGAGGTCGATGTGGATCACCGACTCCCACAATTTGCAATGCATTGCTTCTCAAGGTCAGCTTTTGGTCTCCTGAAAATCGGTATGTAGACGTACAAAGGAACCGCTGGCAAACCCTTGAGCACGTCCGCCGTGCCTTTTCTCCCAAATGCCGGTCTGGAGCTTATACTGAAAGAGCCGTTGTTAATATTGGTGGAATTTCGGAAAATGTTCTGGTCCGCGGTCGTCTCAATAAGTGTTGGGCTCCCTACTATTCTTCCGGATTGACGATCTTTCGAATTTAGCCGCTTCCACATGGCTTTGTTGTTGCCCACTAATAGGAGGCTCTTTACAGCGGCAAGAAAACCATACTATCGGCAAAAAGGCGGAACTGAAACAACAACGGCTTAACCGTAATTTTCGGAAGTCAAATTTGTTGCAGAGTAGGTGGGATTTGATGGCTGCTGAACTGTCGGAGGATTCTCGTAGAGTACTTTACTGTGACTGCTTGATTGCATGCAACTTTTCTGCTCTGAAACACGATGCAGGGCACCGGAACCCTATTTACCGTTCCCGCGCCCAGACGTGCCGGAGAGCATTAATAGCTGAGCTGCTTGTACAACTAATTGCTTCAGACCTCCGCTAGATCGTCACGCGAACGGTTGCCAACCCAATTAACGATCAACTCGTGATCAGTGTCAACGTAATGTCGAATAGTGAGTACTATAAGCTCGTGGATAATTTGGTTTGTCTTGCTCACATGTGAACAATGTAGCGCGAGACGCAGCGGCCCAAGCGTGAGCATGTGCCTGTCCCTCCAACCAAGCTTACTCTTATACGCAGCGCTTCCATCGTCTCGCCAGTTAATTTGATACTCTTCTCATTGCTGATACTGCTGGCTTACTCCCGACTGCGAGCGAGTCCACCTTCAACGTTGCCTAAAGGGCCCGCACCTATCGTCTTTCGTATAGTCTCCCCAAGAGCATATTGATCAAGTCAAGAAGTAAACAAGAGGAAGCTGACTCCACGACAGGTACATTCACCCCACCCACATTGAAACCCTACAATGGCGAGAAGGATATGCCGGTATATTTAGCAGTGCGTGGCAAGGTTTTCGATGTTACACCCGGCAGAAACTTCTATGGCCCTGGTGGACCCTATGAGAACTTCGCTGGGAAGGATGCGTCTCGAGGCCTAGCTTGTGGCAGCTTCGACGAAGACATGTTAACAAAGGACTTGAATGGTCCTTTAGACGATCTCAAAGGACTAGGCGCAGAAGAGATGGAGGCATTACAGGGTTGGGAAGAGTAAGTATACTCCTCACTTGCCCGAGAGTTATGCTAATCACGAGAATTCTTAGACGGTTCGACGACAAATATCTCGTTGTTGGGAAATTGGTGTCAGTGAGCGAAGGTCCAAAGGATGAATAGGGGAGGCTTCGCGTGGATGGAGCATCTACTTGATGTTGAATGTTTAATGGTCCTCGGTTTGAGTTGGCTAGTGTGCGTTTGCAGATATTGATACCAGTACTCTGTAGATGAACCGCAATGGGCGTTTTGATAGTGCCCAGATGAGAGATGATCATTGTAATCTCCATATCCACGGACTTAAGGTTCGGGCAGATCAGGGGCTCACTTACTCGACTAGGCCAGATTTGGTAGTCGTCCGAAACACCGATCGAGACTCAGGTTCGCCATGCCGCTTGAGGCTAAAGTGCTCGTACAGCAACGAGAGCTGTAAAGGTCATACCTACCTACATTTAGTCCGTCACCCCTCACCAGCCACTGCCTTCGAGTGTGAATATATACTAAGTAGCAGCTACTTAAGCCTACTCCCTACCCCCTCTACTGCGAGACATTGTTAATATTTGATGAGGAGTTGCGAAGACCATGCAATTACGAATATAGCCCTCCAACCCATCATTCATGGGAGACGAGAAACCCCATAAATACAGTCAATATGACTCCTTACCAATACCCACATACGATGAATCCCAAGAGACCTCCCGCCCCTCTTCATCACAGTCATTCCTAGGTTCAAATGAGATCAGCCATGATGCCGAGAGGCAAGGACTGCTGGAGAGACGACCTGATAGGTATCATATCCCTACCGTCGAATCCGAGAGATCGAGTTTGGACCTTTTGCCCTCGGGTGAAAACTCCCCGAGAGGTTCTACGGTTGGACTGCGCCGTGAGATACAGCAGATGGTCATACTCGACCCAGGAGCCAATGTGGATTATGGAAGTACAAATCTCAGAGGTAACCGATTCTCGAAGCGCCTTACGAACCTCTCTCACACCCTTTCCTCCATCAATCTCCCTTTCCGTCAATGGTTACCATCTCGGGACTACATAATGGCAAAAGTACCTGCCCTAGCTCGGAACTTCAGACCGAATTGGATCTTGGTAGGGCGACTGTTCGCCCTCGTCTTAGTTCTATTCCTGGCGTATCTCCTATTCCTTTCCGACATTTTCACCGCTAGCCGAAAGAACGGCCAAGGCTCTACAATGTACTATCCAGACTCTATCAGGACATATGTGCGCCAACAGATCAACGAGACAAATATTCGGGAACATGCCAAATACTTGACACTCTTCCCTCATGTTGCAGGTACTGAAGGCAACTTCGCGCTGGCCGAGTACGTGCAGAGTTTGTTCATGGAGAGTGAATTGGAAGACGTTAGGTTGGAGCAGTTCGATGTATATCTCAATTATCCAAAGGAGGGTGGTCGAAGAGTCGCTATAGTCGAGCCTGTTGATATGGCTTGGGAAGCCCGAATAGAGGAAGACGCGGAGCGGTACCCTGTTTTCCACGGCCATTCGAAATCAGGAACGGCCAGAGGCCATCTGATCTATGCCAATTATGGCTCGAGGGAGGATTTCCAGAAACTCAAAAGTGAGGGCATAGATCTGGAGGGCTCAATCGCGCTGGTGAGGTACTATGGCAGCCAGGGAGATCGAGCGCTCAAGGTCAAAGCGGCAGAGCTGGCAGGAGCCGCAGGATGCATTATTTATAGTGATCCGGCCGAAGATGGCTTCGTCAAAGGACAGCCATATCCTGAAGGACGATATATGCCAAGCGATGGAGTGCAACGAGGGGCCGTCTCACTGATGTCTTGGGTTGCTGGCGACGTCTTGAGTCCGGGATTCGCCTCTCTCCCGGGGGAGCAACGAAGAGACTCCAAAGAACACAGCAAAGGCTTGAATAAGATCCCCTCGATCCCTTTGGCCTGGAGAGATGCGCAGAAGCTGCTGCAAGCACTAAAAGAACATGGGATGAAACTTGAGGGTGACTGGCAGGGGGGAGTCCCGGACGTCGAGTGGTGGAGTGGCGACTCCAACAGCCCCGTCGTGGAGCTTGCAAATGAGCAGGACGAGGTGGATAGAAGACCAATCTACAATGTGCTCGGAAAGATTACTGGGCTAGAGCAACCTGAAAAGTCGATTATTGTTGGCAATCATCGAGATGCATGGTGTTTTGGTGCTAGTGATCCGGGTTCAGGGACCGCTACCATGCTAGAAGTAGTCAGAGTCTTTGGCGAGCTGCTGAAGAAAGGTTGGAGGCCTCTAAGGACCATTGAATTTGCCTCCTGGTGAGTACTACTTGTGCGTTCTCATTCCCGCTAACAGGTGTTGAAAGGGACGGTGAAGAATACAATTTGATTGGATCTACGGAGCACGTTGAAGTTAGGATGGCTGAGCTTCGGCGAAATGGTGTCGCTTATTTCAACGTTGATGTTGCTGTTACGGGGAGTGACTTTGAGGCATCTGCTTCGCCAATCCTTCAGACGGCCCTTCTACGTGTCCTTGAACGTGTTGCAGACCCAGTGAGTAACAAGACGCTTCGAACTATCTGGGCCGAGAAAGGCAGTACTCTAAAGGGATTGGGAGCGGGCAGCGACTACGTTGCATTTCAGGACATGGCGGGAACGTCATCTCTTGACATGGGGTTCTCAGGCCCGGGTTTCCCGTATCATAGCTGCTACGACAATTTCGACTGGATGGAGAAGTTTGGTGATCCGGAATTCCAGTATCATCGAACGATGGCGCAAGTATGGGCGCTCCTTATCCTCGAAGTGGCAGACCGTGAGCTGCTGCCTTTCGATTTTGAGGTATATGCCAGCGCCGTAAAAGGTTACGTGGATGACTTGGAGGGCTATGCCAAAGTCAAGGGTGCAGAAGATGAGAAGTTTGCCCTGACAGTTCTTCACCAAGCAGCTGATGAGTTCAAGAAGAACGCCGAGGAGTTTCAGGCCTGGGGAAAGGCTTGGGAGGACGCGGTCGGTCAAGGAGGATTCGAGAGTAAGGTGATGGCCATCAAAAGGATGTCTCACAATTCTCGAATGGGCAATTTTGAAACAAACCTGCTGGACATTGACGGAGGCGTGAGTAAAGGATGGATTCCTCTGTGTACACGTTTGGATCTGACCGTGCATCTCTAGCTGCCCGGGCGCGAACAGTTCGTGCATGTAATATTCGCGCCACAAGCTTGGAGTGGATACGACGAAGCATACTTCCCCGGCATACGAGATGCCATAGACGCCGTGGACTGGAAGTTGGCCCAAGAGCAGGTTGAAAAAGTTGCGAGGATCTTATCCTTCGCCAGTCGGAAACTCAACCACTAGGGGAGGCTGCAGAGTAGACTGCCACAATCAGTATCCATGGCCATCCAGCTGAGCAAGGTCGCAAACACCGGCAGAGTCGATCAGCCGCAAACGCTAGGCCAGCAATCCCAGGCGAACCCAACGCTGTCATAGAGTATGCTTGATGCAACACTAGCGCCTCCAACTGGCAAGACACATGGACAAGCGAATGGACAGCCTTGGACAGTCGCTATGGGAAGCAGCAGCGCATCACGAGGACCTGGAGAATGAGTCGGTCCCATGCAGGAGGGCTGCAGCAGCATTGTCGATCTGTCCAACAAAACGGGCGGAGTCGGCGCCGAAGGAAGCAGCCTGAAGCAATAGGGGTGAGGCGGCATTTTGACCAATCTTTCGTAACCATGAGCTGCGTGAAGGGGTAGGGTAGAGTAGCTAGCTAGCTTGAGCGTCGCAAACAGGCTACAGGAATCATGAATCAGGTTTACCTCATGGGATGCACGCCCGGTCCAGACATGGCTGAAATCACCTGACTCATGCGACAGATAGAGTGCTAGAGTGGGGTGGGGAGAAGGGCTGCGTCAGACATCGTAGAAGAGCGCTTCCTTCAAACCTCATCTTCGGTTGCGGGAATCCCAAGGTAGTATACGATATGTGGGGGATTCTTCATAACCCGGTCTTATTCTAAAATACCTCACCTGAACGCGTCGGTTCGATCGTCAGAAGCATAGGTAGGTACATCTCGGTCACTTACTCACGAGCAAAGGGTCCGTGAATATGGCGTAGGTACAGATCGACAAAAGTGTAAGCTGGGTCGTTTGACGATTGTTCCAGCCGTGATGCAGAAGCAGACGCAGAAGCAGAGCGGTGGGGTGGGGTGCATGGATTGCGCAAGCAAGCCAGTGGTTGGAAATGGGGCTGTGTACATTTGCAGAGTAGGATCGTAGATGAGAGTGAGACAGTCTCTGGTCTGTATTCTAGGCGGTGTGGGTTTCCCCAATCGCATCAACCCCCGTTTCGTGGGAGGTCCAGTCTTGCGGACTAAAGTAAAGTAGGTACTTATGTGAGGTAGATCTGAGGGATGGCAAGCAGGCGCGCGAGTAAAATAGATGGAATATATGGGTTTCGCTTTTTCCCCCCACGCACACACACATACATACATGGGATGTTCTAGAGGACGGGAAGCGAGATAAGTATGCACGATACCTATATCCTAGTTCTATGGCTGGCAGATCTCCCGCCAGAAGTAGTTCTAAGATAATTCCAAAGCCAATACAATCAATGCACTCATCCCACTTTTTGTTTTTGCACGAGGATACCCGCAATGTGAGGATGAGGGTTTGGAAGGAAGCGCTGGTTCTATATAGAATATAGAATACCCACTCTTGAACATATCTATCTGCGAACAAAAGATGGCGATGAGAGAATAGCCGTTTCGTTCTGAGATGGTTTTAATATTCGGTAGATGACATGGATTTGTTGTTCATCTCAGGTAACCATCTATTCGCCAAAGAGACCATTTAGAATAACGGTGACGTCGTCATCTATACTCTAAGGTACATTCATAAATGTTGTCTTCAACCCATCCCACGTAAAACTATCCTACCCGTATCCGTACCCGGGCGCCTGAAAGATCAAATCCACGTCTCTCTCTTATTCTACCGCATACTACCTACCTACCTACCTGCATGTCCTACCTGCACATCCTACAACCACCTCGCTATCCGTTAATATCCGTGCGAACCAAACCATCCATCCATCCATTCAGCTCCCGATCCGTGGACTGGGGTCCTGATCTTTTCCTCAGACATGCATGACCGCGCCGCGTAATCTGGTTGGGATGGTGCATGTATCCATGCATCCATGTTTGATACGGAGCTGTGTACGCAGTAAAGTATTCCGAGGGCGATCATGCATGTTTGACCTCGGGACATGGTCTAGTCCGCATCGAGACCGCTGACATCGCCGCGTGCGTGCATGATCGAGTTGAGGGAAGTCGTGGGAGCGAGGCGGCCAATTAGATCAGGGCGGGATGTCGGGCATGGCTTCTTGCTTGAAAATTCTCTGCTTACATAGTGTAGTATGATTTGTGTGGCCTTGTCGTGAAGTTGTTTTCGAGCTTATTTGATTGAGTATTCAATGCTGACGGCCAGCTTTTTTCCCGCTCGGGATCCCTTTGCTTTGACGGGTGGTATTGTTACAGGATGGCAAGACTCGGCCGAGCACCAACGAGCAAAGGTAAAGGAATTAGGAATTAATTGAGTCAAAACGCCACACGTCGTTATTTGAGAACGACAAAACGACGATTTGTCATTTTTAAAGGATCGAAACAGAAAGGCGAGTCAGATTGTGTATGTTGCAAGGCTGCTTGCATTGAATCTCAAATATATACCTTCCTTCAAAAATCCCCATCAAATCTATGTATGTACATTATTTTGTGCATCTGTAGACGCCACCATTATGGATGCTGTGAAGCAACATTCCTTTTGGAATATGTGAAGAGAAGTGAAGAAGCCTAGTGGCAAGCCACGGTGGGAAAGACAGTCTGTCCATTAGGAAGGACCAAGTAGACGCAGTCCATGCGTATGCTAGCCCCTTGGAAGTCAATACTGACAGTAGCTTCCAGTCCACCAAGCGCCTTCGTAACATTAAGTCCCAGGAACTCTAGAATTGGGAGCAAGCCAAAAGGTCGTAGTCGTAATTGTTGATGATGAATCCAAAGCAAGGTACGCAATAAGTCGGCTTCAGGTCCTCTAATCGCTCGGCTTCTCATGGACCTCTATTCGCTTCAATGTGCTCCCAAAACCCTGTCGATATATTTCGTCACAGCGCATGCTCAGTTATCCACCCATGGTATCATTCCAGAACTCCCAGTTGCTCCATCGCTTCTCTACCATATGTCCGGAAATTCACAAGATACCATCGTCATTCGTAGAGACTTCCAGTCCATAGGTCATAGGTGAAAATACAAATACATTGATGAAAAAAGAGGCCCCTGTTGTGAGAGTCGCACCTGCATGACGAATGCTCCAGAGAGGGCACGTGGGCCGCGGGCTTCACGAGACAAAGGCCAGCCAGTATGGGTCCTTTCAGGTGGTCCAAGCAATCATCTAACACACAGAAACAGCAGCCATGAATGGTTGAGCCATCATGGGCCTCGGAAATGGTTCCATTGGGTAATAGTTTTCGAAGAATTGAACTGTTTGTTGAGTTGATGGCTGGGTGGGCGTACATGTGATAATGGGCTCTGAGAACTTGGGCATCTGCTCAAAGCCAGTGCAAGAAGATGACGAAGAACATGAGGAGGCTGCCGAAGTGTCTGAGAACGTGGATCCAGTGTCCGAAAAGGAGGAACCTCCAGATGATGTTGATAATTGTGCGGAAACAGGGTATGCAGATGATGGCAGTGTTGGTACAGATGGAGCCACGAGGCACTGGTCGAGAGGCAGAAACATATCCGGTACAGTGCTGAGAGGAACCTCTGGAATGCACTGCGGCTCACAGTAAGGCGTTGGTGGTGCCGTTGTTGGCCGAGTCGTGAAGGTAGGACATTCGAAGATAAGAGACCTGAGTTCGGGGATGCCAATCCGCTTTCGTGGGTCGCACTCGAAAATACGGCCAAGAATGGCATCCAGCTCCAAGGATAAGGGTAGGATCGAGCTCAAAAACTTGGGATTAGTCCGGTAAGCCCTGAAGGTTGAGTCATCCATGGATGCTCGCTTCCAAGGATTACGGCCACAAGTCAGGTTTACTAAGATGATCCCCAGGCTCCAGATATCATTGGGTCCAGATGCGTAACATGAAGAACGTGAAGGAGTCTCGTGGCATTCTACGGTACAAGTATTAGTTGGATTCCAGGGGGTGAAGTGAGTAAAGTCCTACCTGGTGACATGTAGAACGTTGATCCGCAACCAAAGTCGTCCGTGATGTAGTCCTGGGTTGCAAGACCAAAGTCGGCAAGCTTCACCGTTAGACCACCATCCGTGACCAGGATATTCTCAGGCTTGAGATCTCTATGGTAGATACCGATAGAATGGCAAAAGTCGACCGCATCTAGAATCTGAAGAAAAGCATGCTTGGCCATCAAGTCGTTTCCCAGATAGTGGCCTTTCTCAGTAATGCTCGAAAACAAATCTCCTTCGGGGCAAAACTCAAGAACGACAAAAGTGCAGTCGTACGAGTCCATTATCTTGACCAGTGAAACCACATTTGGGTGGTGGCTGGCCGCATGATGGAGCTGAATCTCTCGCTGCTGGAAAGCTCGCTGTCTTGGATCCAAGCCTATCTTATTCAGAGCTTTCACTGCGTATGGGACCTTCGTGTGAATGTCGACCGCTGTGTACACCACCCCATAAGCCCCGACCCCTAGGATCCCGGTTAGTTCCAGCCGGTTGGCTAGCACAAGGCCAAGGCGGTCTTCCGGACAACGTATTCCATTGAGTGGTGGAGAGTGGGGAGGTGTCGGCAACATGGCAGAGAAGGTCGATTTTGGTTCAAGCAGAAAAGATAGGAATCGATCTTTTGGCAATCCAGAGAAAACAGAGTATAGAGCAGTCCTGGAAATCCTCCCTTCAAATCTTGCTGCTCTCCTTCAAGCAGACATTGGCTCCAATCGAAATCTTGGAATCCTGGTCAACAGTTGGTAACGTCGTGGAAGAGATTGCAGTAGTGGTTCATGATAAGCAACAGACAGGGCGAATGATGAAGGCGGACATGATTGACTTGTAGTGAAATCTTAGAAATGGATGTAGAGAGCCTTGGGTGAATATCAAAGAAGTGGATCGACGGAGTCACAGTAAGACAGTGGTTGGTAGAGGTGGTAGCGCCTGGAAGAGGTGGCAGGAGTTGAGCCATGGGGGGTAATGATTGACGGCTGGTTGAAGCTGCACACTGCATCGCACTAGGCCTAACGCCTTGTGGATCTCGTAGCGAAAGGATGATTCACTCTCTGTTTTGCAGGGCTACCCATGGCTCTCTAACCCGATAGCCTACCAGCATCGCGCTACCAGACTGGGGTGTTCACCACTGCAGGCGAGAAGGCAGGGCGAGGCTAGGAGGAGCAGGCTAGGCCACTAGAGGGGGATGATGTGCCATAGCGCATGACAGAATGGGGTGGGAGGGGCTAGGCTATTGCCGCCAAGTGATTCGCAGTCTCCGTGGCTTGGTGCGGATTACCACGTACTAGTAAGGTAATACGGAGTAGGGATTCGGCATGACGAGGATGTGAAAAGGCCGAGGGCCCGAGAAGGCGGCGTGGGACGTGGCCATGCAAAGGTGCATTAGCCTGCTTAGGGCGAGCAAGGGCTTCCTAGTACGCGTAGCCTCATTTTCCTAGCCACTGCCAACTCGCAAGCCTCGTACCGCCCCGTGTTAGACAGACATTGGAAGCGATGGAGCAATACTGCCTGCAGGAGGCGCTGTAGGCAGCAGGCAGACATCCTCGGCTTGTCGTCGTTGGTTGGTTAGCAAGTGGCGCGGGCGCAAGAAGCCGATACATCAATCTCGATTTGCCTTTCAGCCCTTCACCATTGCCTGTTGGTATGGTTGCGGTTGCTGGCTTGCCCTGGTGGCAGTAAACCCTTACCGCTCTCCCGATTCCATCCAAGAGTGATCAGCGGGATGCAAAAAGCCTTGTGGCACCCACTGATTCGCCACGACTCTGACTAGTCTCATGGGAATGATCCTACGTGCCTACCAACTCTCTTCCTTGATCACGGATCCGATCATCTGAATCTTCTGGCGTAGTTGTGCAGTAGGGATTTGCCCGAGGAATTGCCGCCTGGCAAATAGAGTTGAAGGGCGTTGACCTTCACAAAGGGCTTTTGTGGAGACTGGCGGCTGTGACAAAGTGATACACTGCTGGTCTGAAATGTTCCGCTTGGCCTAACGGTAATACCTTCCGAAGTCAGCGAAACCTCTCGCCCGTTTCGCAAAACCGCTGCCTTGCTGGTTTGATGGTCGATTTGGATGAGGACTAAGACGGGTAGCGTTGAAACTCTGGCCTGGTTCTCTCGTCAAAGCATAATTGCGGCACGTAGCTTCTGAAGCATAAAATTCACCGATCAGATCACATCAGCCTTGATCCTATTGGCGGAAGGCAGTTTTCGAGGCTAATACAAAAACAGGCCCAGAATAGGCAAAAAGTCAGGCCACGAGTTGCCGGCGTCAACGGTCTCAATCTAAGCCAATCATAATTGCTCTTGATCGAGATGAACCATGGCAAAGCTGCACCGTACTAGTACAGTAAGCCCTAGCAGAATGATTTGTTAGCGTTGTTGTCTGCTGTCGACCTTCCCAATCCTCAGGTGACATAGCCTTGGATGATCATCCCGTTCTGCCCGACTTATTGCACCTTGATGTTCCGTCAACTCCCTGAATGTCATCCTATTGCGGAGAATTGCAATTGCCTTTTACGGAGTAGGTATAGTGTAAAGAGGGTCATCAAGCACAGTGTTGAGACCGAGCTTTCTAAGTGTCATGATCCGCTTGCTGGTCTGTGCGAACGGGATAGATAGTACTCTGGCGGCGGTAATACCGTATTCCTTCGTCAGTAAGGGGTGCTGTAGCTACGAAGCTAGTGAATGTCACATGACCTTGCCTCCCCTATACAGGTGCCGGCCTGTCTCCTTGGTATCACACCTAGCTGAGTTCTCGAAGCTTTGAAGATGCAAGCTTGAGGCTGGTCTTGCGCAATAACCGTTTATTGCCACCCCGGAGATTAAACCTTCCTGCGGAGTACTTACTAAGAGCGATTCCAGATTTCCAGTCAGCTTCGAACGCTTTAGCATGGTGATAGACAACCGCTGCATGAGCGAATCACGGCACAGCTTCACCTGCCTTATCTCCATTCGCGCATTGGCCATGCAGAGCGTCGCATGCCGTTGTGACAGCCACGTTTCGGGACTAGAATGATACTATAAAACTGTGGGGCTTGCAACCGCTCAGGCCTGGCCTCTGTGATCATCCCGCTGATTGCAAAGGGCGGCTATAGCCGGAGAAGCCCGGGACGCACTCATAGGGGGTTCCATTATCGATAGGAAAAGTAGGCACGAGCGGAGGCTGTCACGGACACGAAGTACGGAGACGTATTGTTGAAAGGCAGTCTGCCAAGGCCCTCATCATGTAATGACATCTAGGCTTCCAATCCAGTGCCGACGACCGTGGGAGTATGTTGGCAATCCACTTATTGGATTATGGGAAG
>JAABUX010006098.1_pt1 | contig 14530 bp, 12 predicted proteins | sample 5561851 | NCBI WGS metagenome assembly JAABUX01 (sample SAMN10711883, study PRJNA513361) | rock metagenome | isolation source: Antarctica rocks | place: Antarctica: Victoria Land, Richard Nunatak red sandstone | collected 2016-01-03 | reverse complement strand
TGCCAACCTCGGTGTACCAGGTTCCGGCGATGTAATCCCCCCGGCGGAAGTCCTTGCCGCCGTCAACGGAGCCGCCGTTAATGTCGGCGCCACCGACATCACCCCGGAAGATGCCCGCGTCGCTACCCAGCGCTCGCTCTCCCTGGGCTACAAAGTCGGCAACCCGATCAAGAGCGCCGTCAGCTCGTCTTCCATTGCAACCCCGGTCCCGTTTAGCCTGACCGCCAAGCCCTTCCGGCTGGTGGCGCTCGGCGCTGTGCCGATTGTCGTTATCGTCAACAACAACGCCGGTTCGCAGTTCGCGTCCTTGTCCGGTGCCAACCTGAACATTGACAGCTTCCAGCTCGCCGGCTTCCTGAGCGGACAGCTTAACCGTACTTCCGACCTGCTCCTGACATCCGGCGCGGTTCAGAACCCCGTTCATGTCTACGTCCGCGAGCCGCTGTCGGGGACCTACAACACCACGGAATACACCAACCCAGAATCCCTTGCTAAGCTGACCTACACCAACGGCAAGCCAAGCGGCTCTACTAGTGCCAGCGGCGGCCAGGAACTCAACGTCAGCAGCACCGCCAACAACCCGCTGAACGAACCTGTGAGCGGTGCGACTGCCTTCAACGCGCCTTCCGGCTCAGGCCGCATCCGGGCCGTCGGCACCGGCCAGCTTGTCAATGCCGTCAACGGCGACTCCGTAGATGCGCTGGGCTATTCCTTCTACAGCGCCGGCACGTTCGCCGGCAAGAACAACCTGCGCTACCTGACCGTGGATGGCGCTGACCCGCTTCAGGACAGCTACACCGGCGGCTCGCTGACCAGTGCCAATGTGACCTTCCGCAACATTGTCAACGGCGGCTACCCGCTTTGGTCCATCCTACGAGTTGTCGAGCCTTCCAGCCCTTCGACCATCATCACTGCCATCGTCGGTTCGGCAATTAGCGCGGCAAACGGAACGGACTTCGTTCCGGCCACCTCGCTGCGCGTCTTCCGCTCTTATCACCAGACCCCGTTTACTGTCGGCAACGTCAGCAACGGCAACAACGGCAACGCGGCGAACGGCGGTGATGTCGGCGGAGCGGTCTTCTCGATCAACAACGACGTGGACACCTTCAATGACTTTGGAGCTGAACTGACCAACCTCCGCCAGTAGGTAATCTGCTTGGCGCAAACGGGCGCAGGTAGCTTGTTTACCTGCGCCCTTCAAGAAGAGGCGCTTAGCGTCAATCTCTCAAACCCATCAACTTTTATCACGAAAAGGACAACGCACACATTATGAAAATTGCACTTAAAGCAACCCTGGCCCTCGGCGCTGCTGGCTTTTCCCTTCTCAATCTGGCTGGTCAAGCCAGCGCTCAGACAACTATCGGCGATCCTGCCCTGACCCCCGTTTTCAGCACCTACAACGGCAATCGTGCGGTGAACTTTACTACTGGCGGCATTGCTCTCGGCTTCGATGCCAACCAGCCTGGTAAGCTGTTTGTTTCTTTGACACAGGCAACGGCTCAGTCAATCTACATTCCATTCAACTTCACCAGCAGTGCCGCAGGCACATTCTCGACAATCGCCGCCGGCAGCACCTTGCAGCTTTCGTCCTTCATCTCAAACCAGAACGTCAACATGACTGCGGGCAACCCGAGCAACTTTGATGTTTATGCCGTGCTCTATGCCTACAACCCAAGTGTAGCCGCTGGAACTGTCCCGGTGACCGGGCTGGACCTGTTCGGTACGCCACAGAAAATCACCGCTGGCCCGCTTAACGGCAGCTACTTCAGCTCAGACTTCACGAACACGGCAGCAATTGTCGCCGGTCAGTCCTATGTGTTCGGCTTCACGACCTTGAACAATGACACCCAGGACTTCGCGCTGATGGGTTCCGTCGTTGCCGGACAGAGCGGTCTCACCTCGACCGACTTCGCCCTGGCGCAAAACAAGTACATCACGCAGGACGATGACCAGGGTGTTCCGACACTGGCCGCTGCGGACCAGAACAACCCGACCACGCTGGCGTTCAGCCTGAGCGCAGCCCCCGCAGCCGGCGGCGCTCCGGTTCCCGAAGCCTCGTCGCTCGTCTCGACGGCGCTTCTGCTGACCCTGGGCGGCGCGTTCCTGGCCTTCAAGCGGCGCTCGGTCGCCAAGTAAGCGGCGCTCACTGAGAACCTGCTTTCCAGCACTCACGGGCAGGCGGCTACAATCTACGGTAGCCGCCTGCTTTTACTACTACAAGAGCCAAACGAAGGCGCGGTTACAGTAGCGTTATACTTCAGCACGCAAAAGGACAGAACTGATGCCTACCAACAACAATCGGGTCAAGCGCGGCTTTACCCTGATTGAACTGCTCGTCGTCATCGCCATTATTGCGATTCTCGCCGCCATTCTTTTCCCGGTCTTTGCCAAAGTCCGCGAAAACGCCCGCCGGACAGTGGCAATCTCTAACGCCAAGCAGCTTGGCCTGGCAATCATCCAGTATTACGGCGACTACGACGAGGTGTTGCCGATGGCCGGACACTTGCAGTTTGCGCCAGCCGCAAAATATCATCAGTTGCAGTGGCAGAACGCCATCTATCCCTACGTCAAGAGTGACGGCGTCTATAAGGACCCGGATGACAGTTCGCCTGTGGGTGGCTCTGGTTTATTACAGCCTGACATTGAGGCAGCGCCTGGTTCTGTCGGAGACTACAGCGCGACCAGCTTCATTATGGGTGCCTTTGAAACAGCCGTAGACGCTAACAGTCAGCCCGTGCCGACTTCTCTTCCCCAATACACCAATCCGTCGCAGTTCATCTTGCTGCGGGGCGGCCAGCGCTTGAATGCGGGAGGCAGCAGTTCCACGAATTACAACGTGCCGGACCATGCCGGCAACCAAAATACTAGCTGGCTGGGAACTTATGCGGAAGTCAATCCGAATGACCCAGAGTATATGTTCAACCAGTGCAATTCCAACACTCTTGCTAAAGCTAATCTGCCTTATCACCCAAACGGCGTCATCTTTGAATATTTGGACGGACACGTCAAGTTTGTCAATCTGAACGTCACTTACCCAAGCGACTATTTAAATGGTGCTTACCCGCCGTGTCAGTATACGCGGGTTCAGGGAGACGATCCGAACTGCACGACAAACGGTTTTATCAACGGCGAAAATCCGGCAGATGCTTTCGTGACGAGATGGTCTTCTGCTGCCGATCTTTGCAACCAATAATAAAAGCTGGCGGTGAGTGCAAAGCACGATGAGACTACTCAACACCTACTTTTTCGCTGTTTTAACCGGAAGCCTGATTGCGGCGCTCGTTGCTGGGCTGCCGCAGAATGCCGCCGCCGTGCCAGTGCCTAAGTCGGCATCGACGGGGAACATGACGCTGAACAGCCGTCACCCCAACGAGTCCTGGGCGACGCCGACGCTGGCGGGAACACATCTGACGCCGCAGACGCCGCTGGTGGCGGAGAAGGACGACAAGCCGACGTTCACGCGGGAGCTGGTTTCGGTCGGCTGGCGGCCTTTTGACACAATTAACCTCTATGTCATCAAGCCCAAAGTCAAGCCGGCGGGGGCGGCGAAGGACCAGCAGGATGGCAAGCTGCCGGTCGTGCTGTATCTGTACGACTACACGAACAACACCAAGCGGTTTCTGAACGATGCCTATTGCGAGCGAATTACACGCTCCGGCTGCGCGGCGGTCGGCTTCGAGTCGGCGCTGTCGGCGGACCGTTTTCAGATGCGGCCCATGAGCCAGTGGTTTGTCGGTGAGCTGCCCGAATCGCTGGCGGAGTCGGCGCATGACGTTCAAATGGTGCTGAATTATCTGGGAACGCGCGGCGATCTGGACACGGCTCAAGTAGGGATGTTCGGGCAGGGATCGGGGGCGTCCATTGCCGTTCTCGCGGCAGGGGCCGACCCGCGCATCAAGGCGCTGGAACTGTTGAACCCCTGGGGGGATTGGCCGGTCTGGCTCAGCACGAGTCCGCTTATCCCCGCCACCGACCGCCCGCGTCTGACGCAGGCGGTCTTCAAAAAGTCGGTGATGCCGCTGGACCCGATGACCTGGCTGCCGCGCCTCAAAGGCCGCCAAATCCGCTTGATCCAAGTCAAGGACGATCCGGCAACGCCGCCCGCGTGTCGGACGGCGCTGGCTAAAGCGATGCCCGCCGAGGACCAAGTGATCAGTTATGATAACAATCTGGCGCTTTTGGGCGGAATGGGACAAGGACGAATGTTTGCTTGGCTGGGCCAGAGCGTCAAAGCCGCCGGACAGTAAGCATGGAGAATCAGGAGCGGGCTGAGACGGCGAATTCGCCGGGGAAAATGAAGCGTTACCGGGGCTGGCCGGAGTACCCGTTGTTTTTGAGTGACTGCCAAAAAGCTGCTGCCACGGATGTTCTGGTGACGCCACCGGTGGCGGCGGCGATCCTGAGCTATTCCCGTGTACGGATGACCCGCTTGCTGGACCAGGAAGACATCCTCTGCTGGGCCTGGTTTGAGCCAAACAAGTTTCATGCATCCGAGGTCTTCGTGTCCGTGCGGAGCCTTGTCTTGTTCGGCCTGCGCCGGAAGCGCCTCGGCAGCTACGAAACCGAACTTCCCTTGCAGGCCGTCATTGACCAGCCTGGATATGAGCATCTGCGGCAGGAAACTACGCTCTAAAGACGCGGCTGCGTTCTCAGGCTATTCTTAAAGCGGCACGGCGACGCGCTGCCAGGACAGCACTTGATACTGGCTGCTGGTAGTCGGGAAGAATGGCGGCGGATGGTCGGCCAGGCGGTTGTCATAGAAGCGGGAACAGGGAATGCCGCTCACGACATTGAGGCCGTATGCGGTGTTGAACAGGCCCCGCGTCCCGACAATGTAGGTTCCCATGTTCACCATGCGGCCGACCGGGCGGCTCGTATAATCTGCGGCGTTGTAGGTGCCGAAGGCCATGACGGCCGCGTCTACTTCGATGTTCTTGATGGCGTTGCCGGAAGCGTCGTTGTCTACGACCTGAACATTGTCCGAGACGATTCCGAATGTGCCGGCATTGGCGCGGAAATTAGCGTTGGAGGGATCGGTTTCCGGCAGCGGGTTCCCATTGCCGTCCTTCTGGCGCGGCGTGTGGTAAGTGACGCTGCCGTTGATATTGACGTTGTGGCTTGAATCGGTCGCAAGCGTCAGCGTGGCGCCGTCGGCGACTACTCCCGTTACTCCGCCGCTTGCGGGATTGGTGACCAGTGTTTGGGTCGTTGGGTCGTTGTTCTTCTGGGTCGTCGGATCGGTTTTCCCGATATTGCTGTCGGCATACACGACGCCGTTGGTAACGCCGGTGTAGGTATTGTCGGTCGTGGCAGGGCCAAAGGTTCCGCTGTTGCCATTCGCCTGCATGTAATCTACATGCACCTGGGTGGTGGGAGGGGAGGTGCTTGGCGTCATTGTGATTGTCGTCGTGTACGGGTTGTTGTTGGCGTCGGTCTGCTGGACCTGGATAATCTGCGTCGTGCTGTTATTCGGGTCTACGCTCAGGTTCATTTGCTGCACGGGGCCGTGGATGTACAGTCCGCCTGTTGCCGTGCCGCCGGAACTCGGGACCAGGACGCCGACCGGGTCCGGCCCCGCCGGGATGCCGGCGGGGGGGGTGGTGTCGGTGTCGTTGTCGGGCGGCGTCTGCCCCATAGCGGCGTACTGCTGCTTCAGGGTTCCTATCGCCGGCAGAGGGATCATCGGGACGCCTGTCTGGATTGAGCCGGACCCGCCGGCGGCGATCATGCGCCACTCGGCCTCGCTGGTGGGGGCGGAAGGGTTACCACCGTAGCTGTTGCGATACCAGTTGATGGAAGGACCGGAGACGGTGAACGCATCGCTGCCCTGGTACGTAAAAATCGGATTGACCGGCGAGCCGGCGGTGCCGTCGCTCCAAACGATGTTGTTGCGTGCGCCGGTCGGCGTGGCATTGGGTGGCGGGACGCCGTTCGAGTTGTTGGAATGGACGGGGCCGTCAAAGACGTTTGACCCGGACATCCAGAAGGCGTTCGGCGGCGTGGTGTCCAGGAAGACGGCATACTTGCCGAAGGAAGTCAGCGAAACATAAGCCTGCACGGTTTGAGAGACGCCGCCGCACAGGCCGGTGGACTGGATTAAGTACTTTTTGACGGTTTGCTGGCTGTTCGCGGCATCAGGAAATATCCAGACGGTGAATGCTGCGCTTCCCAGCGTGTAGGCGCCGCCGTAATTCGTGTCGAGGGCCGAAAGGAGAGACGCTTTGGTAAGATTAGGCGGCCCCGGCTGGTTGTGCAGCCACTGAAGCGTGTATTCCACGCCGGAATCGGCGGCATTGTAGGCGGCCGTAGACTGCGTCTGACGCCCTGCCGACTGGTCCCCATTTTCCGTCAGGTTCAGAAGCCCGCCGCCGCCGTGTGCGCCCGCAAGTACCCCGACCAGGATCAGGCTGAGGATGCCGAGCATCACCAGCATTGCCGCTGCCAGCGCCATGCCGCGCTGCCGCCTGCGACGTGTTAGGATCGGTTGGGGTGTGAGACAAAAATGATTTTGCATAATCGTTTTATGGAAACGCGATGGCGTGTCTAGTTGTGGTTTCGCTTAGTTGTGGTTTCGCAGCAGGGCGCATTTGCCGGCCAGGGCGCTGACACTGCTGCCGTCGCCGGCTTCATTGGTTTGCGTGCCTTGAAGAGAAGTCTGGTCGCCGCAGACCAGCTTGAACTCCAGCTCATACGGCATAGAGCTTGGGATGTCCGTGCCGGACGTGTTCCTGCCGATGAACTGCACGGCATCGGTAGCCGGACTGTTGTCGGCGTGTTTGGTCAAAATCAGCTTGCAGAGCTTTTGCGTGACGTAATTGACGGGGTTGTTGTAATTCGCTCCGGCGGGGCAGCGCACCGACCACAAATACTGCCCGCTGCTCGGCGAGGGATTGCCGTTCACGTCGCCTCGGTAGATGCACACAATGTCGCCGGGCGGCGGATTGATCGGCGTCCCGCCGCTGATCTGGGGCATTGTCCGGTCGTACCCGGTCGGAGCGACCGGATAAGCATTCCCGTTGCGGTCCAGCACATGGAAGCCGGCTGCCGCGGGCATCATCAGCTCCACGGCGGTATTCATGCTGTTGGGCCCGCCGGTCTGGTAGTCGTTGACGTTGCCGTCGGGCGGCAAAAAGGCCATGCCGTTGGTGTTGATCGCGGCCGTATCCGGGGGCAGGGCAAACTGGATTGCCTCGCGGGTCATGCCGGCAATATACTGCTGGCCGGTCGCGGCATCCTGGCTGGCCTGCACGGTCACACTGGTGCGCTGGACGAGGCGCTGCGATTCGACAAACAGGGTAATCGTGCCGCCGAACAGCAGGGCGACCAGCGGCAGCGCGACCATGACTTCCACGAGAGTGAACCCGCGTGAGGCGTGAGGGTGGGATGTCCGGGTTTTTGGGAATTGGTGTCTCATGATTGCTTCACTGATGCTGCATGCTGATCATCAGCGCGGAAACCGTGTAGCTGCCCGGCACAGTGCCGGTCCAGGTGATAGTGACCGTGACTTGGGCCACGGAGCCGGCGGTCTGGGCCGTGTAAGGGGCCACCGTAATCGTTCCCGTGCTGCCCAGCGGGAAGAACCCGCCCGCGCCGGTCAAATTGTCCTGGGTCGTGAAGTCATACGAGCCGCCGCCCGCGCCGCTTGCTCCGTTCTGACCGTCCACGATCTTCTGCGCGAACAGTTTTGTGAGCGCCGAATTACCGTTATAACCGCTGTCGTCAAACAGGCGGATGTAACCGGCTACCCGAAGCTGGTCCACTTTGCGCTGCGCCAGCGCCGCCGCCTGCGAGTAATTGTTGCCGTGATTTGCGCCCCGCACGGCAATCGGCAGGACCGCGCCGAACATCAGAGTCATCATCGTGAAGATGATCAGCGACAGCGTGACTTCCAGGAGTGTGAAGCCGCGCTGCCGCCTGCGGTTAAGAGACGGCTGTAGAATTGCTTGCATTGTATTCTTTGTATCGGCAGAAACTACGGCGGCGTTTAGGGTGAATTCGCGGCGGCGAGACGCGCCCGCTGGCAGCGCTGGAGTCCCTGATCCGCTTGAGCGCTTTGGAAGAGTGTCAGCACGTCGCCGTAAGACGCGGCCGCAGTCCTGTAATCTTTTTGGCCGAACGCGCAGTCTGCCCGTGCTAGGCTGCCGTGAGCGTAATTGAGCGCCAGCATGATCTCGTAGGGGTCCCGCTGAAGCTGGCCGTCGAACACGCCCCGAAGTGAGTATCTGCGCCAGACTCGCTCCGTTTCCGCGCTTATGGCCGCGCTTGATGGGCGCTGTCCGCGTCCATAGATTCGAGTGACCAGGCCAATCACTGCCGGGGAGTAGCGGCGGTCCAAATACGCATTCAGAGGCAGGCGTGTGCCGTCGTCGTCCGTGAAGAGCGGAACATCGCTGAACCATTTCGGCGGCCCGGCGGGCGCGAGAACGCAGACCGGCACGTCCCGCGCGACGGCATCTCGAATGATCCGGCGCAGCGGGTCTTCCGCCACAGCCTGCGCCGCACTGATTCCCGGCGGCGGGTACAAGCTCTGTACCCGAAGATAAGACTGCTTCAGCGAATTCAGATACCAGAAGTTGACCCACGACTGAGAGCGCGTATCATAAATCCCGTTGAGCAGGTCGCGCCGGATCAGCACGACATCGGGCCGGACGTTTTCCACCAGCTGCAGGTAAAGAACGGCGGGGGCCGCCGTGTTGTCACCGTTTTCAATCAGTATTCCATGCGGCGGCACCGAAGCCAGCAGATTACGGCCATAGTCCTCGCAGGTCCAGTTCCGGCTGAGGTCAACCCCGCGATGTCCCAGTGCTTGCAGGGGGATCAGCGCCAGGACGCAGGCCGACCCAAGCGCCGCGAAGCGAGGACGCTTGCCGGATGTCAGACGTGGCTCCAGCGCCTGCCATGCGCCCAGCAGGCCGCGCCCGGCGCACACGCTGAGGACGATGTAGCAGGGGATAAAGTAAATATAGCCATTGTAGATGTCGTAATTGACGACAAAGAGGATGTCGGCAAGAAATATCCAGGTCAGCAGCAGCGCTAAGGGCCGGTCCGGGCGTCCGCTCCACAACACGCCGAGGCCCAGTGCCGCCAGCGCGACCAGCGGCCAGGCAAGCTCCAAAGGCAGGTTCACCGCCCAGGCAGTGAGACGATCCCAAATATAGGCGGGATGCTGCTGGAACATCAAGGGCGCGAACATGCGCCCGCTCACATGGTAGTAGAAGGCATAGAGGGTTTCGGGGTCGCCCCAGTTGTATGCCGGGTGCGCCCGTGCGCGAAGGGGCAGGTAGAGATACGTCAGCAGCGGCAGCACGCCGACGCCCAGCGCCGCCAGCCATTCGCGCCGAACGGCGGCCGAGGTCAGCCGCCGCAGGCGCGGTTCCGACCAGAGGATAAAAAGGACAAAGCCGGGCAGGAAAAGCGTGTTTGTTTGATGAGAAGTCAGCGTAAAGCCGTAAGCCAGGGCCAGCAGCCGCAGGTCATGGGGGCGATGTCCGCCCGCGTTCCATCGGGCCGCGAGAAACAGCATCAGGCAGGTAAACAGCGCCGCCAGCGTGTACGTTTCGGTGATGAGCGCCTGCTGCCAGAAGGTTGAGCTGAACGCCAGCAGTCCGCCCACCGTGAGCGCCAGCGGCCACGGCAGACGGCAGGCGCGGGCCGCCCCATACAGGCAGACGACCGCGAGCGACCCAAACACGGCGCTCAGGACATTGAGCCGCCAGACAACCGAGCCGAACGGCAACAGCAGGGTCCAGGCGTGTCCCAGCAGGCAGTACAGCGGGTAGCCCGTCGGGTGGGGAATGCCCAGCGTCGCCGCCACCAGCGCCAGCTCGCCGCAGTCACCCCAATAGAGGGTCGGGCAGAGCGTTCGCAGGTAAACAAAAAATACGCCGAGCCCCAGTATCAGGGCCAGAAGGTTGTCCTGGTATCGTTTCAGAAGATCAAAAGTCATGCGCGTCCTCACCCACAGCACGGCAAAATTGCTGGGATAGACGTATTATCGGCAGAAGCGCGGCATAACAAAAGGCCTGCGAGATAACAAAAGGCCTGCGAGCAATAAGCTTAGTTCAAGCCGTGATACCATTGCTCGGTGGGCGCATAACCGCTGCCGCTGGCACCCGTAATGGAACATGTCGGCAGGGGCAAAGCGGCGCTGACCGTATAAGTGCCGCCGGAAGGGCAGATTGGCATCCGCCGGATATAGCTGCTGATGTTGGGGCCACTCACGAGCTGGTAGGTTCCGGTCGGCCCGGAGGTAGTTGGCGTCACGCCATCGATGCTGAATGTCGCTGCCGAAGGATCGGTCAATCTATTGTCCATGATGGCCTGCTGCTTGGCGCTGTCAATCTGCTTCAGGTTGGCGACGCAGGCTTTGGCGCGGGATGACTCACGGGCGGCGACAAAGTTTGGAACGGCAATTGCCAGCAGGATGCCGATGATCAAAACGACGATCATAATCTCGACCAGCGTAAAGCCGAAACGGGAGCGGAAAGACATGAATTGACCGCCTCTCGGAGAAAAAGGATGCCAGGCTTTGCCTGGCATCCCTAAGTAGTTACACAAAACGGCTGTGCCATTAATTTTACAGGCCGTGGTAGAACTTGCCGGCTGCTGTCGTGGCTGTGGCCTGAGCGTAGTTTGAGTCTGTGTCAGAGGCGCTAACTGCGGCCTTGTTGGTCGCGGTGCCTGAGATCGTGCAGTACGGGTTGTCGGAAATGGTGGGCGCGACCGCTTCGGTTCCGCCGGCCGGGCAGCTTGGCATGCTGCGGATGTAAGAGGGGGTAGCGCTGCTGCTGATCAAGCCAGTCCCCGCCGTCGTATCGAGCGTAGGCTTGACATAGTTGCTGGCATTGTACTTCAGGTCCATGCAGTACTGCTGCGTGGCGCTGTCAATCTGCTTGAGGTTGCCGACGCAGGCTTTGGCGCGGGAGGCTTCACGGGCGGAGACAAAGTTCGGGATTGCAATCGCCAGCAGGATGCCGATAATCAAAACGACAATCATAATCTCGACCAGCGTAAAGCCGGCCTTTTTGGTGTTCGGGCGGAAATTCATACGAGACTCCTTCTACGAGACAAGATGCTTACGAGATTGAGAGAGCTGTCCCTGTGACCGGCCCCGCGCTTTTGTGTTGTTGCGGGTGCCGTTCCGGGTGACACTCTAGTTATCGGCACGGCCTTCCGGCCTCGTTAGGGCGGGGCGGCAGGCACTAATACGAGTATTTTTGAAACTAGAGACCTACCTCCTTGCTTCCTCGTTCCTCGGTCGCAGGGTCCTCCCTAAAGGGAAGATGAAGAGAGTAAGCGTGAGTTTGCTTCTCTTGTTCTAATCCTCCCTTTAGGGAGGACCACAGCGAAGCGGTGCGGTAGGTCTCTTGGTAGGTCTTTTCTGTGCCGGGTTTGAAAAAACTTGCTTTTCCCTTGACAACCTCTGCTTTGCGCGTGTATACTAAGCCTGCTCCGCTCCCGGCCCTGCATTTTCGGGACAAGCGGGCGGCCTGGAACGAAGCCGTGCCAGCCGCCTCACCATTCTCTCAGCAATTTTTCAAGCAATCTCACGCGCACTGCAGCGCCCATCTACTCTGTGAAAGAGGCAAGCCGACACCGCCGTCATCCTGACGGCTCCGTGCCGCCGCTTGGCCTCTTTTTTTGCGCCTCGAATTTCTGAGGTGCGCCTCGAACGGACAGAGAAATGGAACGAACTGCAATCGAAGCGATCAAAGTCATATTGGCCGATGACGATCCGCTGATCCGTTTGGACCTGCGCCATGCGCTGGAAACGCTGGGGCTGCGGGTGCTGGGCGAGGCCGAAGACGGGCGGCAGGCACTCAGCCTCGCCCGCGCCCTGCGGCCTGATCTGCTGATTTTGGACATTATGATGCCGCAGATGGATGGGTTGGACGCCGCGCGGATTGCCCGCAGCGAAGGTCTCGGCGCGGTCATTCTGCTGACCGGGTACGCGGAAGAAGATATGATCACGCGGGCCGATGCTGCTGGGGTACTGGCGTATCTCCGCAAGCCGTTCCGCACGGAAGAACTCGGCCCGGCCATCGCCATTGCTTTGGGGCGCTACCGGGAGCGGCAGGCGCTGGAAACGGACGTGGAAGACCTAAAAGAAAAAATGGAAGCGCGAAAAGTGGTGGGCCGGGCGAAGGCGATTTTGATGGAGCGCCACCAGCTGACCGAGCGCGAGGCGTTTTACCGAATTCAGGCCCAGAGCCAGACCCTGCAAAAGCCCGCGTCCGAGATCGCGCGGGCCATCATCACCGCCAGCGAGCTGGGGATGTGAAGGAACCTCACCCCGCCTCGTTCCTCGTCGACCCTCTCCTTAGGAAAGGAGAGGGTAGGAAAAGGCCCGGAAAAGAGAAAGACCTCGGATAGCCTTCTTAGTCTTACCCTCTCCTTTCCTAAGGAGAGGGTCGACGAGGAACGAGGCGGGGTGAGGTTCACCTAAAGTTTTCGTTAAGATTGGGCTTGTATGCTTCAAAAGTGATACGGCCCGGTAAAATTATCGGGTAACATGGCGTCCGTATGCCTGATAATCAGTAAGACTAATCGCACAAGATAGAAAACACAGATCGCGAAACACACGAGGAGGAATGCACACATTGCGACTTATCATGCCCCACCCACTTTCTGACTGCTCATTGTCTTTCAAGACAGCCCTCGCCCTCGGCGTCGGACTTGCCGCCTTTGGCGGCCTGTCCGCTTCGGCACAGACCACTGCGCCTGACGCCAATGTGCCGGCGGCCCCGCCCGGACCGGCCCAGAAGCCCGCGCCCGCGCCCGGCACGGCGCTCCCCGCCCCGAACCAGCCGCCCGCCGCGCCCGCGCCGCCTGGAACCGCGACAGCGCCGGGTGCGCCCGCCGCTCCGCCGGCCGCCGCGCCGGTCAACTACAATGTTCAGTATAACGGCCTGGTTGACGGCTACTATCTGTTCAACTTCCGCAACCCCAAGAACGTCTCGGCGGGCGCGGGGGAACCTTATTACGACAACCGCCACAACGCGCCTTCGCTGTCCCTGGCCGAGCTGAATGTCTTCAAGACCGCCCGCCCGTCGGCCTTTGGGTTCAAAGCAACGCTGATTGCCGGCGACACCGCCGACCTCAACCATTTCGACTTTGAAGGCGCGAGCCGGGGTCTCGGCGAAGCGCGTTATAAGAACGTCCAGCAGCTTTACGCCACGTATGCCCTCGGCGGCGATGGGGCGGGCATTGATTTCGGCAAGTTCTACACGCCGTTCGGCTACGAAGTGACCGAGTCCAACGCCAACTACAACTATTCCCGGTCTACGGCCTATAATATCCTGCCGTTCTACCATGCCGGCGCACGCATCTACACGCCTATCCCCGGCCTGGCGGCATTGACGGCGACCTTCTATCTGGTCAACGGCGTTTACAACACGCCGACTTTGGGCGTTCAGAACGACTCCAAGCGCCTGGCGTACATGGGCCAGCTCAACTACACCGACCCGAAAGGCAAGTTCACGCTGGTTTCCGAGCTTGGCCTGGGCAAGCAGAAGCTGAACGGCACCATAGACCTGCCCGGCACCGATACCAAAGTCATCCTGAACGACAACAACTTCACGTACAATATCAATGCCAACCAATTGATCGGTTTGGACTACGAGTACGCCAAGAACACGCCCGACGGCGCGGCCAAGACCACCACCAACGGCTACGCGGTTTATTACCGGCAGGCGCTGACTCCGAAGAACGCTTTCGCCCTGCGCTTCTCCGGCTACCAAGCTAAGACCGACAACCTCGGCACAGCGCGGCCATACGACATCACCGGCACTTACGAAATCAAGCCGGCGGCCAACTTCCTAACCCGTCTGGAATACCGCCACGACCACAACAACATCAACACGTTCTTCTCCGGCAACGATGATCTCCTCAGCGGCCCTTCCAAGAAGGATCAGGACACGTTAAGCGTGTCCGGCGTGTTCACTTTCTAAAATAAAATTCTGACGTCCCGCCGCTTTCGACATTAATGTGTTACAATACATTGACAGATTACGGCGGGACTTTTTGTTACAGCACATGCTCAAATTGAGAGGAGCTTTGTTATGAAAAATTGTGATCAGATCAAACGTAGCTCGGCTTTGTTACTGAATGTATTCTTGACCCTTGCTTTAGTCTCTTGGTCATACCATCCTGTTTATTCTGCCCCATCGATATCTGACAAGGTTGTCGGACAAAGCTTAGTGGAACTCCCTGGACATATTCCGAGTGCGATCAATGGAGCACGTTCAACAGGCCATTTTAGTTCGAGTAATATGCACCTAGCACTTGTTCTGCCGTTAAAGAACACGGATAAGTTGACAGACCTTCTTCACCGACTTTACGATGTCTCTGACCCTCTCTTCGGCCACTTCACTACTCCCTCAGAATTCACTGAGCGTTTTTGCCCCTCGCAAGCAGAATATGATGCGGTAGTCGCCTATGCACACTCAAAGGGTTTTACTGTTGAGGCCACATCACCCAATCGTAGAATCCTGGATGTCTCAGCCCCGACGGAAAAAATTTAGAGCGCTTT
>JAABUX010006096.1_pt1 | contig 14533 bp, 11 predicted proteins | sample 5561851 | NCBI WGS metagenome assembly JAABUX01 (sample SAMN10711883, study PRJNA513361) | rock metagenome | isolation source: Antarctica rocks | place: Antarctica: Victoria Land, Richard Nunatak red sandstone | collected 2016-01-03 | reverse complement strand
TCGGCCACCTCGGCGGGCATCTCGCACGCCTCATTGACGCTCAAAACGGTCGGCATGGCTGACCTCCTGGACGGCGTCAAGAGCGACGCCAACCGGACTTTCGATTACTTGAATGGTGCTCTAGGCGGGGGCAGGGCCAGCGGCGGCACTGGGAATTCCTGTTCACCCCGCACGTGCAACACGAGGCGGCTGGTCACCAGCACCTTCAACGCAGGGCAGGCTTCCAGCAACTCTACGAGTTCGGGCGCTGCCGCCGCCAGCTGCTCAAAGTTGTCTAACAGGAGTAGCATGCGCTTGTTCCGCAGGGACACGATCATGCTCTCTCGCAGCAGATGGCCGCTCGCTTCGCGGATGCCCAGCGTCTGCGCGATGGTGGCGACGACCAGCCTGGGGTCGCTGATGGTCGCCAGGGGCACAAAGACCACGCCATCGGCGAACGTGGCTTGGTCCCCCATGTCCGCCGCGACCTGCACGGCCAGGCGGGTCTTACCGATTCCGCCTGGCCCTGTCAGGGTGAGGAGGCGCACGCCCTCTCGTAGCAACAGTCCGCCGGCCACAGCCACCATCTGCTCTCGGCCAATGAGCGGCGTCAGGGGGGTGGGGAGGGACGGCCATGGGGAGGTGGGATGCGGCTTGCGCGCCGCCGCCTCGAACGCAGCCCGCTGCGGCCCCTGCAACCCGAGGGCCTCGGTCAGAAGCCGTACGGTCGCCCTGTGGGGGGTGCGGCGCACGCCACGTTCGAGGACGCTGATAGCCTCCACGCTGAGGCCGGCGCGCTCCGCCAAATCTTCTTGCGAGAGAGTGGCCGCCTCACGGTGGCGCTTGAGCAATGCCCCGAAACCGCCCCGCTCCATCGTGGTCATAGGTATACGAGCCCGTCCTGACGCCAACGGCGCGCAAGCGCCTGTCGGCTCCAGCTCACATCTGCTAGGGCTATGGTAGCACATCACCCCGCCGAGTCCAAGGCATCGTCCGCTCTCCGGCTCGGCGCTCGGCGATACGGATGGTTGTACGGGTATTGTCCGTGGTCAATGCGCCGTGGACCGCATATTATAGAACACGAGGTCGCCACGGTGATGGGCGGCCACCACTATCTTGAAAGGAGTCGGCGCCATGAAGGCAGCTCATTATCGCGTTGCAGCCGTGCTTACCGTCCTGATCCTCCTTGGCGTTGGTGGAGCACCGCTGGCGCCGCATAGCATCGGTCACGCCGCGCACTTGACGGTTGCTCCGGCCCCAGCCCGCGGCGGCACGGTGATCGACGGTCTCTTCGCCGAGCCCGATCGCCTTATCCCCAACACGAGCACCCTGTGGAGTTCCGGCGCGGTCGCGCAGACCCTCTTCGCGCCCCTGTTCTACACCGACGACCAGAGTCGCCTCCAGCCCGGTCTGGCTGCGGAGATTCCCAGCCTCGCCAACGGCGACATCTCTCACGATGGCCGCACCTACATCTTTAAGCTGCGCCCGGGCCTGCAGTGGTCGGACGGCCAGCCGCTGGATGCGCGCGACGTGGACTACTCGTGGAAGACCTGGACCAACAAGGATCTCATCGTGGCCACTCGGCTCGGCCTTGACCAGATCAGCAGCGCCACCCTCTCGACCGATAACCTGAGCATTACCTTCCACCTGAAGGCGCCCTATGCTCCCTTCGTCTCCATCTGGACTGACTTGGCGTTGCCGCTGCCGGCGCACGTCCTGAGCAAGATGAGCGCGCAGGATTTGAACACCAGCGCGTTCACATTCAGTCCCACGGTCAGCAGTGGCCCGTTCATGATCGTCTCGCGCACGAAGGGTGACAGCATTGTCGAGGTGCGCAACCCCCACTACTATCAGCCGGGCCGGCCGTACCTCGACAAGCTGATCTTCCGCATGATCCCCGACCAAGTGGCGCTGACCAACGCCCTGAGCGCCCATGAGATCGACTGCGCCTGGTTCCTCAGCGTCGCTCAACTCCACACCTTGCAGCACATCGACGGCTACACACTGGTGGTCAGTCCGCACCCCGGCAGCGAGGAGGGAGTGCTCAACCTGCGCAATCCCATCTTGCAGGACGTGCGGGTACGGCAGGCGCTGGAGTATGGGCTCGACCGGTTTGCCATGGTACGGGATGTCTGGCGTGGGCTAGCCACGCCGCTGGCCTCGAATGAGCCGCCGACGATGTTCTCCTACACGCCGGGCGTCAAGCCGTATCCATTCGACCCGGCGAGGGCTGCCCGATTGCTCGACGCCGCCGGCTGGAAGCTGGGCCCGGACGGGCACCGCCACAAGGACGGCACACTACTCAGTCTGCGCTACTCGACCACCTCACGCAACGCCTGGCGGGCCCAAGACGAACTGATCGCCTTGCAGGACTTCCGGAACTTGGGCATCGACCTGCGCATCGTCAACTACCCCTCTGACACATACATCCATATCCTGTCCAACGGGGACTACGACATCGGCGAGATCCAGTTCTTCTGGGCCTACGACCCCGACGTGGCCTCGGCGAACGTGCTGCAGAGCAATCGCTGGCCGCCCCATGGGTCCAACTACAGCCACTACAGCAGCACGGCCTACGACGCATTGCTCGCGACCGAGGAGAGCGCCACCGATGTGGCGCGGCGCCGGGCGATCTTCGCCCGGATGCAGCGGCTCCTGAACCACGACCTGCCGTCACTGTGGCTGTACAGCCCTCCGACCCTGGCTGCCCACAGCAACACGCTGCACAACTATGCGCCCGCCTCCTTCAGTGGTGAGACCTGGAACACCTGGAACTGGTGGAAAGACTAACCGCTGTGCGCGGGGCACGTGAGAGAGCCGCGCTATTCCGGCCGGCCCTCTCGCACCCCCGCCTCCCCAACTGTGTCCGGATACCGCCGCGAGCGAGGATGACGTTGATGAGCACTTATATCATTCGGCGCGTCGTGCAGGCGATCCCCTTGCTCGGCGCGATCAGCGTGGCCCTCTTTGGCTTACTGCACCTGATTCCTGGCGGCCCCGAGGAGGTGGCACTTAACCCGATGATGACCGAGCAGTCCCGCCACGACATGGTGGTGCGCTTGGGCCTCGATCAACCGGCGCCGGTCCAGTACGTCAAGTGGCTGTGGGCCGCGCTGCATCTCGACTTCGGGTCGGCCTTCGCCGATGGACGCCCCGTGATCGTGGTGATCGGGGAGCGGGTACCGGCCACGCTAGAGCTCCTCGGCGCCGCTTTCGCGCTGGCCTTGCTGCTGGCCGTCCCGCTCGGCGTCATTGCCGCCGTGAAGCAATATACGCTGGTCGATCACGCACTGACCGTCGTCTCGTACCTGGGCATCTCCATGCCCGTCTTCTGGTTCGCCGAGATGCTCATCCTGGGATTGGCGATCCATCGCAGGTGGTTCCCGACCGGCGGTATGAGGACCCTGGGCGCACCGCCTTCGCTGCTGGATAGCCTACACCACCTCGTGCTCCCCGCCGTCGTGGTAGCGCTGGTCTTGATCGCCCACTGGAGCCGCTACCTGCGAGCGAGCATGCTGGAGGTACTGCACCAAGACTATCTGCGCACGGCACGGGCTAAAGGCGTGGGCTGGTGGCGCGTGATCATGCGACACGCCTTACGCAACGCGCTGATCCCGCTGGTGACCGTGGTGGCCCTCGACCTCGGCCACATCTTTGGGGGCGCGGTGATCACGGAAACGATTTTCTCCTGGCCGGGCCTGGGCCGCCTCTTCTACGATTCCCTCTCGTCCCGTGATTACCCGGTCCTGCTGGCCATGATGGTGCTCTCAGCGGTGACTGTCGTCGCCTGCAATCTCATAGCCGACCTTCTCTACACAGTCCTTGACCCCCGGATCCACTATTCATACCCATGAATCCCGTATTGTGCTGATCGCTCCGACGCGGAGTAGGCAGCACGGCTCGCCGCCCAGCCCGCGTTCTATCAAGACCACACGCCGTGGGGAACATAGATGATGACGCCGCGCCAGGAGCACGCAGTCAGTCGGGCATCGTCCGTGCCCAGCCCAGGGATCCCCGCAGCGGCGGAGGACGACCTCGCAGCGGCAGGATCACTCGGATTAGCAGCGCTCGTCGGACGGCGATTCCGCCGACACCCGCTGGCTCTCTACGGGGCGGGTATGCTGATCATCCTGGCGAGTGCGGCGATCTTGGCTCCCTGGATCGCGCCGTACAACCCCAACCGCGGCGACTTTGCGGCCTTCAACACCGCCCCTGGCTCCGCACATGTGCTCGGCGCCGATTTCGGCGGGCGTGATCTGCTCAGTCGCCTGCTCTACGGCGGGCGCGTCTCTCTGCTGATCGGGGTCACGACAATGCTGACCGCCATCAGCGTCGGCACGCTGGTAGGCTCCATCGCGGGGTACGCCGGCGGCTGGATCGATAACGCGCTCATGCGGTTGGTCGATACGGTGCTCTCGTTCCCGCTCTACCTGCTCCACTTCGTTCTCTCGGCCTTCATTGCGGGAGTCCAGGGCGCCCAGAATATCGTCGTGATCGTGCTGATCCTCGTCACCGTGAGTTGGGCCTCTATTGCCCGGCTCGTACGGGCCGCATTCCTCACCCTCAAAGAGCGCGCCTACATCCAGGCTGCGCACGCGCTCGGCATCTCACCAGCAGGGATCATCCTCCGCCACCTGCTCCCCAACGCCGTCGCGCCCATTATCGTCAATGCCACCCTCTTGGTGGGCAACGCCATCATCCTCGAATCCGTCCTGCGTTCCTTTGGCTTCGGCGTGCAGCCCCCGACCTCCAGTTGGGGTAGCTTGCTGGCCGATGGCTTGCCTTACCAGAATGAAGCGCCCTGGGAGACCGTCTACCCCGGGCTGATGATCCTGCTGACCGTCCTCAGTGTCAATCTGCTTGGTGATGGTCTGCGCGATGCGCTGGACCCCTTCAGCACCGAACAGAGTACGGCCAATCTCGGATGAGCGCGCAGAGAACAAAGTCCGGCCCGACGAGCAAGAACCGGACACACGATGAGGGAGGGTGCTCCCATTGACGACATCGCCCCGCTGCTGGAGGTCACCGGCCTGCGGACATACTTCCGTACACCCGACGGCGTCGCCAAAGCCGTCGACGGCGTGGACCTGACCCTGAAGCCGGGTCAGATGCGGAGCATTATCGGCGAGAGCGGCTGTGGCAAGAGCGTCATCGCGCTCTCGATCATGCGCCTGATCGGCGCGCCTGGCTGGATCGCGGGAGGCAGCATCCGCCTCCAGGGTAGAGATCTCCTCCACCTGCCGGAAGAGGAGATGCGCCAGATACGCGCCGGCGCTATGGCGATGATTTTCCAGGACTCCCCAGCGTCGCGCATACCGGCCGACATCGCTGGCCATACGGTCATCACAGGCGCCTCCCGGCGCCGCATGGTGAGCCAGCGCGCGGCACTTGAGCGCGAGCGGGAGGTCTGCCGGCTGGTAGGTCTCCCGCCCCTAGAGCAGCTTATCAGCATGCCAGCAGCGCGTGTGAGCGCCGACATGCGACGGCGCCTGTTGATCGCGCGCGCGCTGGCACAGCAGCCGACTCTGTTGATTGCCGACGAGCCGACTGCCGGGCTGGACGAGACGAGCCGGACCCACATCCTCACCCTGATCAAGAGCTTGCAGGCGACGGCGCATTCTGCAGTGCTGCTGATCACCCACGATCTGGGTATGGTAGCAGCGATGGCGGATGAGATCACGGTGTTGTATGCCGGCCAGGTGGTGGAGCAAGGTACGGTCGGCGCCGTTTTGACGCAACCCAAACACCCCTACACAGTGGGGCTTTTGCACTCCACCCCGATTCCGGGGCAGAGGGACCCCCGCCTCCAGGTGCTACCTGGCGGCGGATTGGACGCCGTGCGCCCACCGGCGGGGTGTCCCTTCGCGCCGCGCTGCCCGCATGTGATGGTCCTCTGTCGGGAGCAGGCGCCGCTATTAAGGGAGGTTGCTGAGGGCTCACGCGCCCGGTGCTGGCTCTACTAACGCGATGTTACAGAAACACGCTGCTCGACCCCGGGCTAGTCACAGTCTCCCGCCCGCTGCTCGTGCGCCCCTGAACACATCTCCCACCCACTGGCAACACGATTCCCACCGCGCGCTGCGTGAAGGCGTGATCCCCGGTGCAAGGCGGGCGCACAGGGCGGCGCGGAGGATGTCTGGTTCGTCTGAGAGCCGTGCTGCCTGTTTGGGTTGCGCGCGAGCCTGGGCGGCCGGAACCATGGCGTCCAGACACTCTGCCATTGAGGCCTCAAGGCCCAGTTCCTTAAGGAGCATCTCTGCTGCCGGACTCGCCACCCGAGGGCGCCAGCGCCCAGATGCAGCTGGCGTACAGGCTCAAGACCATGGTGGGCAAAGCCAAAGGGGTGCGCAAATACACCGTCGCGCCCCTCCCGGGCAACATCGCGGAGGTGCTCGGCTCCTACCAAGTCTCACTGCACGACGCACAGAGCGCTGCGGGCGAGTGGTACTTGGTCTGCCTGGCCTTCAATCTCAAGCGATTCCATACCTTGTCACAGGCGTAACGGAGCGTAACGGCGTGACACTACCCCTTTCCATCGCCTGCAGTGGCCGTGTCCCGCCCTCGCTCACGCCCCGAGTGGCCACCATCGTCGCGTCTGACCCGGTCCAGCGAGACTCGCTGACCCCGGTCACTGTCCCGTTCTCTCTGACAAGCTGCTAACCTTGTTCCAAGACTGCGCTTGGAACAAAAGGCTCCTGACGGTGCAGCACACATAGTCGATTTGTTGTCGATGTTGCGGCCTCAAGCGCCTAGAAGGTAAAGACCTTGATGATACGCAGTTGGCCGTGAACATTCTGTACGAGGGTATCCTGATGCAGCCCGTCGCCGTTGCGATCGAAGTTGTAGGTCCCCTCCGCACCGCGATAGCCTGTGACAGCCAGGAGGCCCTGGCGGATCGCCCGAGGGGCGATGCCTACCTGACGCATGACCTGCGCCAGGATGTTGAGCCCATCGTAGACGTAGGCGCTCGCGAAGTCGCCCGGCAGGTGATACCTGGCCTCGCTGGCCTTGTCGAAGGCCGCCGCCTCCGGGGACTGACCCGCCACGTAGTCGCTTGCACTGTACGTGCCGTAGAAGCCCGGGCCACCCTTCTGCAAGATGGGCGCGCTCACCAGCACCGGATTCCCGATTAGGGTCAGATGTAGGCCCACCTGCTGCATCTGGCGCACCATGAGCACATAGTCCTCCGGGAAAGCCGCTTCGCTCATCAGGCCGGTCGCGCCCGCGGTCTTAATCGCCTGTAGCTGCGCCGTCATGTCGGCGGCCTGATTGGGGTAGGACTGATCGGCCACCGGCGTGACGCCGAGGGCGTGCAGGTCCGCCAGTTGGGCTGCCTCGGCGCCTGTGCCAGCGGTGTCGTTCGCATGGATCAAGGCTATCTTGGTCAGATGCAACGTAACGACCGCGAACGCCGTGAGGACCTGCGCTTCGACGGTTTGGTTCGGCCGGGTGCGAAAGACCCAGGGATCGCCCTCATGGGTCAGGATAGGCGCCTGGCCCCCGATGATCATCGGGATGCCTGCGTGCTTGATGGCGGGCGTCAGCGCCTGGATCTCCTTGCTGAGATTCGGCCCCAGGATTGCGCTGACGTGGTTGGCCTGGACCAGCCGCTCTAAGGCCGCCAACGCGCCACGGTTGGTGGACTGGTCGTCCGCGACGACGAGCGTGAGGGGGTGACCGTTGATGCCGCCCTGGGCATTGATCTGGGCGAGGGCTAGCTTGGCGCCGGCCATCTGGTAGGTCGCCGGCCCTCCAGGGTTCGCACGGGCACCCGTCAACGGGACGAGCGCGCCGATATAGATCGGGCTAGCGGCTTGGCTTGCGGTCAAGCCGTGAGCGCTCACTGGAGTGGCTAAAGAGATCGTCAGGACGAGCATCACGGCTATCATGGCCGCGGATGCACGGTGTCGTGCGTTCATAGTCGGTTCCTCCCTGTGGTGCTACAGCGGTTTAACGCGGACGCGCGTCGCCTGTGCTGTACCTGTCACCGAAAAGCCCACCGATCCATCCGGATTGATAAAGTCGGTGGTGAACGTCGCGCTGTAGGCGCCGTCTGTCTCGTCGAGCGTGATGCGCTCCCTGTCAACCCCCATGCCCGTGTAATGGCCTTTGATGTCGGTATACAGTTGCACGATCGTCGCAGCGAACGTGCGGTCTCCGCTGTAAATCCACGTGCCTTGTCCCGCCGTGGCCGGGAATGGGGGCAGCATTTCGCCTTGCCGTGACCGAATGACGACGCCACCACGGCTATAGCTGTAGAGATCCTTGAATGGTGGAGGGGCGCCGGTGCCCGCGACAGTCACGGTGGCCAGCCAGGAGCCGTCTAGCCCGGCCACATCATCGCTGGCATCATCGGCCCGTGCCGGCAGCGAGCCGTGCAATGCGGTAAGAGCGCCCGCAGCGCCGACAGCGGCGGCCCCTGCGAGGATCTGGCGCCGAGCGAGTCGTTGGTTTGCCATGTCTTGTGCCTCCTTCAACTATCACCTGTGCTGTAGTGATCACCCACCAACACGATCAGCCTGCTCGCCAGTCCGGACCGCAACTGGCGCGCTATCCGTCGAGCGTTCGTCGGTGATGGTCGTTGCCTTCACGCCAGGCGTCTGGTGAAACCTGGCCCGTGCTCTACACTACAGCCGTGGTGTGCCCCTGACCACGGACAAGGCCCGTACGAACACCCGTACAACTGTGGTGTGCCCGTTTGTAAGCCCAACAGGTGAGGTGCTACCATAGCCGTAGCATGAACGGCCACACATCGGGGCTTAGACATCTGATCGCCCGGCGGCTGGGACGGGATGCACAGGCGGCATGATGACCAAGGAGCACGTTGCCGACCCAAGCACGGACCATGACATGACAGCGTGACCGACGGTCGACGAGGGTGTCGCCGAGTGGAACGGTGGCGTGCGCGCCGCTAAATGAACTATCCGTACCCGCTCCAGACCGAGCCAAACGAGCCGCCCCCACAGAGCAACATAGTGGTGGCCGAAAGAGCGTCGTGGCTACGGTCGTAGTAGGCGTCGATTGTGTCTCTCCACGCCGTTTTTTCGGCTATGGTATGTTTCCAATCGGGGAGAGATCATTTGGCTGAGTTTGCCCGCTCCACATCGCGGCACGCGATACCCGAGAGAGCAGCCCTATGTTTAGCACTTCGTCCCAGCGGTACAGATCGTCACTAGTGGTGTACATGCCACAAGCCGCATTGGGGAAGGCCAAATCGAGATCAGCCCCTGCCACGCCCAGACTGTCATGCGCAATCGCTCGGTGCAGTAGCTGTCAGATTGGGGTGGTCGTGCCCTATGTGCCGCATCTGCAACGGACCAAAGATGCTTTTCTGCATGAACACCGCAAAGGGTTCACTCGACACTTTGGCGATAATGAGCCTCGGGACGACGTACCCTGTCTTGGCCGAGAAGCACATCCGCACGTTCAATACGGATCGCCAGCCCCCGGACATCACGCCAAAAAGGCGGTGCAAAAACGAGCTATGCGCGCATCACTGACGACCGCACCCTGCCGTTACCAAGGCAACATCCCAACGCCGCTGGGTGTAAGCCGTCCATGCATGCCTATACACGGAACAGCATGATCATCCGTTGGCGTGAGTGGTTATTGAATCCTCACGGCGGCCGCGAGTGGCTCGGCTAGACGCGGCGATGCCGCTCACCCGGCGGTCGCTCTTCCCCTATGCCGATAAGTTGACGAACGGCTGTCAATCCGTTCATGGTGCGCCTTCACGGCGGGTCATGAAAGCGTTGCGCCGATGTCATTCAAGGCATCGTGATGGGGCGCGGCGCAACTATTTCACCGTTCGAGATGAAGGCACATTATGAACGGATCGGCAGGCATTCACCACCTCGTAGGCAAAGGGGAAAAGCGACTGCTGTGTGAGTGACATCATCGTGCTTGCCCGAGCCGGTTCTTGGCCGCCGTGACGATCCGATGACCACTCACGCCAACGGATGATCATGCATCTCAGCGTATAGGCATGTGAGGACAGCACGTATCTACCAGCGTCGAAAGAGGTAGCATGGTGACCCACAGAACGCAGGATGTGGCCGTGAGCGATGCGCGCATAGCTCGCGCAACCCAGGCTCATGTCTTGTGCGGGCGCTGTCCTCCTAACCAGAATTGGCTGTTAGCGGCAGGGTACGGCGCGCGTTGGCTATTGGCCCCATCCAATAGACGGAGGGGGCGAATAGGGGTCTCAACATTTAAGCCGGGATAATCCCCGCTAACAAGCGTCACTTCCGTCAGCATGGGGCCGGCCAACTGCCAGCAACATCGACTCGTCGTAGAACACTCGTCGCAGAATCATGGTTCTACGAGGAGAAGGGCTCCAAACAGGACTGGCCAGGGCCTTCAAGGGCCAGAATCCCGGCAAGTTCGGCCCCAAAACTTGTCGCGGAACGATCAACGGACCCAAGTAACCCCGTGTTACAGTGATCGACGCGCCGCTTAGCGGGAATTTCCCCGGAAATGTTGTAGCGAGGCCGAATAGCCAACACAGGGATCTATCATCGGGTGATACAGCGCACTTGATCGGCACAGGCGGCGTGTTTCTCACCGTCCACGATCACGGTGCGGCGGCTCGCCCGTCCGCCGTCATGGGGGGGAGGCCTACCGTGGCCACATGGCAGGCGGCCATGTGACCGGGGCACAGAGGAGAGGGCGCAGGCGCGGCGTGATCATGCTGCACTCCTGGACGGCGTAGGGGCAGCGGGCACGGAAGCGACACCCCTCGCCGGGGTCGACGACGCGCGGCGGCTCGCCCGTGTCGCCCTCCGGTCCCGCTGACTGTGGCGCGCGTGGGTCGGGAACCGCCGACAAGAGCAACTGCGTATAGGGATGCTTGGGCCGCGAGGGCGGTGCCAGGCCTGATCGGGGCGCTGTCAATAATCAGGTCGCGCGCGCCGATGACGCGGCGGCGGATGGCGTCTGTGACGACGAGCACGAAGAGGGTCTCGCACGGCGGGGCACCCGCCCGCGCCGCGCGCGTCCACTGCTGCGAGGGGCAGGGCACCCAGGGCGTGCCGTCGTCACGGGCCGGCAGGCCGCACGCGAACACCAAGGCCGGCCAGGCGCGCAGCCAGTCCGTCAAGGCCCGCGGCGAGAGCCGCCAGAGCGTGCGCAGCAGCGCGATCAGCAGCAGCGCGATCAACAGCAGCGCGATCAGCAGCAGCGACTCCTCGCTGTAGCGGCGCGGGGCGCCGCCCGGCCCCGTCGGCAAGGGCGGGGGGCAGCGGTGCGGGGCCTGCCGCACCGCCAGGCAGCACAGCGCGCGCAGGTGTAGGCGCGTCACGAGCGCGAGCGCGTCGATGGGCCGCGCCGCGTTTAGCCACCGCGCGCTGGTATGCTGGGGGCGGGACTGGGGCCGTGGGCGTATACGGGACCGGGACCATAGGCTCACCTCCTTGGGCGCGGGGACCAGCCGCGCTCTCTGAGGTTAGCCTACCGCATCCTCGATGGCGTTAGGAAACGCCCTCTTCAGGTTCAAGAAGGAGGAGATCGGATGTCAGCCCTTACGACGGAGCTTGCCGAGATTTTGCGCACGGTTCTGCGACCCGGCGACTTCTATGCCACGGGGACGACCGACGTCTACGCGCCGGGTTTGGAGGTGGAGGGTGTCGGCGTCATCGCCCTACCGCTCCTGCCATCCCAAGCTGCACAGCTTATCGCCGTGGCCGACCGTGCTCCGTATGGTCGCGGGGAGGACACCGTGGTCGACACTGAGGTACGGCGGGTGTGGCAGATCAGAGCGGATCAGGTCCGTCTTCAGGGCCGCCACTGGGGACGAAGCCTCGATGCCATTGTGGCGCGCGCCGCCGAGGGGCTGGGCGTGAGTGGTCCGGTGGAGGCAGAGCTCTATAAGCTCCTCGTGTACGATCAGGGCAGCTTCTTCGTCAGCCATCGCGATACCGAGAAAGCGCCCGGCATGTTCGCCACGCTGATCATCGTCCTGCCCTCTCTCTATACGGGCGGCGAGCTCGTCCTGCGGCACAAGGACCGCGACGTGACGCTGGATTTGCGGTGCTCAGATCCGTCGGACGTGTCCTTCGCCGCCTTTTATGCGGACTGTCTGCATGAGGTACGTCCCGTCACCTCGGGGTGCCGGCTGACGCTCGTCTATAACCTGCTGCGGCGCGGTGACGACCGCCACGGAGCAAACCACGCGCCCCAGCCGCCGAGCTACGAGAGCGAGCAGGCCCGTAGTGCGATGGTGCTACGGCGGTGGGCGGAGAGCAAGGGATTGTCCGACGATGACTCGCCCGAGAAGCTGATCTACCCGCTTGAGCACGTCTACACACCGGCGGAACTCTCGTTCGCCGCCCTCAAAGGGGCTGATGCCGCCGTGTCGGCGGTGCTTGCCGCGGCCGCGCACGAAGCGGACTGCGCTATGCATCTGGCACTGGTGTCTATCGAGGAAAGTGGCGCCGCCGAGCATACCGACGACGACCCCGCGCGCTGGCGCGGACGGTCCGATGAGGAGGACGACGCGTACGAGATCGTCGAGGTGTCCGAGCGCACGGCGACCCTGTCCACCTGGCGTCGTCCAGATGGTGGCCAGATGGAGTTGGGCGCCCTGCCCTTCGAGGACGATGAGCTGTGCCCGCCCGATGCCCTGGCGACGATGGAACCCGACGAGCTGTACTTTGAGGAGGCGACCGGCAACGAGGGCGCCTCGTTCGCGCGCACGTACCGTCGCGCCGCGTTGGTGCTCTGGCTGCGGCGGCGCTGGCTCGCGGTCCTGGCACAGGCCGGTTTGCGGACGACCTTACCCTATCTCGCCGCGTTGGCCAGGCGGTGGGAGGAGAGCGATGAAGACTCCGCGCCGGCTGTATGGCGGCAGGCGCACGAGCTTTCCCGGCATATGCTGCGTCAGTGGCCGCGGCCGCACCGGTATTCCTACCAGCACGGGTCACCGGGCGATGCCGCAACCATGCTGGGGTTGGTGACCCGTCTGCGTGACGCGGATAACATCGACGCCTTTCTGGCCACTCTCACCGCGGCGGGGGTGTACGGGAAGGATGACAATGAGGCGCTGCTCCTGGCCACACGACTCTTACGGCCGGAGCGGACAGCCGCATTACTCGAGCGGATCATGGCCGCCAATGCGCCAGAAGCGCTCGGCGCGTGCGCCGACGTGCTGGCCCGCGCCGCGGCCGCGGCGTCCGCCGACGGCGGCACGCTGGACCTACGACCCGCCGCTAGCACCTTCATAGCGCGTCTGCCGGGCGACCCGGAACGCGCGCCCGATCCCGCAGCCATGTGGCGAGCCCAGATCGTCGACGCGGCCATCGTCGTCGATACGCTCACCGCCGTGGGAGGCATCGACGCGAGCCTGGCGGACGCCGTGGCCGACTACATGCTGGCGTGGCCCAAGACGTACGATGTGGACGCGATCCTCATCCCCGCGCTGCTCAGCCTGAACGAACAGGCAGGCAACCGGAACCTGCCGGCCGTTCGTCGTTTGCGCCGCGTCTGCGTGGAGCACCTGCGATCACGCATCGCCCAACCTCTGGAGCCGCCGCGTGACTGGACGCGGGCGAGCACACTCACCTGTCGCTGCCCGCGCTGCACGTTGCTCAGCCAGTTCCTGGCCGATCCCAGCCGAGAGACGTGGACCTTCAAGGCCGCCGAATCCGACCGTCAGCACGTGGAGGGGTCGATTAGAGCAAACAGGTGTGATCTCGATGTCATCACCGCGCGTAAGGGCCGCCCCTACTCGCTGGTATGCACCAAGAACCAAGCCAGCTATGACAGGCGCGCGAAGCAGCGCACGACTGATCTCGACGCCTTGGCACGGCTTGAGGAATGACCGATGCTCCTGCACCCGGAAGGCGCTGGCCGCCAGCAAGGTCGATTGGATGCGGGGCGAGGCCAGCGCCGCCATGCGGCTGACACCCGCGGCGAAGGCCCCGGTGCTCAGGCAGGTCGCCGAGAGTGCCGCGCAACAGGCGAGCGTGGCGGCGCGGCGCATGGCCATCCTGCGCAAGCGGGAGCGCCTCGAGGTGCTGCTGATTGATGGCGACATCATGTGACTGGACGCGAAGCGTTGTTCAAGTGCCGGAGGAGTCATGGGAGTAGGTGCGTTCGGTTGTTAAGGAAGTTTACGGTTGCGCTACACCGCGAGGAACGGTCGAGGCAACAGCAGGAACGGATAGATAGAAGATGGTTTGTGCTGGCCGAAAACCACGTCCGAACGACCAGTACCGCTGGTCAAGGGGGGCGGTGCTGGCCGACATGCGCAGGCGCATGCTGGCTAGCCTCCCAACTGACGTCTATTGAGGCGCGCCACAGAGGGTTTGGGTAGCGCACGCGGTGTTCAACAAAGGACGACGCCAGCCTGCACTCAACCGCCGTGTTCGAACACGGAAGAGGACGGAGATAGTTGCATGTGCAATATGCGTGGACTCGGCCACATGACCGTGGCTCTTCCGCAGGTTCCGTGAATTGGGACAGACGTGGGATCTATACTGAAGGGAAAGACGTCTTTCAACCGCTAGATTGCTAATCGTATGCCTTGTCCCACCGCTCATCCTATCCTTCCGTTTGT
>JAABUX010006094.1_pt1 | contig 14536 bp, 12 predicted proteins | sample 5561851 | NCBI WGS metagenome assembly JAABUX01 (sample SAMN10711883, study PRJNA513361) | rock metagenome | isolation source: Antarctica rocks | place: Antarctica: Victoria Land, Richard Nunatak red sandstone | collected 2016-01-03 | reverse complement strand
ACTATTATAAACCCTATAAAGTATCTTATAAATAAGGATATTATATAGTATTATATATCACTTAATCTTTAAAGCTACTAATAGAGGGTTTATATAAGTAATATTAAGGAGTATTTAAAAGTAGAGTAAGTATATATAATTTATTACTTATTAGCTAGTAGTAATATTATTCTTATAATAAAGATAGGCTTTAAGAAGAGTTTAATCTTTTACTTATTACCTCTTCTTAAAGAAGATAGTATTACTATTATTATCTATCCTCTAAGTACCTTAAAGCTTAATTAGTATACTAAAATTTCTTAATTACTTATAGTAAAGCCTTTTATCCTTAATAATAATATTAATAAGATAAATAATCTATATAATATTATTAATAGTTACTATATATATATACTTATTAACCTAGAGATTTTTATTACTAACTTAGACTTCTACACAACAAGAATCCGTCCGCTAAGGCCTAGAACCCCACCAAAATCTGTATATACATCTCCCTAAATTACATAAGTTAATCAATATCCCGTCATTACTCCATCAATAACGACCTGTAGCCGTTTTGGCATGGTATCGATACGCTCATTAATAAACCGTTTTGAGACGTTATCCCACCCCTCATCCATGATTGCCCGCATGGTAGCGTCGTCATGATGGAGAACTTTACGGAGTGCTTGCTTTGGAGCCTGCCAGCAGTTCTTAATTGGAGCAAGATCTGGAGAATAAGGGCAATTAAAGTAGTATTTCAGGCCGTTTTCATCCTTCCATCTCCGTACGATATTTATCGTAGTACCTCCGCCACGGCCTGAGTCTCCGTCTTCCTCCAGTATAGATGGGTCAATACGTCCACGTTGGACCCCTTGAATCCATGGTTTCACGACTGGTTCCAGTATATCGTCACGATAATAGCGTAGTGTCATAGAGCCGTTTGAATTACCGCAGTAGGTCTGACTTGAAATTATGTCCTACCGCAGCCCACGTATGAAGACGTTTTTTATCCGTAGATTTCACCTTTTCCTGCTTCGGATCACCCTCTTGTATGCAGTCCTGACGGTATCGTTGACCAGGCTTTCGTATAATACGGAGCTTGCCTTGCGGTCCGTATCCATAATGACACTCATCACTAAATCGGATATGGTGCCAGTCGTCAGAATTTGGGTACCGTGGGAGCCAGTATTCAGCGTATTCTTTACGTCTCTTCTTTGTCTTTTCGTTACACCAGCCCTTTTTACAGGCGATACACTTGTGGTAATCCATTGTGCCCATTTGATTTCGAATCGTATTGGCCGATACATCAAGGCCGGCCTCGTATCCTAATTGCTCCCACGTGAGAGCTCGTGCACAGAATCCGTCTACCTCGAGAATCCGCTCCATTTGCCGTACATCTTCAGCTGTAACCTTGCTCATTTTCCCCCGTTTCTCCTCGATCTTAGGATTATGGACACTTCTTCTCGAGCTCGTGGCGTCACAAATATCAATAACGGACTGATTAGGTACGTGGCGGGTATCTGAGATCGATTGGAACGTCATAGAATGATTAAAACGGTCTGAACATATTGCTTTTCGCCTAGGGGTATCGTATTCATGATTAGGCGATGAGGGAGGTATAATCGTTGATAATTTGAAGAGGTTTCTTTTTTTTTAATTATAGAAAAGTAGAGTATATTCTAATACTAACATCTAATATAACGTTTATCCTTATACTTATTAAAATCAAAATTATACCTTTTAATATCTCTATTACTGACTGACTGGCCCGATCGGCAAACCGGGAACCCGCTTAGATTTTTTTAGACTGCAAGATCTACATAACCCGCATGCTTTTACAACCCTTTATTGCAATCTTCCATTACATTGCGCATATTAATGAGTTTTGCCAACGCAATTACTTGAAGCCTAGTAAGGACCGTAGCACTTGCGCGCACATGATTAATAGGATATCTGCGTATCTAATTGAATTTAACAACCCTATCAACACATCGTGTTTGTTGAACAGACCTATGGTGTTCATTGAACGTGTAGCTATTACTTGCAGCGTTCCATTCATGTCGTCGCATGACTCTAGTAATTTGCGACGGCAGTACTCCCTTCAACGAAACCCTTGTCCTAGTGTTCCACATCGCTCCCACTGTCGATAAGGTCGTCGTTGTCCAGTCCTTCTTCCTCACCCTTGCCACGATCCTCGACATTCGAATTATCTATAGGGGCCTGTACTATCTTGTATAGTGCCATTCGCGCTCCTTGCCTATCATGTATCGCTATCTCTATTTTAGAGGATTTGTTCACGAGTTTGATCGTTTGCGTTACTTTCTTTTGACCAACGCGACTGACCCTCTTTATGCCTTGCACTTCATCTGTAACCATCCATTGAGTGTCGAAGAGGACGACATGTTGGGCGGCTGTCAGATTGTGACCTTCTTTTAACAATGCGAAGTTTCCGACAATGACTTGGGGTATCTCATCTGTCCACGAACTCTTACGGTCATCTTCGCCCTCCTGAAAGTGAACGATAATATCATTCACGCGTGATTTGGGCATAGCCCCGCTAATCAGAGCGACTGGTTTCTTCCATAACAAGCGGATTGCCTTCAAAGACGTTAGTATAGGCTTCGTTACCACGGTCTTCACTTGCAACGTAGTGCGCTCTCGGATCGACTCACCCAGTAAACAATAAGAGATGGCACCGGCCCCATCACTAGAACCACGAGCTTCGGTTCCTCTTTCCAGAAATGATTGGCGAGGATCCACATTGCTCGCATTTTGACGCAGTTCCCTATTCCAGCGAGTTGCGCAATCGCTTCCTCGTAGGGTGAGTCCTTTCGTTCCAGCTCGTACAGCTTGCCTTTCTTGATCTTAATCCATCGATTAGCTTGTATTTCCTGCAGCGTGTATGTAAGGTCCTTCGTCCCCTCATTGAGTGCCAGCTCGGGGAATGATGACAGAATCCTGGCGCGACGTGCGGCCTGCAGCCACGTGTTCACTGCTATCGCCGGTGTAGTGATCTTCTTCCCTTGGTCGAATAATTCGAGACTTTTCTGGAAGGTTCCCCTGAGTTGTCGAGTCATCTCGTCGAATGCTCCGTCGAATATAGGCCGGTATCGCTCCGGGGAGTCCAAAAGGCAGTCGAAGTGGTAGTTCGCGGGGATGAGAACCATGTCATAGCCGAAAAAGGTCGATTCTGACATACGTTGCAGCCAGAGTGTTTGGACAACAGTAGTTAGACTCTTCCCATGCTCCGTACGCGCCTCTTTGTTATCGGTCTTTGCTATTATGGCCTTGACGAGGCTCTCGTGCTTCTTGCCCAGCTCAATGAGTGCTTGTTTCGTGCAGAACTTCAGCTTCTGTCGCTGATCGTGCATACGAGGGTAGCCTGTTGTCTTCGGAGGCGTTATCCATGTCTTGTCCTGAATCGTGTTTATCCAGCCTGCCATGTGTCCTGGTGATGATTCGAACGGAGTGCCGCTAATAAGGATCTTTCGAGGTATCTGACCTGGCATGCTGTCGTTGATTTGCCGAAGCCTGCTAATAATGCCGGCGCCCTCGTTGTGTTCCCGATGCACTTCGTCCACTATGATCCGGCCCCACCCTATAGGCCACGGGTCATAACGCTCAAGTTTGGTCTTCTTCCTGCCAAGCCATACCGCCTGGTGAAATGTTGATAACTCCTTGACGACTTGGCCCGCATATGAACCTGATGTTGTAAAGCAAAGGAGCATCGACCGGTCGTTATCTACGCCGAAAAATGGAGCTTTGTTTGCCATTGTCAGACTGTCGCGGTCCTGTTGGCTTAGTTTTAGTGCAAGTTTTTTCATTTTGGCATCAGAATAAGCCTGACGGAATTTCCATTCGCAACCTTTCGCCTCCGTGTCTAGGTACTTTGTGGCGTGTTCCAACCAGTGGGACATCAAACCTGCGGGTGAAAGGATGAGGTTGGGGCCGTAGCTCGGCGCTAGCTTTTTCGATACTCCAGAGTCGATACACGTGCATTGTATACCGTAGGGGTTATTGGATGGGCACCGTGCGTTGGGTGGCTGTGGTTTCTGCGCTGTTCCCTCTTCAAGATGTAGATCATACCTCTTCTGTTCTCTGGCCTCTTTAACGCTTTTTCGGCTCAAGACGAGTACCCTATTCAAGGCGACTACCGCGAGAGCTTCTACGGTCTGTAGCCCTTGTTAGCTATCCGTCCCACATATAGCGGTGGGCGATATCACCTTTCCAAGTCCTGGGTCATCCGCCAGGTAACCGCCATTCTGGAAGATTTCGAATTCGGTTATGACGAAGACGCCAAAAATCTGGAATGGGTAGAGTGCTATATTCATGCCATAAATTTGGACCTTGCGGTCTGTCTGACGGTCTTGCACGGTGTCCAGAAGAAAAAGCTCGCAGGTGTCGTCCCATCTTCTATCGTTCCGATATAGATGTTCCGTCGCCCCGCTTGGCCATGACTTTAACAAATCCCTGTGGTTCGTTAGCTCCAGTGCATGCGATTTTAGTACATGACTTACTCCCTCGCAACATCATCCGGGTCGCCCCTGACGTTTTCTTCTCTGTCTATAGTGTTTTCATCCTTGCCTCGCACCTTTGAATGGTCGTCGACATCCAGTATATTGCGGGCCGCCTTTTTGCGTTGGGCAATCTTGTCATCAGACGCTGCCTTAGCGGCTTCAAAGCCTTGACGAATTCGATTGATCAGCGCCAAGTCAACGTCAGGTGTCTGTGGCTTTGCCTTCCCTCCCATCGCCGTTGACCCCAGGTGACCTGATCCCGCCTGATTCGCCGTTCCGTCCTCTTCCATCAGCTCGATCGCGTTTTCCCGCGTAGTCCCGCTCTCCTTGTTTCCACTACTCTCATGCTTGTAATCGATCATAGCCTGGCCCTCGGTCTTTTTGGCGGGCCCAGTAGAGCTTCCCTGGCCAGGAGTCGTGTATGAGATGAGGGATGGCAGCGACTTTGCGGTTGTTGGATGTTCTGATTTGATAACGGCCTGGCTTTTGGTCTCCTCTGCGGGCCCACTGGGGCTCTTTGGCTCTGGAGACCTGTTTCGACCTTCACATCCTATCGCTTCGACGTTACGACCCAGCAGTTGGCCAACAGGCTCATGTAGGGGGGTTGGTGGCAAAGACGTTGCGTGTGCTGGAGCTTGGGCTCTGTGTACAAGCGAAGACGTAAGGGACCCGTACGCCTCTGGCATTCCGTCTTCTTGTGACATTTCGACATCCCCGTCGTCATCCCAGTTGGTTGAGTCAATAAGAAGGGTTCTATCGCCATCGCCGAGGATGCCCCTGCGTAGTCGACGATTCTTGGACCGCTTTGTCTGTAAGGGTGGCTCACTAGATCCGCTTTCGGAACCTGTTGACCAGTTAATTATTAATGCGGGATTGTTATAAGGTCACTTTCGCTTACCCTGTCCACTATATTTGACACCTGTCTCCCGTTGTCGTTTTGGAGTCTGTGTTTTCCTGGCGTTAGGATTGTCTGGTGTCCCTAAGAGTTAGCCCCCACCTTAATCCTGTACTAATGATTGAGATAGGAGATTAATCAATAATTCACTTACCTAATGACCGGATTGGGTCCTTTCGCCGCCAATCTTGCTCCAGACCTGGAGGCTCATTCCCGGACACGATCTCGAATATGGCGTTAATATTCCTGCCTTCGACAACATCTTGTAGTGCTGCGCGAAGTTGGCGATCTCGGAGTAATCTAGTTGGCTTTTCGTTCTCTGGGTACTTGAACAATAACTCCACTGGTTGCGAAGGTTCAAATCCGAAGTCCTCTCTCCAGCAGGCAACGAATATATCAATCGTCATTCCTGCCACTGCGTTTGTTGGTTCTAAGGGAGGGTTTGCCGATGAGGCAATGTCGTTGAGAAGTATCTTGGCGGTGACGCCATTCCACTTCGCTTTCACATTGCAGACACCTGGATGCGAGTCTTGCACGGCCGGATGGTTTGCCCGCTCAATTGACGCTGGGTACGTTGGCATGTTGCCGTCCGCCGATAGTCGGTCCGATTTTTTGTGAGGTGATGATTCCGCTGGCTGTGATGCTCTTCTCCTACTATTATAGGCAACCCGTTGTATCACTGTATATAACGCGTTCCTAATGCCCTCATCGTCTAGCCCGCCGAAAAGGGGTGGAGTATGCTCTTGGTATTGCCGGCCCAGTTTAGTAATGAAACCTTGTGCACTGTCCTTAGCTGAAGTGCTTTTGAGGCCTTGAATACCCTCTTCCTTCAACCACTGAATTGCGTCTTGTCTGACTGCCTCCCAATCCTTCTCCGTCGTACTAGTCTTCTGATACAGCTCCGTAAGATTCTTGAAATCAGGGTCTGTTTCATCTGCATAGTACTCGTTGTATTTCGTTGGCGGCATGCTCGCGTTGGGTTTGATGTTATGGTGTGGGCGACGCAGATATCACAGCGATACGGTGATTGTAGCCCAGCTATTGATGGTAAACGTGGTCGTAGCCTCTAGCCTATAGCTCATATCAGTCAACGATGGTGGTGACCAAACGAGGTCTTTCACCCTTGGTATGCACTCACGATCAACTCATCATCGTCGCCTTTAACGTTGGAGTCCAACGTTCACCATACAGTGGCTGGTCGAAAAGGCAGCTAAATACGTAAATAATCTGATTGGTCAAGGTTATGACAAGGCACCTGGCGTGTACAGTGACTGGAGTGATGGAGTGCAGCTCATGGTTGGTGAGGTAGACGATGTGTAGCAGATGCGGGATGAAACGCCGTGAAAAGTATTGACCCGACGTACGTATGACGCGTCACGTTGTATCGCGTATGTCAGGATAGGTTGAAAAGCTCCTTCGATCGGTTTCTACTTCTGTACTGATAGATAGAATAGCTCGCACCGGGTGAGGGTGGGCAAAATTTACGTGTTGCTTTACTTGTATCACTGGCTCCTAAGGAACGGGGCCTGTAGAAATGCATTCAGTTGGCTCATGGAACTGATTACTGTCTCGTGCTTTAATTACTCACCGGTTCATTGGACCACGAAAGGTTCACCGAACCTGCCATCCCACTTGTAACTAATCATCACTATCATTGGTTCGTGTTAGTATTTCCGCTTCCTTGACCAGTGCCCCCAGCATCGCCATGCCCTTCGGTAGCATTGGCATCAGGCAGTGTGCCCGTATCGTTGCCCCCTGCCTCGACGTCTTGAACTCCGCCAATATCATCTTCGCCGTTGTCCAATTCGATGTCGTGGTCATGCAGTCCGAACCCGAGTGCTGGTAGTTCCGCGTCATATTGGGCGTATCCTCCTTGTTCGACGATGAGATGGTATAAGTGGTCATAGGAGTATCGCTTGCGTTTATGCTCGCTGATTAGAATGCCGCTGTGCCGGTTGGTGATGATTGCTAAGGCGTCGCCTGCTCGAGATACACCGGTGAGGAGGCGGGGGTTGAAGGACATGAAGCCGAGTTTGGTGGATCCTACTATGCAAAGGATCACGACAGACTTCTCCTCGCCTAGGTAGCCATCGATCGTCCCTGCGTCTACCCCGTGCAATTCCGATCTTAGCGCCAAAGCTCGTTTGGTAAGGTTGACTTGTGCGATATATCCTGCGAGTATAAGAATATCCTTGGCCTTGATACCCTGTGCGATGTATTGCTGGCAGAGCTTAATGGCAACTTGTAGCTCACGCTCGTTTTGACTGGATGAAGAGAAGCCCATTCGATTGGACACACCGGCGGTACTAACGAAGACGATGGGTGAAGTGCGACCGAACAACTCCTGGTGGGCTCCAATGGCCGCGGTAGTATTGGGTCGATCAGCCTCGTCGACCGTTGACACGACAAAACCTTTGTACCAAATCTTCGATATGATATCGCAGATCGCGGGGATTGTCCGATGCTGCTGTGTCAAGTCGTGTCTAGGGTAGTCCAAGCCCACCAAGCGTTTATACAGACTCTTGTTAGTCTGCACGGCGAAAGGATTGCGCGCCACCTCCTGGCCTTGGGGCGGTAGCTGCTCATCGTCTCCGGATAGATGTACACTATTTTCGCACCCTGCCAGAGCAATGAACAAATCCCCGTTTTCTGCTCTACCAGCTTCCTGAACGATTACGTGATCGCCCTTGAAGAACTCCTTGATGATCGTGCTGCCTGAGTTTACGATGGTTGTAGAAACGACAGCGACATCATTCGTGAGAATGTCCTCGGATAGTAGGCGTTCGAGTGCTCTAAATGTGCTGGAACCCTTAATGTCATCGACATATATACCCATTTCAGCCTCGAAGAACATCTCGCGAAAGCAGATGCAGAGTTTCTCGCGGTAAGTGAGACCACCAGCTTCTGCTAGTTTGCGTTGGGTATTTTCTTTCACTACTTGTTGGAATTCCATGGCTTTCTGGGAAGTGGCGCCGTCCCATACAGGCCCCACCCCAGGCTCGTATTCGTCAGAATGAACAGAGTCGTTTTTAGGGTTATCCTCCAATCCTTCTTTGCTATTGCCATTGTGTGATCCGCTCGCCTCGGCAGTGTTGTCATCTTGTGGTCCGCTCGCATCAGAAATGTTCTTGTTTGGAGCCAAGTTGGTGTTCGGGTCGGGTCGAACAAGAACGTCGGCGATTTGCAGCAACAGGGTACCGAAGCTTGCGTTGTGAAGAATATATCGGTGATCCGAAACGCCCCATGGTCTCTCTTTGGCTTGATTTACCATGGTTGTCGCAACCCGATCGTATATAGATTGAGGGAGCACAGATGTGGGTTGCCAGCGCCAGTGCTGTACAGTGTCGCGAGTTACGAACCGTTGGTTCTCTTCTTGAACGACGGTACGTTCCGTCGTAGACGAATGGAAACGGACCACGTGCTTGTCGCTGATTGTGATTCCTGCCTCTTTGAGCCGAGCAAGCTCGGCTTTCAGTTTCGTGATGAAGGTATCTGCAGCTTTGTTTGTAGGGCTCACGACCTTTACCTTCCTGTCCGCCGACATTAGTAGCAAAGTGATGACAACATCGAGCTTTGTCTTCCCAGTTCCCCATGGACCCTTTATAAGTCCAAGGTAGTTGGGCATACGTGCTAGGTATTCTAAGGCACCCATCTGAGATTCATCTAGCTTGATGTCCCAGAGTGTGAGGTTTCCTTTGACGTCGATCCCTTGGAAAAGATTGTACACCTTGTCTATGCGTAGGTCTTGCCCGAGAATAAGTCGTTGCCATCGCGAGTTATGAACGTGGTTCTTGTCCCCTTCGTGTGCGGGGTTCAATGTCTTGATGGCGGCCAATCTCAACTTAGATGGAACGTCAGATAAGACTGGCCTGACCGTAACTATGGTCGCCTTCCCATTGAAGCAGAAGCTCTCAATATCCTGGCGCAGGATATCGGCAGAGTTTGTTAGATCGAAGACCGATTTCAGTTCCAATCCGCTCCACGCATTATCTTCAAAGGGACGATTAAGTGTGATGGTATAATCGATGGAACTGGCATACGGGAAAGGTCTTGGTAGGATAGTAGCCGCCCACTCCTCCGCTCCTATGTTGATGATGAAGGAGTCTTCGCTTGAGAAGCGATACTCGAAGTTGGAGGGTAGACGGAGGAGACCCATGTACATACGATCAGCCCCAAATTCAAGTCGCATGACACGTAGTTGGCATTCTCGGCATAGACTATCCTTGATATCTTGGAGGTCGTTCTCTTCCCGATAGATTATCGACATGCCCTCAGTCGTCCAGCATTCGTCGCTATTGGCGTATGTGTTACAGAAAGGTAGAGTGACCGGTGGACGGTCTTCGCGTGGCGTGACCTGACCTTTCTGAATCTTGCACTTCGCATCGGCCGACCCGTTGAACCAGTGAGTGTATGGAGGGAATGCTCGATCGTGCGCGAAAGCAACCAAGATTGCACGATAAGAGATGTAAAAAGCTTCCGTCTCCGATGTACAGAAGAACGCAGTCATTTCAAGTGGATTGTTGTTGGGCTGACCGAATATATGGAAAAGCTGGTCTTGTACGCATTGGAACTGGTCTAGTATCTTGGTATTGTGAAGGATCCCCTCGGTGTGCGCCTTTGCTGGATGGAACCTTAGACCGAAGCACGCCAAGTTTCCTGCGTTGCGGTGTGCGATTCCGCCCTTGTCATTCAGGTTTATAACATAATTGGCGTAGGCTTGTTCGATGTAGTTCGCAGCATCTTTGACTGACTTGGGTAACCTCCAGATTGTTACGTCGTCACCAATGTCGCCCGTGGCGTTCAGTCGGATCACCCAGGTATGAATGTGTTCCTCCTCACGCGTGTGTTCGGTTGTGGGTGATGGCTTGGTGATGTACGCCTTGATCTCCAGGCGAACGCAAGATGACCAATGTTGGTTTTCGTCCAGGTGGATCCTGCATCCTACACGAGCCCCCGTGCCCTTGAATTGCCCGATGGGAGAGGTCTGGCCCTGGAAGATGAGCTTGGCTTTGTATGAAGGCGATGTTATCGACTGCTGCAAAGCACTTTGGACCGCTAGGTTGGTGTTCGTGTTCAGACTCTCATCTTCACGCTGTTGTGTCTGAGGATCCATGAATACCTCACCACTTGCCACGCCCGGGTCCTCGTCGTCCAGGCCAGCGGCCACGGTCGCCCATGAATTCGGCATGTTGAATTGACGAGGTATTGCTATCCGGTAGGGCAATGATGCGTTGTGAGGGCTTTATAATGTGAGGCTGTACGTATGTCAGATGGGATACGCAGCATGGGTCGGTATAAACCCACCAACGTAGTGATTTTCACGCGTCGCCGCTCCTATAGCTAGGAGTAGGATACAAGTGGAGGGGTGGAGGTGTCGTTGTCGGAAGATGGTTGAAGAGATGAGGGGGGGGTGATGGTAAATTCGCGTATAAGAGTGGGACGCTAAGGGAGTTGAGTGAAGTGATAATACAATGAGAAAGTATTAATTTCAGTCGCAAATGATATGTCCTTGGTATTGAAAAGCTCGCACTGGACGAGAGTGGGCAATTATCGGTTGTTTGGTTATATGTTCACGACGTTGAGCTTTTACAGTTGGTAGGTATTAGGTGTGTGGCAAGTCAGTGAATACCTGCGGACGTATCGTTCGAGTCTTCGGCGAATCAATTGATACTTACGGATTTATGAGAGCCTTTATTTTCGCCGTTTATCACCATCGACGTAACAGGAACAACCCGGTGGACAGGGCTTTGATTGAGTCATTACATCGAAAGCTACCGTTCGGCCTCACTCCTACGACCAATTGTGGTAAGTCAAAGCCTCCTTGGATGCTTGATAGTAGTGGTGGAAATGAGGAAGAACGACTGTAGCTACCTGACTTTCTGCATTTAGACTTCACCTCTAGACCGCCGAGCACGTCAGGTTCATTGAACCGCGACGGTTGAATTAAACATGCCTTGAGGCGATGTTATGTTAGGTACGGACCTCACTAGTAATTGCTGTTTGACCGCCACAACCCCCTTCAATACGGTATTGCTTTGCGTAGCTTAATTGGTATCAGCTATCGTAGTAGTGGAGGAAGAGGTATCAGGCAGGGTTGATACATACTCTCCTCTCGCAATTACCCCCGTCGTTGATCGTCTTCGAGAGCCCTCCGCCTGAGGGCATGAACCTCGTAGTGTGCCACAACAACGCTGATACCTCCAGGCTCCGTATTAGCTTATTGATGATGATATTGGTATCAGCTTTCCCGTGTCTACATTTGACTGATCTTGATATTCACTGATTGGCGACGACAACCTCACAATAGATTCATGTCTCCCCCAGTATAGAATCCGCTACCAAGCCACTCGATATCCCGCCCCGCCTCCATGCTTCCATATATGACCTCTATCCCAGCTTGTAGTCGTTACTTTAGCCGGCCATCGACAAAACCATGCTGCATCTGTCCCAGGGAGACATCCTCATCCAATAGAGCTTCACCGGTAACGGGGGTTGTTGGAAAGGCCAAGTAGGAAGGTGCCATGCATAGAAAGACGGTAGTGGTTCGCAGGGAAGTTCGCTGGAGCATCCGAGTGGTCAGTATGATGGCCGAATAATCGGATGGATACTTACATAGGTTTTACTGTAGAGGCCATGGCTATCGTTACAATCGATGGCTGCATAGAAAAAGGAAGGACTCTGAGACGGTGCCCAGTTAATTCCCGCGGCCAAGTATTCGGTTCTTGGCAGTGGGACGGGCCAAATCTCGTTTATTTGATTGGTGGTCTCTCGCGCTAGATCCCTTGTGGATAGTAGGACTGGGATCAGAAGACTCCCCTAATGAACGCAGGTTTGAAAAATCTCTTCAGATGCATGCCAAGACCCTGATTTGTCGTCACCCGAGGTTGACGGGATCAGGCCTCCTTCGCTATATCGATATCTTATTAGTGCGATTAACTCTGTTGATTAATTACTCAGGTATATTCTTCTACTCAAGAGGCCCGGATATTGCTAATCCGAGCATAGGCCCTTCATCTACGTATAGAAGCCTCGCTCCGGAGCCCTCGCGCTGCTCCTATCCTATACCCCCACCTCGCCGCCATGAGGCCCACCGTCGGAAACCCCTTTTTGGAGAATTTGCACGAACTAATATGCTTTCAGAGATATTCGCCCTGGAATAGCCCTGTGTCTCTGCCAGGGCGTTGTGTTGGTGTGAGGGCGACATCCAGTACACTTACCACATAACAGCATTATTGCGCCCATAGCACATCGACCACAGACCCTCCGCTCCATTTAATTCTTCCGACAGAGGCGTGGCGCTGCAGATCTGCACATTTGCCAAAGTCGTCGGCAATCGACTGGAAATCGCCTGTTCTATGTCCGTCAGAATTGTTCCCAAATCCGCCAAGACCTCCGCCAAGACCTCCCAAAGAAAGACGTCCAAAATCGCCCTCTCAGAATCGACGTCCGGACCTACCAACGACCTCATATATCATTCCGAAGTTCTGCGGGGTAGATGATATGCGCAATCTACGGCGACGAGCTTTTTCGGTTTCCCAATCGACGCAGTCCTGCCGTTGCAGTACCCTGCTGTCGAACTCCACTTTCCAGCATACCTCCGAAGTCGAAAACTCCAGACCAGTCGTGCATCACTCCCACGCAGACCACATAGTACCTCCCACGGCCACAGCACGTCCCCCAGACATTCCACGTACAGCAAGGAAGCAGCACAGCATGTCCCAAGCACAGCCAAAAATCAAAAGTCAAAAATCACAACAGTCAAAAATAAATTCCCTACAAGAATCGAACTCCCGTCAGCAGACATCTCCCCCAACAACAATCAGTTCGCGTATCAATACGTGCAGATCAGATATTTTCAAGTTATCAATCATCGCCGTAGCTAAGAGCACGAAAATTATTTACATCATCATTTCCATAAAGTTGGTGCAGGAAGGAAATCGGAAACAACGCACCAAACCACAGAGCCAACCGGGCCACAGAGCCTCTCGATCTCTTCAGATTGAGTCACGCTCTATCTTAATACTTATCCTACAATCATTTCCATCAATGGTCACAGTAATGCATATGAGGGAATGGGCAAGCAAACGCGGGCAATATCAGTGATTGTGACAGTATGTACATTCATTAGGTACGGTAGATACATCGACAACATTCTCGAACTCCAGGCCCAGCAAAAAAAGAGGCGGCTCCATAGAGAGACGAGCGGATCGATCGCTCCAACGCGTCATAAGGTCGGTCCGGCGAGTAGTAGATACGGCCTCCCTTTTGGGCTCTTCCTACCGAAGCTGCGCGTCTGTAAGGCCCTTCCAACGTCGTCAGGTGTCACGTCGGCTCGAATCTACTACCGGCAGAAGTTAGTCTGCGTTGTCGTCTACTATGATGGCATCTTTAAAAGTATTGCCTTTGCGCCAGGACATGGTATGGCTCGAGGGAGCTTCAAATACTCTGAAATAGATATTGTGAGGATGATTGGAAACTTGGTGGCTGTTGTTCAATGCCAGCCCTTAGTAAATTGAAAGTAAAGTTGATGATATCGAATCGCTCGAGGATGCTCGTTCCGTGATCTAGAGGTAGGTGAAACTCGCGTCGCTGGTAGAAAAAGGGAAGACCCTCGGTACGAGTTTGCCGACAACTGATGAACAAACTCTCTACTGCCTCTATCTTCACGCGCTTGGCAAAAGGTGCTTCATAGCTAATGGAGAAAGATTGAATGAAGTTATGAACATAGAGAATGCAGGATGGCCAGGCTGAAGGATTTCCAATTGCGGGTCGCCACGGTAGGTGAGGCGTTTATCTTTCTTCCAGTCCCAGCCAGGGTTGGAGTAGAGGACTCTGCATGCTGACTCTGCAATCTCGAGAATCGGTCTTCTGGACAGTGTAGTCTGCCACGAGTTTGTATATATAAAAAGAAATCGAAAAAGAAATGGAAATAGAAAAGGAAATAGAAACAGAAACAATCTCGCCAGATAAGTCTAAGAAGCCTAGACCGTTACCATGAGACACTGTATGCAATTTGTCGGAGCCTTTTAGACGGACTACTTAAGTGCTCTGTTGATCTGTGATGAATTGGTCACGTTGGAGGAGTAGCGCTTTCAGCTCACTCTTTTTAGCTTGTCGTAAGGACTCTTCTTGAACTTGTCGT
>JAABUX010006093.1_pt1 | contig 14537 bp, 12 predicted proteins | sample 5561851 | NCBI WGS metagenome assembly JAABUX01 (sample SAMN10711883, study PRJNA513361) | rock metagenome | isolation source: Antarctica rocks | place: Antarctica: Victoria Land, Richard Nunatak red sandstone | collected 2016-01-03 | reverse complement strand
CGGCGGTCGCAGCCTGCACGCGGCGAAACAGCGGCTGCACCGCCGTGTCCACCTGTTTCCCAGCAGCGTCGACGCCGAGCACTTCCGTGCTGCCCGCGACGGCCCTGGCCCACATGGCGAGCCTGCCGACCAGGTGAGCCTGCCGCACCCGCGTGTCGGATTTTTCGGCGTGCTCGATGAGCGACTCGACTACGCATTGCTGGATGCGGCGGCGGCGGCACGGCCGGAATGGCAGTTGGTCATGGTCGGCCCGACGGCTAAGATCGACCCCGCGGTGCTACCCCGGCGTGCCAACCTGCACTGGCTTGGCCCAAAGCCGTATGCCGACCTGCCGACGTATCTTGCGGGATGGGATGCGGGCCTGCTGCCATTCGCGCTCAATCCAGCCACACGTTTCCTCAGCCCGACAAAAACGCCCGAATTCCTGGCCGCTGGCGTACCGCTCGTCTCGACACCGGTTCCGGACGTGGTGAGCGACTGGGGCAAGGATGGCTTGGTCGAGATCGCTGGCGGAGTGGAAGCGGCGATCATCGCGATCGAGGGCTTGCTGATGCGGTCGAAAGCTCACTGGCAGGCGCGTGTGGACCGGCATCTGGCGCTGATGTCCTGGACCGAGACCTGGCGTCAGATGCGCGCATTGATGGAAGGCCTGCAGCCCAGGGCTGTAGCTTCTGTGGTTACCACGAAGGGATTAATGGCCGAGTAGTCCAAAGAACGATTCGGGTAAGTTGATCCATTACACTAAATTCATCTCGAAGGTGAGTAGCTCGATTTCCGGTAACTGCAATGAAAGTGTCTTCAATCCCCAGTCAATCAAAATTTAGTGAGATACCTGCTTTTTTCGCTCCAGCTCGGATGCAAACTGACATTGTAAACAGAAAATGCTGCAGTGCGAAAACATTTGTTCATAGATGTGCGACTCGTGTGTTGTAGGTTACGCTGCTACTCGCCACCCTGACCGTGGTCTCAGTGATATTGGGTTAGATACCCTTACGAATCGAAGCGTAGTCAGAACGTTAACTTCAAGCGAAAGCTCAATGTTGCAAACGGATTCGGCCGAGCGGGACGGCATGACACAGATCCCCACTTATGCTGTCATCTTCCGCATCCACTTTTGGGATGATTTCGCGCAGCGGCAACTGGAGCGGTTGACGGCCCGGGTGAAGCATGGACGCGTTTACGTGCTCGTGGATGAGACGCATGGTCGCGTGGATGGCATCGAATGCGACAACATCCTGCGGCTGAAGGAGCAGGACGTGCTTGACATGGGATTGGTCCGTGCAGGTTTCGGCAACCTGCTTTGGTACAACGGCGATTATCCGCTATACTATTTCGCCGAGAAATGCCCCGGTTACCAATACTACTTACAAGTTGAATACGACGCAGTTCTCAACACCGACATCGACGATCTAATGGCCCGGGTCGCAGCGGATGGTGTGCATTTCGTCGCTACGGAGAACCTGGGTCAGGCTGCCGACTGGGTATGGCTGTCCAGCTGCCTTGACTGCTATCAGCCGGAAGAGGTCCGCAATAAGTTGATTTGCATCTCGATTTTCTCCGGCCAGGCGTTGCAGGTTCTAGCGGAGCGCCGGATTGCTCAATCCGAGCGGTTCCAGGCTGAGGCCGAGATGGCATGGCCGATGTGCGAAGGATTTGTCGCATCCGAGATGGAGCGCAGCGGCTTGCGGTGTGCCGATCTGTCGAGGTACGGCAGCACTGACGCCCTTAGATGGTGGCCGCCCAACCTCGAGTCAGAACTGCCGGAGTTTGCCGCGAAATCATTCGTGCATCCCATCCTCGATCGGGAGCGCTACGTCGGCAGCATCATGAAATATACCGATGGGATTGCCGGATTTATCAATCCCAACAGCGTGTTACATCAAAAACTGCGTAAGCTTCCGCTCAGTTTGCACACCCAATACACGTTATCCGGCCTGTGGAAGAAATCGGCCAGGAAGTTAGGCTTGGCTGCGTCGTGACGACCGACGCAGCAGTTCTGGGGCAACATCGCAACCTTTTCATCGTACGGACAGGCAACAAGTCGCTTCATCAGGATCGGCTACGCCGGCCGGCCCCTCGAAATTCGCATCTCGTCATCAGCTACTTCGGCGATGATCCGGATATCTGTCGGAGCGATGACGTGGGACGCATCGGCAGCAAAGGGCCAAAATCGCCGCTGCTGCTCGATTATCCGGAGTACATGCAAGCTTACGACTACACCTGGCCATGAGATGACGACCGCCGACATAAACCGGTTTTTCGACATTTGCCAAGAGCACAAGCTTGAACCCGCACAGCCCTCGCTCATGCCCCACAGTCCGGTGATGCATCCGCTGGTTTTCGATAATACCCTGAGCCGTAGCCGCTTCACTGATTTCGTCGAGGTCATGGCGTTCTGCTTCAGCGCGTCGTGCCTGCGCAAGGTGTTGCCAGCTTTGTCGATGACATGGTCATCCGCCATGCAAGGCCACTCGGCGGACCGAATTACCATGCCATGCGCGCTGAGGGGTCATCGCCTGCCGACGATTGGAAACGTTTCGGCAAGGAGCGGGGACATCGATATGATCCGCATCGAGATCCGTCGCGTGCTTTGGCGGTCCGGCCAGTTGGAGGATGTCCGAGACCGGTCGCTTTCCTTCGCCATCACGCTCGGCCTTGGATATCTTCGCGCACTGATTGCCTCTCCGGCCCGCTGGCAACTCCTGTTCAGGACCGGCAGCCTTATCAATCGTCCCTTTGAGGGATCTGTCGCCTTCTACGGAGCTACCCTATGATCGGCTTGAACGATTACCGTTTCATCGTTGTCGGCAGCGGCTTTTTCGGCGCCGTGATGGCGGAGCGGATTGCATCCGTTATGAATGAGCCTGTGGTGGTGCTGGAGCGCCGCGACCACCTCGGCGGCAACTCGTTTTCCGAGACTGACGAGGAAACCGGGATCGAATATCACCGCTACGGCTCGCACCTGTTCCACACCTCCAATGAGGAGGTTTGGGAGTGGATCAACCGGTTCTCCCGGTTCACCAATTACCGGCACCGGGTGTTCACGCGCTACGAGGGCCGCACTTATACGATGCCGATCAATTTGATGACCTTGAATGGATTTTTCGGCGTCGACCTGAAGCCGAGCGAGGCCGAGGCGTTCATCAAAGCGAAGGCTGCGGCTGAGCCGTACCCGAACCCCAAGAACTTCGAGGAGAAGGCGATCTCGCTTATCGGACGGGATTTGTACAAGGCATTCGTGCAGGGCTATACTGCGAAGCAGTGGGAAACCGACCCAAAGCTGCTTCCTGCTGAGGTAATCACGCGATTGCCGGTGCGGTTCAACTTCAACGATTTCTACTTCAACGATATCTACGAGGGTTTGCCGGTCGACGGCTACCACGCCATTTTCGATCGCATCTTTGCAGATTCCAGGATCAAGACGGTCACCGGCATCGATTATTTCGACGTGCGCGACCAAATCCGTAGCGATGCGATTGTCATCTACACGGGAGCGATTGATCGCTTCTACGACTACCAGTTCGGCCCGCTCTCATGGCGGACGCTGGACTTCGAAATCGAACGCCCAGCGGTTGACGATTACCAGGGCGCTTCGGTGGTCAACTATCCCGACCAGCAAGTCCCCTACACGCGCATCCATGAGTTCAAGCATTTGCATCCAGAACGCCGCTACGAAAAGGGAAAGACCCTGATCATGCGGGAATTCTCACGCTTTGCCGGGTCAAGCGACGAACCGTATTATCCGGTGAATACGCCGGCCGACAAGCGCACCTACGACCTTTATGCGGCGAGCGCCGCGTCGGAGAAGAACGTCATTTTCGGCGGACGGCTAGGCACTTACCGATATCTTGACATGCACCAGGCAATCGGCGCGGCGCTGAAGTCGTTTGAGCGGGAACTGACCCCGATGGTGGCGCTGCACGCGTGAACCAACTTAATTGGCCTAAGCTTACCTAGCGTCAGAGTATATTATCGAGATTATCGAACGATAACGTATGTCGCTAACGGTTACACCGGACGTAATCGCACTTAATCGGCGCGCGCTTCATGGGCTTGCCATGTTACTCGTAATTGCTCATCTAGGTTGGATTGTTGTCTTTTCGAGTGAGGGTGCGGCGACTTGTCGGGTCTCCTTGCCGATCAGGTTTGTGGCCGTGCGACGGCGGCAGCGACGAGTTGTCCGGCGTTTTCGCGGCCGCTCCGGCTCCGCCTCAAGCGCGGCGATGCGCGCCAGCGCCATCTCCAACTGCCCCACCAAGGGCAGCAGAGAACGGATCGGCGCATCCTTCTCGGCCTGGCTCAGCTTGCTGAGATCGATGGCAGGCATCACGTCGACGTTGAATCAGCCGCCCATGACCGCGTCAAACGTCATTCACCCCATCCAAACTGAGACGCCCACTCTTACCGCGCTTCTTAAGTACAAGGGTATGCCTCCACCGCCGTGGGCACGATTGTCTGGACGACAACTCGGCGGTGTTCTGCACCCGCCTTCACGGCAGCTTTCAGGTAGTCCAACGCGCCGTCGGGGCAGATGACGGACCCGCGTGCGATCCGTCCATCAAGAGCGGCTTCGATGGCGGTCATCGACGGTAGTACAACCTCATGTTCCTCACCCGCATCGTCCAAGGCAGTCAGCACTGGCACCTGATCGCTGGACACGCCTCGCTTGGTGGCACTCCAGGCGCTCGGACGCGCCGTTCGGTTCTCTGGTGGGCGGCCATTCACCCAGCCACGGTCACCCTTGAATGAGCTGACGAAGAAGGTCTCGTCGGCTTCGATCGTCCCGGAAAGAACCGCGCTGTTGTCAGTGGCGGCGGCCTTGAGGAAGCGGTGTCTCCAGCGCCAGACGGTGACGTGGTTCAGGCCGATCCGTTCCGCCATGATCTTCCGCATCGAGAGGTGGTCGGTCACATAAGACAGGTAATGGCCCCATGCCTTGGGCCTACGGGCGGGCGCCATCGCGGTGTCAGCCAGGACGTTGAAGGTGCGCCTGCAATCGGCGCTGCGGCATCGGAGACGCTGGCGACCAGTCCGCTCCTTGCCGTGCAGCATCGCATCCTGGACGGTGCAATGCGGGCACTGGCAAGCCAGCACGGTAGTCTTGGTCCGCCGTGCCAAGGCGACCTCGGCGAACTAGCGCGCCGTAAGGTCGCGGATGATCGCTTCGAGGTCGAGCACCTGATCGGCAGAAGCATTGACGAGACTTGCCTTGACATGCTCAAACCGTTGATATTCCATGCAGATATTGTCCCATGGAACCGGGTTCCGCCCACCAAATCCATTGTACCCACGCATGAGTCGAACAGCGTAAAAGCCCATGGTGAGAATAACGGGGCGAACCCGAGACGACGGAGGACGAACGGGATGGACGATCTGAACGCCGGTCTCGGCCCGGAGGCGCAGTATCGCGCCTTTTTGCGCGAGGGTCGCTTCATGCTCCAACGCAGCCATTCGACCGGGCGATATGTGTTCTATCCCCGTGTCGCCGCCCCGGGCACCGGCGAGACCGATCTGGACTGGGTGGAGGCAAGCGGCGATGCGACGGTTTACGCCATCACGGTCAACCGGGCGCGCGAGGGCGCCTATAACCTGGCGCTCGTCGACCTGGCGGAGGGGCCGCGTATGATGTCCCGGGTGGTGGACGTGGAAACGGCGCCGATCGGCACCAAGCTGCGCGCCAAGATCATCGAAGCCGATGGCGCGCCGCTGGTGGTGTTCGAGGTGGCGCAATGACGCACCCGATGCGCGGACAGACCGCCATCGCCGGGATCGGCACGGCGGGCACCGGCGAGGCGCCGGGCCGCAGCGCGACCGAGCTGATGGCCGCGGCAGCCCTGGCCGCCATCGCCGATGCCGGGTTGGCGCTGCACGACATCGATGGCCTGTTCGCCGCGACCTCCACCCACGCCTTCCCAACGCTCTCCATCGGCGAGTACCTCGGCATCAAGCCACGCTACTTCGACGGCACCAACGTCGGCGGATCGAGCTTCGAGGCGCATCTGATCAGCGCCTCGCTGGCCTTGAACGCCGGAATGTGCGACGCGGCCCTGATCTGCTATGGCTCCAACCAGCGCACCGCCGGCGGCCGCCTGGTGTCGATGAGCGAGCCGCAGCCGCACGAGGCGCCATACAAGCCGCGCCATCCGATCACGGCCTACGCGCTGGCCGCGAGCCGTCACATGCACCAGTTCGGCACCACGCGGGAGATGTTGGCCGATGTCGTCGTCGCCGCGCGCGCCTGGGCCAACCTGAACCCCGCCGCGTTCGCCCACGGCCCCCTGGTCCGCGAGGACGTGCTGCGGAGCCGCATGGTGAGCGATCCGTTGACGGTGCTGGACTGCTGCCTGGTGACCGATGGCGGCGGCGCCTGCGTGATGGTGCGCGCCGACCGGGCCCGCGACCTGCCGCGGAAGCCCGCCTATTTCCTGGGAGGCGCCGGGGCCGCGTGGCACCGCGCCATCATGTGCATGCCGGACCTCACGATCACGGCCGCGTCCGAGAGCGGCCCGCGCGCCTTCGCCATGGCCGGGCTGACGCCGGCCGACGTGAACCTGGCGATGCTCTACGACGCGTTCACCATCAACACGATCCTGTTCCTGGAGGATCTGGGGTTCTGTCCCAAGGGTGAAGGCGGCCGGTTCGTGCAGGACGGCGCCATCGCACCCGGCGGGCGGCTGGCGGTCAACACCAACGGCGGTGGCCTGTCCTGCGTGCATCCCGGAATGTACGGCATGTTCCTCATTATCGAGGCGGTGATGCAAATCCGTGGGGATGCCGGCGCGCGGCAACTGCCCGCCTGCGACGTGGCCCTGGTGCACGGCAATGGCGGCACGCTGTCCAGCCAGGTGACAACGCTGCTCGGCAGCGCGGCCTCGCTTTGATGGCAGCGGCGCCGGCCCGGTTCTCCAGCCTCGACGGGATGCTCGCGCCGCGATCGGTCGCGGTGCTCGGCGCGTCGGCCGACCCGACCCGCATCGGCGGGCGTCCGATCGCCTACATGCTCCGGCAAGGCTTCGGCGGCGCGATATACCCGATCAACCCCAAGCGTGACACGATCCAGGGTTTGCGTGCCTACGCGTCTCCGGCCGACCTCCCGGAAACCCCCGATGTCGCGGTCGTGGCGGTCCCGGCTGGGATCGCCGTGCAGGCTGTCGAGGAGTTGGGCGCGCGCGGGGTAAAGGCCGCGATCGTGTTCACCGCCGGGTTCGCCGAAATGGACGCGGCGGGAGCGGCGGCGCAGGGCCGTATGACCGAGGCTGCGCGGCGCTACGGCATGCGCCTGCTAGGACCGAATTGCCTCGGCCTGTTCAACGCGCGGATCGGTTTCTACCCGATCTTCTCCTCCAGCTTCGAGAACGGCTGGCCGGTGCCGGGCCGCATCGGCATCGCGAGCCAATCCGGCGCATACGGCACGCATCTGTTCGCCGCGGCGCGGGACCGGCGCATCGGCGCGCCCTTGGTAGTCACCACGGGCAACGAGAGCGACGTGACGGTCGGCGACATCATCGGCTGGATGGTCGAGGACCCGGAAACGGACGTGATCGCCGCCTACGCCGAGGGCCTGCGTGACGCCGACAGCCTGCTCGCCGCCTTGGCCGCTGCCCGGGCCGCCCGGAAGCCGGTGGTGATGATGAAGGTGGGCCGCAGCGCGCGCGGCGGCCGGGCGGCGCAGTCCCACACCGGGTCGATCGCCGGCGACGATGCGGTCGCGGACGCGATCATGGCCGAGTTCGGCGTCGTGCGCGCCCGCACCACGGAGGAGATGCTCGACATCGCCCATACCGCCACCCGGCGCATCTACCCGGCGCGCAACACGCTCGGCGTCATCACCATCAGCGGCGGCGCGGGCGTGCTGATCTCCGACGCCGCCGAGGAGCTCGGCCTCGCGATGCCGGAAATGCCGGCAGAGGCCCAGGCGCGGCTGCGGGCGCTGGTCCCGTTCGCGTCGCCGATGAACCCGGTCGATTGCACGGCGCAGGCCTTCAACGACATGTCGCTGATCGGCCGGTTCACCGACTCCATGATCGAGGATGGCGGCTACCGCTCGGTGCTGGCGTTCTTCTCGCAGGTCGGCGCAAGTCCCACCATCGCCCCGCGGCTGCGGGACCAGCTGGTCGCCTCGCGCCTCAAACATCCCGACCGCCTCTATGTCCTCAGCGTCATGGCGCCCCCCGCCATGGTGGACGAGTACAAGCGGGATGGCTTCGTGGTGCTGGAGGACCCGACGCGCGCGACGGTGGCGATCCATGCCATGGGCCGCTTCGGCGCAGCGTTCGCGCAACTCCCCGGTGCGCCCCCACCGGCAGTGCCTCGGATCGAGCTGCCCGCTTCCACCCCGACCGAGGCCGAAGCCAAGCGCATCCTCGCCGCCGCCGGGATTGAGGCTGGGCCGGAACGGGCGTGCTCGACCGCCGCCGAGGCGCAGGCGGCGGCCGATGAGCTTGGCTTTCCGCTGGTCATGAAAATCATGTCGCCGGACATCCTGCACAAGTCGGACATCGGCGGCGTCCTGCTCGGCGTCGCCACGCCTGAGGCGGTTCGCGCCGGTTTCGCCGAGTTGGTCGCGCGAGCCGGCGCCGCAGCCCCCGGCGCGCGGATTGCGGGCGTGCTGGTGGCCAAGCAGTTCCATGGCGGCGTGGAGTGCATCCTGGGCGTTCACCATGATCCGGTGTTCGGACCGGTCGCGATATTCGGCCTGGGCGGCATCTTCGTGGACGTGCTGCACGACGCTGCCTTACGCCGCTGCCCGTTCGGAGAGGACATAGCCGAGGCCATGATCCGCAGCCTCCGCGCGGCCCCGGTGCTGCTCGGCGCGCGTGGACGGCCGCCGGCCGACATCGCCGCGTTGGCCCGCATGTTGGCGCGCCTGTCGGTGTTCGCGCACCAGGCCGGCCCGCGCCTGAGGTCGGTCGACTTGAACCCGGTGATGGCCATGCCGGCTGGCGCAGGAGCCTATGCCCTCGACGCCGTGATCGAGCTACAGTCCTAGACGAAGGAGCGCGCGATGGCCGACACGGGGATGCTGGAAGGGAAAGTCGCCATTGTCACCGGCGCCGGGGGCGGCATCGGGCGGGAGATCGCGGTCGCCATGGCGCTGGCGGGTGCGGCCGTGGTCATCAACGACATCGGCGCCTCGCTGGCCGGCGAAGGCGCTTCCGCGTCGCCCGCCGAACAGACCAAGCAGATCATCGAGCAGCGGGGCGGACGCGCGGTCATCAGCACCGATAGCGTGGCCGACTGGGGGTCCGCCCAGCGCATCGTGCAAGCGGCGCTCGACAGCTTCGGCCGGGTCGACATCGTCGTGAACAACGCGGGCATCCTGCGGGACGTGATCTTCCACAAGATGACGCCGGAGGACTGGCTGTCCGTCATCAATGTGCACCTGAACGGCAGCTTCTTCGTCAGCCGGGCCGCGGCCGGGCATTTCCGCGCGCAGCAGGGCGGGGCGTACGTGCACATGACCAGCACCTCCGGCCTGGTCGGCAATTTCGGGCAGGCGAACTACTCCGCGGCCAAGCTCGGCATCACCGCGCTGTCGAAATCGATTGCGCTCGACATGCACCGCTACAACGTGCGGTCCAACTGCATCGCCCCGTTCGCCTGGAGCCGCATGACCAGCTCCATCCCCGCCGAGACGCCTGAGCAGAAAGCGCGCGTGGCCAAGCTGCAGCAGATGACCCCGGACAAGAACGCCCCGTTGGCGGTGTTCCTGGCATCGGACGCGGCGGCGGGCTTCACCGGCCAGATCTTCGCCACCCGATACAACGAGATTTTCCTCATGAGCCAGAGCCGCCCGGTCCGCTCGGTGCACCGCGGCGAGGGCTGGACGCCGGCCACGATCGCGGAGCACGCAGCCCCGGCGTTGCGGCCGAGCCTGATGCCATTGGACCGCAGCCAAGACGTTTTCGGATGGGACCCCGCATGAACGAAATCCAGCCGCTCTCCCCGGTTGCCCAGCGCGACGACCACGCAGAAATCCGCGAGGAGGTCCGCAAGCTGTGCGCCCGCTTCCCCGGCGAGTACTGGCGCAAGCTGGACGAGGCGCGCAGCTATCCGACCGAGTTCGTCACGGCCTTGACCGAGGCAGGCTACCTGTCCGTGCTGATCCCCGAGGAGTACGGCGGCTCCGGCCTAGGCATCACCGCGGCGGCGGCGATCCTGGAAACCGTCCAGGCGGAAGGCTGCAACGGGGCCGCCTGCCACGCGCAGATGTACATCATGGGCACTATCCTGCGGCACGGCTCGGCGGCCCAGAAGCAGTTCTACCTACCCAGGATCGCCAGCGGGGAACTGCGCCTGCAGGCGTTCGGCGTGACCGAGCCGACCAGCGGTACCGACACCACCTCGCTGCGCACGTTCGCCCGGCGCGACGGCGACAGCTACGTGGTCAACGGCCAGAAGGTTTGGACCAGCCGGTCCGAACACTCCGACCTGATGCTGCTGCTGGCCCGGACGACGCCGCGGGACCAGGTGGCGAAGAAGACCGACGGCCTGTCCACCTTCATCGTCGACATGAAGCAGGCGCTCGGCCACGGCCTGACGATCCGGCCGATCCGCACGATGATGAACCACAATTCGTGCGAGGTGTTCTTCGACGACATGGTGGTTCCGGCCGAAAACCTGGTCGGCGAGGAGGGGCGCGGCTTCCGCTACATCCTGGATGGGATGAACGCCGAGCGCCTGCTGATCGCCGCCGAGTGCATCGGCGACGCGAAGTGGTTCACCGCCAAATCCACCGCCTACGCGAACGAGCGCCGCGTGTTCGGCCGGCCGATCGGGCAGAACCAGGGCGTGCAGTTCCCGATCGCCCGCGCCTACGCCCAGATGCGGGCCGCCGAGCTGCTGGTGCGCGAGGGCTGCGAGCGGTTCGAGGCCGGGCTACCCTGCGGCGAGCAGGCGAACATGGCCAAGATGCTGGCGGCCGAGGCGAGCTGGGCCGCAGGCGAAGCGTGCATCCAGACCCATGGCGGCTACGGCTTCGCCGAGGAATACGACGTCGAACGCAAGTTCCGCGAGACCCGGCTGTACCAGGTGGCGCCGATCAGCACGAACCTGATCCTGTCCTATGTCGCGGAGCACGTGCTCGGCCTGCCCCGCAGCTATTGATGCGCCCCCTGGATGGGCTGCTGGTGCTGAGCCTGGAACAGGCGGTGGCCGCTCCGTACTGCAGCTCCCGCCTCGCAGACGCCGGCGCGCGCGTCATCAAGGTCGAGCGGGCGGACGGCGATTTCGCCCGCTTCTACGACGCCGCCGTGCACGGGCTGTCGAGTTACTTCGTCTGGCTCAACCGCGGCAAGCAGAGCCTGGTGGCCGACATCAAAGACCCTGCCGACCTCGCGCTGCTGCACCGGATTCTGGCGCGCGCGGACGTGTTCATCCAGAACCTGGCGCCCGGCGCCGCTGCCCGCGCCGGCCTCGGCTCCGACGCGCTGCGGGTGGCCCATCAGCGGCTGATCACCGTCGATATCAGCGGCTACGGCGAAGGGCATTCGTATGCCGACATGAAGGCGTACGACTTGCTGGTGCAGGCCGAGAGCGGGATCGCCTCGATCACCGGGCACCCCGCCGGCCCTGGGCGCATCGGCGTGTCGGCCTGCGACATCGCGTGCGGCATGTCGGCCCATGCCGGCGTGCTGGAGGCGCTGATCGAGCGGGGTGTCACCGGACGCGGCAGAGGCTTGAAAGTCAGCCTGTTCGACGGAATGGCGGATTGGATGAACGTGCCGCTGCTGTACTACGAGGGCTTGGGGCGGGCGCCCCAGCGGCTCGGTTTGGCGCATCCCTCGATTTGCCCCTACGGCGCGTTCGAAACCAAGGACGGCAGCCTCGTTCTGATCTCAATCCAGAATGAGCGTGAGTGGGGCTCGTTCTGCGCGCACTTCATGCTGCAACCCGACCTTCCTGCCGCCGCCGGGTTCGAGTCCAACAACGCCCGTGTCGCGAACCGGCCGGCCGTCGACGCGGCCGTGGGGGCGGTGTTCCGGACCATGACCCGGGACGAAGCTGCCGAGCGCCTGCAATTCGCCAATGCAGCCTTCGGTATCGTCAACGATGTGACAACCTTCGCGCATCACCCTGCCCTGCGTCGAACCGAGATACAGACGCAAGCCGGTTCGGTGCGGGTGGCAGCACCGCCGGTGATCTGGGATGGCGAGCAGCTGGCCCTTGGTCCCGTGCCAGGCATCGGCGCCCATACGGCGGCAATCAGGGCGGAGTTCACGGGCACCCCCTGATACTGGCGGCGGACGGGTAACGTCCGCTCGGCTGCGAGGGTAGCGACTCGGCGGACGTCGGCGACAGCGATCGAAGCCACGCTGCTTCATTCCAAGGCAAAAATGCCGCTGCTGGCCAGCATAATGGGGCTGGATAGCCTATTTCGTGGCAAGAAACCCAGCCACCCCATTGTAATTTAACAGATTATCATTCGTTTAAAAACCTGGACCTTGCCAGCATGTCGTTGGAGCCTCGTTTTGCCGCCAATCACGCGTCCGCTGCGAACCCATCAAGCGCAAGTCGCCGCGATCGTCCAGGCCATCGCCGCCGGCGAGGCAGCCGACGTCACCGACATCCTCGCCGCGGTGACACCCGGTGGCGGCAAGTCGCTGCTTCCGGTCATTGCCGCGGCTCCCCTTCTCTCGGCCGGGATGATTGACCGCATCTGCTGGATCGTGCCGCGCGACAGCTTGCGCCTGCAAGCCGAGGAGGCGTTTGCCGATCCCGTCTGGCGATCGGCGCTCGGGCATGCAATCGATGTCAGAGCCGCCGACAACGCGCCCGATCCGTGCCGGGGCCTGAACGGGTACATCACAACTTATCAGAGCGTCGCTGCTGCCCCCGACCTGCATTTGGCCGAGTTCCGCCGCCACCGCACTCTCCTGGTCATCGACGAGGTGCACCACCTCCCGGCCCTGTCCGACATGGCGCCCGATCCGCTCGCCGACCCGACGGGGGACGACGCTTCGGGGTGGAGCCGCGCCATGCTGCCGTTGTTGGAGTGCGCGCGGCTGCGGCTGCTGCTGTCCGGCACGCTTCAGCGCGCCGATGGCCGCGGCATTCTGTGGCTGCCGTACCGTTCCGGCCGCCGCGCCAAAACTCGTGAAATCGACCTAGCCGCGCCGGGATGGGCCGTGGTGGGGTATTCACGGGCACAGGCGCTGATCGAGCGCGCAGTGCTGCCAGTCGTGTTCGGGGCGCTGGACGGCGAGGCAAGCTGGCTCGATGAAAGCCGCAACCCGGCTGGACCGCACCGGCTGTTCTCGCATTGGCCGATCGAAACCACCCGCCCAGCCTTGTTCACCGCCTTGCGCACCGGCTTTGCCGACGAATTGCTGCGGGAAGCCTTCACCGCAACACGCACCTTGCGCGCGCGGCGCCGTGAGGAGCGTGGCTTAGCGCCAGGCGCCGACGCTCGTGGTCTTGGCAAGCTGCTGGTGGTTGCACCCGACCAGCCAACCGCTCGGAGGTACCTGGACGTGCTTCGGGGCTGGTTGCCGAAAGCGCAGGAGGACACCGCGCAGCTCGCGACCTCCGACGAACGCGATGCACACCAAATTCTTGCTCGATTTCGTTTGATGGGCGAGCCGAGCGTGCTGGTCACCGTGGCGATGGCTTACGAGGGGCTGGATGCGCCGGAAGTCGCGGTCGTGGCGGCACTGACCCACATCCGCAGCCGCGCCTGGCTGGAGCAGATGATGGCGCGTGCCACCCGCGTCGATACTCACGCCGGTCCGTATGCCGGCCAGCGCGCCCTGATATTTCATCCCGACGACCCGCTGTTTGCTCGGTTCCGTCAAAGCATTGAGACGGAGCAAGGCATGCTTGCGAAGCGGGTTAAGCCGAAGATCACGCGCCTGCTGCCGTCATGGCTTCTGGAGCAACTTGCCGCAACCGAGCGGGAGGCAAGCGGAATCGTGCCGCTCGAAAGCAACGCGCTGGCGTTGCGCTACGGGCTGCTACGACCGGGTCCGGATTTTGCGCTGCACCGCCCCGAACACGAGGAAGCTCAGGGGGAGATGCTTGATCCGCCCTCGGTCATCGAACGACGGCTACGGCAACGGGTTGGCGAGTTGGTGGCCCAGCAGGCGGTGGAGGACGAGGTATCCCTCCAAGCGCCGCGTGGGCACGGCCTGTATCATCGCTACAATGCGATCTTGAAGCGTCGTATTGGCGACAAGCCGCGTGCACAGATGAATATGCAGGAGTTGGAAGCGGCAATCAGCTGGTTGGAGCGGAACCGGCTGGCGGACCACGGGGCCCTGGTGGAAGGCGACCCACGCTATACCTGGAGCGTGCGACAGCGTCGTGAATGGACCCCCCCAACCGGTCGCCGCCCAAGCCGTTCGACGGAAGTCCAGAACGCTGGAGAGAAGGAGGACAGTTGATACCTGTTACCTTGTGGCAATGGTCTGCCATCAGGTTCACGCGTCGGATTGCTGATCGGCGTGTGTTGGCGGGTGTGGAGTAGCGGGATGGGCTTGTTGAGGTTGGTTGCGGGGACAGGATTTGAACCTGTGACCTTCAGGTTATGAGCCTGACGA
>JAABUX010006092.1_pt1 | contig 14538 bp, 11 predicted proteins | sample 5561851 | NCBI WGS metagenome assembly JAABUX01 (sample SAMN10711883, study PRJNA513361) | rock metagenome | isolation source: Antarctica rocks | place: Antarctica: Victoria Land, Richard Nunatak red sandstone | collected 2016-01-03 | reverse complement strand
TGGCCGACCCCGACCCGGCGGGATGGATGCGGTGGGCGACCGGCCGGCCGCACCAGGTGGCCGACGCGGCGGGACGCCCCTGGCAAGTCCTGGCGCGCAAACTCGAAGGGTCGGGGGCGGGGTCGGGGGCGAGTCAACCGAGCACCACGCCCCCCGAGCCTTCGGATGGCATCGACCCGACCAAGCCCGACGTGGGGCCATCCCGGTCGCTGGTGTTGGGAGCGGCGATCTCGCTGGCCGAGGTCGGGGAGACCCTGCGGACCCTCGCCTCGGTTCTGATCCTCCTGAGCACCGGCACCTGGACGATCTGCCTCCTCGTCGGCGGGAGGTTGGTCCGGCGCGCGCTCCGACCCGTCGCGGCGATGGCGGAGGTCGCCCACGCCATCGCCGGGCACTCGTTCGACGAGCGGGTGCCGACCCCCGCCTCGGGAGATGAACTCGAGGAACTGGGCCGGGCCTTCAACGGCCTCCTCGACCGCCATCATGAAGCGCACGAGCGGCAGCGCCGCTTTACCGGCGACGCTTCGCATCAGCTCCGGACCCCCTTGACCGCGCTCCAGGGGCAGGTGGATCTGGCGCTCCGTCACCCCCGGTCGGTCGAGGAGTACCAGCGCGTTCTCGCCGTGATCCAGACCAAGACCCGCCACCTCCGGCGGATCGTCGAGGCCCTCCTCTTCCTCGCCCGGGCCGACGGCGAGTCGCACCGGCCCCCGCTCGAACGGGTCGAGCTGACGGCGTGGCTCCGCGACCACCTCACGGCCCGCCTCGGACCCTGGACCCACACGATCCGGCTCGAACCGGTCGAGTTGACGGCGAACTGGGTCGAGGTGGACTCGACCTTGCTCGGCGAACTCGTCGCCAACCTCCTCGACAACGCTTGCAAATACAGCGCGCCGGGAACCTTGATCCTCGTCCGAGCCATCCCGTCCGGCGCGTCGGTTCGCCTGAGCGTCACCGACCAGGGGATCGGGATCGACCCCACCGAGGTCCCCCACGTAACGATCCCCTTCTACCGGACGGATTCGGCCCGGCGTCGCGACGGTCAGGGGCTTGGCCTGGGCTTGTCCGTCGCGTCCCGGATCGCCCGCCTGTTCGGCGGTCACTTGGAGGTCGCCAGCCGACCTGGCGCGGGGACCACCGTCTCGGTCGTCCTGCCCAGTTCCAGGCCGGTGGCCGGCATCGAGGATACCTCATGAAATAAACGTCGAGAACCGCGCATCATTCGTGAGTGGTGGCGGGAGGCGCAGGGCTTGATGGGCGATCCAGAGTCAACCTGGGACTTGAAACCTCCGGAGTCCGGGATGCCGATCTCGGGACCAGGGGTGGCTGACCCCGAGGAAGAGCCGACCGGTTCCCGTTCCACCACATCGCCGAGCTTGATCTTCGCCGAGGTCGAGCCGGAACTCCGCCGGTTCCTTTGGGGGGTCGTGCGGAACTCGGCCCAGGTGGACGACCTGATCCAGGCCACCTACGTCAAGGTGATGGAGCGCGGGGCCGCCGCTCAGGCCGCGACCGCCAAGGGGTGGTTGTTCCGCGTGGCCTACCGCGAAGCCCTGATCGTGAAGCGCCGCGAGGCGTCCCGCGATCGGACCACCCAGCAACTGGCGACCCTCCCGCCCCGCGAAGCCCCTCGACCAGATGAATCCCTCATCCGGGCCGAAACCATCCAAGCCGTCCGGCAAGCCATGAAGTCCTTGTCCGAACCCCAGCGCAAGGTGGTCAACGCCCGAATGACCGGCGACCAGACCTTCGCCGAGATCGCGGCGGAGGCGGGTTTGCCCCTCGGGACCGTGTTGACTCACATGCGGCGTGCCCTCGAAAAGTTGAGACGGGTCCTCGACCCCGGAGAATGACCCGATGGACCGCGGCCCCTCGCTTGGACATCGACCCGACCACCACGCCGACCCCGGAGCCACCCCGGGCGATGACCTCGCCTGGGAAGCCTTCCGGTATGTCGCCGACGCGATGACCCGGCTCGAAGTCGACGCTTTCGAGCACCGGTTGCTCGCCGACCAGTCAGCTCGCGAAGCCGTCGCCGCCGCCGTGGATCAGTTTGCCGCCCTGGCAATCGTCAGCCGCGAACTCGCCGCGAGTTTGCCCGCCGCGATCCCCTTCGCGGCTCTCGGCTGGCGTCGGGGTCGGGGTCGGGCCGGGCTGGTGGCGCTGGTGTCGGCGGCGTGCGTTTTGCTCGCCGCTTGGTGGGGATCGACCGCGCGGCGCGGACCCGACCCGATGGACCTGTCGGCCGACCTAGCCCGAGCCTGGGCGGATCTCCGCCAGGGGTCGACGGCTCCCGAGGGGACGCTCCCGTTCTTGCCCGACTTCGGCGGGGTCGGGTCAGACCCGGCCCTCGCTGACGTCGGCGTGCCCGAGATCGTCGAGGTCCCGGCCGATCAGCCCTTGCCGTCGTGGATGATGGCCGCCGTGGCACCCGACCCGAACCTGGAGGACCACTGACGTGCGACGCTTGTTGCCCTCGATCGCCCTGGCCTGCCTGATCGTCGTCGGCGGCTTCGTCGCGCTCGGTCCGGCGGCGGACGACCCCAAATTCGTCCCGATCGGACCCCCTCGACCCGACTCGATCCGGTCGCCGGCTCTGAGTGCCGAGGCGGAGAATCAGGCGATAAGCCTGGTCCGCCAGCATGTCCCGGACCTGGCGCAAGTCCTGGACCGCCTCAAGGGGACCAACCCCGCCGAGTACGGCAAGGCCATCGGCGAACTGGCCGCCGAGGCGCGGACTCTGGCCGACCTCCGAGCCAAGAATCCCGCCCGGGCCGACCTCGCCCTCGACGCCTGGAAGGCCCGGACGCACGTCGAGTTGATCGCCGCGCAACTGGCGAGTTCCCCATCGGTCGAGCGGGAAAGCCAACTCCGGGCGGCGATCGAGGCCCGAGTCGACGTCGATATCCGCCGCCACCGGTTCGAGGTCGAGCAGAACACGGTCGCCGTCGCCAAGGCCCGCGAGCACCTGGCCCGGACCGAGGCCAACCTCGCCCGGAACCGCGAAGCACTCGCCCGGATCGAGCAAAACCGCGCGGCCAAGGTCGAAAACCGCTTCCGGGCCTTGCTCCCCAAGAAACCAGTCGCGCCGACCGCCGCCAAGGCGTCAACCCGATCCGTGATCAGCTCCCCGGCCAGCCCCGCTCCCACCCAGGAAAAATCTCGATGAGAGTCGCACTTGCCTTGATCATCGTGTCCTGGACGACCGTCGCTTTGGGCGCTGAGCCGGTCCGACCCGCGAGCGTCCGGTTCGCGACCGAAGCCGCCGGAGCGACCGAGATCCCCGACTTTCAGCGCCACGTCTTGCCGCTCATGGGGCGGGTCGGGTGCAACACCCGGTCGTGCCACGGGTCGTTCCAAGGGCAAGGTGGGCTGCGGTTGTCCTTGTTCGGCTACGACTTCGCGGCTGACCGCGACACGTTGAACAAGGCGGCTTCCGGGCGGACCGTCGTGGACAACCCCGAAGCGTCGCTCATCCTCGCCAAGCCGACGCTCGCCCAACCGCACAAGGGGGGCAAGCGGCTCGACGTCGACTCGTGGGCGTATCGCCTCCTGGTCCGCTGGATCGAAGCGGGGGCGAAGGGGGTGGGGGATGATCCCGTCCGGTTCGACCGCCTCGAAGTCGCCCCGAGCGAAGTGAACTTCGCCAGCGACGGGACGAAGATCCCCCTCAAGGTGCTGGCCCACTGGGCGGATGGCGCGGTTGAGGACGTGACTTGCCTGACCCGGTTCCGGACCAACGATGAGTCGATCGCCGAGGTTGACGCCGATGGGGTCGTTTCGTCCCGCGGCCCCGGCGACACGCACATCATCGCCTTCTACGACAACGGGGTCGCGGCGGTCCCAGTGCTCCGAGCGGTCTCGGACCTCGCGGGGGATCGGTATCCCACCACTTCCACCCCGACAAAGATCGATGAGCTGGTCGTCGCCAAGCTCAAGAAGCTGGGGATCGCCCCGTCGCCGGTTTGCACCGATGCCGAGTTCCTCCGCCGGGTCGGCTTTGATCTGACCGGGACGGCCCCCACGCCCAATGAGGTCGAGTCGTTCCTGGCGGACCCGGCCCCCGACAAGCGGGCGCGGCGGATCGACGAGTTGCTGACTCGACCGACTTATGCCGCCTGGTGGGCCACCAAGCTCTGCGACTATACCGGCGCCGCGCCCCAGAACCTGAACGTCCAGCAGTGGGGCAACCTTGCACCCGCGCAGTGGTACGAGTGGATCAACCAGCGGGTCGCGGCGAATGTGGCCTACGACGAGATCGTCGCCGGCCTGGTCCTGGCCACCAGCCGGGAAAATGGGCAAACTTACGAGGATTACGTCCGGCAACAGGCGGAATTCAACAAGCAAAAGCCCGAGCCGGGCTTCGCCGACCGCCAGACGATGCCGCACTACTGGGGGCGGACCAACTTCCGGAAACCCGAGGAGCGGGTCATCGGCCTGAGCTATGCCTTCCTCGGCGTCCGGCTCGAATGCGCCCAGTGCCACAAGCATCCGTTCGACCAGTGGACGCAGACCGACTTCAACTCTTTCGGCGCTTTCTTCAACGTGGTCGGGGTCGGGATCGCCCCCGAATCCCGCGCCGCCAGCAAGAAGCTCGCCGAGGAGTCGGGACTCGACAAGCTCGTCGGCGGCGAGCGGACCAGGAAGCTCTATGACCTCCGCCGCGACGGCAAGGATGTCCCCTGGCAGGAGGTCTTCGTCAACAAGAACAACCGCCCAGCCCGCGTGGCTGGGGCCAAGCTAGGGAATCCAGCCATCGCCGGCCGAGTCCTGTCGGCCAAGGTGCTGGGCGGGGACGAGGTGTCGCTCAACGGGACCGACGACCCCCGGAGCCTGATCATGGATTGGCTCCGAAGCCCTACCAACCCCTACTTCGCCCGGGCATTCGTCAACCGGGTCTGGGCCAACGACTTCGGCTCGGGGATCGTCAACCCGCCCGACGACATGAACCTGGCCAACCCGCCGAGCAACGCCCCGCTCCTGGAATACCTGGCGGCTGGGTTCGTTGCGCAAGGCTTCGACATGAAGTGGCTCCACCGCGAAATCTCGAACAGCCAGACCTACCAGCGCTCGTGGCGGACCGAGCCGACCAACGCGCTCGACGAGCGGAACTTCAGCCACGCCCTGATCCGCCGCCTCCCGGCCGAAGTCTTGATCGACGCGATCGCGCAGGCCACGGCCAATACCCCGGCGCTCGATCGGGTCACTACCGACATCACCACTCGCTCGATCGGCCCCCGGCTCCCCGCCGGTCGCGGGCGGAACATCGGCAACTACGCCAACAAGGTCTTCGGTGCCTCTACCCGCGAAACCAACTGCGACTGCAACCGGTCCGACGAACCCAACCTCCTCCAGTCGATCTACCTCCAGAACGACAACGAGGTGTTCGCCACGATCAATCGACCCGACGGCTGGCTCGCCGAGCGGTCCACCGCAACGGCCACGGCGCTCGACCGCGAGGCGATCGTCCGCGCGGCCTACCTCCGAGCCCTCGGCCGGACCCCGCTCCCCCCCGAAGCCGAGGCCGCCACCAGCTACCTCCTCGCCGCCCCCGACGCGGCCCGAGGACTCCGCGACCTCCTCTGGACCTTGCTCAACACCAAAGAGTTCGCCACCAACCACTGATCCGCTGTTTCCAATTGCTTCCTTTGCGATCGGCAATCCGGCGATTCGCAATCCCCCAGAGGAGTTCCCGTTCATGGCCTCCCACCTCGACTGCGATGGCGTCCGCCGGCGCGACTTCTTGCGGCTCGGGCTGCTGGGCGCGACCGGCTTGACCTTGCCCAACTACTTGAAGTGGGCCGACGCCGGGGAGATCCGGAGCGGTCGAGCCAAGTCGGCCATCTTCGTGAACCTGTCGGGCGGGCCGTCGCACCTCGACACCTTCGACCCCAAGCCCGACGCCCCCAGCGAGTTGCGCGGCGAGTTCCAGCCGATCGCCACCAACGTCCCGGGGATCATGTTCTCGGAGCACCTGCCCAAGCTCGCCCAGTGCGCCGATAAGTTCGCCCTGCTCCGGGGGGTGAGCCACAGCCTGGCGGCGCACGAGTTCGGCACCAAATACATGAACACCGGCAACCGGCCGATCCCGAGCCTCGAATTTCCCGGCTACGGGGCGGTCGCGGCCAAGGAGTTGGGCGGACCGCGCGACCTGCCCCCGTTCGTCGCCATCCCCGACACTCCGCAGGTGGCCGGCCACCTCGGCGTCGAGTACGCCCCGTTCAGCACGACGGCCACGCCTCGCCCCGGTCTGCCCTTCTCGGTCCGGGGGATCACCTTGCGGAACGGCCTGACGGTGGCCGAGGTCGACAAGCGACGGGATCTCCTCCGACAGCTCGACACGACCTTCGCCGGTTTCGAGAAGAACAGCGACCTGATCAACGGCCTGGACCGGTTCGCCGAGCGGGCCTACGACATCATTAGCTCCCCTCGGTCACGCCAGGCGTTCGACCTCGCGCAAGAAAAGCCCGAGGTCGCCGCCCGGTTCGGCACCAGCCCGGTCGGCCTAAGTTGCTTGCTGGCGACTCGCCTGGTCGAGTCGGGGGTCCGGTTCGTCACCGTGTCGACCGGCGGGTGGGACACGCACGACGACAACTTCACCAAGCTCAAGACGAAGCTTTTGCCCGACCTCGACGCCGCCCTGGCCGGTTTGTTCACGACCTTGGAGCAAAAGGGCTTGCTCGAATCGACCGCCGTGTTCGTCACCGGCGAGTTCGGCCGGACGCCGAAGATCAACACCAAGGCCGGTCGCGACCACTTCCCCCGCGCGATGTGCTGCCTGCTCGGCGGCGGCGGGATCAAAGGTGGGCAAGTCATCGGCGCTAGCGATGCCCACGCGATGGGTCCGCTCTCCGGCGACGGGATCACCCCCGACGACGTCGCCGCGTCGTTCTACCACGCCCTCGGGATCGATGTCCAAAAAGAATACAAGACTTCCTCCGGCCGACCGATCGCCATCGTCCGCAACGGCAAACCAATCGCCGAACTGTTCGCCTGATCGACCCGACCCGCCGACTTGAGGTCACACCGCCCGGCTTGCTGTCGTATAATCGCGACGGTGGTCTGGGCCTTCTTCTTTGTGCGCTCAAATTGGCATCGACCCAGGCGGGATCGGAAACGGTCATGAATGATGAGGCGGCGATCGACGCGGCCCTGGAACAGATCGGCGAGGCCGCCGCCGGACCGACCGTGACAAAGCGGCGCCTCTGGCGCCGGGTCTTCCGGTGGCTTTCGCTCGGCTTCTCCGGCGTGGTGGCCGCCTGGATCTTTGCCGCGTATGTCGCCTTGCCGTGGCTCTGGAAACACTACGAACACCAGCCGGGGCTGGAGTCTGCCCCCAAGTTCTCGGTCACGGCGGCGGGGATTCCGGGCGACCCGCTCAACCTCGGCCTGGTGGGAGCTGAGAAGGCGGTGGTTCAAGCGATGCTCGACGCGGGCTGGACCCCGGCTGACCCGGTCTCGTGGCGGACGAGCCTGGGGATCGCCCGGAGCGTCCTGGAGAAACGGCCCTATCCCACCGCGCCGGTGAGCAGCCTGTTCGTCTTCGGCCGGAAGCAGGACCTGGCCTTCGAGAAGGCGGCCACGGCGGGGGGGAGCGCCAGCCGGCGGCACCACGTCCGGTTCTGGCGGGCGGACGACCTAGGGACGGGCGGTGTCCCGTTCTGGCTCGGCGCCGCGACGTTCGACCGGAGCGTCGGGTTCAGCCACCTGACCGGCCAGATCACCCACCACATCGCCGCCGACATCGACGCCGAACGGAACGCCGTCATCGCCGGCCTGCGTGAGCTGGGCTGGCTCATCCAGGAATACCAGGTCACCGGCGTCGGCGCCACCCTCTTCGGCCGGAACGGCGGCGGCGACCGCTACGACACCGACGGCGAGCTGACCATCGGCGTCCTCGCCGTCGCGCCCCACAAGAACCAACCCATCAGCCCCCTCGACAATCCCAACCCCGTGGATCTCAAGGACCAACTTTGGTCGGCCATCCGTCCACTCCTCCGCTCGCTGCCTGACTCGACCGTTCCCCAGGATTGACCCCGTCGCCACAATGGCGCATCAAGGGATCACCGCTGAGTCGCTGGCACCCGTCTTTCCTGGAGAAGCCACTCGATGAAACCGCTCGACACCAAGGTCGCCATCATCACGGGATCGTCGCGGGGAATCGGCGCCGAGATCGCCCGGACTCTGGCAGGGGCGGGGGCGAAGGTCATCATCAACTACGCGGGGAGGCGCGACGCCGCCGAGGAAGTTCGAGCCGCGATCATCGCCGCCGGTGGGGAAGCGATCGTCGCGCAGGCGGATGTGAGCCAACCCGACGGAGTCCGCTCGCTCTTCGACGCGGCGATCGAGCGGTTCGGCCAGGTGGATATTCTGGTCAACAATGCCGGAGTCATCCTGTACAAGAAGATCGCCGACACGACCGACGAGGATTTTGACCGGCTCATCGACATCAACGTCCGGAGCGTGTTCTACGCTCTCCGCCAGGCGGCGACTCGCCTGAGCGACGGGGGCCGGGTCATCACCCTGTCGAGCACCACCACCCGGATGATGATGCCGACTTATGGCCCATACGTCGCCTCGAAGGGGGCGGTCGAGCAGTTGACCCGCGTGTTCGCCAAGGAGGTCGGCGGTCGGGGGATCACCGCCAACATTGTCTCGCCCGGCCCGGTTCGCACCGAACTGTTCATGACGGGTAAGTCCGAGGAAGACGTCAAACGCTTCGGCAGCCTATCCGCGATGGGCCGGATCGGCGAACCCGAAGACATCGCCCGCGCGGTCCTCCTCCTCGTCAGCCCCGACGCGGGCTGGATCACCGGCCAGAACGTCGGCGCCAACGGCGGTCTGGCCTGATCTCGATCATGACTCGAACGCCGCAGCGATGGCGGAGCGGATCTTGCGGAGGGGTCGAGTTTTTTTGGAGTCACGGTTGCAGATTCAGTCGAGGTCGACGGCCTCGAAGCCTGACCGACTCCGAGCATGACACGGTGCTGATCACGGAGCGGCACCGATCACCAGGCTAACCTCGGGCCGGTCGTCGCCGCGGAGCGATGAGCGGATCAGAAAGCCTTGGCCACGCCGTTCGAGTTGGAATTCTCCGGTACCAAACGGGTCGCGCTCGGCTTGAAAAGCCGGTTGACCGTCGCGGACGAGGATCAGCCCAGCATGGACCATGGCGCGATAGGCTCGCATCCGGTCGATGATGTGGCGGACGTTCCAGGCCGAGTCGACCAGTCCCACGGCGATGGGGTGGGTGGACGCTTCGGTCCGGGCGAACTCATCGACCGCCGTCCGACAGTCCAGCCGAGGGAGGTCGAGCCTCCGCCCCAACTCGGCAAAGGCGGGAACGGTCGCATCAAGGTGGACGAGCAGGCGGTCGCGGTCGCTCCCCGTGATCCGCTTCAAAGCAATTCCCTCACTCGGGGAGAACCCAGCCTCACCCCACTGGTTATCACCAATGACCGGACCAATCGGCGCGAGTTTGGTGCGGATCAACCCGAGGATGAATCGCGCCTCAACCTCGACTGTGGCCGAGGCCGGCTCGGGTGGGGGCAAATCATCCAGCCGCCTCGACAACTCGTCGAGTATCGCTCGGTCCATTGTCGGCAAGAGGTGACCCAGGGTCTTGAACACCGTCACCGCGTTGCTGTACTCAAAAATCCGGGCGAGAAGGACTCCGCCGGTCCCGACCCGGTGTGCCAGCGTCAGCGCGGCGAATAAGTCGTCCAGCGCTGCGTGGCCCTGGCCCTGCTTGGTGAGCCGCCGGGCGGACAAGCACGCCACCCGGACAACATTCAGGTTCCCGTAGTCCATGCGGCCCTGGGTCAAATCTTCGAGCGTGGGAATTTCGGGCTCCCAGCGGCAAGTATTTATTTCAGCGGCTGCGCGGATCGCGTCCAGGGTGGGACCAGCCTGATCAATCAAGCGACTCACGTTCGGGTCATCGATCGCGATGGTCGCGGCTTGCTGAAGCCGGTCCAGATCCTCTTGAGGAAAGCCTTTCGCCCAGCCGAAGGCTTTGAGATAAAGATCCGCCGCATTGGCCCCTTCGACCGTGGCCAAGGTCGATGCGAGGCCCTCCCACGGCCGGAACCACCGGATCATGGGTGTCGCCAGCGAGGAAAGCAGGAAGACGCGGCGGAACATGGGGCAACCCACAATAAAGGATGGCGATTTTGGGAGTCGTTCGCTTCAGTGGACCAAGTTCGGACCGATCAAGCTACCACAGCGTCGACGACGGCGCGGATCTTGGCCAGGCCCGTGGCCGCGACGGTGGCCGGGTCCAGTTTCCAGTAATCGCGATTGAAGACTTCCAAGGAGAGGACAGTCGCTGAACCGGGTTGGTTCAAGGCCCGGAGGATGGTGGTCAGCGGGGCCGAGCCGTCGCCGGGGTAGACGCGATCGGCGTCGGTGAGGGCCGCGCGGGGCTTGGCGGGGTAGTCGTTGATGTGGAGAACCGGGACGGCGTTGGGGCCGAGGAGTTTCAGCCCGGCGGTGCCCGAGCCGCCTTTGTGGAGGTGGTAGACGTCGGCCAGGATCGCGGCGTCAGGGTGGTCAGCGGCGATGGCAATTTGGGCCGCTTCGGCAAGGGTCTGGATGTTTTTCGCGAACCCCCAGACCTCGACGATTGGAACTACGCCGAAATTCTTGCCCAGTTCGAGCAAGGCTCGGTACCGCGTGGCAACGCGCGCGAGGTCGAGCTTGGGACCAGCCGCGTCGGTGGCCCCGACCGGGGGGGCGGCGAGCCGGGCCGCGCCCACTTGGGCCGCCATCTCCAGGTTCCGCCGGGCTTCTTCCAACGCCTTGGCTCGGCGGGCGTCATCATCGACGGCCCACTCGAAGAAGCCGATCAGGTCGACGACTTTGAGGTTCGCGTCGCTGGCTTGTTTCCGGAGGTCGGCGAGCGACCCGCCCCCCTTGACGTGGGCATCCAGCTCGCGAATCCAAGGCTCGATCCCGTCGTACCCTGCCTGCGCGGCGATTTTGATCTCCTCGACGATCGGCAGCTTCTGACCCGAGATCGTGCTGGTGTTGAGGGCGAACAGGAACGAATGTCTCGTCGTGGAAGCCGCCGCTTGTGCTGGCGAAGTTTGTGCGGACCCGACCCCGACGGCGGTCGAGGCCGCGCCGATCGCCGCTGTGCTCAAGAGATCACGCCTCGTCCAGGGGGGCATCTTCATCGGGAAATCTCCAGTAAATGCTTTGGACTTCGAGGGGTCATGGCCAGCCGTTTTAGCCCAATAGGAGGGTGGTTACAACGAGGCAGGTTGGTTTGCTCCCTTGTGACGGACCAGTTAGTCCGAAATAATGGACGCATCGTCTCCAAACGTCGCCAGATCGTCTCGGAAGTCAGGACGGAGCATCGTGGGTTCGCCGGACTTCGACCTGAATCAACCCACGAGGCGCGGCAAGGTCCGCGACGTGTTCGACCTTGGCGACCGCCTGCTCCTGGTCGCCTCGGACCGGATCAGCGCTTACGATTGGGTCCTGCCCACGTTGATCCCCGACAAGGGGCGGGTCCTGACCGCGCTCTCGGCGTTTTGGTTCGGGCGGTTGGGGGTCGAGCACCACCTGATCTCGACGGACATCGACGCGGCCGGGCTGGACCTGACCGACGCGGACCGGTCGTACCTCACCGGGCGAATGATGCTTGCCCGGCGGTGCTCGGTCGTCCCATTCGAGTGTGTAGTCCGCGGGTACTTATCGGGGAGCGGCTGGCGCGAGTACCGCGAATCGGGGACGGTCTGCGGCGAGGTCTTACCCCGAGGGTTGGTCGAGTCGAGTCGGATCGACCCGCCGATCTTCACTCCGGCGACCAAGGCCGAGGCGGGCCACGACCTCAACGTGTCGACCCGGGTGATGGCCGACGCTCTGGGCACGGATCTGACCAACACCCTGGCCGCGACCAGCTTGCGGATCTATCAAGCAGCCGCCAAGTCCGCCGAATCGCGCGGGTTGATCCTGGCCGATACCAAATTTGAGTTCGGCCATGACCTCCAAACGGGCCGGCTCCTGCTGATCGACGAGGCGTTGACCCCGGACAGCTCGCGGTACTGGTCGCAGGCCAGCTACGAGCCGGGCGGGCCGCAAGCATCGTTCGACAAACAGTTCGTCCGCGACTGGCTCGACGCCTCGGGGTGGGACAAGGCAAGCCCGCCGCCCCCTTTGCCCGACGAGGTGGTCGCCGCCACCCGGGCCAAATACATCCAAGCGTATGAAATTTTGACCGCGCACCCGTTCCCCTGGGCTTGACCACTCATGCTCCGCTACCTGACCGCCGGCGAGTCGCACGGACCCGCCCTGACCGTGATCGTCGAGGGGTTCCCCTCGGGCGTCGCCTTCGACGCTGAGTTCATCAACCGCGAATTGGAGCGGCGGCAAGGCGGCTATGGCCGAGGCAAGCGGCAGACCCTCGAAACCGACCGGATCATCGTCGAGAGTGGGACCTACCACGGCCTCACCACCGGCGCTCCGATCGCGCTTCGGCTGATCAACAACGACAACAAGCTCGAACGCCTGCAACAACCCGCCTCCCCCCGTGGCGGTCACGTCGACCTCGCCGGGGCAATCAACTACCAGACCGGCATCCGCCAGGTCTTGGAACGTGCCAGCGCCCGGGAGACCGCGATCCGGGTCGCCGTCGGGGCGCTGGCCAAACTGTTGCTCCGCGACCTGGGGATCACCGTATTCGGCTACGTCCGCGAGTTGGGCGGGATCGTCGCCCGCGGCTACCCCGAGGTCCCGTTCGACCTCGCCACCCGCGACGCCAGCCCGGTCTTCACCTTGGACCCCTCGGCCGACCCCGCCATCCTCGCCGCGATCGACGCCGCTAAGGCCACCGGCGACACGCTGGGCGGGGTCGTCGAGGCGGTGGTCCTCGGCTGCCCGATCGGCCTGGGCAGCCATGCCCAGTGGGACCGCAAGCTCGACGCCCGGCTCGCCCTGGCGGTGATGAGCATCCAGGCGATCAAGGGGGTCGAGGTCGGCCTCGGGTTCGAAGCCGGCCGCCGCCCCGGGTCGCGGGTGATGGACTCGATCGAGTACCACGCCGACCACGAGTCCGACGACCGCCGCCTCGGCTTCCGCCGCCCGTCAAACAACGCCGGCGGGATCGAAGGGGGCACGTCCAACGGCGAGGCCATCGTAATCCGCGCCGCCAAAAAGCCGATCAGCACGCTGGCATCGCGCGGGCCATCGGTCGACCTCGCCACCAAGCAACCCCGCCCCGCCACCTACGAGCGCTCCGACGTCTGCGCCGTGCCCGCCGCCAGCGTGGTGGTCGAAAACGTCGTCGCCTGCGAGATCGCCGCCGCCGTGATCGAAAAGTTCGTCGGCACCAGCCTCGCGGCAATCCAAACCACGATGGCCGCCCTCCACGACCTCAACCGCCGCCACCTGGCCGAGTACTGGGAGCCGGTAGGCGAGAAAAAATTAGCCAACTGACCAATCGAGAGGAATTTTAATCTGTGCCTATTCAAGGGAACAAGCATAAGTCACGAATCACTTATTTGCGAGTAAGAAATTACCGCAGTTTGGGTGAATCAACCGAAGTACGTTTTGGTAGATTGACGGCTTTGGTCGGGGTAAATGGTTCTGGAAAAAGCAATATCTGCGATGCATTACGATTCATTGCAGATGCACTTAAAATTGGCCTTGAGGGGGCAATTGCTAAGAGACACGGAATCGGATCAATTCGCCGCTGGAGTGCGGGACGACCCTTCAATATTTCCATGGAGATCCATGTCGATTTTTTGCCAATCGAGGATACGGAAGAACTCGCCGATCCTCCAAATTTAACAGGTCAATACGCATTCGAGATCGGAGTTTCCAAATCCGATGACTTTCAAGTCAACTATGAATGGGTTGTGTTATCACATTCGGATGCGCAGCCGACCATCGGATTTCTCATTGGAGGTCAACGTTGGAAACACGGCCCCGAAGATCTTCGTCTGCAAGTCGCGCCGCTCGGTTTAGCCCTGCCTTTGCTCGCTAGTGATGAACGATTTCAACCTTTGGCGGCAAGCCTTCGAGGAATCTCAATTTACAGCATTTTTCCAGACACTTTGCGAAAGCCTCAGATTCCTGATAACGCGAAGCTAATGACCGAACACGGGGGGAACTGGAATTCAATTCTTAGAGCGATCAAGAAAGCACCGGAGTCGAACGACCTCATCGCCGCGATCGGGCAACTCACGGGCGATATCGACGGATTCCAAGTCAAGCAGGCCGGTCCGTATCTCATCACCGAGTTTCGCCACGGCGAGAGCAGTTCGCCCGGCAAGAACGGCAAGCACCGACCTCGTTGGTTTGCGGCCGCTCAGGAGTCGGACGGGACGCTGCGTATGGCGGGGATCTTGACAGCCTTGCTGCAATCACCACCTCCCTCCTTCCTGGGGATCGAAGAGCCCGAATTGACTGTCCATCCAGGTGCACTGCCCTTGCTCTATGACCACATCAAGGAAGCGTCCCAGCGTGGTCAAGTCATCCTCACTACGCACAGCCCTGACTTGCTCTCGCTCTTGAACGCCGACGAGATTCGCG
>JAABUX010006090.1_pt1 | contig 14539 bp, 15 predicted proteins | sample 5561851 | NCBI WGS metagenome assembly JAABUX01 (sample SAMN10711883, study PRJNA513361) | rock metagenome | isolation source: Antarctica rocks | place: Antarctica: Victoria Land, Richard Nunatak red sandstone | collected 2016-01-03 | reverse complement strand
CCCCAGATGTTCATCGAGACCGAAGGCACCCCGAACCCCGCCACCCTGAAGTTCCTGCCGGGCCGGGACGTGATGGGGGCAGGCACCGCCGACTTCGCGGGTCCGGACCTCGCCGGCCGCAGCCCGCTTGCCACCGCGCTGTTCGCCCTGCCCGGCGTGGCGCGGGTGTTCCTGGGCGGTGACTTCGTCACGGTGACGAAGTCCGACCTGGCCGACTGGCAGGCGCTGCGCCCGCAGGTGCTGGGCGCCATCATGGAGCACTTCGTCGCTGGCCGTCCCGTGATCGAGGGCGCGGGCGACGACATCGCCGAGGACGTGCTGCCCGAGGACCAAGACATCGTCGAGCAGATCAAGGAGTTGCTGGACACCCGCGTCCGCCCCGCGGTGGCCGGCGACGGCGGCGACATCGTGTTCCGCGGCTACCGCGACGGCATCGTGCGCCTGCACATGCAGGGCGCGTGCAGCGGCTGCCCCAGCAGCAGCGCCACCCTGAAGCATGGCATCGAGAACATGCTGCGCCACTACGTGCCCGAGGTGACATCGGTCGAGCAAGTCGAGGCGTAGTGCTGGACAGCGCCGCCCTGGACGGGTCCCAGGTGGCGCGGCTGGGGTTCGCCGGGGCAGGCTGGCCGCTGTAGCGGTGGCGTCTGCCCCGCCAACATTGGTGCTGACGTTAGATGCGGCGCTGCCGGGGTGCTCGGCTGGCGTCGTGCGTGACGGCGTGGCGTTGTCGGTGCGCCTGGCGGACGGGGCGCGAGGTAACTTGGCAGCGCTGCCAGCGATGGCAGCGGCGGTGCTGGAGACGGCTGGGGCGCCAGCGGCGGCGCTATCCTTGATTGCGGTTACGGTGGGGCCTGGCAGCTTTACCGGGCTGCGGTCGGCGTTGGCATTGGCGCACGGGATCGGCCTGGCGGCGGGGGTGCCGGTGGTGGGCGTGACGGTCGGGGAGGCATTGTTCGACCCAGGCGACCCGCGGGTGCAGTGGGCCGCGGTCGATACGCGGCGAGGGCGCGTGTTCCTGGAGCATGGCGGCGAGGTGCACTCGGCCGCGCTGGACAATTTGCCATCGCCGTCCGGGCCGCTGGTGGTCGGGGGCGATGCGGCTGCGGCGGTGGCGGAGCGGTTGCGCGTCCGAGGCTTCGACGTGGTGCTAGGGCCGGTCTTGCCCGCGCCTGTGGGCATCGCCTTGGCGGCCTTGCGCCGAGCCGCGGCGGGGCTGCCGGTGCGTCCGGCCCAGCCGCTTTATGTGGACCCGCCGGAAGCCCGGCCCGCCAACGCGGTATGACGCTGGTGGCGGCGACGCCGCACCATGCCGCTGCGATGGCGCTGATCCACGGCAGGGCGTTTCCGCCTGGGGAACGATGGGGAGCAGATGCGATAGCGTTGCAGTTGGCGATGCCGGGCGCCTACGGCTGGATTTTCGTCGGCGAGAGGGTTGGGGTGAGTAGGTCTCCGTTGCTAGGTGACAGAACGTCGACACTTCCGGGCCAAGGCTCCCGCGCGGTGGGGGTGGCGCTACAAGCCCCCCTCACCCCGGCCCTTTCCCGAAGTGAGAGGGAGGCGGGTGGAGTCGTGCTGGCGCGCGTTGTCGCGGATGAGGCGGAGATACTGACCCTGGCGGTCGATCCCCTCGTGCGACGCCAGGGCGCCGGCCGCTTGTTGCTGCAGGCCGCCATGGACGACGCGTGGCAGCGCGGCGCCGCGGCGATGTTCCTCGAAGCCGCATCGTCCAACGCCGCCGCGCTCGCGCTCTACGGCAGCGCCGGCTTCGTCCAGGTCGGCCGCCGGCCTCGTTACTACCCCGGCGACGACGACGCCCTAGTTCTGCGCGGCCTGCTCAACCCCGGCGCAGCAGCAGAAGCTGCGTGCCATCCACCCCAGGACTGAGCGACAGCACGGCATGGCCCTGCTCGACGGCCGTGCGCGGCACGTTGCGCGTGGGCTCCTCGCCGCGCAGCAGTACCAGCAGGGTCTGCCCCGGCTGCATCCGGTCCAGCGCCAGCCGGGTGCGCACGAACGTCATCGGACACACGTCGGCAGTGATGTCCAGATGCCGGTCCGCAACCGGCCCAGCCGCCTCTTGTTCAATCACCGCCTGCACTTGCTGCGGTTCCGGCACAGTCGTGGTCAGCAGTCGGTCCACCATCACTAGCCCTGTTCTTAAAATCCAAGTCATCCATTGCGAAACGGAGGCCGCAACACGTATATAACTAGGGAATCGCCTAGTGAAAGGATGTCCCATGGCTGATGCGGCAGAGACTTCTGATGTGCTGGGCCTTACAGCCCAAATCGTGTCGGCCCATGTTTCCAACAATTCCGTCGCGCCGGACGCCCTGCCGAACTTAATCCAGGAAGTCTATCGGACCCTGGCCGGCGTGGGCAAGGAGCAGGTGGTCCCGGATAAGCAGCAGCCGGCGGTGCCGATCAAGAAGTCGGTGTTCCCCGACCACATCGTCTGCCTGGAAGACGGCAAGAAGCTCAAGATGCTCAAGCGCCACCTCAAGACCTCGTACAACATGACGCCCGAGCAGTATCGCGAGAAGTGGCAGTTGCCGCCAGACTATCCCATGGTCGCACCGAACTATGCCCGGCACCGGTCGTCGCTCGCCAAGAAGATCGGACTGGGCACCAAGCCGCGCGGGCGCTAGGTCCGCCGCGCGGCTCCGACAGCCAGAGGCGACAGCCAGAGTCGACAGAGGGTGGCCACATCGGCTACGCCGGGGCGTGCCCGCGACGCCGAACGCTGCCCAAAGGGACCTCATGGAATCGCGCATCGAGGAATCGCGCATCGAACGTCTGTGCGTCGAGCGGGGGCTGAAGATGACCGGCCAGCGCCGGGTTATCGCCCGCGTGCTGTCCGACGCCGCCGATCATCCGGATGTGGAAGAGCTGTATCGCCGGGCGTCGGCGCTGGACGGCCGCATCTCCATCGCCACCGTGTACCGCACCGTCCGGTTGCTGGAGGAAAAGGGCATCCTGGAGCGCCGCGACTTCGGCGGCGGCCGTGCCCGGTATGAGCCGACCGAGCACGGCCAGCACCATCACCTGATCGACGTGGAAACCGGCCGGGTGATCGAGTTCGGCGATGCGGAGCACGAGCGGCTGATCCGCGCCATTGCGGCCGGGCTGGGCTTTGATCTGGTGTCGCATCGGCTGGAGCTGTTCGGGCGCCGCATTGCCGAGCCGGAAGCCCGCCCTCGCCGTGCAGAGCCGGAGGCCCGCCAGCGCAAGGTCGAGCCAGAGGCCCGCCATCGCAACGTCGAGCCGGAGGCCCGCCCTCGCCTCGCCGAGACGGACGCCGATGCCGCACCACGGGCGTCCCGGGCCACGCCGATGTCGGCGTCCTGACGGGCCATCCATGGGAGAGATGACCATCGCCACCAGCTTCGGCGAGTTGCGGGCCGGCAACTTGGGCGTGCGGGTCGCCACCAGTTCCGGGGAGGTCGATGCCGCGCTGGCGCTGCGCTACCGCATCTTCTTCAACGAGATGGGCGCCACGCCGGACCCGGCCGCCGCCGCAACCCAGTGCGACCGGGACGAGTTCGACGCCGTCGCCGACCACCTGCTGGTCGTGGACCACGAGATCGGCTCGGGACCGGAGGGCGTCGTGGGCACCTACCGCATGATGCGGCAGGGCGCCGCCGACCGCATCGGCCGCTTCTACTCCGCGGACGAGTATGACATCGGCACCATCCTGCACTTCCCCGGCCGGGTGCTGGAGCTGGGACGGTCCTGCGTCGATGCGGCCTACCGCGGGCGGGCGGTGATGCAGTTGCTGTGGCGCGGCATCGCCACCTACGTGTCCCACCATGGCATCGACCTGATGTTCGGTTGCGCCAGCCTGCCCGGCACCGACCCGGACGCGCTGGCGGTCGAGCTGACCTACTTGTACGGCCATCACCTGGCGCCTCCTGCGCTTCGCCCGCGGGCGCTGCCGGACCGCTACGTCGAGATGCGGCGCATGGACGTGGACCTGATCGACCCGCGCCGGGCCAACCACATGCTGCCGCCGCTTATCAAGGGCTACCTGCGCCTTGGCGGCTTCATCGGCGACGGCGCGGTGGTGGACCGGCAGTTCAACACCACCGACGTCGCCATCGTCGTGAAGGCGGACACCGTGACCGACAAGTACCTCAAGCACTACGAACGTTGAAGGCTGGCACTACGAACGTTGCAGGCTGGCGTTGAAGGCTGGGAACGCTGAAGGCCAGCCGGTGAACGTCGTCATGACCGCGCCCCGCCTAGCGCCGCAAGCCGTTGCAGTGCTGCACGCCGCCGGCGCCACGATCCATTACATGGACCCTTATCCCTCTGCCGCCGGGGTGGCCGAACGTGCGGGTGAGGTCGGCGCCGTCGCCATCCTGTCCCGCCAGGGGCCGGTGACGGCGGCGGCCATGGACGCAGCACCAGGCCTGCGGATCATCGCGCGCCACGGCGTGGGCGTCGACGACGTGGACCTGGCGGAGGCGGCGCGGCGCGGCATCCTGGTCACGCGCGGCCCCGGCTCCAACACCCAGGCCGTCGCTGAGCACACTTTGGCAATGATCCTGGCCTTGGCCAAGGACCTGCCAAGCCTGTCCGCCAGGGTGGCCGCGGGCGGCTGGCGCGGGGCGGACACCAAGGTGCGGGACATCGCGGGCCTGCGGCTGGGCCTGCTCGGCTGCGGCGCGATCGGCACGGCGGTGGCGCGGCTGGCGGGGGCGTTCGGGATGCAGGTGTCGACCCACACGCCGAGCGGGCGGGCGGCGCCCGGCATCCGCACCGCAAGCAGCCTGGCCGACTTGCTGGCGGGCAGCGACGTGCTGTCCCTGCACCTGCCGCTGCTGCCCGCGACCCGGCACATGATCGGCACGGCGGAGCTGGCGCTGCTGCCGCCAGGCGCGTTCGTCATCAACACTTCCCGCGGCGGCCTGATCGACGAGCCGGCGCTGCTGCACGCCCTGGAGGGCGGGCGCCTGGCCGGCGCCGGGCTGGACGTGTTCGAGCAGGAGCCGCCCGCACCCAGTAACGCGCTGCGCCGGCATCCCAGGGTCATCGCCACGCCGCACGTCTCCGGGGTGACGGAGGGCAGCCTGGTCAACATGGGCGTCATGGCGGCCGAGTGCATCGCCGCGGTGCTGCTGGGCCGGCCGGTGCCGCCGGAGCGGATCGTGCGGCCGTGACGCGCCTGGCCGCGGCCCTGGAGAGCTTGCGCGGCTGGCGGGCGGACCTGGCGGCCCTGCTGCTGGGCGCGCTGTCGGCTGCGGCGTTGCCGCCGATCCATATCGTCCCGGTGCTGCTGCTGGCGGTGCCGGGCCTGCTGGTGCTGATCGGCGCAGCCAGGGGACCGCTGGGCGCGGCGCGGCGCGGCTTCTGGTTCGGCTTCGGCCACCACGTCTGCGGCCTATACTGGATCACCGAGGCCATCCTATTGGAGTCCGCCCGCCTATGGTGGCTGGTGCCGCTTGCGGTGCCGGCCTTGTCCGCCCTGCTGGCCCTGTTCATCGCCATACCCTGCGGCGTGGCGCGGCTGATGCCGGCGGGCTGGCGGCGCGTGCTGCTGCTGGGCGGCGCGTGGACCCTGTTCGACCTCGCCCGGCAGTTCGTCGGTACCGGCTTTCCCTGGAACCCGTTTGGCAGCGTCTGGGCCATCCCCGGCCCGGTGGGCGACATCATGCTGCAGCCCGCGGCCTGGGTGGGCACGCCGGGCCTGACCCTGGCCACCTTGCTGCTGGCTGCCTCCCCGGTGCTGGGGCGGCGCGGCCTGGCCGGCGCCGGCGCGGTGCTGGCGTCGTGGGCCGTGCTGGGCGTGCTGCGCCTGGCGCAGCCGGAGCCGGCAGCGCCGGGCCTGGTCGCCGTGCTGGTGCAGGGCAACGTCGCGCAGGGCCTGAAGTGGGACCGCACCGCCGCCTACGCCTCGTTCGAGAAGTACCTGGACCTGACCCGGCAGGGCATGGAGGCCGCCGCCGGCCGCCCCGCCGTGGTGATCTGGCCGGAGACCGCAAGCGTCTTCCTATTGCAGGAGGATGTCGCGGCCCGCGAGTACATCGCCGACGCCGCCAAGCCGGCGCTGGGGCAGATCGTCGGCAGCATCACCTTCCGCGACGGCGCGCCCTCGCCGGATCCGGGCAACCTGCCGCGCAACAGCCTGGTTGCGATGGCGCCGGACGGCGGCATCACCGGCCTTTACAGCAAGTGGCACCTGGTCCCGTTCGGCGAGTTCGCGCCAAGCTGGGTGCCGTTCGCGGTGCAGGTGGTGCCGGGCCACCTGGACTTCGGTTCCGGCCCGGCGACGCTGACCATCCCCGGCGTGCCCTCCTTCGGCACGCTGATCTGCTACGAGGCGATCTACCCGGCACAGATCGTCGATGAGGCGGACCGCCCGCACTGGCTGGTCAACATCACCAACGACGCCTGGTTCGGCAACTCGACAGGACCGCGGCAGCACCTGGCGGGCGTGCGGATGCGTGCGGTCGAGGAGGGACTGCCCATCATGCGCGCTGCCAACACCGGCATCTCCGCCGGGTTCGACAGCCGGGGGCGGGAGTTGGGGCGGCTGACGATGAGGGTGACGGGCACCTTGGCGCTTCCGGTGCCCGGCCCACGGCCGCCGACCTCGTTCTCGCGCTGGGGTTTAGTCATACCGGGCCTGCTCAGCCTGCTGTGCGTGGGCGCCGCGTGCGGGGCCACGGAGCGGCGCGCCAAACAGGCTTAGAAGGTGCATGCCGCCTTAATTATGAGATGTTGCTTGTATTGCATTCCACGCGCTGACACTCTAGGGTTGCATTGTTAATCTTTCGTTCAGCCTTTTGGCCATGTGGGATTGGAAAGCAGCATGTCAGACGCAGCCGTGCCTGGAAGTGCCGACAAGGAGAGCCGGCCCAGCCCGATCGACGCCCATGTCGGCAGCCGCATCCGGCTGCGCCGCACCCTGATGGGCATGTCGCAGGAGAGGTTGGGCGAGGCACTGGGCCTCACGTTCCAGCAGATCCAGAAGTATGAGCGCGGGGTGAACCGCGTCGGCGCCTCCCGGCTGTTCGACCTGTCGCGTGTGCTGGACGTGTCGATCAGCTTCTTCTTCGACGACATGCCGGAGCCGCTGGCCGGGCTGCACGGCACGCATCAGGTCACCCGCGCCGCCGGCGGCTTTGCTGAGACGCAGGATGCGTTTGGCGTAGATGAGTCAGTAAACCGGCGGGAGACGCTGGAGCTGGTGCGCGCCTACTACCGGATCACCGACCCTTCGGTGCGGAAGCGGGTGTTCGACCTGATTAAATCGATGGGTCCTGGGGAGGTATAGCGTCCCTCACCCCTTCCCCGAGGAGGTGGGAGCCGGTAGCGCCTCCAGCCGGAACAGCCGAGTCGTCCGCAATGTGCGGTCCTCCAGCTCCAGCGAGGTCGGCACCTGGTACTCCCCCAGCGCGACCAGGCCATCGCCGGGCAGGTAAGCGCGGCCGGGGTCGGCCATCCACACTTCGCACTGCGCAGCCATGGCGCGCAGCCAGGGCATGATGTGCCGGGTCATCGGCGCCTCGTAGCAGACGTCGCCGCACAGGATCAGCTCCCACCGGCAGGGCTGGCCCACCACGTCCGCCACCAGCACCCGAACATCCACCCGGTTCTCCGCCGCATTCAGGGCGATGGCGGCGGCGGCCAGGGGGTCGATCTCCGCGGCCTCGACCTGAGCGGCGCCAGCCAAGGCGCAGGCGATGGCAGCGACACCGCACCCGGCGGCGAAGTCCAGCACCCGGCGGCCGGCAACCAGGCCCGGATGGTCCAGCACGTGCCGCGCCACCGCCTGCCCGCCGGGCCAGGCAAAGGCCCAGAACGGCGGCTCGATCCCGGTCTGCTGCAGCCAGGCCTCGCTGGCCTGCCAGATGGGGGTGATCTCGGTAGCCAAGTGCAGCGCGACCTCCGGCACCAGCGGCGCGCGGGACAGGGCGGTGTGGGCGCGGATGAAGGCTTCGCTCACACCATGCCCAGCGCTTACACCATGCCCAGCAGGATCGCGGCGGCGACGGCCAGCCCGGTCTCCCGGTTCAGCTTGAACAGCCGCAGGCATCGGGCGGGATCATCGATATCCACCGTGGCGACCTGCCAAGCGAGCAGCCCCGCCGGCAGCGCCAGTCCGGCCAGGAAGGGCCACGCCAGCCCCGCCAGCCAGCCCGATACGCCCAGCAGCAGCACCGTCGCCGTGTAGCAGGCGGCCAGGAACGCCCGCGTGTGCCGCTGGAACAGCCGCGCCGTACTGCGGACGCCGACCAGCGCATCGTCCTCCCGGTCCTGGTGGGCGTAGATGGTGTCGTAGCCCAGGATCCACGCGAACGCCGCCGCATACAGCGCCAGGCCCGCCGCATCCAGCCGCCCTGCCGCAGCGGCATAGCCCATCGGCGCCCCCCAGCCGAAGGTGAGGCCCAGCATCGCCTGCGGCCACCACGTCACCCGCTTCGCCCCGGGATACAGCGCCACCAGCCCCAGCGACGCGACGCCCAGCGCCTGCGCCAGCCCGTTGAGCTGCAGCAGTACCGCCAGCCCGATCAGCAGCAGCACCGCCAGGAATATCGCCGCCTGCCGCATCCGTAGCGCGCCGCTGGCCAGGGGGCGCCCGGCGGTGCGCGTCACCAGGCGGTCCATGTCGCGGTCCCACATGTCGTTCACCACGCAGCCGGCCCCGCGCATCACCACCGCGCCCACGGCGAACAGGGACACCAGCCGAGCTGCCTCGGCCGCGCCGGGCCGGGCCAGCAGGATACTCCACAGGCCCGGCAGGAACAGCAGCCATGCGCCGATCGGCCGGTCCAGCCGCGCCAGCAGGGCATAGGGCCGCCACGCCGCCGGCAGCCGCGCCACCCAGCCCCCGGCGGCGATGTCGGTCCAGCCCGGTGCCGCACGCTCCTGCATGGACTGTGCATAAGCGTCCCACCTCCCCGACGCCAGCGCCGCATGCCAGCCCTCGGCTTGACAACCCCTGCCGCGCCCATTGGTGTGCGGCCCGCCACGCAGGATGCCACGCTACGATGTCGAATCCCGGAGACGCCGACCACACGCCGATCGCCTCCGTCCAGCAGTTGGCCGACCACATCGCCGCCGGGTGCAAGCCGCCGGCCGAGTACCGCATTGGCACCGAGCACGAGAAGTTCGGCTTCCAGGACCCTACCCTGCTGCCGCCGCCCTATGAGCCCGACGGCATCCGTGCCCTGCTGACCGGAATGGCCGCCGCCGACCCGGCCGGCTGGGAGGCGATCGTGGAGACGGGCAACCCGATCGGCTTAAAGGGCCTGGGGCCTCACCGCGGCGCGTCCGTCTCCTTGGAGCCGGCCGGGCAGTTCGAGCTGTCGGGCGCCCCACTGCCGACCCTGCACGACACCGCGGCAGAGCTTGAGGCCCACTTCGCCGCCGTCCGCGCCGTGGCGGAACCGCTGGGCATCGGCTTCGCGCCATTGGGGTTTCATCCCACCCTGCGACGGGACCAGATGCCCTGGATGCCCAAGGGCCGCTACGCCATCATGCGCCGCTACATGCCCTCGGTCGGGCAGTACGGCCTGGACATGATGCTGCGGACCTGCACCGTTCAGGTGAACCTGGACTATTCCAGCGAGGCTGACATGGCCCGCAAGCTGCGGGTGGCGCTGGCGCTGCAGCCGGTGGCGACGGCGCTGTTCGCCAACTCCCCCTTCGTCGAGGGCCAGCCAAGCGGGATGCTGTCCAGCCGCGCGCGGGTATGGACGGACGTGGACAACGCCCGCTCCGGGATGCCGGCGGTGATGTTCGAGGAGGGCTTCGGCTTCGAGCGCTACGTCGAGTGGCTGCTGGACGTGCCGATGTACTTCGTCGAGCGCGGCGGCGCCTACCAGGACGTGGCCGGGCAGTCGTTCCGCGCCTACATGGCGGGCGGCTTGCACAACACCATCCGCGGCCCCGCCACGCTGGGCGACTTCGGCGACCACATGACGACCGCCTTCACCGACGTGCGGGTGAAGCAGTTCCTGGAGATGCGCGGCGCCGACGCCGGGCGGGCCGACATGATGGTCGCGCAAAGCGCCTTCTGGGTGGGTCTGCTGTACGACGAGGCCGCCCTGGCCGCCGCCGACGCGCTGGTGCGCCGCCAGCCCTGGTCCGTCTATAGGCAGTTGCGCGCCGACGTGCCCCGCCTGGCGCTGGACGCCCCCTGGCCCGGTGGTCCCCCTGGCAGCAGCGTGCGTGACTTGGCGCGAGACGCCGTCAGCATCGCCCTGGACGGCCTGCGCGCCCGCGCTTGCCTGGACGGCGACGGCCAGGACGAGACCCGGCACTTAGCGCCCCTGCTGTCCCTGGTTGGTGGTGGGCCGACCCAGGCGGAAGTGTGGCTGCAGCGGTTCCAGGGCGCCTGGGACGGCGACGCCGCGCGAATTTTTCGTGAGGCTGCAATTTAGCCAGCGACGCCTGCATCCAAGGACCACTGCTGCGGGTAGCATTCCTTGAGGGCCACCTTACCGTATGGCGTGGCACAAGGGATGGGCCAGTTAGGATACACGCTTTTGGACATGACGTATGAAGTCTTGCAACCTATGATTGTATTGTATTGCACATACATCTTGTGCAGCTTTGTTAAATAAGCGGTAATAGCTGCATGATCGGTAACCATCCTACACCGACCCTGCTGCGCCTGACGGCTCCGACCGACCCGTTTGCGGTGCGGTTGCGGTTGATCGGCCACATGGAGGCGTGGACCCTCACCAGCGAGAATATCCTGCCGGCGGGCCGCAAGACCCGGGCGCTGCTGGCCATCATCGCGCTGTCCTCCTCTCGCCCGGTGCTGCGCTCACGCCTGGCGGAGCTGCTATGGAGCCGCCGCCCGGAGGAGCAGGCCCGCGCCTCGCTGCGGCAGGAAATCCATCGGCTGCTGGAGGTGCTGGCGCCGGCCGGGCAGGACATCCTGTCGATCAACCGCGACAGCCTGGCGCTGCGCCCCGGCATCGTCTGGGTGGACGTGGACGAGGTGCTGCGCGCCACCACGACGCATCCGGCCTCCCTGGCCCTGCTGGACGGCGAGTTGCTGGAGTCGCTGGACGGCATCGACCCGGCCTTCGACGCCTGGCTCGCCACGGAGCGGGAACGGCTGCGCGACCGTGCCCGCACCATCGCCGAGACACTGCTGGACGACCAGGCCTCGCCGGAGAGCCTGATCGCCGTCGCCCAGCAACTGCTGTCCATCGACCGGGCGCATGAGGGCGCCTGGCGCGCCCTGATGCGCGCCCATGCCGAGCGTGGCGAGCGCGGGCTGGCCGTGCAGTCCTACGACCGCTGCCGCGCCGTGCTGGCCGAGCTGATGGACGCCGCGCCGTCGCCGGAAACCCAGGCCTTGCTGGCGCAGATACGCGGTGGCCGTGCCGTTGCACCCGTGGCCGCCCCGCCGGTTTTGGAGTCACGGCTGCCCGAGACGCACCTGTCGGCGCCTCGTGGCGGCGCCCGGGTCGGCGTGCTGCCGCTGACGCTGGTCGGCACCGACGAGACGGAGGCGCACCTCGCGGTTGGCCTGTCCGAGGAGATCAACAGCGCCCTGGCCCGGTTCCGCTGGATGTTCCTGGTGTCCAGCTCCTCCATCGCGCAATTCGTGCGCGACGGCCGGGATGATGCGGCGCTGCGCCAGACCTTCGGGCTGGACTACGTGCTGGACGGCTCCGTGCAGAAGGTCGGGCGGCGGCTGCGCATCACGCTGCGGCTGATCGACCTGCGCGGCGACAACCAGGTGGTCTGGGCGCGGCGGTTCGACCGGCAGATCCACGACCTCCTCACCTTGCAGGACGAGGTCGCGGCCGAGGTCGTGGCGCAGATCGACCCGGAAATCCTACTGATCGAGGCGCGGCGGGCAGCCCACCGTCCTCCTGCGGATGCAACCGCCTATGACCTGCTGCTGCGTGCCCTGCCCGCGCTGACCCGGCTACAGCGGCTGCACTTCGACCAGGCCGGCGCCCTGCTGCGCCAGGCCATCGCGTTGGAGCCGGACTACGCCGCCGCCCACGCCTGGTATGCATGCTGGCTGCAACTGCAGGTGGGGCAAGGTTGGGCGGACGATACCGTCCAGGTGCTGGGCGACGCGGCCCACCACGCGGAGCGCGCCATCACGCTGGACCCGGGGGACGCCCGGGGCTTCGCCGTCGCCGGGCACATCCGCGCCTTCCTGCACCACCGGCTGCGGGAGGCAGCGGCGCTGCACGAGCGGGCGCTGGCGCTGAACCCGAACCTGGCGATGGCCTGGGCGCTGTCTGCCCTCACGCAGCTCTACCTCGGCAACTGGCAGGAGGCGGAACGGCAGTTGAACCGCTACAAGCAGCTCTCGCCGATGGACCCCGGCGCGTTCCAATACGACGTGGCGTTCAGCACCGCCGCGTTGCTGAAGGGCGATTACGAGGGTGCGGTGGCGGCCGGGCGCAGCGTCAGCGAGTTGAACCCGGCGTTCTCCGCCGCTTGCAAGCCCTACTTGTCGGCGCTGGGCCATCTAGGTCAGTTGGCGGAGGCCGCCGTGGTGCGCCGCCGCCTGTTCGCCATCGAGCCGGGCTTCTCGGTCCAGGGCTTCCTGGCCTCCGCGCCATTCGAGCGGACCCAGGACCGGGAGCACTTCGCCGCCGGGCTGCGTCTGGCAGGCATCCCCGAGGGGGAAGCCGCGGGAGCGTAGGACGGACGCTACTCCCTCCTCCAAAAGAAGGGGCTTAGGCGCCCATCCTGTGAAGCGCGCACAGCTTGTTGCCGTCCGGGTCACGAAGGTAGGCGAGATACAAGCTGCCCGAGCCACCCTGGCGCACGCCGGGCGGGTCTTCGACCGCAGTGCCGCCATTCTCGACGCCGGCCTTGTGCCACGCGTCAGCTTGCTCGGCGCTGTCCACCGTGAAACCGATCGTGCCCCCGTTCGCGCACGTCGCAGCCTCGCCATCGATAGGCTTGGTCACCATGAGATGTGCGCCGCGATGGGTGTAAATCAGGCGCCCCATTCGGTCCCGCACACCCGGTTTCCCACCCATGACCCCGAGCAGGGCATCGTAGAACGTCTTCGACCGCGCAATGTCGTTGCTGCCGATCATGACATGATTGAACAATTGACCCTCCCCAGGCCGCAGTGACGACTACCGTCAAGGAATCAGGGGCTTGGTGTTCCCGGGTCTCGGTTGCCCTGCTTCGCCGCAGCGCGAAACCGGGCATACTCACGCACGCGCCTGCGATCCTTTCGCCAAGCCGAGGTGCCCTTGTATCGCGCAAAGGGAGGGACTTTCTGGCGGGCGGCGGCGCGGCGGCCTACAGCTTCAGGAAGGCTGGGGTCAATGGTGTCGCTCATGGAAGGTGATCCAGGTTGATGCGACGCTCTCTGACCACCCCACGGGTCCGGGCGCAAGGGGGTGCTGGCGTCCGGTGGGGAATGGCCGGCCGGGCGTGACGACGGAGGTCTTCTTGCTGCGGCATGGCGAAACCGCATGGAACGCCGCTGGGCGCTTCCAGGGGCAGCTTGACTCGCCGCTGACGGCGCGCGGGCGCGATCAGGCGGCCCAGCTTGGCCGCGTTCTCACCCATGCGCTCGCGGGCCGGACCTCGGTTCCACTGCACGTCAGCCCGCTCGGCCGTACGCGAGACACGGCGGCCATCGTGCGCCGGGGCGTGCCGAGTCTCGGCGCCGCTGCCATCGAACCCCGATTGCAGGAGGTCTCAACCGGCGCCTGGGACGGGCTGACGCGGACGGAGATCGAGGCGGGCTGGCCGGGCATGTTGGACGGCTCCAGCCAGTACGATTGGTACTTCCGCGCGCCCGATGGTGAGACGTGCGAAGCGGCGCTTCAGCGCGTGCGGGCGTGGCTGGACGGACTGCACGGGCCGGTGGTCGCCGTATCGCATGGCCTGCTCGGGCGGCTGGTGCGGGGAGCCTGGCTTGCCCTGCCGATGGATAAGATGCTGAGCCTGCCCGTGCCGCAGGACGTGGTTTGGCACCTTTCGTCTGCCGGAGTGCGTCCACTGGTCGAAGTGGCAGATAGTGAGGGTTGCTGACGCCGCCCTGAGCGGGGTCGCGACGCGTACATGACCAAGCGCAGACACGCACGCGGGTGTACAATAGAATGCCTGCCGAGACCTCGTGACTGCGGCGCGGGGGCCGGGCGCCAAGCTCGCCAACCAAGGAGGACGCAATGCCCAAAGGTTCTGACCTGCTTGTGGCGGCCCTGGAGAACGAGGGCGTGGACCGCATCTTCGGCGTGCCCGGCGAGGAGAACCTCGACGTGGTGGAAAGCCTGCGCAACTCGGGCATCCAGCTCGTGCTGACCCGGCACGAGCAGGGCGCCGCCTTCATGGCCGCCACGCACGGCCGCCTGACCGGGCGGCCCGGCGTGTGCCTGACGACGCTGGGGCCAGGCGCGCTGAACCTGGCTACGGGGGCGGCCTACGCCCTGCTCGGCGCCATGCCGATGGTGATGGTCACGGGTCAGAAGGGCATCATGAGCAGCCGCCAGGCGCGGTTCCAGATCGTGGACGTGGTGGCCACCTTCAAGCCGCTCACCAAGCTGTCGCGCCAGATCGTCAGCGCCGGCAGCATCCCGACCCT
>JAABUX010006088.1_pt1 | contig 14540 bp, 17 predicted proteins | sample 5561851 | NCBI WGS metagenome assembly JAABUX01 (sample SAMN10711883, study PRJNA513361) | rock metagenome | isolation source: Antarctica rocks | place: Antarctica: Victoria Land, Richard Nunatak red sandstone | collected 2016-01-03 | reverse complement strand
GTCCGCAAGATGGTCGTGCGCTCCTGGTTCGTCTTGCCCACGCTCAGATGGATCACGCCCGCGCCCAGGTCGAACCCGTCCAGTAGCACGTACATGCTGAGCATGAACGCGACCAGGATGAACCATAACGTTTGCACTGTTCCCCTCCTCCTGTCGCTTAGCGCGCCGCCGGGGCCGTCACCCCTGGCGTCGCGTGCCTATCGCCGATATCACCCTCGGCGCCGGACGGGCCGCGCAGCGCCTCGGTCACCACCAGCACCACGTAGAGCAGCCCCAGGAGCAGGTACATGCCGGCGAACCCGATCAGCGTGAAGAGCACCGTCCCGGCCGTGATCGTTTGCGACGAGCCCGACGCCGTGGGCAGCACCCCGTAGATGATCCAGGGCTGCCGGCCAAGCTCGGTCGTGAACCAGCCGGCCGTGTTGGCGAGGAAGGGGAACGGCGTGGCCAGCAGCAGCAGCCACAGCATCCACCGCGTGGTGAAGAGCCTGCGCCGCCACAGCAGGAGGACGGAGAGTCCCATGACGCCGATGAAGATGGTCCCCAACCCCACCATGACGTGGTAGCTATAGTAGAGCAGCGGGACGTTGTCGGGACGCCGATTGGGCGGGTAGGCGTCGAGCCCGGTGACCCGCGCGGCCCACTGGCGATAGGTCAGGACGCTGAGCACGTTGGGGATGACAATGGGGTTGTCGAGCCGTTGCCGCTCCATGTCCGGCTGGCCGATGATGACAATCCCGGCGCCGTTCTCGGTGTGGAAGAGCCCCTCCATCGCGGCCAGCTTGGCGCCCTGGTACCGCGTGACCTGCGCCCCTTCCATGTCGCCGCTCGGGAACAACTGGACGACGCTGAAGATGACGCCCACGCTCACCCCGACTGTGACGAACATGCGGCCGTAGTCGCGGTGCTGGCCGGCCAGCAGGTAGTAGGCGCCGAGCCCGGCCATGGCGAAACAGCCGGTGAGCGCGGCGCCGCTCATGGTGTGCATGTACTGGGCCACGATCCAGGAATTAGTCAGCACGGCCCAGTAGTTGGACAGGTGGAGCTGGTTCCCGGCCACGGTGTAGCCGACGGGGTGCTGCATCCAGGCGTTCGAGGCGATGATGAAGCCCCCCGAGGCCCAGGTACCCAGCCACACCATCACGGCCGAGAAGAGGTGCATCTTCTGCCCGAAGACCTGCTCGCCGAACAGGAAGATGCCCAGGAAGGCCGACTCCAGGAAGAAGGCGAAGGCCCCTTCCATCGCCAGCGTCTGCGCGATGATGTCGCCGGCGTAGGTGGAGAAGCGCGCCCAGTTGGTCCCGAACTGGAACTCCATCGGGATACCGGTGACCACGCCCATGATGAACGTCACGGCGAAGATGCGCGCCCAGAAGCGCGCCGCGCGGTTGTAGCGCTCGTCCTTCCGCCGCAGGTGGAGGACCTTGAGGATGACCAGGAGCAGGGCCAGGCCCATGGTGAGCTGGGGGAAGAGATAATGATAGGCGAGCGTGAACGCGAACTGCAGCCGCGACAGGACGGTTGGATCATTCATCTAAAATCTCCCAGGAGACCCCCGCCTTCAGGCGTGGGGAGGAATCGGGCCCCCGAAGGGGAGGCCCCTCGGGCGAGGGGCCGCGCCTCCGCTGAGGCGAGCGGCACAGCGCCGACCGTGACCCGGCGATCCGTGGTAACATAAGGCAGCGATCCGCAAAGGCACAAGCCGGAGACCTCTGGCGGGAACACCGTTTCGTGTGGACGTTGGCGTTGACCGTCCGGCCTCCGCTGAGGCGCCGCTCGGACGAGGGGCACGATAAGCGGGGAGAACCCGCCAGGCGGCGACGCAAGGGCCTGGACTCGTGTCTGATGGGGCCGTACACCTCCGGCTGGACTGTCGGAGCGCAGCGGAGAGAGGCCAGTCCGCATGGGTGGCGGGATGCTCCCGTTGTAATGCGGCCTCGTGGTCCGTGGGTGTGTTGCTTGGACCAACCCGCTCGCAGGGCTCCTGAAAGCCCCTGGCTTCAGCCATGGGGTACATTACCGTCGGACCTCCATTGGCGGAGCATGGTCGTGTGGGGCGCGTGTGCGCGATATCTCCGGCCGGTCGGCCCGCGCTCCGTCGGTCGGGCCGGCCCTGTCGGTCTCAGTATCCACGGTCGTGGGCACCCTCGGCAAGTCGCACGATTCACGCCACCTCCCAGACCCCGTTCTGCACGTCGATCATCCGTCGGTAGAGACCGTGCGCCGCCAGGAGCGCGTCGTGGCGGCCACGCTCGACGATGCGACCGCGCTCGAGCACCAGGATCTCATCCATCCGGTCCAGCGCCACCAGGCGGTGAGTGATCAGCAGCACGGTCCGCCCCTGCATCAGCGCATCCAGGGCGTCCAGCACCGCGCGCTCCGTGAGCGGATCGAGGTTGGCGGTGGCCTCGTCCAGGATGAGCAGCGGCGCGTCCTTGAGCAGTGCGCGGGCGATCGCCAGGCGCTGCCGCTCGCCGCCGGACAGCCGCAGCCCGTGCTCCCCCACCCAGGTGTCCAGGCCCTCGGGCAGGCCGCGGACAAAGTCCGCGAGTTGGGCCTGCTCCAGCGCGCGCGCGAGGTCGCCGTCGGTCGCGTCCGGGCGCGCCAGCAGCAGATTGCCGCGCACGGTGTCGGTGAAGATGTAGGTGTCCTGCGCAACGACGCCGACGGCGGCGCGCAGGTCGTCCAGCCGGTAGCGCCGGAGGTCCGCCCCCCCGAGGCGAATCGTGCCACGCGCGGGATCCCAGGCGCGCGCAATCAGTCGCACGATCGTACTCTTGCCCGATCCGCTGGGGCCGACGATGGCGATGCGCCGGCCAGGGCACAGGCTGAAGGTGATCCCGCGCAGCGCCGCGTCGTCATCGTCGTCATCCCCCTGATAGGAGAACACGACGCCATCGACGTCCAGCCCTGCGCCGGTCGGGGCGGGGAGCGGGGCGGCGGGATCGGTCACGACGGGCGCCGCGTCGATCACCTCGAAGATCCGCCCGCCCGCGGCGAGCGACCGCCCGAGGGACTGGAAGGCCGGGCCGAGCGGCTGCACCGCCTCGAAGCTGGCCAGGATGACGAGCGCCAGAAAGCCCAGATAGACGCCGTCGATGGTCCTGGCCGCGACAAGGGGAATGGCCAGCACGAGCAGCGTCCACATCGCCAGGTTCATCAGCAGGTCATGCACGGCCTGCCGCGTCCCGCCGATCAACGCCACCCGTCGCTGCACCCGCGCCAGCGCGCTGTCGAGGGTCGCGACCCCGCGGCGATAGCGGTCGGGGTGTCCACAGGCCAGCACGTCCTGCACGCCCTGGAGGCCGTCCACGATCTCGGTGTGCAGCGCCGCGCGCGCCGTGAGCTGCCGGCGCCCCAGCCCCCGGCTGAGGACACCGGCCAGGAGCGGGACGCCGGCGCCGGCCGCCACCAGGAACGCCAGCGCCGCCCAGGCCAGCGTCCGGCTGAACAGGGCGAAGAGGCTCGTCGTGAGCGCGGTGATGGCGACGGCGACGACCAGGGGCGCGACCACCCCGAGGTAGAGATTCTGTAACTCCTCGACGTCGCCCACCAGGCGGGTCAGCACGTCGCCGCTGCGATAGGCCAGCAGGCGGGCCGGGGCGAGCGGCGCGAGCCGCGCGTACACGCGGGTGCGCAGCACGGCGAGCAGCTGGAACGTCACGTCGTGCGCGACCAGGCGCTCGGCATAGCGCGCGACGGCCCGCGACACGCCCATAAAACGCACGATGTAGATCGGCAGGGTGAGCAGAATCAACAGCGGCTTGAGCGCGGCGGCCGCGATCAGGTAGGCCGCCATGCCCAGCAAGCCCATATTGCTCGCCACCGTGGCGCACCCCAGCAGGATGGCCAGGGCCACGCGCCGGTGGACGGGCGCCAGAAACGCCAGCAGGCGGACAAAAATTGTCATACGGGGACCGCTATCTCGTGATAAGCGCCCATCAGGCGCGCGTAGGGGCCGCCGCAGCGCAGCAGCGCGGCGTGCCGGCCAACCTCGACGAGCTGGCCGCTCTCCAGCACCGCGATCTGGTCGGAGTGGTCGATGGTGGCGAGGCGGTGGGCGATCACGAGGACGGTGCGGTCACGCATCAGCCGCTCCAGCGCGCGCTGGACGTGCGCCTCGCTCTCCGGGTCGAGGCTCGAGGTCGGCTCATCCAGGATGAGCAGCGGGGCGTCTTTGAGGAAGGCGCGAGCGATGGCGATGCGCTGCGCCTGCCCGGCGCTCAGGCGGGCGCCCCGCTCGCCGACGGGCGTTTCGTAGCCACGCGGCAGATGTCCGATAAACTCCGCCGCCCCCGCCAATTCGGCCGCCCGCGCCACGTCGGCGTCGCTCGCGTCGGGGCGGACCAGGCGGATATTGTCGCGCACCGTGCCGTAGAACAGATAGGGACGCTGCGGGACCAGCGCCACGAGGGCGCGCCACGTCTCCGGCGGCAGCGCGGCCAGCGGGATGCCGTTCGCCGTGATGTCGCCGCCCTGCGGGTCGATGAAGCGGAGCAGCAGGTTGGCCAGGCTGCTCTTGCCGGCGCCGCTGCGCCCGACGAGGGCGGTGCGCGTGCCCGCCTCCAGCGTCAGCGTCACGCCGGCGAGGGCCGGGCGCGCGCCGCCGGGGTAGGTGTACGACACGCCGGTCAGCGCCATGGTCAACATCCCCGCCGGAGGCCGGGGGGAGGACGCGCTCCCCTGCGTCTGAAGGGGGGCGGGCGTCCGCAAGATCTCCATGATGCGCCCCGCCGCGGCCTTGCCCTCCATGCCGGCGTGGTGGTAAGTCCCGAGGTCGCGCAGGGGCCGGTAGAACTCGGGCGCCAGCAGCAGCACCAGGAAGGCGCGCGCGAAGCCGATGCCGCCATCCAGGAGGCGCACGCCGAGGGTGACGGCGACCAGCGCGATGGCGACCGCCGACATCAACTCCAGCACCATCCCCGATAGGAACGCGTAGCGCAGCACGGCCATGGTGCGGACCCGGACCTCGTCGCTCACCCGCGCGATCCGCGCGCGTTCAGCGCCGGCGCGGCCGAACAGCGTGAGCGTCGTCACGCCCTGCACGGCGTCCAGGAAGTGCGCGCTCATGCGCGCGAGCGCCGTCCACTGGCGATCGATGTGCTGCTGCGCGTAGCTGCCCACCAGGATCATCAGGAGCGGGATGATCGGCCCCGTCACCAGCAGGAGGACGGCGCTGGCCCAGTCCAGCGGCAGGATGTAGACGACGATCAAGAGGGGGGCGCCGGCGCTCAGAGCTATCTGAGGCAGATAGCGGCCCACGTAGGCGTCGAGCCGCTCAACACCCTCAAGGGCGGTCGCCGCCAACTCGCCGGTGCGCTCGCCCTGCACGTAGGCGGGACCCAGGCGCAACAGGTGGGCGAACAGACGCGCGCGTAGCGCGGATTTGACGCGCAAGGCCGCCTCCTGCGCGACCGCCTCGCGGACCCAGAGCAGGCTGGCGCGCACGACGATGACGCCGAGCAGGAGCGCGAGGGCAGGGTGTGCCTGCGCGAAGCCGCGATGGCCCAGGAACACCCAGTCCACGATCTGGCTGAGCAGGGCCATTTGCGCGATCGTCGCACCCGTCCCGATCAGCCCGATGATCACGACGGCGACGAGCGCGACCTGAGCCAACGGCGCCTGCCGCAAGAGTTCTCTCACCACGTCCCCTATCTCCCATCGGTATACTACTACCCGCGCGTGAAGGCCGGTGAAGATGTGTGTAAAGAGATGATAAAGCCGCGTGAAACAGCGATCGCGGAACCAGAAAGTGACGCCCACGCGCGGGCAGCCGCGGCGGGATGGAGTGACACATACACAAATGGCAGCCAGATCGGCGCGTGGCTCCGGCTCACGGCGCCCGCTCCGGGCCGCCGCTGGCGCGCTCGCCGGGACGTGGGACGCCCGCCGGCCAGAGGCCGGCACGTCGCCGATGGCAGCTCAGGTACGCAAAACGCCCGCCCACGGCGCGGATGGCGCGGCGCGCCCCTTTCGGGATGACGAGGGCCTGCTTCGCCCCCACGGCGTGATCCGTTCCATCCACCACGACGACGCCCGCGCCCGCGACGCCGACCAGCAGCACATCGACCTCGTCATTCACATGCTCCACCACGCCATCGTCGGCGTCGAAGACGAGGAGATTGACGTTGAGATCCGCGCTCTGTCGCGTCCAGATTGGTTCCCGCGCGGCGCTCCCGTGCGCCAGGATGGCGAGATCCGCCACACCCGTCTCGTCATCCGCCTCCATCACCCCGCCCCCCTCTATCCACCGCTGCCGCGCCCCCATGGGCCGCATGGCTCGCGCGAGATGGCGCTCCCCTGAGTGTAGGGGTCCCACAACCAATGGAACGAGAAGTCGGGATAAGCCCGCGCCGGCGACACGGACACGGACACGGGGAACGAGGAGGAGCGCAGCGGCCACGACGAGTGGTCCCCCACAGAACACCGCAGGGCTACCGAGCAGCAAGCCAAGCAGTACAGTGACCAGGCCGACGAGGAAGCCAAGTACGATCCAGCCGCCCGGCCTGTCGTCATCAGGGGCATGGGAAGTGTCCATACACCGTGATCGGCTGAAACGCCGCGTCCCTTTAGGCCATTTCCAAACGCCGAGCACAGACGCGCCTCAGGGCATGGTTCAGAAACGTGGTGACAGTTGAGGCGCGGCCAGAGCGGTTTCTACGCCGCGTCAAGCGTGAATTTCCGATGTGCGGCACACCGGGCAGCGAGTCAACCGACCAATCGTCGGTCTCGTAGACTGTCAGATAGGCGGTGGCGCCCCGACGCTGACACCCAATCGCCCAGGCCAGGGCGTGATAGATGGCCGGCACGCTGTCGCGGAAGCGCTCGAATGCCTGGGAGAGTCGTTGGTCGTCCTGCACGCTGCCCCAGGCCGGCGGCAGTGGCCAGCGCCGGCGCAGCCTGGCCCGGTAGTCGTCCATCTCCGCCGCGATGTCGTCGAGATTCCTGGTACAGACCGCGCAGATAGCGACGGCGCGCCGGCCGCCACCGTTCGGGGAGGAACGGTGTTGATAGACCTCGACGTGCGGGTCGCGCGCCCGCGCCCAGTCGAGGTCTATGTCCTCGAACGCGGCTGTCTCCCGCCGCTGACCGCAACGCGGGCACGTGGTCGAGCCATCGTCGTCCGCGGCGCTGTGCGTTGTTGTGGATGTGGACATGATGTGCGACTTTCCTCCTGGTAGTGCGTGATCGGCGAGTCGGCGCGACTCGCTCGCACCCTCTCAACCGGATCGGTACGATCCGGTACGCGTCCGTTCCCCGCAAGCCTTCGCGGCACTATGGCGTCCCGGGATAGGTTCCGTCGCACTGGCCGAGGACCTCTTGTGCGTAGAGGTGACGAGCCATGTCGTCCAGGGCTCCCGTCAACGCCATATAGCGCTCCTGAGCCGACCCGTAGATGTCGCTGGGGCGATACCACTCCTTGGGACGTTCGGGATCGTCGCCATACAAGATGCGTACGTCGACCTCCGCCTGATCGCGCCAGCTATCCCGACGGTGAAGGACGAAGCGCACGTCGCAACGATCGCCGTGATCGAAGCTCACCTCCTTGGCCCCGTAGACAAGGACCGGCCTGTTGGGCACGGGTGCGTAGGACGTTAGTTCATCGCCGCACGCGGCGCAGCGCGGACCCAGCATCCAGGCGGCCTGCCTGCTCACGACGCGGTTCAGGTCGGCGTCGGCGGCCGCCGGCGCGCAACAGCGGCCGTAGAATATCCCGTCGATGGACGGCGAGACGCTGCGCGAGAGGTATCCGACGCCCTCCTGGCGCGTGTCCTTGCCGTCGGTTGTGCCGCCTGCTGTCATCGTTCTCTCCTCCCTATGCGCCTATCATCGTGGCCCATGAACAACCCTTGTCCGAGGGATGACCGTCATGCCCTGGGACCGAGGTTCCGGGGCGCCGGGCTCACGCGTCGCACAGGCTGCTCGTGTACGCGCATTCGGCGCGCACCAGATCGGCGCGGGCGTCGCGCTCCAGGGCTCGGTAGTGGGGCCTCAGTGCATCGTCGTCCAGGACCGCGACGAGATCCTGACAGGTGTGTTCCACGCGGCGGCGCGCCTGTTCGCGGCGCAGAGCGGCCCGGGCGATGGCCAGCGCGCGCTCACGGGTGTGCGGCATAGCGGCCCTCCCCGGTCGGCCGGTTATGCGGCCATCCCATCGCTATTGAGGTCGAGCAGATCGCTCGGCCACCGATCTTCCTCGTGGTACGCCAGCGCGTCGGCCTCATTCCAGGTCATGGATGTCCCGGACGCGGGTCTATCACTCCCGCCCGCGGGAGGCGCATCGTGTTCGTTGGGCTCGGGCTCGGGCTCGGGCTGGTCATCATCGTCGCTCATCGCCCGGCGATAGTCGGCGGTGTAGACGTCTAGCCGATCGCGCAGGGCGTCGAGCAAGGCTAGCAAGCGCGCCGGCGCGACGAGGTCCGCGTCGTCGCCGTCGACGAGCACCTGCGTGGAGCCGACGGGCTGCGTCGGCGTGAACGTGACGGCGATCTCGACGTCGTGACCGGATGCGCCCCGGCTCACAAAGTGCGACGCGGGCGCGCGTCGGGGGCTCAGGTGAGCCCGGCGATGATCATCGCGGGACGTGCTGCTGGGTTGTCCAACCATGCGTCTATCCTCCTCGGTGGGTGACGGCCGCGGATGCGACCGTCCGGGCCGTGATCGTCGGGCGGCAGCGGCCGTCGTCATGCCCTCGCCGCGCATCACGCGCGTCCATGGCGCGCGTGGTACCCGCCGGGCTCAGTACGGGCAGTACGTGCCGCAGCGGCACGTGTGGTACGGCAGGGCGTCGGCCCCGCAGCCACTGCAGATGACAAGATCGACCACGTCCGCATCGGCCCTAGCGAGCGCCTCGACGGCCGCGCGCCCCTGAGCTTGCCACCAAACGATCTGGCGATCGATGTCCCCTCGCGCCGGCGCGGTTTCTCCGAGCGGACTGGCGCGCGTCGCGTACAACGCGGCCAGGGTGGTACGGATCGCTTCGAGATCCTGCCGTTCATCCATCGCGTCCCCCTCCCGTCCGTCCGTCTCCCGTCCGGCCCCAGGCCAACGGCTTGGATCCTATGCCGCGACCGCCGACACACCGCGCGTCGTGGCTTCGTGATCGATCTCGACCGACTGGGCCAGGTAGGCGTCGAGCCACGCCACCACGCGCGCCGCGGCGACATTGGTCGCGGGCGTGTGAGCCGGCGCGACGGCGATGATGAAGCGTTCCAGCGGCGATCCGGTCAGCTCATCCAGGGGCAAGGCGCAGGGCGAGCCGGCGGGCAGGCGCGCGATGTCGTACCCGCCGAGCTGGGCCAGGGTCCCCTTGACGCACGCGCACGAGCCGAGGTAGGTCTGGCCGTCGATCCTACCGCGCAGGAACGCCTCGCGGAGCCGGCGCACGGCCGCGATGGTGAACAGTCCGCCGTCGAGGCCCGCGTCGAGGATGGCCCCCAGGTCCGCGCGCGCGCGCGCCTCCAACATCGCGTCATGGCTGTGCGGCGATGACGTGTGTCTCCCGATCTGTGACATGGCGGCCCTCCTCCCACGTGATCGTCGGGTGCGTCCGCTGACGCACCGCGCCGATGGTACAGCACAGCCGGCCGCGCCGTGCGGCCGGATGTGCTATCGGCTAGCCCGTGCTGTTTACGGCTAGCCGCCCTCGGCCCACACGCGGGTCGGCGTGACCCACCCCGAGAACGTCCTGACCGTCAGCGCGCCGGCATTTGTGCGCGCGCCGATGACGCGGAGCGCATCTGTGTGGCCGGGCGCCTGGCAGTAGACGTGGCCGCCGCGCCTGTGCCCGCGCGACGCTCCGTAGGTGTTGCTCTTGACCGCGGCGTTGATCTCGCGCGCGGTGGTCAAGACGATCATGCGCGGTCCCCTCCCGTGGCGCCGAGGCAAGCCATCCCGGAGCCGCGACGGGCGTCGTGGCGCGTCAGTTGCTCGGGCGACGTGGCGGGGCAGCGATCCGGTCGTGCCGGCCCGCGTTTCTCCCAGTAGGCCGCGTCGGCCTCCTCTTCAGTGGCGTAGCACCCGTGCGCATAGAGCGCCTCCGGCATGCGCGCGAGGCGGTCGAACTGCGCGGCGGCGAGATTCTCGGGCAGCTCGACCAGGCGGGCGTGGACGTAGGAACCGCGGATGCGCGCACCGGCGAGGAGACTGCCCGACGGGCAGGCGGGCGAGATCAGCAGGTAGCGAAAGGTGCGCCCGTTGAGTTGGTCCAGGAGCCTGTCCGCGTCGCGGGCCGGGACGATCCACAACGCGGGAGGCCCGCCCGGCGCGCCGCTCCAGGCGCCGACGGGCGGCGTCGCGCGGGCCTGCGCGGTGTCGACAATGCCCACGCAGTCGTCGAGGGCGCGCATTTGATAACGCGTTGTCGGTGGGTTCATCATCAATCCTTCCTGTCTGGCGGTGGCCGCGTGGCTCAGGCGCACGCGGTCCGGTGCTCTCGCGCCAGGTCACGCACGGCCTGGAGGATCGCGGTGATCGCAGTGTCGCCGGCGGCCACCGCGTCCGCGATGCGCGCATAGCCGGACAGGACCGTGGAGTGATCGCGGCCCAACCGCTGGCCGGTTTGCACGGCGGTCAACCCGGCGTCCTCGCGCAGCAGGTACATGGCGACCTGGCGGGCCTGCGCGACCGTCATCGCGCGGCTTTTGCTGAGGAGCGTCTGGCGCGGCAAGGCGTAGTAGTCGCAGATCGCCGCCAGCACCGCGTCCGCCGTGACCGGGCCGCGCGGCTGCCGGGACGCGCGGTTGATGTCGCCGGCGACCTGCCTGGCGAGCCATGGTGAGGCGTCGCCTCCACGGGCACGGGCCTCGTCGACGAGGCTGACCAGGGCATCCTCCGCCTGGCGCACGGACCCGCGGAGGCGCGCCGCCAGCGCCACCAGCGCCTCGTCGGGTACTGGCAGCGGCCCGTCCCGCGCCGCCCTCCGGCGTAAGACCGCTAGCCGCGTCGCCTCGTCCGGCGCTCCGAGCGTCGCGATGGCAGTCCCCAGGTGTGCGCGTAGGCCCGCCGGAAGGCCGTGCATGGCGCCAGGCCGCTGCGCGTCCGCGGTCACGACCTGGCGGTCGGACTCCCGTCGCGCGTCGATGATGCGGACCAGTTCCGTTGCCGCCGGCGTGCTGACGGCGATCCCGGCCACATCGTCGATCAAAAGGGCGGCGGCGCGGTGGTAGCGGCGACGAAAGGCCGGCGTGCGACCGGAGTGGAGGTGGGCCGCGAACTCCCGCGCGAAGGCGTCGGCTCCCGTCAGGATGACCTCGGCCCCATCGCTGCGCGAGGCCAGGTACGCGGCGATGGCGCCCAGGAGGTGCGTCTTGCCGTTGCCGGAGGCGCCGCATAGGTGGAGCGGATTGTGCGCGGCGCCGGGGGCGCGCGCCACGGCCAGCGCGGCATTGTACGCCAGGGCGTTCGACGGTCCGGTGACGAAGGCGCCGAAGGTCCTCGTCGCCTGCGGCGGCTTGGTGTTGGTGTCCATGCCCATGATCTTCCCCTCACACGGTGGGTCTAGTGTCGGTCCAGCCAGGCGGCAAGCTCCCGGCACAGGTGGACGGCGCGCTCCATCGCGGCCATGAGGGACTGCTGATCGACGGCGGCATGGCGCGCTTGCTCGGTCGCCGGGCGGGTGAGGTTGGCCCACTCCTCGGCCGTGAGCGGCGGCAGGTCCGGCAGCGGGGGCCACTGCGCGGACAGCGCGCGGCGCGCGGCGGTGACGAGTCCCACGTACAGGACGCGCGCCACGCGGTCGAGCACCAGCCAGTGACGGGCCGGCTCGTCCGCGTTGCCCAGGGCATAGCCGGCGAGGTGGGGCGCGACGGCGGCGTGCCGAGTGTAGGTCAGGTAGGAGTGCCAGTTGGCCCCGACCAGGCCGCGGCGACCGTCGTGATAGGCCGCCTCGTCGCCGCCGGGCTCCCAATAGAACGCCACCAGGCGCGCCGTGCCCTCGTACCCGATGGCCTCCTCGAGCATCGGCGGGACCGGCGTCCCCAACCTGGTGAGCCCCTCTATGGTCATGTGCATCTCCATCGCGCGGTTTCTCCTTCCACCGAGAGCGGCTGTCCTCTCGGTCGGCCGTTGCGGTTGGCCCGCCGAGCAGCGGGCTCTCCCTGTTCAACCAGAGCCGGCGCGCCGGCTCTGGTACAAGCGGCCATGGCCCATGGGCGGGGATCGCGCGGTCGGTCTAGTACCGTTCGCTTGAAAACCTTCCGCAGTTTCCACAGACGTGCGGTATGCCTCTGAGGCGTCAGACACCGTGTCGAACATGCGGAAGAATCTCCGTCGTGCGGTACTAGTACTACAGCGACACTTCCGTTTTTGGGCTGTCCAGCACCTTTGATTAGCGACGCTGATCCTGCGCTTCGCTGAGGGTGGGTAGCAGCTAATCGAAAGCCCAGAAGGTCGTTTTGGACCAAGTGTCGCTGTAGTACTAGTCGGCGGGGTCAGGCGGGACCAGCGCCAATCCGAGTTGCTTTGGCTTGTCGCCATGACAGCGCTGGTTCATGGCCGCGCCGATCCATTGGGACGGGTCGTCCGCGCGCTGGCGATAGTCGACGAGGGAATCATGGCAGCCCGCGCGTTGGCAGCGCCAGCGCCGGCGGTCGTCGATTCGCGTCGCGACGGGCGCCAGGTCGTGGCCGAGGAGGGCGCACCGGCGCAGCGCCTCCGCGTCGCCGAGCGGCCGCGGGGCGTGATGCTGCCGCCGGTGGTCGTGACACTCCGTGCAAAGCGCGCCATAGGGGATGACATGGCGGACGCGAAGGCGGGCACCACAGTGCGTGCAGGTCGTGCGGCCACTCCCCGTCGCGGGTTGGAGGGACGCCGGCCGCGCTGGCGGCTTGTCCGGGGCGTCGCTATCGATCAGGACCCCCTGGATGGGCGCGGTCGGCGGCGCGTGGCGACGCAATGTGACGCACGTCCGGGCGTAGTCGCGCGCCGCCTTCGTCCCGTCGCGCCAGAACAGAGTGCGCGCCACGTCCTGCTCGGGCGGGGTCAGCTCGTAGCGGCGCAGCATGTCGATGAAGCGCAGCAACTGGCCGTCGCTCCGGTCGGCGGGCCGGCCGCCGGCCCTATCGGTCGTGCCGGCCATCGTCGTCCCCCTCCGGCTCGTACAGGCAGTGCTCCCCATAGATCGCGGAGGCCTCGTGCTGCCCGCCGCACACCGCGCAGATCGCGATGTCGCAGGCCGTGTGGCAGGGCGCTTCGCCGAGCCACGGGGCCACGTCCGCGTCGTGAAAATGCCGCTGCAGGTCGCGGATCGCGATCCCTCGCTGCTCGTCCGGGATGGCCAGGATGTGCGTCGTGAAGCCTTCGGCGATGTGGACCAGGACCGGCGTGGCCCCGTACTGCTCCGCCACCCCGGCGTACAGGGCCGGTCGGATGCAGCGGTGGCCCAGGCGCTCGCACGCGCCCATGCAATCGACGGCCTTGAAGTGCGGCATGTCCTTCCCCCTCATCACAATAGGGTTGTGTGTCCGGCGCTAGCCGGTTCACCCTACGGACAACCAGGGATTAGGGGCAGTCTGCCCCTGGTCCCTGGTACAGTCTCGTCTTGCCCCTTGTCGATGGTTGTTAGCCGAAGCCGAGCCCGCGCTCCTTGAGGCTGACGAATCGCTGGTGGCCGATGACCAGGTGGTCGAGCACCTCGATGTCCAGCAGCTTGCCGGCGGCGACGAGCTCACAGGTGACGGCGACATCCTCGGGCGAGGGCGTGGGGTCACCACTGGGGTGGTTATGCACCACGATAATAGAGAGGCAGTGATGCCGGATGGCCTCGCGGAACAACTCGCCCACGCGCACCACGGCCGTGTTGAGTGAGCCCTGGTAGATCACGGGCGAGGCGATGATATGGTTCTTGGTGTTCAGGAGGACGGTCCGCATCACCTCCTGCTGGAGCAGGCCCATCTCCAGCATCATCAGATTGGCCACGTCCGCGGGACAGCGCACCTGCGGCGGGGCCGCCCGTTGCTCCAGGAGGAGCCGCTTGCCCAACTCCAATGCGGCCTTGAGTGCGGCGCCCTTGGCCGGTCCGATCCCATGCTCGGTCGCCAACTCGACGGCGCTGGCGTCGGCCAAGCCGACAAGGCCTCCGCGCCCCACCAGCAGCCGCTGCGCCAGGGCCACCGCGTCCTCGCGCGCGCTCCCCGTGCGCAGAACGATGGCCAGGAGTTCGGCGGTCGAGAGCGACGCTTCGCCGTGCCGCGCCAGCTTCTCGCGCGGTCGCTCGCTCGCGGGCCACTCGCGCAGGCTCAGGTGGCGGTTCACGCCATGCTCGGGCATCATTATCGGGCCTCCTCACGCTACTCCTTGCCACGGTACGTCCGCTGCCCCGGCCCGCCGGCCGGCGCCAGCCGATCTACCCCCTCCACACCAGGGGACCCGCGGGTCCCCTGGTACGTCGTCCCTCGCCCGGAGGCCCGGAGGTCCGCGTCAACCGGCCAGATCCACGTCGAAGAAGCTCAACTGCGCGTCGCTGACCCCCTTCGGCTTGCCCGCGGCATAGTAGGCCGCGCGCAGGTGGTCCAGGTCGACCGTGACGCCGGCGCCGGCGC
>JAABUX010006086.1_pt1 | contig 14543 bp, 14 predicted proteins | sample 5561851 | NCBI WGS metagenome assembly JAABUX01 (sample SAMN10711883, study PRJNA513361) | rock metagenome | isolation source: Antarctica rocks | place: Antarctica: Victoria Land, Richard Nunatak red sandstone | collected 2016-01-03 | reverse complement strand
GCGTCGGTAAAGTCGGTGCGCATTTGCGGGCCGTTGTTGTAGGTGAAGACGGCGACCTCGTCGTAGGGGGTGAAGGCGCCCTGGAGGGCGGCGAGGGAGTTGTTGATCTTCTTCATGGTGTCGAAGGTGACGGACTGGTCGATGACGAGGGCGACGGAGAGGGGGAAGGGGTCGACGGTGAAGAGGTCGGGCTTCTGGCGGTAGCCGTTTTCGAAGACGCGGATGTCGCGCCAGGTGAGGCCGGGGACGAGGTGACCCTTGGAGTCTTTGACGGTGAAGGGGACCTGGACGAAGTTGGTCTGGACGCGGATGCGGAAGGCCTCGGCGGCCTGTCCGGGGGCGGGGAGATCGGGAGCGGCGCCGTCGTCGGGGTGGGTCTCGGCGGGGGAAGGCGGGAGGGTGGCTCCGGGGGCTGCCTGGTCCGGGGGCGTATCGGCTCCGGTGGAGGTGGGCGTGGCGCCCTTGCCGGGCGTGACGCCGGAGGTGGGAAGGGAGGTCTGGGGGCGTGGCGCGTCTGGGATCGTCCCCTGCTGTTGCGGGGCATCCGGAAGGGAAGGCTGCTGCTGCGCCTGCCCGAGCATGAACAGACCCAGTGCACCTGCGAAAATGCTATGCCTTACCAAGAGAACCCCCGCGATACCGTACGTGTGACTAAAAGATGCGGCAGATGTCAGTTTACCAGCGAACATTGCGGGCCCACTTCGGCCCTGTGGGCATCGAGCTTTGCCTGGTGCTTGGACGGTTGGGGGTTGCGATCTGTTGCGCGGTCGAGCGGCCGGGTAGGGGGTCGGGTGTGGCGCGGGGGCTTGGTGGGCGGGGCCTGGTGTCGCGGGTGTGGGTCCGGCGGTGATTCGATCTGGGGATGCGAGGGCTGGGTGTCCGCAGCCGTTGCCGGCTGCTGACGCCAGGGGTGTTCCTGTCGTCTAACGGCTATGCGTCTTGTTGGGATTTCGTCTGCTCTGTCTTTGTCGCTCGGTTTATTGATGGGCGTTGCCCCGGCCATGGCCCAGGAGGCGCCGACTCCAGGGGGTCCTCCGCCAGCGAGCTCTGCCGCTGCGCCGGAGGTGCAGGGGATCGATACGGAGACGTTGAAGGTGACCGTGAACCTGGTGAACGTGTACTTCTCGGTTCGCGACAAGAACGGGTTTATTACGAATCTGCACAAGGACGACTGCGCGATCAGCGAGGACAAGGTCCTGCAGAAGACGAAGAACTTCACGCAGGAGAAGAATCTGCCGCTGACGATCGGGATTCTGCTGGACACGAGCGGATCGCAGCAGAACGTGTTGCCGCTCGAGCAGGAGTCGGGAGCGACGTTTTTGCGCAACGTGCTGACGCCGAAGGACGAGGCGTTTTTGATCTCGTTCGACATCAATGTGGATTTGCTGGCGGATTATACGAACTCCCCGCGGGAGATCAAACGGGCGATCGATAAGGCGACGATCAACACGGGTGCGGGCACGGGATCGGTGACGGGGAATGGAACGGCGCGGGGGACGCTGCTGTACGACGCGGTGTACCTGGCGGCGCATGACAAGCTGCGGCAGGAGGCTGGGCGGAAGATTCTGGTGATGCTGACGGATGGCGGCGATCAGGGGTCGCAGGAGACGCTGAAGACGGCGACGGAGGCGGCGCAGAAGGCGAACGCGATTGTGTACGTAATCCTGATCGCGGACCGGGGTTTTTATGGGGGGCTGTCGATTGGCTACTCGGGGGACCGCGACATGGAGAAGCTGGCGACGGATACGGGCGGGCGTGTCATTAACGTGGGGAACAACGGAAAGCGGCTGGAGGAGGCGTTTCAGCAGATTCAGGATGAGCTGCGGACGCAGTACCTGGCGAGCTTCACGCCGACTAACCTGAAGCTTGACGGCAGCTTTCGCAAGCTGGAGATTGCGTGCGGCAAGGGGCTGAAGGTGCAGACGCGGCGGGGGTACTACGCGCTGGCGGATGGGGCCGAGAAGGAGTAGGTGGGGCTGGCGAGACGGGAGACTGGACTCGCGTTATCGTGAACTGATTTGCGTAAGTGCAAGATATTGCGGTTTTTCGGGAAAGCGGAGGGCTGGGTGAGGATCTTCGCTGTGGGATTGGGTGGGTGCTCTCGATGGGCGGTGTCTTCGCAGGTGACCTGAAGTAAGTGACCATTGGCCGCGAGATGCATTCATGGGCCTGTCCGTTGCTAGGAAAGGAATCTTTCTTCCATGAGGGTGACCATGTGCTCCGTTATGGCCTCGGGGAACGCTCCAGGGAAAACCACGTGCAATTTCTTGCGCAATGGGTGTTGTGAGGGGAGAGAAGGGGGTCGGCTATTCCTGCTGGGCGTGGGAAAAATGGGGATTCCAGGGTTTTGGGCTTTGGCATAGCGAGTGCAATAGAGAATGCCGTAACAACAAATCGATATCTCTGGGAGTAAGTTCAAATGTTTGGAAAGCTTGCAGCAACTCTCGCCCTCGGCCTTGTCACTGTTGTCTCCGCGAATGCCTCTCCTATTGGTTTGAATGCAACGCTCAGCCCGGTTCCCGCTGGATCTTTCGGAACCCTGAACATCCTGGCCAACACGGGCGTTCGCACGGGAGTTGCACCGACCTTCAACGTTCAGTACGGCGAGGTGGTTGCGACGGACACGAACAACCCGCTGGGCGGTCTTGATTTCATTTATACCTTCGACAACATTGGGACAACCGGCATTATCGAGTCGGCCTCGATGTACAACTTCGACGGCTTCCTGACGGATGCGATCTATGTGAGCAGGCCGGGTGCGATCGCACCTGTGTCGGTGGATCGCGCGACCACTGGTGCGGGCTCGGTGTTTCACTGGAACTATGGGGTTCCCAGCGTTCAGGCCGGACAGTCGAGCGACTACCTGGTGATTCGGACGAACGCGACGAGCTACGTGGCGGGCAACTACACCTTCCAGGATGGGTCGGTGTTCCAGGACCTGAACGTATTTGCGCCGTCGGCGGTGACTCCTGAGCCCTCTTCGCTGATGCTTCTGGGCACGGGCCTGCTTGGCGCGGCTGGAGTGGCGCGACGGAAGTTTGCTGCGAAATTCAAGGTCTAACCTACTTCGAACCTGCTTCAGTAAAAGGGGGACCCTCGCGGGTCCCCTTTTTACTTGTCCGTTGCTGGAGGGGAAGCGTCGCCAGATTGACGAGCGTCGTGTGAACTCCGGCGTACGGGGGGCCACCGAGGGACTGAGCTGAATGAGAGCAGATGCGATGAGCCGGGGATGCGGATTTAATCCAGGAGTGAGTCGACGAAGGAGTTGGAGTCGAAGGGGAGGATGTCTTCCATTTTTTCGCCTACGCCGGCGTAGACGACGGGCAGTTTAAGGTCGGTGGCGATGGCGAGGACGATGCCGCCCTTGGCGGTGCCGTCGAGTTTTGTGAGGACGATGCCGGTGACGCGGGCCGCTTCGGTGAAGAGGCGGGCCTGGGTGAGGCCGTTCTGGCCGGTGGTTGCGTCCATGACGAGGAGTGTCTGGTGGGGGGCGCCGGGGACGAGTTTTTCCGCGGTGCGGCGCATCTTGTCGAGCTCCTTCATGAGGTCGGTTTTGGTGTGGAGGCGGCCGGCCGTATCGACGATGAGGGTGTGGATGCCGCGGGCTTTGGCTGCAGTGCAAGCGTCATAGAGAGCGGCCGAGGGATCGCCGCCCTGTTTGGTTTTGATGATGCCGACGCCGGAGCGCTCCGACCAGACTTCGAGCTGCTCGATGGCGGCGGCGCGAAAGGTGTCGGCGGCGCAGAGCAGGGTGGAGCGGCCCTGGGAGGTGAAGAGCGCGGCGAGTTTGCCGGAGGTGGTGGTTTTGCCGGTGCCGTTGACGCCGACCATCATGATGACCTCGGGCGGGTTGGACGGGTGCTGGATGGGGCGAGCGACCGAGTCGAGGATCTGCCTGAGCTCCTGCTTGAGGAGCTGCTTGAGTTCGGCGCCGCCGGAGATGCCGGTGCGGTAGGCGCGCTGCCGGAGGTTTTCGAGGACGATGGCGGTGGTGGCGGTGCCGATATCGGAGGCGAGCAGGACGGGCTCGAGATCGGCGATGGTGGACTCGTCGACCTCGCGGGTGAGGGCGACGACGGAGGCGATGGACTCGGAGAAGGTTTCGCGGGTGCGGGTGACCGCCTGCTTCATGCGGTCGAAGAAGGAGCGGCGCTGGGGCTCTTCGGGGGCGGCCTGGAGGGTAGGGGTCTGGTCGGGTTCGGCGGGGGTTTCGGTGGGCTTGTCGCGCTTGCCGAAGAGGTTAAAGGCCATGGGGCTAGTTTAGTCGAGGGGGCGGGATGTGATTAGAGTGGGTGCGAGGATTGCGATGCCTTACCACGTGCCAGAACGTGCGCCGATCCAGATGTACCTGAACCGGAGCTATCGGCCTGACTGCGACTAGGTGGACGGAGAGGCGCGGGAGCGATGTTGCGGATTGAGCCCGCGTGCGCGAATGCTTGGCGTTGTGGCGGGACAGCTTGGAGAGCACGAGGATAAGTGGAGCGTCCGGATGCTGCTGCTGGTTCGGACGCGGGTCGCTCCCGGTTCGGACGCGGGTCGCTGCTGGTTCGGACGCGGTTCGCTCCTGGTCGAGTGCGAATTGCGGAGGTTTGTGTGTTGCGCGCAGATGCTCCTTGGGAGGGTGTCATTGAGACTCCGCCGCTGCTGTGCGTGGAGGTGTTGCAGGAGGGCGATCGTGTTGAGGATCAGCGTGAGCGGGTGAGGGATTTTCTGATGGTGGAAGCGCCGAGGCCGCAGCCGATGTCGGCGACTTTGCCGCCGCGGTTGAGCTTATCGGCGACGCCGTCGAGGGCGGGAATCCAGCTGGTGGCGAGCTCGTTGGGGGTGATGGGGGAGCCGTCGGCCATGGCTTTGTACAGGCCGAGGCGATCGCCGAGCAGGACAAGGACGGCGTGGAGACCGGCGCCCATATCGCCGACAGCTCTGCCCATGAAAGCTTCTAGCTTGGCCATATCAGGCGGTGAAGAAGGACAGAGTGCAGGCCCGGTAGTTCCCATAGCACGCCTCCGGAAGAACTGGGATGAGTGGGAGGATGCTAGTCCGTGCCCGCGCTTGATTCAAGGGAAATGCGCGGATACGGTCAGCAGTTACTCGTCGCGTCCGGGGCGGGACATGAGGTCGCGGATGGCGTCGCGGGGGGGCTTGTGGTGGTGGAGGATGGCGTCCATCTGCTCGGTGATGGGCATTTCGACGGCGTAGCGGGAGGCGAGGTGGAGGGCGGCGGCGGTGGTTCGGACGCCTTCGGCGACCTTGCCGTGCATGCCGGCGAGGATTTCCGGAAGGTGCCGGCCGCGGCCGAGCTCGATGCCGACGGAGCGATTGCGGGAGAGGGAGCCGTTGCAGGTGAGGACGAGATCGCCGAGGCCGGCGAGGCCGGAGAGGGTCTGGCGGTGGCCGCCGCAGGCGATGGCGAGGCGGGTGATCTCGGCGATGCCGCGGGTGATGAGGGCGGCGGCGGAGTTGTGCCCGAGGCTGAGGCCGCTGACGACGCCGGCGGCGAGGGCGATGATGTTTTTGAGGGCGCCGCCGAGTTCGACCCCGGCGACGTCGTCGTTGGTGTAGAGGCGGAGGGAGGTGGAGGTGAACTCACGCTGGATGGTGTGCGCGACGGTGGGATAGGAGGAGGCAGCGACGATGGCGGTGGGGATGCCGGCGGCGACCTCCTGCGCGAAGGAGGGGCCGCTGAGGACGGCGCAGCGATTGCGGGTGAGGGAGGCGATGACCTGGGACATGCGGAGGTTGGTCCCTTCCTCGAGGCCTTTGGAGGCGGAGAGGAGGATCTGGTCGCGGGTAAGGAGGGGCGCGATGTCGCGGATGATGCCGCGCAGGTGCTGCGAAGGGGTGACGCAGAGGAGGATGTCTGCCTCGAAGATGGCGGCGGGGAGGTCTGGGGTGACGTCGATGCCGGCGGGGAGGGTGAAACCGGGGAGGTAGGGGAGGTTTTCCCCGAGGTCGTTGAGCTGTTCGGCGAGTGGAACGGAGTGGGACCAGAGGACGATTTTGTGACCGCCGCGACGGGCGAGGGAGATGGCGAGCGCGGTTCCCCAGGCGCCGGAGCCGAGGACGGCGATGCGACTCAAGCCATGGCCTTTCGGGAGCCGAAGCGGCTTTCGGTGCCGGCGAGCAGACGGCGGATGTTGGCGTGGTGCTTGGCGACGACGAGAAGCGGGATGAGGAGGAAGCTGGCGATGGCCCAGGGGGAGCGCGCGGCGACGAAGAGGGTGGCGAGGGCGGGGATGGAGGCGGCGGCGAGGATGCTCGCAAGGGAGACGTAGCGGGTGAGGAGGAGGACGAGAAAGAAGAGGAGCAGAGCGCAGCCGACGGTTCGCGGGGAGAGGACGAGGAAGACGCCGAGCGCGGTGGCGACACCCTTGCCGCCGCGAAAGGCGAGCCAGACGGGAAAGACGTGGCCGAGGGTTGCGGCGATGGCGGCGGCGGCGGCGAGATCGAAGGCCTCCGAGCGGGAGAGAGGGGTGAGACGAGCGAACTGGAAGGCGAGTAGGACGGCGCAGACGCCTTTGAGGCAGTCAAGAAGAAGAGTGGCGATGCCGAGGCCTTTGGCGCCGGAGCGGAGGACATTGGTGGCGCCGATGTTGCCGCTGCCGATGGAGCGGATGTCCTGTTTTCGGAAGGCGCGCACGAGGAGGTAGCCGAAGGGAATCGAGCCCAGGAGGTAGGCGAGAGCAAGGGTGGGGAGCCAGGGGATCATGGGTTGCAGAGATGAGTTTAGCAAGGGATCCAGCGCGCGGTGATGAGCCGTTGCGCGAAAGAGGAGAGCGAAGGCGAACGCAGAGTCCGTGACGGTGCGCCGAAGAACGGGGAGGGCGAAGAGCGGCTTAGAGAAGTGTGCGACGGAGCATTTCGAGCGCGTGCTGGGTGGCCCAGAGACGGACGCGGTCGCGGTCTCCGGGGATGTTGACCTGCTTGCACTCGGTTCCGGTGTTCGAGGCTAGGCCGATGAAGACGAGGCCGATGGGCTTGGTTTCGTCGGGGCCGGGAGGTCCCCCGCCGGGGCCGGCGAGGCCGGTGAGGGAGATGCCGAAGGAGGAGCGGGCGCGCCGGCGGATGCCCTCGGCGAGGGCGCGGGCGACCTCCTCGCTGACGGCGCCGGCGGAGTCGATGAGCTGCCTGGAGACGCCGGCGAACTCGGACTTGAGTTCGGAGGTGTAGACGACGGCTCCACCGAGAAAGGTGCCGGAGCTGTTGGGGATGGCGGTGAGGCGCTGGGCAAGGAGGCCGCCGGTGCAGCTTTCCGCGGCGGCGAGGGTGAGGCCGCGCATGCCGAGCAGGAGGTGGATGATCTCGGGTAGGGACTCGCCATGGGCGGAGAAGATGTCGTCGCCCATCTCGCGCTCGATGCGGTCGGAGAGTTCGTCGACGCGGGCCTGCGCTTCAACCTGGGAGGGTTTGGCGCAGACGAAGTGGAGCTGGATCTCGCCGGAGCCGGCGAGGATGGTGGTTTCGACGTCGGGGTACTGCTGGTAGATGGGGGCGGTGCGAGCGTCGACCTGCGACTCCGGGATGAGGGCCATGCGGAGGAGACGGCGGGCGAGGTGATTGGGGGGGAGCGAGGCGGCGAGACGCGGGCGGCACTCGTCGGCGAAGACGGATTTGAGTTCGGTAGGCGGACCGGGGAGAAGGATGACGATGCGGCGCTGGCCGCCGAAGGAGGTTTCGAGGAGTTGGCCGACGGCGCTGCCGCTGCGATTGGGGAGGATAACGGCGCCACTGAGGACGTCGGCCTGCTTGAGGTTGTTGGCGGGCATGGCCAGATTGCGCTCGGCGAAGCGTTTCCGGAGCGGGGTGAGCAGGGAGTCTTCGCGGTGGAGACCGATGCCGAGGGCGGCGGCGACGGCCTCGCGGGTGAGGTCGTCCTCGGTGGGTCCGAGGCCGCCCGAGAAGAGGACGAGGTCGGCGCGGGAGAGGGCGACGCACGCGGCGCCGGTGAGGTGTTCGAGCGAGTCGCCGACGATGGTCTTGAAGGAGACCTGGATGCCGAGATCGTTGAGCTGTTCGGTGAGATAGAGCGAGTTGGTGTCCTGCCGGTGGGGTGTGAGCATTTCGGAGCCGGCGGCGATGATTTCAGCGTTCATGGGTCCCTTCTGGAGCGGGTTGCGGCTTCTTCAGGGTTAGGTGCAGGTTTGCGGCCGGTGGGTGCTTCTGTGCGCGGTGGTCTGGGGGGAACTAAGCGGGCCGGCGAGAGTGTTCGGGGGAGAAGAGAAGAAAAGTTGCGGTGCTCCGCGACATGGGCAGGTCTCGCGTGTTCCAGGGCTTAACGTGTACGATCCCGCTGGTTGAACGGAGTGCCTCCCCGTATGTCGAAGTTCGCGTTCTCCGCGGTTCTGGCGAGTTGCTTCCTCGTTTGCCTTACGCTTGCCGGCTGCAGCGGTGGGCAGAGTGCGTCCGCGCCGGCGCCGAATCCTGCGCCCATTCCGATGCCGACGCCGGCCTCGAAGATCCAGCACATCGTGGTGATCATGCAGGAGAACCGGACGTTCGACAATCTGTTCCAGGGGTTTCCCGGTGCGGACACGGTGAGCTCGGGGATGAGCGGGGGGACGAAGATCACGCTGCAGCCGATTCCGCTGGCGGAGAAGACGGACCTGGATCATAGCCATGTGGGGTGGTTTACGGACCTGAATAACGGGAGCATGGACGGCTTCTCGCATGCGAAGGCGGGGTATCCGACACCCAATCTTCCGTACAGCTATGTTCAGCAGAGCGATGTGGTTCCGTACTGGACGCTGGCAAAGGCGTACACGCTGGGGGACCGAATGTTTCAGTCGAACACGGGGCCGAGTTTTCCGGCGCACCAGTACATGATTGCCGGGCAGTCGCAGAACGCGGACGAGAACCCGAACGGGATCTGGGGCTGCGATGCGGCGGCGACGACGAGGGTGGCGCTGCTGGGTCCGAACGGGACGGATCTGCCTGGGGTGTATCCGTGCTTTGACTACCCGACGATGGCGGACAACCTGGATGCGAAGGGAGTTACGTGGAGGTACTACGCACCGGCGCTGGGTGCGAGCGGATTTATCTGGTCAGCGTTTCAGGCGATCCATCACATCCGGTTTGGCGCTGACTGGACGAGCGACGTCGTTTCTCCGGAGACACAGGTGCTGACGGATATCGCGAACGGGACGATGGCGCAGGTCACGTGGATCGTTCCGTCGGAGGCGATGTCGGACCATGCGGGCGCAGGTTTGACGGGGGAGGGACCGGACTGGGTGGCGGATATTGTGAACGCGATCGGGGCGAGCAAGTTCTGGGATTCGACGGCGATCTTTATCAGCTGGGATGACTGGGGCGGGTGGTACGACCATGTTGTGCCGCCGCAGGTGGATGCGATGGGTCTGGGCTTCCGGGTTCCGCTGATCGTGGTTTCGCCGTATGCGAAGCACGGATACGTGTCGCACCAGACGCATGAGTTCAGTGGATTTCTAAAGTACACGGAAGAGGTGTTTGGCGTGGGGAGCTTGGGGCAGAGGGATGTGGCGGCGGATGACTTCGCGGACTGCTTCGACTACACGCAGACGCCGCAGCCTTATGTGCCTATCCCGGTTACGTTCAAGCCGCAGTACTTTGCGAGCAGGCCGGCGAGTGGAGCGCCTGATGACGATTAGAGCGGCGAGGTTGCGCTGCGGGAGTTAGAGATGCGGCGATGAGCGTTGCGGAGAAGCAGAGGAGCGGCGGATGCGGGGAACGGTGACGACGTGGGTGTGGGGCTTGGGGCTGATGCTGCAGATGTTGTTGCTGGGGATGCTGGTGGTCCGGGGATGGGGGAGGCGACTACCGGCGTTTACGCTGCTGATGGGTTTCTATGGGCTGCGATCGGCCGCGCTGTTTGTGGCGTCGAGACAGGTCACGCGGGGCACGCTGGGGTCGATCTACGGATGGCTGTCGACGGCGGATCTGTTGCTGCAGATGCTGGTGCTCGCGGAGGTGGTGGTGCATGTGGCGCGCGGGTGCGGAGGTTGGACGATCCGGCGTGGGGGTGTGCTGGGGATGCTCGCCGCGCTGGCGGCGGGAGGCGGTTGGGGGGCGGGATTGATCTGGGGAACGCACGGGCGCGTCTCGATCGATCGGGGACAGGCGGGACTGGCGATCCTGTTTGCGCTGATGTTCTGCTGGTGCGCCCGGTTGGGGGTTTCCGGGTTTCTGCGGCGAGAGATGGAAGGGTTTGCCCTTTTCAGCGCGGCGAGTGTGGTGTCTCAGGTGGAGCGGTACCGGGCGGCGCTGGCGCGGGATGGTGGAGCGTACACAGTCTGGTCCTATGGCCTGGCGGGTGTGTACCTGCTGGTACTGGTGTTCTGGCTGGCGGCGGTAGGATGGAGGCGCTTTGACGGTCGCGACGAGCGGATAGGGGTAAGTGTCCGCGCTGACGTTGACGGGCTCGTTGCTCCGAGATGAAGGCGTGGCGCTGGGGTGCTACCGAACAAGGCGCAGGGTGTGGTTCCAGCGGGTCTCGTTGGGGCCAATTCCGATGGAGGAGCACATCGACCTGGATCACAGCCATGTGGGGTGGTTTACGGACATGGATAACGAAGGCATGGACGGGTTTATGAGGAGAGGAGGGCGCGGGTTCGGGCACCCTCCTCTTTTTTTTGATTAGATGACCATACCGCCTGAGACCTTAATGCGTTGGGCATTGATCCAGCGATTGTCTTCGGAGAGCAAGGACGCGATCATAGGGCCGATGTCGTCGGGCAGACCGGGACGACCGAGTGCGGTCATGTCCGACACCATCTTGTTTACCGCGGGATTGTCACGGACCATACCGCCGCTGAAGTCCGTTGCAATCGCGCCAGGAGCGACGGTATTGACGGCGATGCCTCGCGGGCCCAACTCCTTCGCGAGATAGCGAGTCAGGACCTCAACGACGCCCTTCATCGATGCATAAGGACTGCTCCCCGGTATGGCGACGCGCGTCAGACCTGACGACACATTCACGATGCGGCCGCCGTCGTTGATGAGTGGAAGGAGCTTCTGCGTGAGAAAGAAGACACCCTTGAAGTGGACGTTGTAGAGGCTGTGCAACTCCTCCTCGGTCGTTTTGTCGAACGCGGCGTGGTGTGAGGCGCCGGCGTTGTTGACGAGGTAGTCAAAGCGTTCCGCTCCCAGGTCGCCCAAAGCCTTGCGCACCTCCTTCACAAACGAATCAAAGGTATTGAGGGTTGCCGGCGTCGAGTTGCAGGGCAATTGCCTTGCTTCCAGCCTCGCTGACAGCGGCCATAACCTTTTCGGCTTCTGCACGATTCGAGTTGTAGGTGAAGATGGAACGAACACCTCGCCTTCCGAGGCTGAGCACTGCGTTTCGGCCGAGCCCCCGGCTGCCGCCGGTGACGATCGCAATTTTTCCTTTTGTAACTGAGGATGTTTCTGCCGACAGGATTCACTCCTGGGGTATGTTCCTGGGGTTTAGGTTACGTCTGTGCCGATCCGAGGTGAATGCCGGAACTGTCTCGTTTCTTGCCTGACCCTGCCTGGAACGCTAGGCTAAGTGGAGAGCAGGGCGGGGAAGACGGAGTGCGTATGCTGGACGGATCTTCCACTCATGCGCGAAGTGATGGACGGTTTGGAGACGCTGCCGCGGGTGAGCCGTGAGGTGAGGCGGGGTGTGTTCGTCACGAACTTCGACGGTCCTTTGGCGGACTGCGCGCTGCGTATGGTGCGGCTCCTTGAGACACCACAGGCGATTCCAGTGCTACATCCCGCGATTATGCGCGAGATATGCTATTGGCTCCTGACCGGTCCCCATGGGGGTGAGGTCATCAACATGACGAGGGGGAAGAATGACGAGGGGGAAGAGCCACACACGACGTGTGATCAGCGCGATTCACTCGCTGCGCAATCGTTTCTCGGAGCCGATCCGCATTGAGGAACTGGCCTTGGCAGCACAGATGAGTCCATCTGCATTTCATCGTCAGTTCAAGTCCATTACGTCGATGACGCCGCTCCAGTATAAGAAGCAGCTCCGCTTGCTTGAAGCACGGCGTCTGATGCTTGCCGAGGAGGTCAATGTGGAGACAGCCGCGTTCCAGGTTGGCTATGAGAGCCCGTCGCAACTCAGCCGCGAATATTCCCGTATGTTCAGGATGTCTCCTAGGAGGGATGTTGCCTCGATCAGAGGCGTTGCGGCCTGACCTTAGCGGCAAGAAGTTTAGTGGACGATTTTGAGGGTGCGGTTCCAGCGGGTCTCGTCGAAGAGGTGGAGGGCCTGGTGGATGGTGAAGGCGATGCTGTCGGAGAGGGAGGTTTTGCCGATCTGGTCTTCCGGGGTGAGGAAGGACCAGTAGATCAGGACGGGGCGGCCGATGATGTTGGCGCGTGGGACGAAACCCCAATAGCGGCTGTCGAGCGAGTTTGTGCGGTTGTCGCCCATGACGAAGTAGCTGCCGGGCGGGACCACGAGGTGTTCACCGTCGATGTGGTGAGGGAGGTCCAGGGTCCAGAGGGCGGGGATGTCCGGGCGGCTGGGTGGGGCGAGAGAGGGGAAGTCGTCGCGGTAGGGATCGGAGTCGGCCGCGGTGGGCTTGGCGGCGTAGGGCTCGATCTGCGCGATGCCGTTCCGGAAGACGATGCCGTGGCGAAGGTGGAGGCGATCTCCGGGGACGCCGACGATGTGTTTGACGAGGATGAGGTGCGCGCCGTCCGGCTCGGCGGGTGGCTTGAAGAAGACGACGACTTCGTCGCGCTGGGGGTCGCGGTGATGGAGGAAGGGGGTCCAGGCATCGGGCTTGGCGAAGGTGACGCGGTCGACAAGGACGTGATCGCCGGTGAGCAGGGTGCTGGCCATGGAAGCTGACGGAATGACGAAGTTCTGGAAGGCGAAGGTGATGGCGAAGAACCATACGGCAGCCAGGACGAAGTAGGAGGCGATGGATTGGAGGAGGCTTTGCTGATTTGATCTCACTGGCTTGGGCATGGAGCTCTCCCCTGGGTACAACCGGCTTCTTCTGGCGTGGGGCTTTCTGATGCGAGAGGGTCCGACGCGGGACAGGGGTAGCATCGCGGCGAGAGGTGGGGGTTGGGCGCGGGAGGGAGTTTCTGAGGCTAGATCAGAGAGCGGCCTTCGATGCCCAAGTCGATGTGGTGGAGGGCGTCGCGGGTGGCGAGGGCGGCGCAACCGTCTTCGAGAAAGGCTAGGCCTACGAGGTTGTTGCCGGAGATGATGAGCGAGGTTTCGTGCGTGGGCGTGATGCGCACGATGCCCCGCTGACCGTGAAGGGAGGCGGCGACGTAGAGGTTGTCGTCGACGTCGAAGGCGAGGCCCTGGGCGCGGCCGAGGCCCTGGTAGAAGACGGTGGTGTTGCCGTCACGATCGATGGCCTGGATGGCCTGATTGGAGCTGGTGGTGGGGCCGGAGACGAAGAGGGTGCCGGAGCTGTTGAAGGCGAGGTGGTAGGCGGCCATGGAGGGCTCGAGGGTGGCGAAGACGAAGGTTTCGCGGTCGGCGGGGGTGCTGCTTTCGGGGAGTTTTTCTGAGGAGGCGTGCGGCGCGATCTTGAAGATGGTTCCGGAGCGATCGCCGACGTAGAGATTGCCGTCGGGGTCGAAGGCGATGCCGGTAGCGAGGCCGAGACCTTCGGCGTAGGTGGAGATGGCGCCGTCGGGGGTGGCGCGGTAGATGGCGCCTTCGGCGCGCGAGCTGATATAGAGGTAGCCGTCGGGGCCGAAGGCGAGGCCGGTGGCGTTGAGGATTTCGCGAACGAAGGGGCGCATCTGGAAGTCGCGATCGATGCGGAAGACGGAGACGGGAACGGCCTGGCCGCGGGGGCCGGAGAAGGTGGCGAAGACGTTTCCGTGGGCGTCGACGGCGGGGTTCGAGACAGGGTGGAGGCTGTCGGCCATGGGGACCGCGACGCTGAGGGGGAGGGGGTTGGAGGCGCGGCCGGCGTGGTGAAGGACGACCTGGCCGGAGACGGCTCCCTCGGGGATGCTGATGGTGGTCTGCTGGGGGCGGACGAGGGTGGCGCGGGCGGGGGTGTCGCCGATGGTGGCGTGCGGCAGGGTGTGGTCGGCGGAGCTGAGGGAGGAGCCGTGGAGAGTGACTTCGCCGCCGGGCAGGGCGGCGCGAGGGGAGATGCTGTCGAGGTGCGGAGGGGAGGATGTCTGCGCGTCTGGCTTGCCGGAGTTGAGGAGAGGGATCATGGGCCTGCACCCAGCGTAGACCGCGGTGTGAGCGAGTGCAAATGCCTCCTTGGGAGGTTTGCAGTGGGCTAGTAGCGGAGGTGAATCAGCTGCGCGACAGCGAGAGCGAGAAGGCCGGCGGCGACGTCGTCGAGCATGATGCCGGTGCCGGCGGGGAGGCGCTCGAGCTGGCGGATGGGTGGGGGCTTGAGGATGTCGAAGAGGCGGAAGAGGAGGAGGGAGAGTGCGGCGTGCTGCCAGTCGGGGGGGATGGCGATGAGGGCGATGAGTTGGCCGGCGACCTCGTCGATGACGACGTGGCCGGGGTCTTCGCGGCCGGACTCGCGGGCGACGACGGTGGCGGCGGGGATGCCGATGGCGGTCGCGATGATTGCGGCGAGGGCGGTGGCGAG
>JAABUX010006085.1_pt1 | contig 14544 bp, 31 predicted proteins | sample 5561851 | NCBI WGS metagenome assembly JAABUX01 (sample SAMN10711883, study PRJNA513361) | rock metagenome | isolation source: Antarctica rocks | place: Antarctica: Victoria Land, Richard Nunatak red sandstone | collected 2016-01-03 | reverse complement strand
GCGCACTCCTGAGCCGTGGCACATGTCGTGTCGAGCTCATTACCTGTGCAAGTGCGGTCATGGCGCATTGTCAGCACAGCTTGCTTCACCTGCAGGAACCTTCTGTGAAGTTGCCTGGCCCGTGAAGCACCAAGCCCGGAGCTTAGGACTGATCAGTGGGCTTTTGTTTTGCTGCGGCAGGGCGGTGGCGTGCGGCCGGGCAGCTGCCGCTACTTCATCATGAAGAGCATCAACCACGAGAACATCGCCAAGAGCGTGGCGGAGGGCATCTGGGCGACGCAGCAGCACAACGAGGCCAAGCTCAACGAGGCCTTCCGCAGCGTCGCCAACGTGTACCTCGTCTTCAGCGTCAACAGCAGCGGCTGCTTCCAGGTGGCTTAACTCCGCAGTTGCTATGGCCTGGACAACATCAGGCTGTGAGGTGCCCGTTGCCACGTGCTCATCGAACCCTCACATTGATGGTCTGTCTCGTGCACATGAGCAGCATGCACGACGTGCGGTCAGTGTGCCGCTGTCAGCGCTCTGACACGTGTGTTTCGCCCGCGCCAGGGTTATGCACGGATGACGTCGCCGGCGATGAAGCAGGCGCAGCGCAGCTTTGCTGGCTTCGACGGCAACACGTTTGGCGTGCGCTGGCTGCGCGTGTTCGACCTGCAGTTCCACGGCACGGAGCACCTGAAGAACGTCCTCAACGAGGACAAACCCGTCAAAATCTCCAGGCACGCCCCCTGCAGCAGTGTTCCATGACGTTGGCATGATTGCACATCAGCGCACGGAGGTGTCCGCAGACGTTCCGTTTGCTTGACATTGTAACTGCATCATGGGGCGTGCGAACAGCCTGCGCTGACGGTCAAGTAAAATGGTTTTCGCTGAAGCTGCATCCACCCAACCAGGTGTTAATTTGCCGACATGAACCCCTCTGCTGCCAAGCGCAGGGACGGTCAGGAGCTGCCGGCCGACGTCGGCGCGGAGCTGGTGAAGCTGATCGACAAGGGCGCCGACGCCGCGGGCGTGCGGGCGCCGCCCCCTCCGCAGCCGCCGCCGCGCTTCCGGCCGGCGGCGCCGCCGAGCGGCGGCCTTGGACGGGGCGGCGGGCGCATTGGCGGCGGATTCCGGCCCATGGGCCGCGGCGGCGGCGGGGCCATGATGATGGGCGGCGGTGCGCCGCTGGTCTTCGACGAGATGGGCCGCCCGCTGGGCCCGGTCACCAGCTTCCTGGGGCCGGGCAGCGGCATGCGCCCCATGATGGGCGGGCCAGGCATGGGTGCGCCACTGTTGATCAGTCCGTCAATCTTGGCTGTCCCAACAAACCTTAGATATGCTGCTCGACCCACATGTTGGACGGCTTTCGATTTTATTCATGGGCCGGCACGCATGCTCCTGCGGCGTCAGGCCTGGCCATGCTGCGCGGCTGGTTGCTGCGTGCCTGCCATTCTTGACGCAGTTGCTCACAGGCGCCATTGCTGCCTGCAGGGATGATGGGTCGCGGCGGCGGCATGATGGACGGCCGCGGGTTCATGAACGGCCGGGGCCAGGGCTACGGGTACCGCGGCGACGGCGGCGAGCGGTACCAGCGGTCGCGATCGCCGGTCCCCCGACGTCCGGGCGAGGGCCGCTCCCGCAGCAGGTGCTTTTTGCGGCATACACCAACCCGTCAGCAAGCCTGGTGTGTAGGTGCCGGCGTGACAACTTGCTTCCTTTTTGGTGGTCGGTGAGGCAAGGCCAGAGCTGCAGAGCCCGCGATGTTGCGCTGGGTGCATCCGTGTTAGTCGCGGTAGTTACAGCTGTCCGTACGTCACTCTGGGGAACGGCTGTGCGCTGCCCTCTGCAGGAGTCGCAGCGCGAGCCCGCGGCGGCGGGGGCGCAGCCGCAGCCGGAGCCCCACGCACAGGAGCCACAGCCGCAGCAAGCGGGAGGCGCCAGCGTCCTCCGGGGCCGCCGCCGATGGCGAGGAGCCCAACGTGCTGGCCATGTCGTACGACGAGTACCTGGAGTACTTTGAGCGCGTGCGCAAGGCGCGTGCCGCCAGCAGCAGCGGCGGCGGCGGCTCCCAGTCCAACGGCCCCACGCCGCCACTGCCGGCCTCGCAGACGGTGCGCAATAAGCCGGGTCCAGGGTCCAGCGGCCCTACACAACTGAGGTCTTGCAGTAGGTCACACGTGCTGTTTCTTTTGCCGCTGTTGGTCCGGGTCGGGGCTCTCGAGCATACCGAGGATTCGGCCTGGTACACATGAACGTGTTGTGGTTGCAGCATGGGGCGGCGGCCGATAACGAAGCCTGTGCCTGTACGCAGAATCTGATGGGTCAGATGAACGGGCTCGGTATGGGCGGCATGCCGGGGATGCTGGGCATGGGCGGCATGAGCATGCCGGGCGTCGGGATGGGCGGCATGGGGGGCGGCATGATGGGCATGGGCGGCGGCCTGAACGGCGGCATGGGCGGCATGATGGGCATGAACGGCATGGGGATGCCGGGCATGGGCATGGGCGGCATGCCCGGCATGATGGGCGGCGGCATGGGGGCCATGGGCATGCAGGGCCGGGCCATGGGCATGCCTGGCATGATGGGTGGAATGGGCGCGTTCGGCGGCGGAGGCGTCAGCGGTTTTGGCGGCGGGACTGGCGCGGCGCCAGGCGGTGGCGGCGGTGCGGGGGCGATGATGATGAGCGAGGCGGACTACATCGCGCTGTGCGAGAACCACGTGCGGACGCTGGGAATGCAAGTCAGCCGGGACCAGATCAAAGCCCACTATGCGCAAATTAAGGCGCAGTTCATGGGCAGATAGTATTGCAGCGGAGACCTTCGAACGCGAATGAGTTGTGGAGAGAGCTCGCGCCGAAGTTGTTGAGGTCAGCATCCAGGCGCAGTCAAAGCTGGCGTCATGTGCTACTGTAAACTGGTCGCTGCTTCGACTCCTCAACCTTCATTACATGTCTTCATCCCACAATGCTCGCGGTCACATAACATGCGTGCCATCTGAACGAGCTGCAAAGAGCAGGCAGCCCTCATAACAAAGCTGTAAAGCTTTTCTCGGCCCACCCACCATGTCTACTGTCTGATAGCTCCAAGCAAAACCACGAAAGTCCGGACGAACGCCAGCTTCTCCACATTGAATGAACTACCGTTCATCACGACCTACAAGCCCACGAGTAGCTAGCAGTCTACCCCATGCTGGACGCGATGAAAACCATGTTGCCTAACCTCTTGTGCGGCGACCCAGCGGGGCTCTGGAACGCCTGTATCTGCTGCTGCTCTCTACCAGGCCGCACATTATTGTCGGCAAGAATGGGTGCCTTTGTGCGATCATGAATGCCATATCGCGAAATCCGCTCCGAAAACTCTGCTTTCTGCCGCGTATCGGTTTCAAGTGCGCCATTCCGTCCGTCTGCCTGCCTGCAAAAAGGTATGAGCCCGCATTGGCTGGCGTGTGCGCGAACCAGCTGCTCATGCAGCGAGACTGAGCGGCCAGGCGTTTGCAAGCGCCGCAGTTTGCATCGACCACGCCCCATGCGAAGGTCCCAATGAACCCTGCGCGCTGCCATGCGACCCAAACAGCGCAGGCTCCCCGCAGCCGTGTGGGCCTGCATCATGCCGACTTAGCGCCTCATGCGACGATGGCAACGCTCGCAAGCCGCTGAAGTCCTGCTGCCCGCTGCCGGCCTGCTGCTGGCTGTTCCCTCCGAAGCTGGCTCCCATAGTGGTGTACGAACTGGCGAAACCCGTCGGCAGACGCAGGTCGCGACCAAACAGCGCCGGGGTCGACGGCCCGAGGGCTGGCAGCCCCGCGCAGGCCTCCCGCAGCGCCGTCTCGTCCAACAGCTGCGCCAGCGCCGCGCAGTCCCGGTTAGACAGGGGCGCGTGGCCTGCGGTGCCGAGGGGCATCTGGGGCGGGGGGCCCAGGGGCGACCACACGGGGGTGCCGGGGAAGCTGTCGAAGGCGGCGGACTGCAGCGACGCCAGAGACGCCGCCGACTCGCTGCGCCACAGGTCCGAGACGGCGCCGGGGGAGGGGAACCGGACGCTGCGCCCGGAGGTCGGGCGCGAGGCGATGACGGGGCGCGGTGAGCTGGCCACGCGCACGCCGAGCGGGTAGCACCCCAGGCCGTGCTGCGGCACGAGGCCGCCGCCGCCGGCGTGCCCCTCCTGCACGCACCAGCATGGCAACAGGTCAGCGCTCACACGTCCATTCCTTTGCTGGCTGTGAAAGGGAGGCTAGCAGGTTGACAAGCTACTACTGGTGATGTTCAGAATTGAGGGTTGCTTCGAAGAAGGCGGCCAATTCATTTCGGGCACCGGGCAATGACTCAGCATTGAGACAGAGTGTGTAGCCATCTGGGCAGCGCCAAGACCCACGAGCAAAGGCCAAGCTGTGTGTCTTACCTGGAGGCTGGTGAGCGATGAGGTGGGCGACAGCGGCCCGCTCGGCGACAGGCTGCCGCAGCACCCGCCCTTGTTGTACCGCGCCAGCCCCGCGAGGCCGTGCATCTGGTGGTGGTGGTGCTGCTGGTGGTGGTGCTGGTGGTGGTGATGATACTGGTGCAGCTGCCCCGCGGCGCCCGCGGCTGTGGCGGCGGCCTTCGCGGCGCGCTTGGCGGCCAGCGTCTCCGACACCAGCGGCGGAGGCTCCACCGGCTCCGGCTCCCGCAGCTCTGCCAGGCTGCGGCAGGATGAAGGGCAGGCGTCAGCCCATCGATCTGGCCGCATCATTGCTGACCGCGATCAACTCATCATGCATGTGGGTGGGCGCAGCCCGCGAATGCGGTTGGTCTGACGCAGCGGTTGGACGAGCAGCAATGCTGTCGACAAACGCGTCAATATACTTCGCAGTCACCGATCGCGAATATCTCGGACAGCACTCGCGGCGTTGCTGATGCAAGCCTCTGGGCGCGGCCAATGGTGGTCTCAACCCGTCGGGTTTAGGAAGCATCGACGCTTTGCAGATGTACCTGTGCGCGAAGAAGCAGATGGGCCGTCCACAGGCGGCGCCGTCGCGGCAGGCCTGCGTGCGGTACCGCGCGGGATGCAACCACGCCTCGAACACGCCGTGCGCAAAGGGGCACAGCTCCCCGCGCTTGCAGGTGCCCTGCAGCATCAACAGTGAGGCATCAGATGGACTCGGCATGGCGACCTTAAGCATATTGCAAAGGCACGAGCGAAGTCATGCATTCACTACCGACGAACGGATTGCACAGTCGAGGTTTATTCCTCAAAGCATGGGGCCAAAGATGCCGAGGGGATAAGATCTCAGCGCGCCTTGCGGAAGTCTGGGCAGGCTGCATCAATGTAGGCAACAGCCCGCACATCGCGGCGACGAGCCTTCTCCAGAGGATGTGCGTACGGGCACACGGCGTGGTTGTGGTCCTCGGTGCACTTGCATGGAAGCACCTGCAGGGGAGACGGACGGGTCAGAGCCAGCGCACAATCAGCGGGCAGCAGGGGCTCGCCTATTATGGCAGTTATGCGTATGGTTATCACATCGAGGCGGCGGCCCGCGTGAGCCGTCACAGTTTGAATCGACGCGGCCAGACTGTTCGGCGAGCGAATCGTCGGTAATGCACAGCACTCGATCGCACCTTATACTTGTATATCATGTCCTCTGGAGAGAAGTTCTCTGAGGCCGGGCTGAGGAGCACCGGAGCGCCAGTTCTGATCGTCAAGTTCTGCGCGCGGGCGGGCGCACATCGAGCCATGTATGCAACATCGAACGTTTGCTCGTGCGTGCTAGCCAGCCCTACTTTTGGGCGGGCTGAGGAAGGTGATCCGGTCGCAACCTCAGCGGGGCAATGGAGGCAAACTGAGGAGCTCACGTTGTCATGGCCAAAGGCGTCCATCATTCAGCCCGGTGACGCTTCGCGGGGGAACAGACCGCCTGCTCGCCGAGTGCTGCAGGGTCCAGCGATGCGGGATGATGCCAAACTGATCGGCGGACGCTGTCCGCTGGGAGATGGACAATGGGACAAGGAGCGCGCCAAAATCCATGACAGGTGGCACGGTGTTTAGGTTGCGCCCTAGCTCTGACAGATTCAAACCTTGGTGACTGTCGTCAAGCGCCGTGTGAGGGACATGTGACGCTATCATAGATCAGCGGTTGTCCTATGCTAGGCCCACAGTCTCTGTGAGCTCTCACGGCCTGAGCTCTCTCACGAGACCACGAGACGTAGGATGACGACTCCAAACCTCTCCGCGCCCATGCTGGAGTCACGGAAGACCTGCGGCAGATAGCCTTTGGCCTCCAGATATGCTTGCCGGATGCGCTCGATGGCAGCCTCCGCGGAGTCGCCTGATGATCCCATGACGCACACCGTGCCTGCAAGCAAATTGACTACGTCTGCAGTGGCGATCGTACGTCACAGGCTCAGCAACACGTCGTGTCGGCAGGTGTTCACCTCCGCTGCCTCCGCCCGTGATCTTTGCTCCATAGAGCACTGGAGCGTGACCAGCATCTTTTGCAGTTGTTGCCTCTGCTCGCACGAGCTCCACGAGCAAATCAGTTCCGGCTGAGCCGAGCCCACAGCTCCTGTTGCGATCACCCAATACTGTTCAGCAGCGCCGCGCAGCGTGAGAACAAGATGCGTCAGGGTTAGCTAACAACAGGCCTCTGTCAGCGTCTCAAAACACTCGCTCACCCATATGACACGTGCGACTGATACATGAGCTCGCCGAGGCACGCGGCTGCTGAATCATTTAGCTGACCTGCTTGTAGCAGCTGCCTGAAGAGGGTGACCCGCCAGTGCTCCTGGACTGGATGCCTTGTCGCCGCGCGGACAGGGTACCTACACAACTTCAGGATGGCTCCTGTGCAAAGCGGATGCCTGCCCACCCCATATCGGGTTCGCATATGCAGGGCCGCCTGAGTGTCAGCGTGCGTTTCGGTATTGAGAGGAGCCACACCTGACTGCTGGTTCCACAGTGGTGGCTACATCCACATGACTGCCGTACTCCGCCAGAAAACTCTGTCCAAGCATGCTGTCAGGAAGAGCAAAGTCGCAGTCCCTATAGTACCGACTGGGCTCCACGTTCGCCAAGTACCCGCACCCTGCCGCTCAGCAGAGAATCATCCAGCGCCTGTTCCATCTATATGACTGCGGTATGTTGGCAGATTCCTGCGCACCAATCAGGTCTTGCGGATTACTGTAATTCTGCGCGGCAAACCCTGCATGGCTGTTGCCCTCGCTGCTGATGACGGCAGCGGCTGTGCTGAGCATGCGCAGGCCCATGAAAGCCGCCGCACGCACTGTTCCGTAGTCTGCCCCGCCCACGCTGTGCCGTTCGCCTGCAGTGCGAGCACACTGAGTCTGACAGTGTCCATCACATGGTTTTGCGCAGTGGTCTGTTTGTCAGTTGTACAGGGCTTGAGTGCAAAGCCCACCAGAGTCGAGGCCCCAGAAGCGGACGTTGGCGGGGATCGCCACTGGGCTCTGCAGCTCCGCAGGCTGGCAGAGGAGCGCCATCAGCTCCGACTGTGCGCCGAGCGTCACGGCCATCTGGTCCATGATCCCGCACGGGGCGCCGACGCACTCATTTTCTACCTGTGCGCAGCATTGTCACCGAGAAGGTGAACCGCGCTCGATACTGCTGTCACAGCCGTGGTGGTCAGCCTACATTCCCTGGTGGCACTCGACAACGTCCGAATCTGGCGTAGGTGGAACCCCTACCTTCTGACAAAGCTGCGCAAGCCGCCGCCCTGGCAACTTGATGTCTAAAGCCGCTGCAAGAGCCGACATCGTGGCCACCTCGAGTGCCGCTGAGGAGGACACGCCCTTGCCCTCTGGAACGGCTGAGTGTATCAGAATTGAGAGGTTGCCAGACACCCGCGCCCCGCACTCATGCGTCAGAACCAGGACAGCGCCTGCTATGTACGCGAACCACCTGCCGACACACAGCTTCATGTTCACAGAAGACCAGCCATAATGTTGGCACAGCGCTCCGTGGCTAAGAGCATGCAACCCGACCTGTCAGCGACGCCTGGATCGGCAGCGAGCTGCCGGAGTTGGCTGCATGAGATTGGTAGACCAGTGCTATTAAAGAGCAGATCCGTCAGAGGGCGTGCGTATGTCCGACGTCGCCCCGTGCTCGTCGCCGGCAGCGACACCATGCGCAAGAGGCAGGGACCTGCAGTCGTAAGTGAGGTGTATAATGCTCCGCAGGATGGCACAGGGCATGGCATGCAGCAGCGATGCCTGCTCAATCACCTGGTAAGGTTACTCAGCCTATGGTGCATCGGCACTGGTACAACAACACCACCAGCTCATGCCAGAAGCATGCGCATCCTGCCTTGCTTTATGTATCCACCCACCAATGACCTCGCTTCCAGGATCAATCAGTCGCTGGCTCACCACACCTGACGCCGGTGAGATCTGCACAGCGGCATGGCAAGCGACCGCCAAAGGCAGCTGCAGGACCAGGCTGCCGGAGTAGTCGGCGATGCCGCCCATGACGTCCAGTCGCCCCGGCGCCCTGCCCACGACGATGTCCACATCCTTATGGAACAGCGGCCCCGGCGAAGCCGTCTCTCCCGCTGGAATACACCGCAAGGTCAGATCAGCCCTTGCGCGCTGTGATGTGCTGTCATGCACTCATGCAATGATGCCAAACGAAGTATCACCAGCGTCACGCATGCTTGCTTCGAACGGCTTTGCCATTTGCTTCCGCGCAAGTCTGCGGCGGTTGCTGCATTGCTTGTTATGGCTACCCTTGCAACCAGGCACCTTTGTGCTCACAGCCGTCAGATCAGACAATACAAGCTGGATTGCACGAAGGGTGTGCGAAGCCGAGCTCACCGTTGGACTGCGAGGTCTCAGCATCGACCAGCCCTCGCAGCTGGTCTAGAAACTCAGCTGTATCTGGCAGCTCAGATACACGGTCCGCGCCTGCAGACGCGAAGCACACATGCGTGTTGCCTCTGTTGCCGTGATCACAGCATCACTGCAGGGCGTACGCGAGCATTTTGCACCTTGGCTGACGCAGCACCGCACAGGCATGACCACGATTTACACGCCAATGTCAAGGATGATCTGAGGGATCACATACTGCTAATTGCTTTTGTGAAGCAAGACTGAGAGCATTAGAGCGTATCACATGATCAGGCTCGGGCTGCAACTCTCTTCATTGAGCCGGACGGTCAAGCATCAGCCCTGTCGAGGCCTCCTGCAGGTGCTACAGTTTGTGCATCGTCATCGGCAGTCTGCCGACACCCCCCGGCAGCAACGCTGCCCGTCCATGTACCAGCGTGCCCGCGTGGCAGGCATATGTAGGGTGATCTTGCGCGCCAATCGCGTCGTCTGCGCTGTACAGGCGTCTTCTGCAGTACCTCTCCTGCGGCGTTCTCAACGGCAGCCAGCGTCCACACAGCGGCGCTGTGGCAGGGTTGCGGTCAGTGCCAGCCTGCAGACCATAACTGCAAGCCCTTTATATAGCACTTGGTTACAGAGCGCAGTCGTGGTGGTGATCCTCGGCGCCGTCGACGCCGCCTACTCCGGAGACTGGTGCTCCTCACATGCCTAACTCACCGGCACTGTCCACTGCCCTGCAATCGGCCTGTCAGTGACGTGCCGCTGCTGACGCAGGTCTCGGATCGGGGTGTTGACAACAGGTCAGGAACAGGAGATCAAGGCGCTGCTAAAATTGTTGGCCCAGTTCCATGTGTTCTGCACAATCCTTGCAGCGGCAATAGCCACCAAACGAGGGAATGGCTTGCAGAAGACGTGTACAGGATGCCTGAAGGTAACGTCATGCGTCGCGTCGGGATGCTAGCATGATGCCTTCACAGCACGCAGCTGACGCGCCTTTGAGTGGAGTGCAGGTGGCAGCAGTTGGCTTCTTGGCACTTACAGAGATAACCTTTAGTCCGAAGTGGGACGGCACAACTTCCAGCAATGTGTAAAGGCTTTCGAGGCCGACAATGCGTTGTTGGGAGCTTTGCATTGCATGCACAAACAAGCCTAAGCATGTAAGCAAGCCACTACAAGCAATATACACAGTGGCTTGCACACACTCGATCACGCAATCTGCTGCTGAGCAAGCCAGTCATGAAGTCAGGTTCTTGTTGATGCGCGTTCCACAGTACATAGAGGTGTCTACTCATACATGTCCAGCAGTCAAGCTGCTGGTCGGACATTCCGTGACAGTGCTGCCAACGCTCAAGCAGCCTCGGCGAAGCCGATGCGCTCCTGTCCGTAATCGAAAATGGTGTGATAGGCGCCAATGAAAATATCTCCGAGGATCCACAGAGGGCCCATCGGTGCCGGCACGTCCAAGCCCATGAAGCCGCTGATGCACTGCTCCTCGCCACCCGCGGACACCTGGCACACAATTCTCACGCAAACGTCTGAATGACACACTCTGCAGTCAAAAGCAATGCTCGACAGCGTACAAGCTCACACAGCGGCAGTGAAGGAGTGGCAGTCAGCCGACGCACGGCCACAGACACGACGTTGCAACAAAACATGGGCGGAGATGCTGTGCCAATGCGCGGCCCAACTGTAGGCATGAACGGCGTGCTGGAAGGCAGCTCACCTTCAGGATGTACTGCTCGGGGCTGAGCGTGAACTCAGCGTCCGAGAAGTCAAAGGTGATGTCCGGGAGGCCGGCCAGCTTGTCGCAGTCGAACACCGACTGCGAGGGGCCCATGGTCGGGATGGCATCGCAGAGCAGGTCCAGCTGCTCCTCGATCTCATCCACAGTCTGGTTGTTGTCGATGGCATACTGCGTGACAGACAGGCGCCATCGCATTGAGCAGCAGTCAGGGACCAGAGCCGAGGCTTCCTGACATCTGCAGATTCAAACGACGCAATCTGCGATGCGAGCAGACGATTGCGGCACGTAAAGCGAGACTATTGCATCAGCGTGCACAGCGGTATGCAGGAAGGATCAGAATGTGATGGAGCAGAGGCGCACCCGAACGTATGTGACAGCCATCTCGCACATCTGGCAGGTGGAGCTGGGGTCGTCGCGCAGCTGGCCGTGGGCCGCCTCGACGCGGGCGTCGCGGTGCACGGGCAGCACCAGCCGCGAGTCGGCAGCGTCAGCCCTGTGTCCCGGCACCATGGCGAGCAGCTTGCGGTGCAGTCCGGAGATGGGCAGCTCGGCCGCAGCCTTGTGCGCTGCCTTCTCAGTGCCGTGCGCGCCGGCCGCGCACAGGCCCAGGAAGCTGCAGATCTGCAGCGCAAGACGAATTGTTGTGAGCTTGGCCAGACAACAGGGTAAGTAGGCTCACAGGGTGCCGGTCGGTTGAGCAGTATGACGTTGAGTGCCGCAGCGGCAGCACACCTGGTCGACGGGCAGAGTGTCGATGATCTCCAGGATCTGGGGCACGTACTGCTTGATCACAGCCTTGCACTGGGCCTGGATAATGCCCTGACCTCCCAGAGCCTGCGTCAACAAGCAGACACGTCATATATTCAGCTGGGTGCTCGCATACCTGTCCAGATATATACCCGAACAGACATCAGCCATAGAGGATGAGGAAGTAGGCGGAGCACAATAAGAGGTTGACTCGAGGGAGCAAACATGCCGCACCGCATTGATCTTGTCGACCTCGACAGTCGGGCCGGCGATGAGGGAGGTGCCGGTGTCAGCGATCATCTGGCAGCCGCCCTTGCAGATGCCATCGACGCCTTTCATGTGGACCTCGTCCACGTCGAACTGCCAGTACCCGCGGCGGTTCACCTTCGTCCTGCCAGCCCCAGCGCTGAGTGTGAGGGTCCCAAAGCTCCAAAGAGAGCATTGGCCCAGACACACAATGCCGATGGCAGTTGCAGGCCCCGACGGTTGCAAAGCTAGTCTGCTGAAGGCAGCAACTGGCAACCATAGACGATGACGCATGCTGGTGGACTGAAGAGAGAGGGCACGTCAGGAAAGGGGCTTCATGACCTTGCAGGGATATAATTTCGTCTCGGTCAGCCGGCGCGCACCAGACGTGCTCGCCCTTGAAGTGCTTGGGGTCGGCGCCGCCCAGCGTCAGCTCGCCGCCGGTGATGCCCGCCACGTCGCGGTTGAGCCAGAAGGAGAACACCGGCTCCTCGACCAGGCCCTGGTCCACCATGTTCTGGAACGGTGGCGTCGCGCCGTTGACCGCGATCTCCGGGAAGCCCATGCCCTGCGTATATGCATCTGGGTGGTCAGGGTTGCAGCAGCGTAACGCCGGCAGTTGCTGCACGCTCAAAGGAGGATACCGCTATGCACGCCACCACACTGGATTTACGCTCCATAGCCGAAGACGTCAGATCCAGCCCAGCCAGAGCAATCACGCATGTTGGGTGTGCCGCACAGCCCATGCTTCGACAACGGCCAGCCTTGACTCACTCCGCGTATATAACTGCAGCATGGCACGAAGACTGCAGACTGCAGCACCGGCAGCATCGCCAAACCTGTGCCTTCCAAGTCAGATGTCACACCAGGATGCCGTCGAACTGGGCGGCGATGAAGGCGAGGCCCGGCTCATCGACAGCCTCCGCGAACAGCTGGCGCTTCACTTGCAGGCCGCCCAGCGTCAGCGTGTCGGCGCTCATGAAGCCGTCCAGAGAGCCGGAGCCGTACTGGATCGCGAACTGCGTGTTGTTTTGCTGCGGGACGACGGCAGAGCTTCCTTCAGCGGCTCCACATTAGGTGTACTGGGAGCCACGTGCCACAGAGCCGGAGCGCTACACGATCACGAGGTAGCACTGGACATACTGGCATGTTCTGACGGCAACCGACGGTGGAATGGCCACACCGAGATGCAGGCATGGCACCGAAGCATGATCACGGGCGATGCAGGACGCGTTACCTCGTACGTCGCCGACTTGGCGGCGTTGTACTGGTTGTGCAGGTAGCACGCGATGTTGAACAGGCTGCAGTGGCTGCTGGGCACCCACAGGTTGGAGCTGCCAGTGTCGAACACGACCATGAAGTTCTGCGGGGGAGTCCCCAGGCCGATCTCGCCGTAGTACTGCAGCGCACAGGCCTTGTCATCGCGGCGTCGGGAGACCAGCTCAAGAAGCGGTCCGTGTCCGACGTGGCGACTGTGAGAGCTGCAGGCAGCTATGCTGGGGGGAGGCGGGGGTTATGCACCTGAGCATCCATGAAGTTGCGGATAGGGACATCGGCCTCGCCGTCGCGCAACCCCTGAAGGCCATATCGGCTAGCAGGTCGGAGCGAAGAGCCGACCGGGCGCACGGCAGCCTTCTTCAACGCGATGGAGATGTGTTTGCCCTCGCCGAAACCGAGGAGCGCAGCACACAGGACAGCCAGCACCGTGACATGCATGCTGGACATGCTGCTGTGTCTGTGGTTGGGAGAAATATTGCTCGAAAGCAGTGGCGACCACCTCAGCGATGCACAATCAGTTGTGAGAAACCTGATCCCCCAGCACAGAAACACATGCTTCCTGCATCTTTCTTGCATCGAACCGAGAACAAGCAGAATGATGGCGTCGTGCCCTCTGACAGGATCGCAGCACGTCTTCCGGCATGCGAGGCAAGGTGTGCACACTGGACTGTGGGCATGCGATACGACGATCCAAGCAAGCCCTCGTTGCAAGCGCCCCACGCACCAGTGTGGCGGTGCAGGTCCGGTCCGAAGGCCGACATGCATATCCGCACAGGCAGCGCAGCGAAGCCAAGACGAAATGCCATGCCAGCTTCCGGACCGCAGACACCTGTTGCAGATGCTGGCCACCGTCCCAGCAGCACTGGCTGCAGCACCAGCCCACAGTGCAGCAGTGGATGCACCGTCGTTGACGCATTACTTGGATGAGACGGACGAATTTGCTATAGATCTGCCTGCAGGTGGGCGCAAGCCTCACGCGCGCGATTGAGCCTCCTCAGTTATCCGGCGGCCATTGTGTTCGCACTGGTTATGAGCATCTGCCCTGCCTCCAGATTGGCTCACCGGGGAGGGCAAGGCTGCCGGCGCGAAGTTCGGGGGCGCCAGCGGGTCTCGCCGCGCCCTGGCGTGGTACCCGGAGAACAACATGGCGTCGACCAACATCTCGCTGATCATCACCAACATCGGCGCGGTGAGGAATCCAAAAATGCCATTGCTACGCTCGGCAGACGAGGGCGTCAGCACCGAATATGATCTTCACACACGCGTGCCTTTGCAGGACTTTACGAAGCTGGGGTCGTTCGGCACGGCCTCGGGCTTCGGCGAGAATCTCGTGGCGTCGATGGTGCGCTGTTGCGAACTATGTCTATTTGCTCGCCCCACGGGCAGCCACAGCACAAGCCTGGACGCTGTCAAAATTGTTGCGCAGGACCGGAAGTTCATGAGGCGCACCTCCAAGACGCCGGTTCAGGTAACATAGCATCTGACACCTCCATGCTGTGCTTTGGCTCAATGTTGTGCCCCTGACAATTGCAGAGGTTACCAACCAAAATGGCATTGGTACCGCAGGAGGCTCGGCTCATCAGCGCCAAGGAGGGCCAGGCCGGCAGCAACAAGCTTTATTACATTGACTACGCGGTGAGGCGGCCGGAGGACACTGAGGAGAGGATGTTCGTGAGCGCTGTGAGCTTGGGCTTCAACGGCAGGCAAGTTTCATGATCTGCCATGCGTCACCAGCTG
>JAABUX010006084.1_pt1 | contig 14544 bp, 26 predicted proteins | sample 5561851 | NCBI WGS metagenome assembly JAABUX01 (sample SAMN10711883, study PRJNA513361) | rock metagenome | isolation source: Antarctica rocks | place: Antarctica: Victoria Land, Richard Nunatak red sandstone | collected 2016-01-03 | reverse complement strand
TCCGTCAGCCGCTGCGGGGCGACCACTGCCGCTGCAATGCTGACTCCTCCCGTCCTAGCACTGCGCAGGTATCTCGAGCAGACCTGATCACAGTATGGGCAGGCCCAAAACCAGTTGTCCGCGGGCAAGTGCGTACCATGGCCAGACTGCATACCCTCGCAGGGCAGGGCCTGGCTTTTCATGAGCAGCGGACTGTTGATGAGGAGACGCCTGTCGTCGAAGATGGACCTCAGGCTGACTCAGGACGACGGCATGGCTGTATTAGCCATGGCGCTTCTTGTGTTCCAAGGTAACAAGCGGCATTCTGGCATCCGACCGCAGAATGTTGACTAGATCTGCATAGCCTGTTAGTTGCTCTGCAGCCGATCGGCACGCCGACCGATGCTGATGTGCTCCAACAGACCCTGCAGACCATCCTGACACACGGTATGCAGGCACAGCATTGTCGCTGACGCTCCGATACTCTCGGACCACGGAGGGCCCCCACTACCTGGGCTCAGTGGCGGTGATATACACGGAGGCTATCAAGCTGGTGATCTGCCTCGGTGTCCAGCTGTTGCACTGTCGGCGAGCGCCGAAGCTGCATGGAAATGGCGAGGGGTGGCGGGCGGAGTTCATCGCGCAGTCAAGAGACATTTTGTTGCACTCACTGCCCATGGCGCTGCCGGCTGCCCTCTTCGTCATGCAGCAGGTGTGTCCCGGTCAACGCGCGATCCACATGCTGCAGATGCTTTGCTGCCGGTCTGCGCTGTACACAGTTGCAACCGTTGCAGAGCGTGCAAGCGAGTGCACGAATTGTGAATGAGGAGAGTGACCCGGTGTGGTGGTGGCCTGACTCCAGACGATTTCAGCAGAACATTGTTGACGACACCGACCTCTCCGCAGGTTCTGGTCATCATTGCGGCCTCCCATCTGGACGCTGTCACCTTCCAGATCTGCAGCCAGAGCTTCAAAATCATGCCGACAGCTGTCTTTGCGGCTTGGCTCCTCGGGCAGCACCTCACAGCCATGCAATGGAGCAGCTTGCCGGTGCGTGCATCATGCAGCGGGCTGGGTTAGCGGGCGGCCTTTCACGCTGCGCACGTTCCGCTGTGCTTCGGACCACTGCTCGCTGATGGCTTGCCTCATTTCTGTACAGGTGCTGGCAGCAGGCGTCATACTTGTGACGCTGAACACATCACAGCCGGCAGCGAACAGCCAAGGCAGCAAGGAGGACTATGACCTCATGTTTGGTCTGGGCGCAAGTGCCCTGTCCGGCCTGTCCTCCGCCTTTGCAGGCGTCTACTTCGAGAAGTGAGAGCTCACGGAGCATGTCAATGCTGGCAACCTCATATACTTGAGTGGCCGTGGCTATGCAAGTCTCAGACTTGTTTGAGTTGCACACTTTCTGCGTGCTGTGAAATGAAGTGACGACTGTGCAGATATTTGAAGGGCGTCAACAGCCGGTCCCTGACCGTGCGCAATCTTCAGCTCAGCCTCTACGGTCTGCCCTTCAGCATCCTGTACATGTTCGCCAAGGACGGCCGCTCCAGACCCGCCGGTGGCCTCATGGTCGGGTTCAACACTGTTGCCTGGGCGGTGGTGGGCTTGCAGGTAGCCAAGGCCCTCACACCCTGATGCTGAGCCGTGTCCGTCCATGCATGCCATGAGCAGCTGCGGAGCTGAGCAATGACAGACATGACCCGCGGCACGCCATGCAGGTGTTCGGCGGTCTCATTGTAGCCATGGTTGTGAAGTATGCGGACAACATTCTGAAGAATTTTGCAAACGCTCTCGCAGTGCGTCCTGGGCATCTTTGCTGGCACACAATGCTTAGATGTGGCACATCGTGTGTTCGAACGCCGCCACCCGCGCACGCATGAGCACACATTACTGCTCTGCAGGTGATTTTCACGGTGATAGGTGCAATACCGTTGTTCGGTCAGTATCCCAGCTACTATTTTTTGCTCGGCGCGCTGCTGGTGTCGCTGTCAGTGGGCTTGTACGGGACAAAGCCCGAGCAGAGCGCAGCCTTCTATGCCGCGTGCGCCGAAGCTTGCCGAGAGCCAACGTGGCTGCTGGAACTGCGCACTTCAGACAGCGTTCAGAGGATGAAAGACAGGTGCGGGATCCTGCACTTTCAAAGCCGCTGTCACAGTGCAGCACAGCATTGCAACCATGTTCGTATGCACTGAATTGCAAGCTGGACCGCCATCCGCAGCTACCGGAAGTTTATGCGGAATCTGTGATGTCGGCAGGTTGATGGACTTCGTCAGTCCAGTAGCATCGTATGCGACTGCAGCAGTCATTGCGCTCGCATGCACGGCCACCGTCTGGCTCGTGATTGCGGCCAAAACGAAATCGATCCCGCTCTACAGCAACGGGTTCCATGTGATGGCCGCGCACGAGCTGCCAATCTTGCAGAATACCTCTCTGGGCAACGAGACCTGGGAAGGCGAGGCCATGCGAACAGGCAGTCGCCTATTGCGACAACACATGCGCTTGTAGGGCGGTCCGGTTGAACGCTGCTTGCTAAGCAATGATGTCTGCGTGCTGTTGGTGATCGAGATACTCATGTGCTGGGGAAGCGCGAGGCTGCCGAAATAAAACTACTGCATGGAGCCACGTGGCATGCGCAGCACGCTCAGCATGAGCACAAGCTTGTGTTGCCATTTGACAGCCGAAGCTCAAGCATGGCCGTCGCTCTCCGAATCTTGTTCATCGTGTCCTGCCACGCGACAATGGCTTGCGCGACCACTTGACATGCTCACCTGTAGCGCTGCGGCGTCCTCAGCGCGCTGCGATGATGCCGATCGTGACAGCTTGCAGTCAGGAGAGTTCATGCTGTGTCCATCCAGGAGACGACGTGCCCACGCTCCGCCGCAGAAGACAGATGGCTGTCGAGATGACGCAGGCAAGCTGGCTGCAATCCATGCTGGCGCCCCCCATTTTGGTTGCCGACCAGTTGGCCCCTTTTCTAGACAGGCGTTGGGTGAGCGTTGCCTGTGCACATGCGCAGGAACTGCAGAAAGATCTTATCAAGCTGGAAAGCACAGCGAGGCTGCGGCAGGAGGTGTCTCGACCGCCCGGCCCAGATGTGGCAGCAGGCCACGGTCATCGGCCAGAGCAGGCAGGTGCAGCCGTCGCAGACAACCGATCGTCAGACGGCGTCAGCGCTCCGAGGATCCCGCCGGCATCATGGGGTACCGCGGATGTCAAGGAGCCCATTGCCGCTGTAGCAGCAGGATGGTGTGATGCTGGCGCCGACAGCATCGGTGCAGCATCTGCAGAACGTGAACTGCGGGCAGGCGCCGACGCGCCGACGCACCCTGCTGAGACAGCGACCCCGCAACCAGGCAAACGGCGGAGCTTCCGGCCAGTCGTGAGCGTGAAGCGAGCCCTGGAGCGTCTGAGAGCGCGCAGCGTCACACCGCCGGCCGGAGAGGACGGCGGCGCCGTGGCGCACGCGCTGCAGCTGCCGGCGCATCCTGCTGCAGCTGCCGGCGCGAGTCCCTGTACGACAGCCGGTGCGGCAGCAATGTCACTAAACCCACCCAGCTCAGATCCTGGTCCGCTGCAGCGCGGCCCTCGACCGCCTCCGGCAACGCCAGGGGTGCAGTCAGAGCCTGCAAAGGGCCCGTGCCAGCACGAGCGCCTGGACGCAACCGTCGGCTCAGAACGCGGAGCCGCGCTTCCTGAGCGCACGCACGTGTCAGACACGCCGGCTCGGACAGCAGACTCTTCGCCTCGTCGACATGGTGCGTCCGTCCGTCCCTTGGAAGAGCATACTGCCACATTGACCGCTTGACGCCTTCCTTCGAGAGCTCACCCAAGCTGCAAAAGCACTTGCGAAGACCGAGGGCAACAGGCGCGTGACAGTCCGTGTTCGGTTTCAGGAGGGACGATGTGCAACACCACAGCGACACCCGGGCTGCCAGCGCCGGAGTGGCGTTTGGGCAGCACAGCCCGTCACATGCACTTCGACACATCTGCTGAGATGCGTGAGCCTGGCAGCGAGGCACCTTCAGCAGCCACACTCGCTCGCAGGGCATTGATCGCCAATGGCTATGCCAGCCGTGCGGCAAGGCCCCTCTCATTCTCTGGACAAGAGCAGGGCGCACAAACCAGTCCGGCTGGCGAGCTTGAACTACAGCATGCGGGCCCAATGCGGCCCGACACGTCAGCCAGAACGAGTGGTCACATCGGTAACATGCAGCGGCTGGCTCACCAGCCACTTGCGGACAGCTTTAACAGCGCAGCACCACTGAGCCCACCCAGCAGGCTGAGCCCAAGTCTGCAGGAGTCAGACAGTGCGGAGCGCTTCACAAAGCGGAGAAGGCTGCCTGCGACGCCCGTCGGGTGTCTCCAACTACTGCCATCATGCTCGCCGGCGGCAAATACGCGGAGTGCCGCCACCCCTGTCAGCGGAGAGCTCCCGCCGCGGTGGCGGGCACCAAAGCGACGGTCGGTCTGCCAGCCTGCAGAGGCCTCCGCAGCGATGGCGGCGCCGCCAGGGGCGATGCCGACGTCTGTGGGCTCGCCCCTGCAACGACAAGGAGGCACACCTGCAGGAGCAGCGCCACAGCGAGGTCATATTGTCACCCTGTTGCTGGAGAAACAAGTCGTGCCAGAAACCCCAATACATGATAGCCCGGCTGGCAGCAGAGGTCAAGCGATCAGACAGGCAGACTCGGGGACATGTGGCGTCCCTCTGAGCGCTGAGCTAGCCGCACGGACAAACAGGGGCGAGGCGCCAGAACAGCTGCCGCAACTGTCGCAGCCTGATGTCATAGCCACATCGGACGCAGAGCATATGCTGCAGGCAGCCGCAATGTGCACAAATGCGCACCGAGGCGGTCATTTATCTGATGTGCAGCCAGCGGCTGAGCTTGAGCCCGGAGTGGAGTTGGCAAACAATGGCAGCGGCCACCCAGCTTCGATCATCAACGCGGTCGATGGCCACGACGTGCTGCGTGAGGACAGCTGCGGCAGCGACATACCCTTGCCTGTCCAAGAGTCGGTTGTACCTGAGACATGTCTGATGCCCGTGGCTTGCAAGCCTCCGGTTCTCAGTCCCGGGGCCGGCACACAGGCAGCATTGCCTTGCGCAGAGGCTGACGCGCTGCAACACGCCAAACTCACCCTGCCGGTGGACCTCAACGCTTGTCCACCACCCTCAGCTGACGACAGCGTCGTGCCCTCCACTCAATCGCCGGCACACAGCCCCTGCAGCACGCAGGACAGTGAGCGGCGGCAGTCGAGCACCAGAAAACGGCAGCGTCGGTCAGGCTCAGATTCGTTTGACCCTGACCGAGCCATTGTGCCAGAGACCTTGGCCTGGCACGCTGGCTGCAGTGAGCTAGCAGAGGCTGTCGGCGCAGCTGCTCTGCGGCGCCCTGGCGAGGACTCTCCGCAGACTTGCAGCATTGCGGCAGCAGCTGCGGTGACTGCTGTCGAGTCGCCAGCAGAAAGCAAGGGCATGCGGTCTTGCAGTCAGGAACCCGTGCTCGGCTTCACAGCGCAGCTTGGCGAGCCTATCCGCTACATCGTGTCCTCTCCCGACGGCAGGTGCCAACCCTGCGGATCATATGATTGACACTCACCATTCTTCCCCAACTACACAAACCGTGTGCTGTGGATCACCTGCTGTGGAAGTCTGCATGTTGCGTGGCCTGTCAGCTGCATGGTGACCACAGTGCCCTGCAGCATTCAAGTGGACTTCGAGCACCTCTCGGCCGCCCTTGCAGGGTTCTGGGAGCGCTGGTGGGCGCGATCACAGAGGACGCCCCTGCGGTGACGCTGCTCGTGTGGCGACGGCCGGACACGCTGGGCTCGGGAGACGCTGCCGCAGCGAGCGAGCACCTGGACCTGCTGCTCGAGCTGCCCCTCACCTTGCCGGCGGCCGCGCGAGTCGCCGACGACGCTGCGCCGGTCCAGCTGATGGAGGACAGCAGGCGCGCTGCAGTGCTCATGCTGCGCACGTTGCAGGGAGTTGGGTCATGCCGCGGCTGGTGTCGGTTGTGTTGAGTACAATATGCTGGTCGATCACAGCTTCCAGTCATGGTGTCTAGCGGCTCCGCTGGCCTGTGGAGGCATGACAACTGGTTTTGGTGCCTATGCTGCAGCGGCGCGCCTCTGGTCGTACTGCCGGCCGGCGTCAGCCAGCCGGCACTGAGCACGGCGGCGGGCAGCTGTGACGCCGTGAGGCTGCTGCGCTGCGGTGGCGACGGGCATGCGGAGCTGGCGGAGACGCTGCCGTGTTCACGTGGCGTGACCACCGTCCTGGCGCTACCCTCAGGCCGTGTTGCCGGCGCAGGTCAGTGCCCGGCCGACACGGAAGCAGTCGTTCGTCGCTCTGCGGCAGTCGGGCACTATCCGCTGAGCAACATGCCTGCCTACCGAGTCGACGAGCTTGCCCATCGGCAAATGTGTCGTTGATTGCTACCTGTCCCGCTCCAAAACATCGTTGCTGCATTGGCAGACTCGGCAGGCAGAGTCACTGTCTGGTGGGTGACGGCGGCTGGAAGCGGCAGCGCCGGCCGCTGGTCGCTGGACTGCGCCGCCTTCGTCCGCAAGACTCCCGCCGGTGGTGGGGTACCCGGCGTGCAGGCGCAAGAGCGTTGTCAGCACGGAGCAGGGCCGCGGCTGTGGGTGGCGGGCAACGAGCCGACGCTGCTGGGCATGTCGCTCGCCGGCGGGACGCTGGTCATTCTGGACATCGACAGGCACGCTGCACATGCTGTCTTGTCTCTCAGCCCCGCACCACGTGTACTGCTGTGCTTGCCTTTTCACATCTCAGCTCTGTCTGTGACAACATCTCGTGCCGACAGCTCTGTCATGGAGGTCATGCACGGTCTGACGCTGCACAGGCGATGCATCGTGCTGCGGTGCACACTGCCCAGCCACTTGCGACCACCGGTGTACCCACTGCCCCTGACAGCCGCTAAGGCACCCAGCCTGGACACTGGCCTCAGAGCCATTGCTCGCAGCATCGGCGCTGGCGCCCTGCCCATCAACCTGCCAGCGCAGCGGGACGGCAAGGGTTGTCCACTTCTGCCAGTGCGGGTCAGGACAACGGATGGCCGCCACACCGACGCTAAGCCACAGGGCGGGCGTGCGGTGCCGGTCTTGCTGCGTGCGGACGGCAACTCAGCGGCATTCGTCCCGTTGCCTCTGCAGGCGAGGCACCGCCCCTGCCGATTTGGCGGACCTATGGCAGCAGTGTCTCTATGTACTTCGGCCCAGATGCATGTCAGGCGACTGAGGCTCAACCCAAGGTGGTACGGCGCGAGTATGGCCGCTGATGGGAGCGCAGCCGAGCACCCGTCGCATGCTCAACCCTCCTCACAGACCCGTGCCTACAAGAAATGTGCCTCCGGCATTCATTGCGGTTGGTTGCCGCGCAGGATGTGAGTTTCCTGCACGTGTGCGAGGATGTGGCATGCGCTGGCACCGGCGCTGGCAATGTTGTTCTGTGGAGCCTCAGTACGGTGAGACACTACCTCGCAAATGTGCTCTGTGCACCTCCACGATGGGGTTGTCAAGGTTGACTTCTATCCTAGCACTCCCGTGTGCTGCGCTGTGTCACATTCCTGCAGCCCACGTACCTGTTACTGCGAAGGACACCCCGTCTTTCGTTGAACGTGCAGGGACGCTCGCTTGCGGAGCTGCATGACATCGCAGGCAGCCCAGTGACTCAATGTATACTGAGCAGGGAGTTCACGAACAAGTACAGCGTGCTGGCTGCAAGCGAGTCCGGAGCGATTTGCATGATGCGTGTCAGACTGTAAATAATGAGTTTTCTAGGCTTTGACAGGGCGTGTACACAGGCAATGTCGTCAGCAGGGAGCTTAGTCAGTCTGGAATTGCCGCAGACACGGAGCTGGCATCGTCATCTTGGGTCTTTGGTGTACTGGCCAGGTCGAAAGCAACAGTCCCCGCTTCTGGCAAGCGACGACATGAGCCTGAGCCTGCGCAAGACGGTGCAGTCAGACGATGCGGAGATGCTTGGCTGATCACAAACGTGCCGTGACAAAGGGCCGCAGCAAACCTTGCCGGCTGCTTGGCTGCGAAGGCGTCCGTCTCGAGCTGTTCCAGTTTCAGTCTGAAGACGGCTAGGCGGCCAGCCGCCGCCAGCACATCCAAGCGGCTATCAGGCGCAGCACCTCGGCGACGTTGAGGCGGTGGACGCAGGCCTCCTCGTCGCGCACCCGATGCCGCGGCGCCTGGCCGCGCAGGCGGCGAAGGGAACTCTGCGGCACCGCGTGTGGCACCTGGAAGGGGACGAGGCTTGTGCCAATGCAGTCGCACGTGCGGCAGACGACGGCCGCGGGGTGGCCGGCGCCGCACCAGCCGGTGACGTCCAGGCGATGCGTCTTGCGGAAGATGCGTGCCCGCAGGGGCGCCAGCGCCTGCAGGGTCGCGAGCCGCAGGCCCGGGCCGTAAATGGACAGGAGGTACACTTGCTGAGCGTATTGCGGCAGGCGCTCGGCCACGAAGGCCATCATTTCGCTGGCATACGCGGCGCCGAGGCTGTGGCCCACCAGCCACAGGTCTCGCCCGTCCGCGACCACAGCATGAACCTGGCGCAGCCAGATGTCGCGATTGTGCATGAAGCCCTCGTAGCCGACGCCGCGCGGGTCGAGGTCGTCGCGGACTCCGCGGGGGTAGGCGCGGGCGCAGAGCACGTCTCGCCGGTAACTCGGAGCGGTGCCGGGGAAGCAGAGCGCGCAGGCCTGTCGCGACGCTGCGGCGACGGGTCGGAACATCAGCGAGAAGCCCGGGGCCTCGCGGCAGCCGACGATGTAGGTCAGCTGGTTCTCGGCCGCCCAGCGCCCGCCGCAGGGCTCGTCTTGCAGTCCCCGGACAATGAACGCCGAGAGCCGCTGCCCGGCCGGACACCAGATCTGGGCGAGCTTGGCGAGGAGGAACTCGAAGTAGGAGAGCTGGTCGGTCAGTGCCGGCGCGATGGAGTCGGAAAACACAGTGTAGAGGGTCGCTCGGGCCGGCAAGTCGTCGCTGCGCACGACCGCATATGTGTCGCGCTGGAACGTGCGGTAGAGGCCTCGCCGCGGACGTTCGGCTGGCGTGGGTGGGACTTTGCCGCTGAGCGCTTGCGACGGGTGGGCGGTGTTGTGGTTTGTGCTGCGCGGTTCTGCGGGAGATTGACGCGAGCTACCGCCCATGGTCAGGACCAGGCCGCAAGCAGACGCCGGCAGGGTGCCACCGCTGACGTAAAAAGTCGCCCCGGCCCTCAGCAGGGTTGACTGCTCGTGGCGACGACAAGGGGCAGCCGCGCGACCGCGAAACACGCGGAAAGGCAGGCCATGGATAAGCCGTTGCAGCGCCCGACTCTGACAGAAGCGGACGGGAGCGCCGTCGCCCAGGGGGTCGCCGGCGTCGCGAGTGTGGCCAGGGAAGATCAGAGATATGCGTTTTCTCGCTGCAGCTCAGTCAGATTGCCTGAGGCGGTACAGATTGCAGCAATTCAGACCCCTTCGACGAGAACCCGCGCTTGTCCGCGTGCTCTCGAGCAGTCAGGTTTGAATCGGACACTAGGTGAACGCCGCGCAGAGGTCAACAGACTAGGCGGTGGCCGCCACCAGCAGATCGCTGTGGCGCAGAAGCGGCTGTGTGCTAGGCTCCCTGCCCCTGAACTGTTTAAACACCTCTGCCGGCTCAAGCCCGCCGCCAAGCGCAAGCACGGTGTCACGGAAGCGCCGTCCCGTCTCGGCGACTGCTTTTTGGTCTTCCAAGCCAGCCTCCTCGAAAGCTGAGAATGCGTCTGCTGATAACACCTCCGCCCATTTGTAGCTGCACACATGCATTGCAGTCAACAGTTGGCAGACGTGACCAGAGTGTTGCTGCGGCAACACTGATGAAGGTGCGACATGAAGACTGACCTGAAGTAACCTGCTGAGTATCCTCCGGCGAAGATGTGGCTGAAGCCGCAGAGGAAACGGTCTTCAGGCAGCGGCGACATGACCTGCGCACCACCACACCTCAGGTCGGCAGGCGCTGCTAATATATTTGGAGACGCGACGGAGGCAACAAATGCACGGGCTGTGACCTCAATCTGGGACCAGGTCCTGCAATAACCTGCGTGCGCTTTGCGATACGGCGATCCGCGTCGAAGACGGTTTCCGCGCTGCCCGGCTTGAAACGGGAGTGGAGCTCCAAGTCGACGCTCGCAAAGTGGATCTGCCGCATCATCATGGAGCCCGCTCTAAAGCAGCACATCCGCCAGTCAGCACCGAAACCCTTCGGGTACACACATGCAGATTGTACGCTATTGAGGCCAGCACTGTCACGATGCCTGCCAATGACGACCGGCTCACCTGTAGGTACGGGCAGCCACCAGCTTGTCAAAGAGGTCTTGCGGCAGCGGCTCGCCAGTCTCATAGTGTCGCGCAAAGGAGTTCAAGGTCTCACGGTCATAACACCTGAGTTCCAAGCGCAGGAGATCGGTGGACCCACCCATTAATGAACTTCAGACTTGCATGACCATCACGTGGCTGCGGGGAGCGCAGGCTCTCAGCAGGCGAGCGTGCAGACACTCACCAGTTCTCCATGAATTGCGAGGGCAATTCTACAGCGTCCTGCACGAATTGCAGCTCACACTGGTCAAACCGGCACTGATATAGCAGCGTGCAACCTGCTGCAGATGCGACAGCGTCACACCTAAGCACTGATGGAGGAGTGGCATGTTGCGGGTGTGGTACGCACCCATTCGATGCCGCGGATGCCAGAGACCAGGCCCTCCCGCTCCTGAGTGAGCATGTGTTGGAGCGCATGCCCGAACTCGTGGAACAGCGTCTCCACCTCCCTGTTGTGCAGCACGAGAAGTTGGTGATAAAGAGCGGGCCGGAGTACAGCGTGACGCAGTGTTCATGTCAAGCGTTGGGATGTCGATCAGCCTGTCACCTGAAAGTCATCAGGCTGGGCGCGTCGCCGATGGGAGGGCTCTGATTGCACACCTGCAAGTGCAGGTGAGAGTCACGTCACACCGGCGAAAACCAAGAAATCAGAGTGCTCCGCAAAGTCTGGCGACATGCTGTTGCAGTGCAGGCAACCAGGCTGCGGGCATCCTCAGGGTCGCACCATATGCGCCACTGGCAGCCGCACGTCCTCGCCGGCCGGCGCCAGGAGGCGGCTCTGGCCGACAACCTCGTCCATCCACGCGCCGCCGCGCTTCTCGGCTGGCCGCGAGTACGGGTCTGCGCTCGACAGCGGGGATATAATTCATGCGGAAGCTTGACCAGCACTGCTGCACAGTGCCGAGGGCAGTATAAGGCCAGACGGGATGGCCAAGCAAAGCAGGCATAGCAACAGCTCAGGCATGCGCGGCAGAACGCACCTAGGTAGAAGTAGGCCTTGGGCTTGCCGCCCGCTTTGAGCGAGAAGAAGCGCACGTCCTTATGCCAGACCGGCACCTTGCCGTCCGCAGCTTCGACTGTCACGTCGAACAGCTTGTGCGCCAACTGCACAAGGACGAACTTGAGGTTAGCAGGTTCACAGAGCTTGCGGCTGTTGTCGCATCTTGTGAGGTCGGATGTCATCAGCCTGTCGCGCTGGCATGTCCAGCCGCGTTGGCATGTCCAGCCAGGCAAGAAAGCTTCCTCTTTCCAGCATCACATTGGGTATTGCCTGCGTGAAACCTAAAGCACTGGACCCTGCTTGGATTCGGTCTTGCTTGGACTCAGTCCAGCAGAGGTCAAGACTCCAGCAGCGCAGCGCGGCAGACCATCAGCGCTGAGGCTACTCACCGCGAAGAGGCCTTCCAGCACCGCCGGCAGCGCGAAGTACGGGCGCAGCTGCTCGTCCGTGATGGCGTAGCGCTCCTCCCGCAGGCGCTCCGCCCAGAAGGACACGTCCCACTGGCGCAGCTCCCCCTCGAAGCCGCGCTCGCGGGCGAAGGCCTGGACCTCGGCCAGGTCCCGCACCGCCGCGTCCCAGGAGGCGGCCCGCAGCTCCTCCAGCAGCGCCTCCGCCTTGTCCAGCGTCGCCATCTGCGCGCCGCATACAGAGGAGATCCAGGTGATGTGCGGGTTCGACACGTGTTGCAGCACATCTACTGAGCTCAGTAGACCTGCGTCTGCGCTTCAATGCTGACACAGGTTTGCCTCTGACAGCGATTAGCAGGCTCGCTGACCCCATGTGTCGCGAGCATTCGTGTACACACGCTTGTAGCATAATACCAGGGCAGCCCACGGATCCCTGCACCGACGCGCAGCTGGCAGCCGAGGCTCACGCACCTTGGAGGCCATGGACTTGTCGGCGAAGCAGGAGAAGCCCAGCAGCTTGGCCTGCTCCTCGCGCGCGCCCAGGATGCGGTCGATGACGGGCGTGTTGTCAATGTCGCCACTGGACGCGCGCGTCAGAAATGCCCGGTACACCTCCTCCCGCAGCTCCCTGCCCGCATGGATGCAGCCCTCAGGTTCTCAGGCAATCGCTCCTACTCGATGCCGTGACACCACCAGCCGTCGTTGCGTTATCTCCCTGCAGATGCTCCGCGTGCAAGGCGGGAAATTGCGGTGACGACAGACATGACAAGCATCTGGCCAAAGGCATGCCTCATGCAGGTGCATGATGGCGGCGTGCCTGTTCTTTGCGTGGGTCATGATGGGCATGTACGACGGGAAGTCCAGGGTGAACAGCCACGGCCCCGCCTCTTCGGTGGCATCCGGGTGCTCCTCTTTCGCCTGCAATGGCAGATCCACAGCTTGTCATGTTCGGACCCAAAGGGTCGTTGACGCCAACTATACGGCCAGGCAGCATCACCTCCTGCATATTAAACTCCGTGATCGTCATGCAGGGCCTCGGGCGCCTGCCGACGCCACCGATGCGTCACAACATAGCTGCTCATGCGCCTGAATACTACAAGCACAGTGCGCACCTGCTGCGCAGCGAGGGCGCGGGCTGATGGCGGCAGCCCTGCGATGACGTCCTTGTCGGTGACGAGCTTCTTGAACGCCTTGGTCGCGTCCAGCACGTTGTTGCTGAACTTGGTGCTGAGCTGGGACAGTTCCTCCGCCAACTGGTTGAAGCGCTCCTTGTCGGCGCCCTGCAGAGAAACCCGCCACGCTGTAATAAGAGTGTTGGTCTAAGTTCCGTCCGTCTATTCCGCCAAAACACCACTTCAATCCGCCAGGCAAGCGCAGGGTCAGGCAGGATACGAGGCTAGTCCCACGAACTTTCATCAAGCGCTTAGGCACATCGCAGCCACCAAAACAGATATGCGGATCAAGCAGGCGCGTGCGCGGCCTCGCATGCTGGCTGTGCAGCACAAGCAGCCCAGGCAGCGCACCTCCAGGGCGACGCCGCCCAGCACGAAGTCGCGGATCTCGGCGTCGACGGCGCGCCGCTGCGCGGTGGTCAGCTCGTCCCAGCGCTGCTCCTTCAGCTGCTTGAACGCCTCGTACAGCGGCCGGGACTGGCTCAGCCGCAGGCCCAGCTTCACTTTGTCAGGCTCCGTCGCCTGCGGGGGCAGCAAGATGATGTGTCGCTGCAGGCAAGTGTCACGCTTTCGCTTGCTGGATAGGATACAGCATGGCATGATATTGATTGCTCATCTATAAGGCTTCTCAGGCCCGAGGGTGAACGAATGTTGCGACTGCCCAGCAAAGCAGACAGCCGTGGAGTCAACAGGCACAGCCTCACAGACACAGGAAGACGATGTTTCATGCGCAGGTGTTGTGTTGCGCGTGCCGGGCAGCGGAGCCGACCTCGACGGCCTCGCGCAGCTCCTTGCTGTCGCGGACGGCCTTGAGGTGGGACACGGTGCCCCAGGCGACGCCCAGGCGGTCGGTCAGGCGCTCCAGCGGCTCCACCAGCCCCGACCACGTCGGCTCCACCGTCCGCTCCAGCTCGTCGATCTGCTCGTGCGCGGCCACATCGTGTCGACCACCGACGAGGTGTTCAGGCGTGGTGGCTATATCAAGTGTCAGCAGCTGTTCTTGCCCGCACCTCAGCATTGAGTTCCGCGAGCAGCTGGCGGATGCCTGGCACCACATGGTCTGCCGTGACTTGGTCATAGAGCGGAAATGGCGCCCCCTGCAGCGCGCAGCCGCTGGAGTCATTGTTTTTCCGTCACAGACGCCAGAACAGCCTGCTGCTGGACCGGACCACTATACCGGCCCGGGGGGGGCGGGGGGTGATAGGATTTGCTGGAAATCAATGGTGATCTCACTACTCTCTGATACAGCTGGTCGGCATCGAGTCAGAGCACTATGCATGCGTGGGCGTACCGCAAGCAAAGGATTGCTAGTGGTGGATGGCGCCTCCATGACTGCTGCGGACGTCAGCAACCTTGACGCCGCGCTGTCTAATCTCGCTGACGCCAACCAGGCAACGTGCCCACTCTGCACTGCGCGCTTGTGGAGCTCCGAGACGCCGATCCGAGCACTGCTCCTGGTATGCCGTGCAGCAACCCCGACACGTGAAGCGGTTTGCAAGCGTCTGCAACTGCAATACACTCGAACGATGTGACGATGCAGGATCTGGCTCGCCATCCGAGTCACCTGGCAATGCACGACATGCACAGACCGACCAAGTTTGCCCAGTGCT
>JAABUX010006083.1_pt1 | contig 14544 bp, 20 predicted proteins | sample 5561851 | NCBI WGS metagenome assembly JAABUX01 (sample SAMN10711883, study PRJNA513361) | rock metagenome | isolation source: Antarctica rocks | place: Antarctica: Victoria Land, Richard Nunatak red sandstone | collected 2016-01-03 | reverse complement strand
GGATGGTCGGCGACATGTTCGACGTGTCGCACCCCCACTCCGGGCAGGCCGAACAAGATGGTCCTACCGTCGGGCATCACTCGTGGCTCCTTGTGTTCTCGGCTCGAATCCACCGAAAGCATCAAGGAGCCACGGGTCTCAACCCGGGACCCAAGAGCTCACAAGATCGTGTCGTCCCCCTCAAATTCGAAGAGCCGGATTGGGTGCATGAACCGCGGGGTGCCGCTGCCCGCCGCAGGTGGTGTGATCTGCACCCCACCCCCCTTCTTCGAGGAGAACCTCATGCTTGTTCAGCGCCTTCGCCAGTTCGGTGTGAGCAGCGACGTCCTGCAGGTCATGGGCTTGGCTTCTATCCTGGCCAGCATCGCGGTCTGGGCAAAGGCCAAGAGCTCCGGCGACCCAGCCCACGCCGAGCGGTTCGGCATCTTCGTCGGGTTGTGGGCGCCGACGTTCTTCGTGCTCGCCGACCAGCTCGTCACCGCCGAGACCAGCGCCCGCTAGCTCGGCATCGGGCAGCCCAGGCAACGAAACGGCCGGAATCCGAACTTCTCGGCAGCACCGTCGAACACCCCTTCGTGCAGGACGGCGCCGGTGAGGGGGACGACTTCACCGGCAGGGGCGCTGCGAGTGCGTCACAGCGCGCCGGGTTGCCTTCCTGCGGCAGGTGGTGCAACGGACCGCTGCCCGAGCCACCCGGAGGGCTGTCGTTCGACCGGTTGGCTGTGTGGAGTGAGCCGCTACAGCTGGACGCCGTACGCGCGGCAGAACCCCACGGCCGCGGTCGCGACCATGTTGGCCGCTGTCGCCCCGGTCGTGTCGTGGTCGGCCATCAGTCGTCGGGCGAGTTCGGGGGCGTCCAGCTCGCGCATCACCCGCAGATGGCCGAAGGACTCCTGCGCTAGCAGCAGAGCGGTCTCGGTCGGCAGCCCGGGGTCCTGCTGGCGAGCCGACGCGGCGACCCAGGCGGCGTCGTAGGTCCCCAGCGGGGGTCCGAGGACCCGCTCCCCCTGGCCGTACGACGCGTCGCTCATGCCCACACGGTAGGCCGCGGAGCGGGGCGGCGACGCCGATAGCGTGCTCTAGGTGAGCAGCCCCCGCGACCGCGTCGAACGAGAGCTTCAGCGGCTGGACCAAGACCTTCACCGACCCGCGGCTCTGCGCGGCGATCGTGGACCGGCTCACCTTCGGCGGGAACATCATCGAGACCGGGACGACCTCCTACCGGCTCGCGCACACCCGCGCGCAGCGGGCCGGCACAGCCGCCGGCACTGCCAGCGCCTGAGCTACGCCGGTGCGCCGCGAGCCGCCACCCGCTGCGCTGTGTCGTCGGGATCGGGGTGGTCGGGAAGGTCCTGGTCGGCGTGGTCGGCATGGAACAGCGCCTCGTCCAGCAGCTTGCGCACGTGCACGTCCGCAGCGGAGTAGAAGACGAACGTTCCGTCGCGGCGGGCTGTCACCAGTCTGGCGAGCCGGAGCTTGGCCAGGTGCTGGCTGACCGCGGTCGGCGACGCCCCGACCAGCTCGGCTAGGCACGCCACCGACGACTCGCCCTGCAGCAGCGCCCACAGCAGCTTGACCCGGGTGGCGTCGGCGAGCATCCGGAAGGACTCCGCGGCCAGGTTGACCTGCTCCTCGTTCGGCATCAAGAAGTCCGGCAGCTCGTCATGCACACCACCACGATAGGCACCTCGTTGTCTGCGTGACTGCGCAGGTAGTGTTGGAGGGTGGCTAGTGCAGTGCGACCCCCGTCCCGGCTGGGCTGGCTCGGGCAGATCCCGGAGGTCCGCTGGGCCCTGACCAGCACTGCGGCGTTCGCGGCCGCGCTACTGGCAGGTCTGACCGCCGCGCCCAGCTGGGTCGCCGGGGTGCTGTTCGCGCTGTGCTACGCCGCCGGCGGCTGGGAGCCGGGCCTGGCTGGGCTGCAGGCCCTGCGCCAGCGGGTGCTGGACGTGGACGTGCTGATGGTCGTCGCGGCGCTCGCCGCGGCGGCGATCGGGCAGGTCTTCGACGGCGCACTGTTGATCGTCATCTTCGCCACCTCCGGAGCGCTGGAAGCCGCCATGACGCAGCGCACCGCCGCCAGCGTCCGCGCGCTGCTCGACGTCGCCCCCGAACGCGCCGTCCTGCTTGACCCGGACGGCACCGAGTGGGACGTGCCGGCCGCGCAGCTCGCGGTCGGCGACGTGGTACTGGTCCGGCCCGGCGAGCGGGTCCCGGCCGACGGCCGGGTCCGGTCGGGAGAGAGCGAGCTGGACCAGGCAGCGCTGACCGGTGAAAGCCTTCCGGTGCGCCGCGGCCCGGGTGAGCAGGTCCTGGCCGGGACGCTGAACGGCACCGGCGCCCTGACCGTGCTGGTCGAGCGGGCCGCCGCTGACTCAGTGCTGGCCCGGGTCGCCACCCAGGTCGAGCAAGCCTCGCAAGCCAAGGCGAACAGGCAGCTGTTCATCGAGCGGGTCGAGCAGCGTTACTCCCTGGTCGTCGTCGCCGTCACCTTGGCGCTGATCGCCGTCCCGCTCGTACTGGGCGCCGCCGTCACCGCGACGCTGCTGCGCGCGATGACGTTCATGATCGTGGCGTCGCCGTGCGCGGTCGTGCTGGCCACCATGCCACCGCTGCTGTCGGTTATCGCCAACGCCGGCCGGCACGGCATGCTGGTCAAGAACGCCGTCGTGCTCGAGCAGCTCGCCGACATCGACACGGTCGCGCTGGACAAGACCGGCACCCTCACCGTGGGCACCCCACACATCACCGACATCGTCGTGCTCGACAACCAGGACGAGAACGCCGTCCTGCGCCTGGCGGCCGCCGCCGAAGCACCCAGCGAACACCCGCTCGCACGGGCGCTCACCGGTGCTGCGACCAGCCGCGGCCTGAACCTGTGCCAGGCCACCGACTTCCGGGCCCAGCCCGGCCGGGGAGTGCACGCGCTCGTCGATGGCCGGCAGGTCCTGGTCGGCCACCCGGTGCTCCTGCCCGACGGGCCGGTCAGCCGCGGCGCCCACCGCGCAGTCGCGCTGCTGGAGCAGGGCGGCCGCACCACCGTCGTGGTCATCGTCGACGACCGGCCCGCCGCGGTCCTCGGGCTGTCCGACACCGTCCGGCCCGACGCCGCGACCACCGTCGCCGAGCTCACCTCGCTCACCAGCCGCCGCCCAGTGCTACTGACCGGTGACAACCCCTGCGCTGCCGAGCACCTCGCCGGCATCGTCGGGATCAGCGACATCCGGGCCGGGCTGCTGCCGCAGGACAAGACCACCGCCGTGCTGCAGCTGCAACACACCGGCTGGCGGGTCCTGCTCGTCGGCGACGGCATCAACGACGCCCCCGCGCTGGCGACCGCCGACGTCGGGATCGCCATGGGCGGCGCCGGCAGCGACCTTGCCCTGCAGGCCGCGGACGCCGTCGTCGTCCGCGACGACCTGCGCACCATCCCCGCCGTCATCGCCCTGGCCCGCCGCGCCCGTCGGGTTGTCACCACCAACCTGATCTTCGCCGCCACCGTCATCACCGTCCTGGTCGTCTGGGACCTAAGCGGCTACCTCCCGCTTCCGCTGGGCGTCGCCGGCCACGAGAGCTCCACCGTCATCGTCGGCCTCAACGGCCTGCGCCTGTTGTCCAGCCGTGCCTGGCCCACCACGACGGCCATGGTGAACGCAGGCAGCGCTCAACAGCCCCGGCAGAGCCGTCCTGGCGCAACCCCCTCGCGCATCGCCGACGGCATCACCGGCGGATCAACCGACCCGCAGCACCCAACAGCGGCTCAAGCAGCACACCGATGAGCGCCCGGTCGCTCGCCCAGACCAGCCTCTGACCCCCTCCACACCGCCCAAGTGGGCCACAACTGCCACCGCACCACTCCCGCGTCTCGGCACGTGGGGCCAAGTCAAACCGTCACTCCTTCGCGCACGACCTCCGCCGCCGGGCTAGTGGGGCCAGATCAAGCCCCGTCACCGTGGGGCCAGATGGAGTTGACACAGCCAGCGGGTGCTGCTCGGCGGCAGCGAACAGCGGGGTGAGGTAGGAGGCGTAGAGGGCGCCGGTGCTCAGGACGAGCACGACTACCGGGTGCAGCAGCACCGCGGCGGTGCGGCTGTGCACGACCGCGAGCAGGGTCTGGCGTTGCTGGAGTCGCAGGGTGCGTAGCGCGAGGGTGGTGGGGGCGCTGAGCGCGAGCAGCAGCGGCGCCGCTGCCGTGAGCAGCAGGTGCTGGGCGACGTGGACGGTGAACTGCTCGTCGTGGCTGGGGTGTCCGGCTACGCTAAGCAGATGGCCCGACCTCGCAGTGGGAGTGGGAGCAGTGGCGTATGGCGCCTCTGCCTGCTCGGCATGACGCTGCTCGTGGTCAACGACGCGCACTGTCGACCGGCGTAGCTGTCCGTCCCGGAGGCCCTCGGCCCCGGACCGTCCGCCCACCCCTCTGCGCTGAAGGCCCTTCTCGTGACGCTCACCACGTACTGCCAGGCCGTCGGGGACGGCACCATCGACTCGACCGGGTTCCGGGGCCTGCTGCGCCGGGCGCTGTGCCTGCTGGTCCGCACGCACGTGGCCGGGGTGCCCTTCTAGCTCCCGGCTGACGAGCCCGCAGCGTGTGCTGCGGGCTGTCGGCATGCCCGCGGTCAGGCCCGGCCCTTGAGCATGAGGTTCCAGTACATGAACGGGAGTCCGTAGCGCTTGAGGTACCACATGTCCTTGCGCTCCTTCTGCGCGTCGAGCAGGCGCGGCGGGAAGCTCGGGTGCGGCTCCATCGTGTAGTCGAACTCGGCGAGCAGCATCTTGTCCCGGGCGGTGGTGAGCGGGCAGGAGGCGTACCCGTCGTAGGACCCGGTGGCCGGTCCACCGGCCATCACGGACGTGAGGCTTTTGGCGACGACGGGCGCCTGCTTGCGGATGGCGGCGCCGGTCTTGCTGTTGGAGCTGCTCCTAGCGTCGCCGAGCGCGAACACGTTCCGATAGCGGGTGTGCTGCATCGTGTTCTTGTCGATCTCGACGTAGCCGGCCGGGTTCGCGCGTCGGCCAGGGGGCTGCGCTTGACCCAGTCGGGAGCGCTCTGCGGCAGGACGACGTGCCTGAGGTTGTAGGTGATCTCGTCCTTGGTGCCGGCGCAGTGGTCGGCGCAAGGTAGGCGATCTTCTGCGGCGCTCCGGCGCACTTGATCGGGCCGGTTGGCATCGTGAATACCGCGGTGCCAGAGCGCATGCCTCTGATCAGCTCCCACGTCTTCGGCGCGAGCTCGTAGCTGTAGTTCGTGGACACGGCCGGCGTGAGCAGCGCGTCGGCCATGCCGGGGACCTTGCCCCAGTCGAGCTGGATGCCGGGGCAGACGACAGACAATCCTAGCCGACGCTCTGCCCGCCGGCCGTCGTGACGGCCTGCGCCTCGGGGTCGACGGTCTCGGCGCGGTCCTTGACCCAGTGAACGCCCTTGGGCATCACCGAGGACTCGGCGCGGCGGCTCTGCTTGAGCGGGGCGCCGCCGCCGCCGACCAGGGTCCACAGCGGCTGGTAGTCATGGGTGTCGGACGGCTCGATCACAGTGACGGCGGCCTGACCGGCGGCGCGCAGGCGGGCAGCGACGCTGATGCCTGCCGTGCCGCCGCCGATGATCAGGACTCGGGCTGGGACATGTGCCCTCTTGGGCGTGAGCGGTGGACCGGGACGCGCGCGTGCGTTGTGCGGAGCGGGTGTGATCTGCGAAGAGCGGGCGGCCCTCAGGTGATCAGCAGGGCGGCCTGGGGGGCGTGGTCCCACTCGTCGTCGATGAACACGACGTCCCGTCCGGCCCGGTCGAGCAGGCTCGCGGCGATGCTGGCGCGGAACCCGGCGGCGCAGTGCACCCACAGCCGCCCGGGCGGGACGTCGTCGAGCCGCTGGAGCAGGCTGTGCAGCGGGACGTGCACCGAGCCGGCGATGCCGCCGGTGGCGCGCTCGTCGTCGCGGCGCACGTCGAGCACGACGGTGGCCGGGTCCGCCTCGAGCGCGCCGGCCAGGTCGGGGAAGGTCCGCCGCGGGTAGCTGACGGTGCCGGTCGTCGCGGCGAGCTCGCCGACCGGGCCGGTCGCGGCACCGGCGGGACGGTCGATACCGATCCGGACGAGCTGGCGCTGTGCGTCGGCGACCTGCGCCGGGTCCTGTCCGATCAGGGTGAGCGGGGTGCCCCACGGGATGACCCAGCCGAGGTAGGTGGCGAACTGTTGCCCGAGGGCGATCCCGACGCTGCCGGCCAGGTGCTCGGCGGCGTAGGCGGTGCGGTCGCGCAGGTCCACGACCCACTCGCCGGCGGGCGATGCGCTTGGCGAGGGTGTCGGCGTCGGCCGGTTCGGGGGGTGTCAGGTCCGCGGCGGTCGGGCCGGCGGTGTTGAGCGGCCCCATGTGTGCGTAGTAGGCGGGGTAGGCGGTAAGTCCGGAGAGGAGCCGGGTGACGAACGCGTCCTCGTCGTCGGTGGTGAGTGCGTCGTTGCTGCGCCGCTCGTCGCCGATGGTGCTGCTGGTCGCGCCGCTGGCCGGCCCGGCCGAGCACATCGAGCCGAACCCGTGTGTCGGGTAGAGCGCCGCGTCGTCGGGGTGGTGCGCCAGACGCCGCGCGGAGTGGAACTGCGCGTGGGCGAGGTGCTCGGCGCGGTCCGGGTGCACCAGGTCGGTGCGCCCGACGCTGCCGTAGAGCAGCGCCCCGCCGGAGAACACCGCGGTCGGCTGGCCGTGGTGGCCGACGACGAACGACACGTGGTTCTCGGTGTGCCCGGGGGTCTCCAGCACCCGGACCTCCAACGTGCCCACGGACAGCAGGTCGCCGTCGTGGATCGCGCACCGGTCGAAGGCGACCTGCTCGCGGCCCTGCAGCCCGTAGGCCGCGCCGGTCCGGCGGGCGAGCTCCAGGCCGCCGCTCACGTAGTCGTTGTGCAGGTGCGTGTCCAGCACCAGCACGCACGTCCAGCCCCGCTCGGACAGGACCGCCTCGAGCCGGTCCAGGTCGCGCTGCGGGTCGATGACCAGCGCCTCGGTGCCGGGGCCGCCCTCGCTGATGACGTAGCTGCGGTCACCCAGCTCGGGCGTCTCGATCGTCACGACCTGCATGGGCTGCTCCTCGTCGTGGGGCCGCTGGGCGCGCTTGCCCCGCCCAGCATATGTACGTACATTGTCATCAGCCCTGACGGATTGCAAGAGGGAGCCGTGACCGCACAGTTGGAGCAGCCGGAGGCCGGGCCGGCCCGTCCGCTGCCGCGCCGCGGCAGCGGCCCGCTGTGGGCGCAGGTCCAGGCCGACCTGCGGGCCCGCATGGACGGCGGCGAGTTCACCGGCGTCTTCCCGGGCGAGCACGCGCTGAGCGCCCAGTACGGCGTCAGCCGCCAGACCGTGCGCGAGGCGCTGCGTGCGCTGCGCGCAGAGGGCCTGGTCACCGCCGCCCGCGGCCGGGCGCCGCGGCTCGGGGACCCGGCCCGGTTCACCCAGCCTCTCGGGACGGCGTCGAGCCTGTTCGCCAGCGTCGAGCAGGGCGGTGCCTGCCAGACCAGCGTCGTCCGCCGGCTTGACGTCCATGCCGACGGCACGGTCGCGGCCCGGCTCGGGCTGGAGGAGTCCACCCCGCTGCTGCACCTGGAGTGGCTGCGCCTGGCCGGCGGCGAACCCCTCGCCCTGGACCGGGCGTGGCTGCCTGCCGGTCTCGCCGAGGCGCTGCTGGAGGCCGACTTCACCCACACCTCGCTCTACGATGCGCTCGCCGCCCGCCGCGGCATCCGGCCGACCGGCAGCCAGGAACAGGTCCGCGCCGTCGTGCCCACCGCCCACGAACGCGGCCTGCTCGGCGTGGACGCGCGCACCGCGCTGCTCGCCATCGACCGGACGGCCTGCGCCGACGGCGTCGCGATCGAGTGGCGCCGCACGCTGGTCCGCGGGGACCGCTTCGCCCTGACCGCCAGCTTCAGCGCCGGCCCGGCCCGGCCCCCGGGTCCGCCAGGAGTCAGGTCCGCTCGTCCCGCCCCCGCCAGCAGCAGCTACCAGCTCAGGAGTCAGCAATGACCGACCCGATCCGGGAGATCGACGTCCAGCACGCCGCTCGGCTGACCGAGGCTGGCGCGGCGTTGCTGCTGGACGTGCGCGAGGACGACGAGTGGGCCGCCGGCCGGGCGCCGGGTGCCGAGCACGTCCCGCTCGCTTCGCTGCAGCCCGGCGAGGTCCCGACCGACCGTCCCGTCCTGGCGCTGTGCCGGTCCGGGAACCGCTCGGGCAAGGCCGCGCAGGCGCTCGCCGCTGCCGGCGTCGACGTCCGCAACGTCACCGGCGGCATGAAGGCATGGGCCGCCGCTGGGCTGCCCGTCGTCACCACCGCGGGCCGGCCCGGCACCGTCGCATGAGCGCCCTGCTCGCCGTCGCCTTCGGCCTGCTCATCGGGCTGAGCCTGGGCGCACTCGGCGGCGGGGGTTCGATCCTGACGGTCCCCGTGCTCGTGTACGCGATCGGGCAGAGCGCCCAGGACGCCACCACCGGGAGCCTGGTCATCGTCGGGATCACCGCCGCCGTCGCGGCCGCCGGCCACGCCTGCTCTGGACGGGTCCGGTGGGGCGCGGGCGTCGCCTTCGGTGCCGCGGGCGTGCTCGCGTCGCTGGCCGGCACCCGACTGAACGCCCGGGTCAGCCCTACCGCGCTGCTGGTGAGCTTCGCCGTGCTCATGGTCGTCGCTGCCACGGCGATGCTCGCCAAAACGATGGTCCCTGCCCGCCCCTCAGAGCTCGTCGAGGACCAGCAGGCCGCCCGGCTGCGCCTCCCCGCCCGCGCCGGCGGGGGGGGGGGGGCCGCGGCAGCCAGGGCAGGGACGTGGCGAACTCGGGCCAGCCGCTTCGTTCGCCTCGCACGGGTCGCGGCAGCGGCCCACAGCCGCCACCGCGCTCAAGGTGGTCGCCGCCGGGCTCGTCGTCGGCTTCCTCACCGGCTTCCTCGGCGTCGGCGGCGGGTTCGTCATCGTGCCCGCGCTGGTGCTGTCGCTGCGCTACGACATGCCGACCGCCGTCGGCACGTCCCTGCTCGTGATCAGCCTCAACAGCGTGGTGGTGCTGCTCGCCCGGGGCGGCCACGAGACCTTCACCTGGTCGGTCATCGTCCCGTTCACCCTCGCCGCGATCGTCGGCTCCACCGGCGGCAAGCGCGTCGCGGACAAGGTCAGCGGCGCCAGCCTCACCCGCGCCTTCGCCGTCCTGCTGCTCGCCGTCGCCGCGTACGTGCTGCTGAAGGCCCTGTTCGCCTGACCCCGACCGTCCCGCCGCGCCTCACTACCGCAAGGAGAGCCACGACCTCGCCCGCCCCGCACCAGCACGACCCCGAGACCAACCGGGTCGCACCCCGCGCGGCAACAGCCCGCGGGGCCGTGCTGCTCACCGGCGCTGCCATCCTGCTCCTGCTCGTCGAAGGCCGCGACCTCCGCTTCTACTGGGTCCCGCTGCTGCTCGGCGTCACCTACCTGCTAGCGGCCGCCGCCGGCCACTCGACCGGGCCGCTGTGGGCACCGGGCTGGGTGCTGGTCGTCGTCGGGCTCACCGAGGCGTGGTGGTTCCGGGCCGGCCGACCCGCCGACAGCTTCGAGCTCGCGCAGCTCACCCTGCTCGCGGCCGGCACCGGCGCCCTGCTCGCCGTCGCCATGACCTCGATCGGCGTCCGGGTCAGCGCGATGAGCCTCGCCCTGGCGGTCCTGCTGACGGGCGCGTTCAACCTCGCCGAGGCCAAGGCCGTGCCGCACGTCGCCGGCAACGCCTGGCTCTACGCCGCCCTGCTCGCCGCCTGGGGACTGTACGAGCTGGCCGTCGCGCGACGCGCGACGCCCCGCCCCGTGGCAGCCGGGTAGCTCGCCGCGCCAGGTAGCCCCCAAAAGGGTGAACAAGGGCGGAGGTGTCTCGGCCCGACCATCGGCAGCCCGTCCCCGAGCAAGGAGTCCGACACGTGAGCTCTCGTCAGCCCCGGTCCTGGTCGTCGGCGGTGGCCACAACGGCCTCGTCGCCGCGTGCTATCTCGCCCGCGCCGGCCACCGCGTGGTCGTGCTGGAAGCGGCCGACAAGCCCGGCGGGGGGTCGCGGACGGACGAGAGGATCCCGGGCCACCGGTTCAAGCGCTGCCGTCGGAGCTGACCCGCGCGCCGGTCGCCTCGTTCGCCAGCCATTCCTCGGCCGGCCCGCATACCCCGGGCGGCTCGTTCTACGTCTTCTGGCAGGCCGCCTACCACCTGTACGGCCAGTGGCACCCTCGCGGCGGCTCGCAGGCCCTGACCACGGCACTCGTCCGGCGGCTCGAGGGCTGGGGCGGCGAGGTCCGCACCGGTGTCGTCGTCGAGCGCATCGAGGCGCGCGGCGCCGCGCCACCGGCGTCGGGCTGGCCGACGGCACCCGCGTGGTCGTCCAGGCGCGCAGCCCGCGCCGGCGCAGCAGCCGTACCGCGTCGTCGGCGTAGGCGCAGAAGTGGGCTGCGGCAAGACGTTCGGCGTCGCCGCCGCTGGCCGCCTGCTCGAGGGCAGGGACGTCGGGGCAGGTGTGGTCAGGCGGGGACCGCCTTGAGCAGCTCGAGGGCGGCGGCCTTGCCGCTGCTGCCGGCGATGCCGCCGACGGGGGCGGTGGACGCGCCGCAGGTGAACAGGCCGGCGACACCGGGGACCGTGTGCCCGGACAGTCACCGGGTCGGGCGCAGGAACGCCAGCTGGTCCAGGCTGATGTCGAGGAACATCGGGTGCGCGCCGGGCCACCGCAGCTCGGCCGCCGCGAAGGTGGGCGTCCGGACGTGGCGGGCCTGGATGCTCGCGCGGAACCCCGGGGCGTGCTGCTTGACCTGCTTGACCATCGCGTCGGCGAATGCCTCCGCCTGGTCCTGCCAGCCGCCGTCGAGCTGGAAGGGCGCACTGGGGCAGGCGAGGTAGACGGTGTGCCTGCCGGGTGGGGCGAGGCTGTCGTCGTAGACGCTGGGGGAAGCAGTACGTCGGCGGCGGGTCGGGCAGCCGGTGGGCCTCGGCGGACAGGAACCCGCGGCGCAGCTGCTCGACGGTCCCCGACGTGGGACTGCAGCCGGTTCCAGTCGCCCTCTCTCGCGCCCGGGTAGGGCGGGAGCCGGTCGGTGGCCAGGTGCACGACGAGCTGCACGGCGTTGCCGCGGTGCGCGGCGGCCAGCTCGGCGCCGTCCGGCTGGCCAGGCGGCGGGTCGAGCAGCTCCAGCAGCGCGGTCTGCACGTCGACGGCGGTGACGACGGCGGCAGCGGGCAGCTCGCCCCGGTCGACCGACCGCGGCTCTCCTCGTCGGCGCACTCACGGCTTGGACGGGCCGCCGCGCTGCAGGGGCCGGGAACACCGTCGACGGTCGTCCATTGTACCCCCGGGGGTATAGTGTGCCCTCACCGGCGAGGAGGAGAGCCTGATGGTTACCGAGGTGGGTCTGCAGGACCTGGAGCAGGCGCTGGCAGCGGGCGCGCCGCTGCTGGACGTCCGGGAGAGCGACGAGTACGCCGCCGGGCACGTGCCCGGCGCACAGCTGCTGCCTCTGGGTGTGCTCCCGGTCCGGCTGCACGAGCTGCCCAAGGACCAGACGGTGTACGTGGTGTGCCAGGCCGGAGGCCGCAGCGCACAGGCCGCCGAGCTCCTGCAGCGGGCCGGGCTCGATGTCCGCTCCGTCGCCGGCGGGACCGCCGCCTGGGCGCAGAGCGGCCGACCGGTGGAGTCCGGGGCGCACCGCTCCTGAGGGGCCAGCACCTCCTGATCACGAACTGCTACTGACGGGACACGGACATGAGCGACACCACGAACGACACGATCGAGCGGGACGGGCTGACCGTCACCATCCTGGAGACCCCGGACCTGGGGGACCGCAGCTACGTGGTCGACGACGGCGCCTCGGCGTTGGTGATAGACCCGCAGCGCGACATCGACCGGGTCGAGGCGGTCCTCACCGACCGCGGCGTGCGGCTGGTCGCGGTCGCCGAGACCCACCTGCACAACGACTACGTCTCCGGCGGCCTGGAGCTGGCCCGCACCCACAACGCCGACTACCTGGTGCCGTGCGAGGCCGAGGTCGACTACGCCCGCACTTGGGTCTGCGGGGAGGACGTGCGCACCGTCGCCTCGATGACGGTGCGGACCGTCGCGACCCCCGGGCACACCCCGCACCACGTCTCCTTCGCCGTCGCCGCCGAGGACAGCGACGAGCCTGCGCTGGTGTTCACGGGCGGCTCGATGCTGTTCGGCGCCGTCGGTCGCACCGACCTGGTCAGCCCGGAGCTCACCGAGCAGCTCACCCGCGCGCAGTACGCCTCCGTCAGGCGCCTGGCCGGCGAGCTCCCGACCGGTACCGCGGTCCTGCCGACGCACGGCTTCGGCAGCTTCTGCTCCGCCACCCCCACCACCGGCACCGCCTCCACCATCGGCCAGCAGCGCGACCAGAACCCGGTGTTCGCCCAGGACGAGGCCGCCTTCGTCCAGGCGCTGCTGGACGGCTTCGACGCCTACCCGGCCTACTACGCCCACATGGGCCCGGCCAACAGCACCGCCCCGGCACCGGTCGACCTGTCGCCCGCTCAGCCGGCCGACCCGGCCGAGCTGCGCCGCCGCATCGACGCCAGTGAGTGGGTCGTCGACCTGCGCAGCCGCACCGCCTTCGCCCGCGGACACCTGCCCGGCACCCTTAACTTCGAGGGCACCGGCAACCTGGCGACCTACCGGGGTTGGCTCATCCCGTGGGGCACTCCGCTGACGCTGGTGGGCGACACCCCGGAGCAGGTCGCCGACGCTCAGCGCGAGCTCGTCCGAATCGGCATCGACCGGCCCGCCGCGCAGGTCACCGGCGGTCCGGAGCAGTGGGCGGCCGGACAGCCGCTGTCGTCCTACCCCCTCGTCAGCTTCACCGAGCTCGCCAGCGAGCGGAAGGTCAACCCGGTACACGTCCTGGACGTCCGCCGTGACAGCGAGTGGGCCGGTGGCCACATCGACGGCGCGCAGCACATCCCGCTGCACGAGCTCACCGCGCGGATCAGCGAGCTCCCGGACGGCCCGGTCTGGGTGCACTGTGCCAGCGGCTACCGCGCCTCCATCGCCGCCTCACTGCTCGCCCGCGCCGGCAAGACCATCACCGCCGTCAGCGGCGACTTCAGCGACGCGGAGAGGGCCGGGCTGCCCATCACCGGCGCAACGGTCTGACCACTGGGCCGCGTACAGCCCAGGGCGCGCAGGAAGCCCGCAGCGACCTCCGTGGTTGCACCCCCTGCTACCCCAGAGGGTATGACCGACATCGAGGAGGACCTGTGGAGCTTGAGAGCGACGCCGTCAAGACCGCCATCGGCCGGCTGCGCCGGGCAGAGGGCCAAGTCGCCGGGGTCATCCGCATGCTCGAGCAGGGCCGAGACTGCAAGGACATCGTCACCCAGCTCGCCGCGGTCTCCCGCGCCCTGGACAAGGCCGGCTTCAGCATCGTCGCCAGCGGCCTCAAGCAATGCGTCGCCCAAGGCGGCGAGCAGGGCGAGCTCGACCTCGCCCAGATGGAGAAGCTCTTCCTGTCCCTGGCCTGACGCTGTCACCAGCTAGCTTCGCTGCTCCACCCCACAACGGCCCGCCACACACCGGGGCCCACGCCCCCGCCCGAGAGGAACCCATGACCAGCGCCGCCACGCTCCCGAAGATCACCGCTGCCCAGCTCGCGCAGCAGCTCGCCGCCGGCAGCACGACCGTGCTCGACGTGCGCACCCCCGGCGAGTACGCCGCCGCCGCCATCGACGGCAGCCAGCACCTCCCGCTCGACCAGCTCGGCGCCCACCTCGACCCGCTCGGGACCGGCCTGGCCGGCCCCGTGACGCTGGTGTGCCGCAGCGGCCAGCGCGCCATCCAGGCCTAGGCTCTCTTCACTTCTGGGCTGGCGGTCGACAGCAGCCCCAGCACGCGGCACCGCGCCAGGATGATCCCTCCGACCACTTTCGCGGCTTGGAGGTCACCGGACATGGCCCGGTCCCACAGGACCACCTGCAGGGCGTTCAGTCGCGCCACCTCGGTCTGGCGCAGCTCGTCCACCGACTCGACGAGCTGAGCGCCGAGCTCCTGCTGCACGAGGTGATGAACAGTGCCCTTGTTGGCATAGCCCAGCTCGTCGGCAACCTGCTGGTAGGTGCGTCCCTCACTGACGAGCTGTAAGGCACGCACCCGACGCCGCCCAGCCAACACACGGTTGCGATGACGACCCTGCACACGGGGCAAGGTTGACGCTTCGCTCGCCGTACCGGTCACGCTCGTCCTCTCGTCAAAACGACATTCTGACCTCCGAAGGGCGATTAGCGCACGAGCAATGATACGACCAAGTGATCTTCGAGCGGCTCGGCCTGCCCAGCCCATAGCTGCTACAGCACCTCCGCGCGCCTAGCGCTGTGGCGAACTTGGAGCAGGCGCTAGTCCGCTGCTAGTCCGCACGAAGTCCGCGCCTGCATCTCTGCTTGAGTGCAGTAACTTCTTCCGCGTGACGGAGAAGTTGCGCCCGGTGGGCGGTCAGGATTACCGAGGACCTACCAGGAGTTCCGGTCCTGGTTCCCGGACGACGCCACCTGTCG